>Ga0315296_10004643_pt1 | contig 11214 bp, 5 predicted proteins | sample YL17G14_18_MG_FD_203921 | JGI IMG/M metagenome (GOLD analysis project Ga0315296, IMG submission 203921) | Sediment microbial communities from Yellowstone Lake, YNP, Wyoming, USA - YL17G14_18 | ecosystem: Environmental > Aquatic > Freshwater > Lake > Sediment | place: USA: Wyoming | collected...
GTCCGGCCGGTCCTGCGCCGTCGCACGCCGCCACATGTGGGTCGCCAGCAGCACATCCACGCCTTTTTCAACGGGTCGCCATTGCCGCTCGCCCTCCGACGAACTGTTGGCCCTGTCCTCGGCACGCACGTGGAAACCGTGGAAGTCGATCGGGGTGCTCAGCACCTCAAAGCCGTAACGCCGCCCGAGGCCGGCGACCCACCTCTTCCAGCCCTGGACCCGTTTCCTGTCGTCGGGGTGCACGTTCTCAGGCTTCCCGATGAAGGCACAGATCCTGCGACATATAATGTAAGGGTCAGTCTCGTCTCCCGTTCCGCATTCGCCCGCCTTCCGCGGAGGGCCCTCCACCAACTTCACGCCAAGACGCCGGGCGAACTCTTGCGCGCCCCCGCGGACGGCGCGCCCGCAGTCAGGACGAGGGCACCCGAGCCTCTGCGCGGAATGCTCGACGTTTTTGAGGTCGACGAAGATTTCGAGGACGAGGTGATCGTCCGGGGACTGACCTGACAGGCCGGAACGCCCCTCGCCAATCCGCCCCGAGCCGGAGCCCACCGAAAGCACTGCCTCAGCCGTTTCCAGAACCGCGTTCGCCCCAGCACCGGTCATGTTTTGGTCCCTTCGTAAGCCTTTACTGCCTCAGTCGGCGTCATTGTTCGTCCTTCCGTCGCAAGTGACCGTGGGCTGCCGGTCGTCCACTCGCAGAAGCCGCGTCCCTCCCAGACAAGCCGGGTTACGGCCATCAGCGCTTGTGCTTTGCCGGGTACTTCCGCTTTCGGGCGCTCCTCAATTCTGTCTGGCTTTTTCTTCCCGCTTTGCTTCACAGGCGCGTCCACAAGGACAATCCAAGTATAACACAAAACGCGGGGTTGTCAAGGCAAATCGAGATATATCACGAACTATTATTTATGTCTCGCCTCCGTTAATAATAAGCCTCGCCGGCCCACCGAAAGAGGCCTGAAATTAACAGGAGCTATCGTGCGTTAACTTCTTAAAGCCGACAGCCAATACTCTGCATGGCGCGAGTTGATGTGCAGAACCTGGGATACCACGGCACGTGGGTTGACGGGTACTTGCCTGATCTAACAGGGATGCGGAAGCTTGCACGGCTGTACCGGAACCTGGATACCGGCGAGTACGGCTTCAGCCAGGCGGGCAAGACGTGGTCCCGAGAAGATTTCTTCGGGTCAATAGCCTCGGCTATCCGGACCCGGGCCGACCGCGACCTGTTGCCGTCCGATGTGCAGCCCGCACCGTGCTGCTTGTGGCTGACGAAGATTGGCAAGAGGCCAACGGACTCGAGAATGATGCCGCTCTACGAGGAAGCCCTGGCAGACCCCAGAGGATCCGACTACTATCACATTGTTACGATACACGAGGCGTGCCCGGCCGAGAACGCCTGTCTTGACCGCCTGATCAAGGATCTGCATTTCGAGCCGAAACCGGAGACTGCCTACGCAAATCCAGACGAATTCAGGACGGCCGCCCGCGATATGCTTACCCGGTACTTGAACATCATGGCAGCACCGTGGCTCGAGGTGGAAAGACTGCTTGAACTGGAAAGCGGGAATGTGACTTCAGGAGGGCCGTAGGCAAGCAGGGGAGAACCGCATGCCACCGGTCCATATCTAATCAACGTTCCTGGAGCGGTTACTCAGGCAGGGAAATTGGCCTGATGATACAGCATTCCGTCGGTGTCTTGGCGTCGATTCTGTAGGCTTCGTGAAAGGACTGGATCATCGTGCCACCACCTTGACTCTCAAATGGCTCGTCCGCGAAACCATTGAGTTGGCTCACTTCCACCCGGATCGACAACACCGGGTGCTGCGTCCTGCTGCCGGGCCTTTTCAGCCAGACGCTGGAGAACAGATCCTGCAAGGGAATGGTCTTGCCAGCGTTCCGTTCGTGACATAGGAACCGCAGCACGCGTTCGGCCTGGGGGCCTGGTCCCTTGGGGCGCGGATGGCCGCGCGAACAGAAGTCACCCGCCGCCCGATAGATCCAGAAGAGCACTGTTTCTCGAAGCTGAAGAACTTCCGGCGGAAGCGCGTTCGTATAGAAGTGGTCGCTGCCATTATGGAACACCAGGTAACACTGTTGGGGCGCCAGCAATCTCGTGTTGAAAAAAAGATCCTCCGTTTCTGTGTCCGGTTCGGACACCCCACCGCAGAAATCGGTCACGAACCTCTGCGCCATTCTGAGGAAGCGATTCGGCAACGGACAGCGCAGGCTCTGGCGGGCCACAGATTCTCCAATCTGGTCTTCCGAGCAGGTCCCCGCTGCAAGCGCCTCCCCGAGGCAACGGCCCAGAAGCATCACAGTCGTCGCCGCAAGGAGGTCGGCGTCGCGGGACCCCTTGGCCGTGAGTCCGAAGCCCTCTAGGCGGTCAATGGCCAGTTCCAGTGGATCCTGGGCGCCAGGCGACTGGGAAACCGGTGTGCGCAAAACAGGCTCGAGAGCTCGCCAGACCGTATCGTAGAAGGGCAACTCGTCGGGAACCAACCTGCGCGTGATTTCCTTGGCGGCCCTTCGAACGAAATCCAACTGCCCTCTTGAGAGTCTTTCATCCATCTTCTTTCGCTCCACACACCGAAGCCGCCACCACCTCGTCAACGGTCTTGACTCAATACCATGACCGCCCCGTCAGTCTCAACTACATTATGCCGCAGCAAAGAAGACCGTGGTGGAAGAGCGAGCAGCAGGGGAAGCCGGTCGCAGGAGCGCCGCCGCCGACCAGTCTGCCCCCGGCAAGCAAGGAGACCCAGGATATTCCTGGGCTGCAAGCGATGGCCGTGCACGCGCTGCCAAACCGCCTTGTTGGTTTAAACCCAACGTGGGGTATAATGGTTTCCGAACCTGATGATTGCCTCCACGCTTTTTCCATGCAATCCTGGGAGGCCGTTCTATGGGAGCGTTTCTCATTCGAGGCCGCCTGGAGCAAGTAGCAGAGGTTTCCCGCGAAGCCCTTGAGTCACAAGACTTCGTCGTTCATGAAGATTGGCAACGGGGCACTTCACACGTCCTGCTTATGACTGGCCGATCCGAATCTTGGGCTCAAGGTATGGAGTCACATGTCCAGCTGACATCGCATGGCGACACGACGCTGGCCGACGCTTCCTTCAGGTGTGGACTGGTCCAGCGAATCGCCATTCTTGTCCCGTGGGTGGTTATTATAACCATTGCGGTCATAACAATGCTGTGCGCCGATGCAGTGGTAGTGGCCTTCCGCGTTCTGTGGTCGTCGGTTGCGGCATCGGCTGTCATCGTGCCCCTCAAACCCGGACCAGGAATGCCTCTGGCTGATGTGCCGAGGTCTTGTTGGATCCTGGTCGGAGCGGTGGTCGTCTTGTTCCCCCTTTTGGCAGCGCTACGTCGAAGGGAAGGAAGTGTTTCCGACACCCTATCTCAAATCGAAACCAAGTTCTGGGACCGGGTGAGAAAGGACTTTAGTGTCCGCCTCGTGGCGCTTGGGAGACACCGAGTTTTACCGGCAGGTTACACCATTTGCCTGATGACGGTCTTTGTAGTTGCCTTTGGCATCCTCCTCTATAGGCTGCACCCCCTTGTCTTTTTGTGTGCCCTTCCGTTTGTTATTTTCCTCTGGCTACCCTCGCTACTACCGGACTTGCTTGAGCACCAACCAGGGCTCAGTGCAAGAGCCTTGGCGGTTAGAGCCAACGCGAATATCACACTCCTCAATTGCTTTATCCTGATGCTTCTGGTCTTCGGTCTTGGCTTGACCATCTTGAAGCCGCTGGAGCTGCGAGAGAATTCAGGCCCAGGGGTTAGGCCGTTCGATGAATTCAGGCGCGCTCTGACGGGCCGGACGGCTTTGTTTGACGACATCCATTCCGGTGACGAGCGGATGCACCAATTGCAAACATTGGCACAGCACTACACAGGAAAAGTCCTGGAGATGAAACCTGATGCCACAGAGTACGCAGGTTTTATCGAAGGAGTGCTCATTGCGTTCATCGCAGTTCCATTAGGCATAGGATTGTGGTTGTTCATGTTCATCGGCTTCAACCACTGCGGGAAGGCGGTACTGGATTTGCCGGAGGCATGGCAGCAGCATCTGGCACAAAGCCAGGTGGATTGGATTCATTTGCCGTCGACGCTCGAATCAAGAGGTCTCCGAAATATTTTATACAGATCTGCCCTCTTCCTTCTTTTCGTCACCGGTGCGGTTCTCAACGGCCTCGCCCTTCTAGCCGCCGCAGAGGTTTTCTGGCTCGCGCTGACTGACCACCCCCTCCTTTTCCCACAGGTTCAGTCCCTGGCGAGCTGGTTCTACGTCCCGTTCTTGGCGGCGGGGCTCCTGGGGAAACCAAGCCATCTGTGGATTTGGGACACGCTGGCTCGCGGCACCTTGCTCATCCTTGCCCTGCCGCCCCTGTTCGTCTGGGGACGACGCGTTCTCGACGTCTTTTTCGGTTTGGTCTGGCAGGCAGGCATGACAGCCCTGGGCCTGGTTCATCGGCGCGCGATCCCGGACAGTCTGAGAACATATGCGGCAGAACTGTGCGCCCGGCAGGGCATCTCCACACCGAGCCTGCGAAGGATACGCAGCAAAGCGGTGCGGCTTGCGCTTCTGCCCTGCCTCGTCGGGCGCCGGTCGTTCCTCCTCGTTTCTACCGGCGCCTTGTCCAGACTGAGTGAAACTGAAATGCAGGCGGCCGTTGCGCACGAAGTGGGACACATCAAACAGGGAACCGCCAAATTACGCTGGCTACGGATCATTTCGATTTTCTGCGGACACCCCCCGTGGTTCTTACTGCTTCTCACGGACCTGCGAAAGGTAGAGGAAGAAGCGGATGCGTTCGCCCTCGAGATGGGCGCCGACCCCCAAGCACTAGCATCTGCCATTATCAAGGCGAGCGGCATCGCCGAAACGGGACGCTCAAGGATGACCAAGTTCAGGATATGGGTCGAAAAACACCTCCCTGCAAAGATCCGAGGCCGATTCATCGCGGCGTTCCGGTCGATCGCAGTAATCGATCGCTTCATGTTCAGCAACGATCTGATTGGCTACTCCCATCCACTGCCGCGGGATCGAATCGCTACCATGCTCGCCAAGCCGAAAGAAAGGAAGGTGAATACGATGACATTCCCCTGTCGGTATTGCGGTGCAGTGCTGGACGTACCATTTGGCGCGGTAATCGTCACGTGCAAGCAGTGCAAGAGAGAACACAAGATTGGGTATTCAGACGGCACGGTCACCGCGGAACTCCTTCAAGGCGTAAAATACCACGAAGATCAACCGGATGAACTCGACCGAACGACCACGGCCCGGTCACGGAATAGTGTAAGGGCCATGGAAATACGGTCCCGGTTGCAGGATATTGAGATGGCGAACAAGATGAGTGTAAGTGCCAGGACGATGACTGATGAAGCGGAGAAGAAGGCCACCACCAAACAAGCGGTTGAGATAGGCGTACGAGCCTATGGCGACGCCGCACGTGAAGATGTTGAATGGATGATGCAATCACAGGCCGGTCTCGCAATGACGAACAAGGCCCTGGCAGTGGGGTGCGGCGGCCTGGTGGTCGTGGGATTGGTGTTCGCAACCGTCATGAACCAGGTGTCCAAGTCGAATCCGGGCGATGTAATCGGCATAGCCATTACCGCTGGGGTGGTGATGGCTGTAGCCATGACCGTATTGAGTCTCGTCGTAAAGGGAACAAACTGGTTCATGTCCAAGAGAAAGGACGAAGAGGTCCGCAGCAGGCTCGGCAAGATAGAGAACGGTCTCTCCGGGGAACTGGCTCAATTGGAGAGTGAACCGGCAGAGAATGGCAACCTGCCAGACGGAGACCCTCGGGACCGGGCAGAGCAAGCACCAAACGAGAGGGAGAACTTGGCAGAGAAAATCGCCAGGAGCGAGGTCCTGGCGAATAGCGTTACCGTGGGACACGTATACGTCGGCAAGGTGATCGCGGTTAGGGCTTTCGGGGCGTTCGTCGAACTCGACTCTGGTGTAACGGGGCTTTGTCTTGTATCCGAACTCGATGACAAGTACGTGAAGGACGTGGCCGATGTGTGCAAAGTCGGGGATGTGCTGAAGGTCAAAGTCATTGCAGTTGTCGACGGCCGCGTGAAGTTCTCGCGAAAGGCCGCCCTCCGCGAGAAGCGTAGGGAGACCAAGTAGAACTGAACAAATAAGTTGATCGAAACATGCTACAGAGATAAGACACTCGGAGGCACCTGGCAAGATAGTGGCCCGACCTTGCTGGCCTGCCACCGAGTCCTGATCTTACCTTCGCACCCGATGTAAACTTCTTTGGCAGACCACACGACGCCTAGAGTATCTTTCCGTCCTTGGACACCACACCCCTTGCGACTGCCTCATCGAAGATCTCTTTCGGCCAGTCATCAGACGTGCCTCCGCGCTCGGGCATGTACGTCCAGCGCTGGCCACAGCTTCGGCAGTAGTAGAAAATGCGGTCCCCCTCGGCGTCTTCTCTGAATTTCCTCATCCTTGCCTTGCACTGAAAGCAATGCATGTAGAACCTGCCCATGTGCCATCTCCTGTCTGGTGCGTCATCAGAACCCGTACTTCTGCCGCCTCAGCGTGAACGCCTTTTCGCCGCCTTCCATCACGCATGTGATGACATCCCGGATGTCCCTTACGTCGATGGCCCCCTGGTGCTTGATCTCGCCCTTGCTGTGATCCCCTTCGGTGGCGTAGTCGCAGTGGACAACCAGTTCGGCATCGCCATTCACAACCAAGTTTGCGTTGTGGCTGGCGAAGATGATCTGCCGCTTCTGCTTCGCCTCCCAGAGAAGCGCCACCACCGTTTCCATGACGGCGTTGTCCAGGTCCTCCTCCGGCTGGTCGATAATCAGGGGCCCGCCGCCTTCGCTGAGCAACGCCTTCAACAGTGCGGTGGCCTGCTGTCCTGCGGAGGCCTGCTCGAAGAGGATCTCTTTGTCCGCCGTCTTGTAGAAGAAACGCGGCACATCCTTCAGACTCGTAAGGGCAATGTCCAACCACATGGTAGGTTGCAGCTTCTCGACCATTGCCCGTCTCTGTTTGTCTGTCAAGCTCCAGGATGGCAGCTCTGCGGGCACGGCATTGGACGGCAGATCTTCGGCATTGGTCTCGGCCATGGTGCGAAGTTCCATCATCAACGTGCGCCACTTTTCGACCGCATCCCCGCCCCTAACGATGGACGCCTTGAGCTCCTCCCAGCCCTCCGGGGAAATGTACGCGCCCGTGATGGCTTCCTTCAGCTTCGCGAGCGCGTCCTCAATGTCTGCACCGCGAACAAGCTCGGCCCTGATCTCGCCGCCGGACATAGTCGCCAGCCGATTACATTGGCCCGCAAGGGCGTCTCCCCGGCGACGGTGAAGCTCAACCCACGCGTCCAGCAGGCGGGCAAACTCCTCTTCCGGATCGGCCTGCGAGCCCAGTTCCCGCTCAAGGCCGGTCACCTCCTTCTGCTTCTCGGCCTCTTGCTTGCGCAACTCGCGCAGTTGTGCCATCTGCGCCTTGCTGACGGCGGATTCCTCCTGTGCCGCCGCATAGGCCCGATCGTGCGTCTCCTGATTTGCCTGCCAGGTCTTCAGCCACTCTGTGATCTCCGTGGAACCGACGAGAAACGCCTTCCGCGCGTCCTTGACGCTGTTCACCACACGGGCAATCAATTCGCCTGCGTCCCGATGAGCCGCCTGCAGAAGGCCGGCTTGCGGGCTGTTCTGGTCGACTGCCAGATCCTGCGGGAGCCCGAGGAGAAGATCCTCGGCCTCGAGTAGGCCGTGCGCAGCGCGAGCCAGATCCTGCTCCACGGTTTCCTTCGCCTGCTGTTCCCGGAGCCGGGCGGCATGCTCCTTGATGGCCTTCTCCGATTCTTCCGTCAGCTTCGGGAGTGACTTCTCTATGGCGTTGGCACGTTCCCGCGCAGAGGCCAGCGCCGTCCTGGCGGCAGCCAGGTCGCGCTCCATATTCTTGCGAGACAGAATCCTGCCATAGACCTCCTGCATCTGGTCCCGCTTCTGTGATATTTCCGCCTCAAGCCGCGTCAGTTCCTCCTGGATCGGTTGCTCAACGAACCGCTGAAGTTCAGCGGTGCGGTTGCTCACGCTGGAGAGCTGCTTCTGGCTGTAGGCCCGGATCGGCAGAAGACGCCGTACGTTCTCCGCTGTGGCAGGAGCCGGAGCCCCCTCGCCGATTTGCAGGGTGAGTTCCTTCGTTCCCGAGTCGCACCGCACAATGTGCGGAATACCGTCGAGCGACCAGTGAACGGCGACGCGGCCCCCCACCTTCTCCAGCGTTTCCTGGATCAGCCGCCGCTTCTTAGCGACACCGTCGCTCATGTCTATGTCGGAGTCGTACTGGACCGGCTGGTCCTGCATGGCCCACCGTAGGTACTCGAGGATCGTGGACTTGCCCGTGCCCCGGCCACCGACGATCGCGTTGAACTGCGGGTTCAGCTCAAAGTCAAAGATTCCCATGAACGTGCTGCCCGATACCTCGATGCGGGCGATGTGGCGGGTAGGCAGAACGGGCGGCGTCTGTGATATGCGCGACTGCCGGGCGAGGCAGGCCTGGCGTAGCGCCTCCGCCGTCGGTTCGACCATCTTCACCCAGGTGGCGCGGCATCCAAGGTCGCAGCAGTCCTCGCGCCGCAAATCCGATGTCTGGAACACGCCCAATGCCTTGTTTCCCCACTCCGACGCCGATCCGTTAAGGATGAACTTCTTCTTGTGGCTGTCCCAGTCGGCCTCGACATACCCGCCCACGCACGGCATGGAAGCATATTCAGGGTGGAAATCCTTCCTGAGCAGTGTCTTGTGGCCATCGTCACCGATGTGCGGGAGAATGATGTACCGACCTTCGAGAGCGCCGCTGGAATACTTCCGAATGGCATTGTCCAAGTCTCTCAGCGTCTTGAATGGCAAGACATGCACCGGCGGGCCGTTCTTGTCTGAGTCGGGGTGCCTATTCCCGACACCAACCGCCTCAAGCAGCATGGCCTGGGTTGGCGGATCGGCGTCCGCGTCCAGCAGCACAATTGCCTGGCAGGGCACCGCCAGTGTCAGTTCCACACCAGGGAAGACGATCGGGTACTGCTGGCTGGGAGTTGGAGCTACGCTATTGGTCTTGTCCTCTTGGGCCGCGAGCTGGAAGTACTTCACGAAGCAGACGTCGTGGTGGTCCGTAATTGCAATGGCACGGATCCCTTTCTCGCGGCATGCCTTCACAAAGGTGCGGGCAAATGCCATCCGGTCGTCCTGGCTCACTGGCTTACATCCCGTCCAATTCTCATCGCGTGGCGAATGTACCTGGAAATCAGCACGGTAGAAATGTGCGCCTTTGTCCATGGCCCACCTCTTCCCTTCTCAGTATTGCAGCCTGTGCACAGATTATCACCCGTTTCACATCAATCTTCCAGCCGAAAGCGGCCAATGGCCGGCCGCCACGATGCCGTGGATGGCGGTTCTTGCACCCGCCCTGATGCCCTTATAATCCTTGCTAACAAAAAGGGGGCATGTGATGATGCTGTGGGACCTCTGGCCGCGCTAACGGGATGATGCGGCAGACATCTGACTTGGGCCACGAAAACCTCATCGCGTCAAGGAAAGGAAGGGGATACCTGTGAAAGTAAGCACAACCTACGACAGCACGCGGGAATCGTTGCAGAAGTTGCTCGATTGGATCAGTAACGGGCAGATCCAGCTCCCCGACTTCCAGCGCGGGTGGATCTGGGACGACGAGCATATCCGCAGCCTGCTCGCGAGCCTGTCTCTCTCCTACCCTATTGGCGCCGTGATGCTCCTCGAAACCGGCAACCCGCAGGTGCGACTGGCGCCACGGGCGGTCGAAGGAGTATCCCTGGCCGAGCCTGTCTCGCCGGACCTGTTGATACTGGATGGACAGCAGCGGCTCACATCGCTCTTCCAGGCCCTATTCATGCAGGCCCCGGTCAAGACCCGCGACAACCGCAAGAGCCCCATCAGCCGCTACTACTACATCGACATTACCAAGGCCATGTCAAACAACGGCGATCGAGAGGATGCCATCGTGGCGCTCCCCGAGGACAGGATCGTCCGCAACTTCCGGGGCGAAGTCCTCCAGGATTTCTCAACGACACAGAAAGAGTATGAAGCAGGCCTGTTCCCGCTCAATCGCGTGTTCTCCTGCAGCGAGTGGCGGCGAGAGCACAACCGCTTCTGGAACCATCACCCGGACAAGGTCAAACCCTTCGACGATTTCGAGGAGGAGATCATCAAGCGTTTCGAACAGTACCTGCTGCCGATCATCACCCTCAAGAAGGAAACGCCCAAAATCGCTGTCTGCCAGGTTTTCGAGAAAGTTAACACGGGCGGCGTCCCGTTGACCGTCTTCGAGTTGCTGACCGCGACGTTCGCGGCCGACGGTTTCAACCTTCGCAATGATTGGGACGCCCGCGTCAGAGAGATGAAGAAGGTGTCTGTCCTGCGAGGAATCGACAGCACGGAGTTCCTCCAGGCCGTCACATTGCTGACGTCCTACCAGCGCAAGCAGGCCGACCCGAAGGCCGCCATCACCTGCAAGCGGAAGGACGTTCTGGCCCTGACGCTGGCAGACTACAAGTCCCACGCCGACACGGCCACCGAAGCGTTCAAAAAAGCCGCGCGACTCCTGCACACCCAGCGCATCTTTTCGGACCGGGACCTGCCCTACAACACGCAACTCATCCCGCTCGCCGCCATCCTGGCCGTTCTGGGTGACAAGGCGGACAACGATGCCGCCCGTGGCAAGATCATCCGCTGGTACTGGTGCGGTGTTTTCGGCGAGCTCTACGGGGGTACCACCGAGACCCGTTTCGCCAGGGATCTGCCCGAGGTCTTGGCGAGCGTCGACGGCGGGGGCGACCCCAGCACCGTGGTCGATGCCAACTTCGCCCAGTCGCGATTGCGCGGCATGCGAACCAGGAACAGTGCGGCCTACAAAGGGCTTTCCGTCCTCCTCTTGCGTGACGGAGGCAAAGACCTGCGTACGGGTGAGCCAGTGGACACTCAGGTGTATTTCGACGAGGCCGTGGACATCCACCACATCTTCCCCTCAAACTACTGCAAGAGCCTGACAGTGGAACAACTCGGGCTGGACAAGCTCGGCGTCGGGCGTTCGGCCATCGACTGCATCATCAACAAGACCCCGTTATCCGCAGGCACAAACCGCATGATCGGCGGCAATCCGCCCAGCGTCTACCTGGACCGCATCCAGAAGAAATT
>Ga0315296_10004644_pt1 | contig 11213 bp, 7 predicted proteins | sample YL17G14_18_MG_FD_203921 | JGI IMG/M metagenome (GOLD analysis project Ga0315296, IMG submission 203921) | Sediment microbial communities from Yellowstone Lake, YNP, Wyoming, USA - YL17G14_18 | ecosystem: Environmental > Aquatic > Freshwater > Lake > Sediment | place: USA: Wyoming | collected...
TCAGTATTCTGGGGTCTTGCGACCTAACACCCTTTCCCATTCTGGAAGAGAGAGATTGGAGATAAGTATAGTATTCAGCCGATGTCACCTTTCCTAATCTATAGTCGAGACTCATAATCAAAAGGTCGGATAGTTCATCATTGGTTAATTTCTCGCTCAGTTCTTTTATGTATTTTGACCTCTCAGAATCTACCTTAGAGAAGTCTATCTTCTCCTCAAATTCGGATGCCTGGACAAAGAGTTCAAAATTGGGATATTCGCCCCTCACCCCCTTTACGGGCTCAATAAATTGAGCCCCTACATCATCCGTAGGGGTTCGATTCATCGAACCCGTATCGTCTAAAAGACGATAGAGGTATTGGCAGTATTGACTGAGTGGGATTGTCTTTTTCTGGTAGGATTCTATCCTTGATTCTAAATCTTTCAATCTCTTGTTATACAGGCGGGCTTTCAGCGGGGTAATCTCTTTTTGAACTTTCTGGAGGTAATTCCTCACCTCCTCCCCTGAAGAGAGACCTTCGTCAAAGGCTTTCAGGTTCTTCTCATATGCCCGTTTATCCTCAACACCATAAATAGTTACAACTGGTGCTTTTTCCTCTTTAGTTATGGCAAAATATTCCTCTCCAGTAATTTTCCCTTCCTTAAGAAAATCGCTGGCGACCTCCTCTTTTATCTTCTTCTCGGGGAAACTGGAGAAGAGCGTGGTGTCAACAAGACCAGAGGAACCTTCAACACAGATTAGCAGAGGCAAAGGAGCCTCTGCAGCTACATCCTGCCCTTGTAGCGGCAAAGCGTCAGCTTTGCTTTCTTTAGCAGAGCTTCGCTCTGCAACTACATCCTTCTGGAGATATTTCAGAATATTTGCGCTGTTTAACTGGGCTTCAGGACTGGAATGGGCATCTTGAATGTGGATAATCAGCCTATTGTCCAGCTCTGGTGCCTTGTTGCCTGACGCTTGCGTATGGACTTCTTTTACTGTGCCATATTGGGAAGGAACTGTGAATAGACTTTGAGGAGTGATAAGAGAGGATACTTCACCTGCTACATCTTTCTCTTCGAGCTTCTTGATGCGAAGCTTTGCTTCGCTACTCCAACTATCTGATTGGCGAGGCTTTTCCCGGGAAGCGACAAGTTTCTGCCTGGCTTTACGCCTCTCTGCCCAGAAACTCCTGTCTGGCACAGATGCTCCCACTACCTGGGTGAAGAAAAATACACTGCTTACAACCAGGGCCAGGATTCTAAGCCATATTTTATTTGCTTTGCTATACCACCAAGCTACCATCTCTTCTCTCTTGGGAAGGAGTAGCGGAGCGATAGCTCCGCGCTATAATTGCGAAGCTCTGCTTCGCTACTCCAGATTATAAAAAAGGCCGGACTACCTATAACTGGTTTCCCTTCTCGTTATCGGCAGCCCGGCCGGTTCAACTGCAATGTTGTCTATCTAAGTAACCCCGAGGCTTTGCGCCCCCCGATTGCTCAGGGTTTGCCTTTTCGGAATATTATTATCTCCAAAGAACTCTATTTACTGTCTATGTTTCTCTTTAAAAATCTTTTGGTAATAATAGTATATAATACACGTATTACGAACGTGTAAAAGAATTGTAAATTTTTTGTAAAATTTTTTAGGAGTTGTAGCAGCAAAGCGCAAGCTTTGCCTCGCTATTCCAGTTCTGGGAAGGAGTAGCGGAGCGATAGCTCCGCGCTATAATTGCGAAGCTCTGCTTCGCTACTCCTTTATAGGCGTCCCGATTTATCGGGGCGGGGTCTTGAGGTGAGCCAGATGACAGCTGGGCCAAAAATGAAGGAGGCTGTGAATGGTGATAGAAATATTACCACAATAGGGCTGAACAGTCCCAGGATTCCTGCAAACACCAGTAAAATCCCAAGGATAGTGGAAGGTAATAACCTTTTATATGTTTGATATAAGGAGACATTGGCTGTCTCTATTTCTCCCATTGCGCCTGTCTTCCATACAAACGGCCTGCCACGGATTTGATTAACGAGATTCTTGATTAATGCCCATGGCTTATAGACCAAATCAAGTAGATATATGAGAAAAGAGACTACTGTAGCGAAAATTCCCTCTCTCAGAATAGTAAAGATGCTTTTTTTAACTTCCGGAATTTCCAGTTGGTAGGTTTTGGGCTTAAGTCTATTTACAATGGGAGCAATGAATTTGGGAATCAAGATGCTCAGAATTAGAATCCCTCCAATCAAAGAAAAGAATAGCCTGGGTCTGGTCATACTCGCTAAACCAGGAACTATCCAGGATATGGAAGTGCCTATTAGCCAGAGGGAAAAAGTGAGGTTACCTATCAACAACCTCACCAGCGCATAAAGATGAGACCTCCTTCCCGACTCGAACTTCTTAAATATAAATTGGCTAACCGTTTCCATGTCGCCCCATCCCCACTGAGCACTTCTCGTGAGTTCGGATAACTTATTGGAGAATGTCTTTTCATAAATGTATACGTCTTCTACGAGTGCTGTCCAGGCTCTAAGTGATTCCTGAAAATCGTGGCTTGCTGCTTTGCCGGGGTGGATGGCTTCCCTCTTTATAACATCTCTGACATAACCTTCTATTTGCATTGCGCCCTTGCCATAAAATGGGGCGAAATGGTACATTCTCCATCTGGCTATGGGGTCGAACTTAATCATCTCGCGAGCCAGCACATTCAATCTAATGTAACTGTCCTCATCGGGGTTGGATACTTCTATGGCGGGCTGATATATGACAATTTCTCTATTTTCCGGATGGAGAACCTTAGCGGCAATCTTCCTTATGGAATCCCTCGGCCAGACATTATCTGCATCGCAGACTATCGATATTTCTGGCCTTTCACCTTTTCTAATCGCCACTTCTCTGCCATTTATGATGTCCTCTTTTGAGCCTTCTATGCCCAGAGCATTAATATCGCCAATGATTTCATCAAAGATAGGTTGTTCAGGATTCCTTGTGCCTTTGGTCCACCTTTCCCACTCTCTACTTACATAAGTTTTAGGCTTGGTCCATCCTTCGTAGAGTAACATAATAGCATCTTGATAGATACCAAGTTTCTTGAAGAAATCACTTTTGGGGTTCCTGTGGAAGTAGAAAACCACATCGTCGCCAAAATGGCCCTCTAAATCCTCAACCATCTCTCTTGTTTTCTGCCTGACCGTCTCATCCCTCGTATTATCAATTACAATGAATTTTATGTTCCGATTCTTCTCCTGATTATTTTGGATATCCTGTTTCATACTTTCTATAAGGGCTTCCATCTCCTCGACACTTTTGGCAAAAACAGGCCGGAAAAAGAGTATCCTTACATTGTCAGGTACTCCATTCTTGACTACATCTTCCTTTTCTTTTAAGAGAAGCGGTTTAGTAAAAAGGTATATAAAAAAGTTGACTATAATGCTTGCTACACCGTAAACGGCATAGGTAAAAAGAGGAACCATGAAAATGGCAAAGAAAGGATTCCAGTCGAAACAGAGAAAATAGAGGAAGGTTGCAAATACGGCGAGCATTAGCTTTGAAAGGTTATATAGCGCCAGCTTGTATGAAGGAATGAAAGAGAACGGGGTTTCTCTTCTATCCATTTAAACCTTTCTCTTGTGGTTGGGCACCATCACCGGTGCCCTTTTTTTATTTATGCGAAGCTTTGCTTCGCTACTCCAAATTCTGGGAAGGAGTAGCGGAGCGATAGCTCCGCGTGATAATTACGAAGTCTTGCTTGTTCAGCGGTTGAAATTATTACTTCAGTAGTTCATATTATATTTTTTCTGTCCCAGGTTGTCAACAAACAAATTATATTTTGGAGACAAATATCCTAAAGAATTATCCTATATTTGAAACAACCCAACTATAGAATCGGTCCGTCAGCTTTAGTATTTCCAGAGCCTCTTTCTGAGTAAAATCTCTATCTTCATATTCAATTGTGCTCTTTTTGAGGTAGGTTTTATATTCACTTCTTCTTATCGCCTTTGTCTTTATCTTCTTGGCTACCATTTACAACAAGTCCTCCAAGGGTTTGCCAAAGAGTAATTTATGAGACTTTAGGATATTTTTTACCAAAGCAAGGCCTTTTTTATATTTTGTCTTGAATTCCTCAGTAGTCTGAATATAAGTAGAGATTGTATTACCAAATTTGGCTATAATTTTCTCATTTACCTTTCCAAAATCTTCTTCAACTTTTCTTTTGTCTTCTGGGTTCCTTACTAACACTAAGAGGTCTATGTCGCTAGTAGGTCGTTCCTTTCCCTTCTTTATACTTCCAAAGATTGCTATAGAGGCTATATCGTTTATCACAAGAGAGGAAATATTTCTTACTATAGCCCTATATACATCATCAGGGATTTTGCTTTCCCTTTCATACAGGGGTTTAAGCAGTTCTGAGATAATAAGGTTTTCTTTATTTAGACAGTAAAGATAGCTCCTCCCTACGCTTCTAAGTAAAAGTGCCCTCTCGTTATTGAGCTCTCGAAGAGCCTTATGGCAGGCTGCAGGGCTCACCTTTATCTCCTGAGCAATCTGACGGCCGCTCCACTCTGCCTCCGTCTTACAGAGAAAACGTAAAATCCTAATCTTTACCTCATTATTTAAAATCTTATCTAATGGGTCGTGCACTCTCATAAAATCACCTCTTTTCTATGTTTAACAATGCAAACATATGTTTGCAAATCTAAACATAATATACTATCCTTATAGGTTGATGTCAAAAATAAAAACCTATTTAATAATGGCCATTTTCTTTCTGTCAATAGCCACACCGTTTTCTCTCAGAAGTATTATGTATATTCCTGAACTCACGCGGGTCATACCTCGATTCTTTCCGTTCCAGCTTGTGCGATATTCTCCCTCCGATTTGTAGCCCTCACTCCAATCTCTTATCTGTTCGCCAGCAATATTATAGATCTCGATTACCACATTAGCCGCTGCGGTCAAATTATACGAAATAGTGACAGTGCCGTCTTTTGCCGGATTGAATGGATTGGGATAAATCTGGGTCAACTTGCTTCTCTTCCTCTCGGGAGAGGCAGAGGGACTACTGGAAAGGAGCGACTTATTTCCCACATCATCCACTGCCCGGATAGCAAAATAGTATCTTCGTCCCGGAGTTAGATTGCTCACAGAAAAAGTTTCCTGTCTTCCTGCATCTTTTGGAATAGGTTCACCGGTTACATCATTAGCTTCACACCAGGTAGCATAGTTAATTATTTCCCTCTCCGAATAGCGGATTATATATTCAGTAGCCCTGCCAACATTTCCGTCATCTCCTGGAGCAGTCCACCCCAATATCACCTCTCCGGTATCTGAGCCTTCTCTTGCTTTAAGGTCTATCTTTTCTGGCCGAGTATTGTCTCCTGTGTCCGAAAATCCCATCTTATTTAAAGCATCGGTAACATAAGGAATCTGCATAAAGACATCCCAGACCATTCCAGTTCTATGATTTTCAATGGCTAACATTGTTGCTCCCTGACTGATTCCAATTACATCGTCTGAGCGCCAATCTGAAACTCGGTCGAGGTTGAATCCGTCACAGAATCCATATTTGCCCCAAATGGTGCTTTTATAATTGTCATACATATACTTTAATGTTTCTATTGACTCTTCCGGTGTAAACATCGTAGAGCCTGCTGATGCTGCAGGCTGAACTGTGCCATCATCACCGACAGCGTCCCTCGGTTTTGCTCCATAGTCACTATGATACTTGTCAGGGCCGTCTCCCGCAGTCAAGCCCCAGCATTTCGAATTATAAGTAGTGTAATACTCGTTGCCGTTGTTTCGCGTATCATCATGGTGGTTAATGCAGAACTGTCTATTTGCTAAAGTGGCTTTCTTTGAATTTTCAAAATAGTTGGTGCCATCGTATTCCTTTCTCCGGAAGTCAACCCAGATGTGTGGATACTGATGAACAAATAGAGGATTATAGAGTTTACAGTAGATTAAAGTATAATCTGCGTAACTGCCCACGGGTCTTTCCATATCTGTCCAGCAATTTATATTCTTCGGATAGGTGGGCGAACCTATGGCTAAGACATCGAGAAGAACCCCCTCATTGAAACTGTCCCAGTAATAAGAGCCAAATCCCGGCGCGGGGTTCTCGGGTTTCCAGGACATATTCACAAATTCATAAGTCCCACCATTACTCATCCAAATCCAATCAGCTCCTCGGTATAGTTCATCGGCTATAGGTTCAATCTCAGTGCCCTTGAAATATTGACCTGCGAAGAGAGCGCCGGCAAGAAACAGAGTTGTGTCAATAGAAGAAATTTCGCAAGTGCCGTAGCGCTGCCCGGTATTGATATTGAGCCAGTGATAAAAGAATCCGTTAACATCCTGGACAGGCCCATCTCTAAATGTCTTGAGAGTCATTAGAATACGGCCATAAGCCTGATTATAATTTATCCATCCCCGGCTATGGGCCACGCATATTGCGGTCAATCCAAATCCCACTGAGGCAATACTCGCATGATTGTATATATCGGAAGTGAAATTCCTCGCTCTGTCCTGAATCAGCCCGTTGGAAGGATTTGCCTCATCCCAGAAGAACCAGAATGCTTCCTCTTCCACCATATCGAGGAATTCATCGTCAGTCATCCCCTGAGCGTCAACTCTCCATAGAGAACTTAAAACAATAAAAAATAGGAGAGCTAAAAAGACTCTCCTAATATTTGTAATCTTTCTCATTGTGGTAGAATGTAGTGGCAAATTTCAGAAGGAGTAGCGGAGCCATAGCTCCGCGTCCCAAGGCGAAGCTTCGCTTCGCCACTCCAATTTTGAAGTCCTTATTTTAAAACATTACTTCGAGGGCGAGGCGGGCGAAGTTGTCGGCGAATGGATAACCTTTTGGCTCCCAGCTGGGGTCTCCGAACCTGGTTGTCTTGTACATACCCAGAAGTTTTAGATAGGACGTTGGATAGTATTCAATTTTGGTCTGAAAAGAATCGGTCACATAGGTCCTGCCGGTAAGAGGATGCTCTATATCCTCTCTGCGGAATTTAAACCAGAGGACCAGCGGAAGTCTGAGCCCGGGAGTAACTGGGTGGACGAGATGGAAACGGAGATATAGCTCGCTCACGGTGACTTTTTCGTTCCTGTCCACATCGAGGCTGGAACGGAGGCTGGTGTATTTATAATCTTCTTTTCGATACTCTCGGGATATACCCAGCTCCATTCCCCGAAAACCGTAATAGTAGAAGCTAAAGTTAGTGCGTTTGCGTCCGTAATCTCTATTTGAATTGCGAATTATGTCATCGTAAGCAACGGAAGCAATAAATCCCCTATAGGACTGGTCAAACTGAAGATTGTAACCCTTCTGGTCACCATCCACATCATCGAAAACTGTCGGCTCCTGACGATACTCTGGCTTGAAATTTTTGCCCACCCATCTATATCCATAGCTGAGTCTTGAACCCCTCCAGAGGAGATTGTCGAAAATCAACTTCCCTCGCCACATATTCCCATAGTTAGAAACCGGCTTATCCAGCTTCTGGCTATAGCTCGGTTCGGTAGGATTGGTACGGTCAACTTCAGCGTATTGACGATATGTATCCTGGCCATAAATTCCTTCAAATGTGATTCGATAGCTAAGCAAGGACTCTATAACTCGAAACATAAAGGTTGTATCTCTTTCCACTGGCTCTACCTTGTTGGTATCTTCCAGCGTTCCGTCTCCTCCCGAAGAGCCTGAAAGACCGGCTGTCTCGGAATGGTGAATTCCAATTGCCTCTATCCGAAAATATCGCCAGTACTGGCGGAAACGGCTTCCTAAAGTGAAAGAATTGAAAGGCTGCTTGATGAAGAAACCGTTATAGTTTAGTCCGTAATAGTCCCCGTCAATAGAGAGACCTTTCCATCCATAAAAAGGACTAAAAGTATATCGGCTCGAATCGAGCCAGAGATGTCCCAATGTTAGCCTGGAGGCTTGAGGAAGGATATCGTTCACCATAAACTGTATGGTGGGAAATTCCAGACTGGGAGATTGTCTCTGAGTCTCCTCAAAAGGCCAATTTTCCAGCTCAACGCCATAGGCTGCTTCTCCAAAGTCCTGCGTCTCGGCTGCGATTTCCATTTTCCCGCCAAATCTCGAGAGTCGCCCTTCAAGCGAGAGACTTCCCATACCGAAAATCCTGCTTTTCTCTTCCGGAGTATAGGAATAGGCAGTGTAAATTGTAGCCCCGAGCTCTGTCCTCTTCTTCTCAGAATATTCTTTGGGGTTGCCCTCTCGGGAACTCTTGCCTGATGAAGGCTCCTTTCCCAATTCTTCTTCGAGAGACTGGGCAAAATAGATATTATCGATATACATCGTTCCTGTTTTTCTGGTCACATTCTCATTAAATACTATCGTTAACTCTGTCATCTTTCTCCATTCCCCTATTCTCTTGAACTTCCCCAAGGGAATAACCACCTTTTGCCAGGAAGAGCTTACTCCATCTACCAGGAATCTATCGGTCTGGTCGATATTCTTCAGTTCCACAAAAAATTTCCGCGTGAAGCCCTGTAGTGGGTCTCCTTTGACATAAAAGATCAGATATTTATAATCTCTAAGATCGGCATTGTTCAAAAGGAAATAGAAGCCATTGTAAGCAGTATGGGGAACCTCGCTAGCAAAACCAATAATCGAATCCGTATCGTAGTCATAAATGTAGTAGGAAGTATCGGGAAATTCCCTTAGATAGGTAAGGGTGGAATCGATATCGTAATCCAACCTCAGGGAACTACCAGTTTCTCCGACACGAATCTTGGAATCAAAAGAAGCTACACAACTCTGAGACTTGTCGTAGGGATTGACATCCCATGTGTAGCTTTCTCCTCCCAGCTTATTAAGAAATGTTTGTTCATCAAAATCATCCAATAAGAGAATTTTACCTTCGGCGTCCGGGCAGCACATAAAAGTTACTACCGAGGCTACAAATCCAGCCACTATAATAGATAAGTTATTTCTTGCCATCAATTCATACCTCTTTTATAAAAATAAATAGGGACAGCGACCATTTTCTACGGAGTAGCGAAGCAGAGCTTCGCAATTATAACGCAGAGCTATCGCTCCGCAGCTACATTCCAAAACTGGAGTAGCGAAGCAGAGCTTCGCAATTATAACGCAGAGCTATCGCTCCGCAGCTACATTCCAAAACTGGAGTAGCGAAGCAGAGCTTCGCAATTATAACGCAGAGCTATCGCTCCGCTACTCCATTTCCAAAGAGCTAAAAAGTTATTACCAATGAAAATAGGTGGGTGCCCCCCAGGTCATAGTGCCTCTCCCAGGCATAGTCGAAGCGGAAAAATCTATAGCCGAGACTCCCGCCCAGAGTAAAATTCCACTTACCCTTATCCTGGTTAATCAGACCCGTTCTCAATCCAATGGTCTGGTTCAGTAGCCACCACTCAATTCCCAAATGGCTCTCAACATAACTTTCCAAGAGTTTATCCAAATCGAGGGCAAAGTTCATAAAGGGGTTGGGTCTAAATCCTATCCCCAACCGTAAATTGGCGGGAAGTCGGTCCTCTGCCTGAGTCTCCCACCTTATTTTTGGGCGATTGAAGTCCTGATATAGAAGCCCAAGGTTCAAGTGTCCAGCGAAAGTATTATATAAGATACCAATATCTGCTCCTAAGCCACTCCCACCTTCTCTGTAGTCCACAGAGTAATATTTTATATTTGCTCCTAAGCTAAACGGTATTGCTATTCTCATCCCATAGGAAATAATGTAAATATTCTCGCTGTAATCCATAAATTCTACATTTCTTGTCGTGTCCAGACGTATCCAGCTGAACCCCAACGAACCATTGCCAATATTGGGGTGGACATACCCCAGAAATTCATAATTTATTAATCCTAAACCAAAGAGGTCTTTATGCATAACACTGAGCTGACTCTTCTCTATCCGGGCTACACCAGCAGGATTCCAGTAGATGCTATTTCCATCGTCACTTATTGCTGTAAAGGCATCTCCCATTCCTTTAGGACGAGCACCGATACCTATCCTGTCAAAAGCTCCACCTTCCGCTTTCTCTGACGGGTAATGCAAGATGGTTAGTGCAGTAGTGATTAAGACAATGGAACGAAGTCTACAAAACAGTCGAGGCATAATGTCACATCCTCTTTTTGTAGCTGGAGTAGCGAAGCAAAGCTTCGCAATTATGACGCGGAGCTATCGCTCCGCTACTCCTAGTGCAAGATTGGAGTAGCGAAGCAAGGCTTCGCAATTATGACGCGGAGCTATCGCTCCGCTACTCCTATTGCAACATCGGAGTAGCGAAGCAAAGCTTCGCAATTTAACGCATAACGCAGAGCTTCGCTCTGCTACTCCTATTGCAAGATTGGAGTAGCGAAGCAAAGCTTCGCAATTATGACGCGGAGCTATCGCTCCGCTACTCCTATTGCAACATCGGAGTAGCGAAGCAAAGCTTCGCAATTATGACGCGGAGCTATCGCTCCGCTACTCCTTCCCATCACGGGTTCGATGAATCGAACCCCTACATTGACCATATCAGCGGATTACTCCGATGATATGTTTTACCTGGTCGGTTTTCCCCTCTAAATCCTTCGCTTCCAAAAGATATAAATATAGACCATTCCTCACTAAATTTCCAGAATTATCTTTTGCATCCCAGTCTATAGCATACTCTATATTTGGCTCCCTTTCGCCGCCATCTATCTTTCTTATCAAATTCCCTACTAAATCGTAAATTTTCAAGGTTACATTTGCGTAACGGGCAAGTTTGAACTTAAAACTGGCTACGTCCTTAATCCCGTCATTATTTGGCGAGATGGGATTGTCCGGGACAGCGATACTTTGAATCAGCGAATCTCCTCTCGCTTTTATGAAATCTTCCACTTCCAGGACCTCAAGTTCGTCAATTGTTAAAGTCCCGCTGCCGCCATCTCCCTTGCTCACGACAAAAAAGATAGCCGCAACTTTTCTTAAGTCGAGCGCATCAGCAGTATCGCCGTTACTATAGGTTCCACTTGTGAGGAGCGAGAGTTCCTCGTAAGGGATAGTTGCAGTCTTCCACTCACCTTCGGTGTTGGTAATATCAAAAATCTTCTTAGAAAAAATAGTGCCATTCTTATCCCTTACTCTCAATTCCAGATTGTTGGCATCTCCCGTTCCTTTATATTTAAATCTGAAAGAATCACTTCCGGCGATATTTCTCCCCCAATCTCTCTCCATTACCACCCAATCATCGGTATTTCCCCTATTAAATTTATAGGTTAACTGTAATG
>Ga0315296_10004645_pt1 | contig 11213 bp, 11 predicted proteins | sample YL17G14_18_MG_FD_203921 | JGI IMG/M metagenome (GOLD analysis project Ga0315296, IMG submission 203921) | Sediment microbial communities from Yellowstone Lake, YNP, Wyoming, USA - YL17G14_18 | ecosystem: Environmental > Aquatic > Freshwater > Lake > Sediment | place: USA: Wyoming | collected...
TTGAGCATTCTGAGCTTTGCCAGTGCAACTGTCTCTTCAGGCTGAAATGTGTGTATGGTCGTAATCGTTATCTCGCGGACGATGATGGAAGCCGGTTCAGCACCTATCGAGAAGTTGTCGATCGAGGCATAGGATTCTTGATGCTGGGGCACATCCAATAGCTCCAACTGATGACAGATATGAGTTCAAATTTGCTCGCAATGATTTCTGCAGGTGATAAGAGCGAGAGGTTTCAACAGGTCTCTTCCCATATAGAGTTCCCTTGAAGGCTCATCGACTCGGGAAACCGATGCCTTGGATTGTTCCGAGGTATGCTGTGTGAACTCCTATTTCCTATCCCTTTCTTGGAAAAAAGGAGAGGGAAGATGCCTACGCTGGCTTGAATCTTCGCTTGAGCTTTTCCAGCGTCTCTGGCAGAGTTGTGTACTCCATTGCCTCTTCGCCGAGGCGTGCGGGCTGGAATTCTCCCATCCTTCGGAGCGCCGCAGCTAGATCCAATGCTTCTCTTCTAGCAAGGTCGAAGGCAGGGTCCTCGAACATGTCTGCTATGAGTGGTTTGCCATCGTCGCCTTGGGCTATCTTGCCATCGCCTACCTGAATTCCCAGTGCAACGATTCTTGGTGGACCGTCGAACAGTGTGCATCGGCTGTCTTTGAGTCCTACTGGCATGAAGGGTCCCCAGTGGCTTCCTCTCATCCAGCCTGCGACTAGGTAGCTGTGAAGGAAGGGGGCCAGAACCTCGCCAACTGCGGGTAGACCGCTTTGAGCTCTTACGAGGCAGACTGGGTCATCCTTCCCGACATATTTGCCTGCTATGAGTGAGAGCTTGGTTGTGCTTGAAGATGCCGCGATGAGATTGTCCGATGATCTCCATATTCTGGATATGACGTACCGATCTGTGGTTCCGATGAGCCCTAGAAGTTCGTACATCTCCTTAGGACATTCGAGAGCGACATTCATGCTCTGCTTCACATCTAAGACTTCAAATCTGAAGCCGCCAGCCATGCTCGGGTCGATTACTAGGCCTGCTGTGTTGAAGGGATCTCCGAAAATCTTGAATAGAAGGTAATTGAAGGCGGCTGGCTCCGTCTTATCAGCTGCGAAGACGATTACTGGGTCCGATCGTCTTTCCTCGAACTCCAGCTCTGCGACGCCTGGTCCAAGGCCCTTTACATTACCGCTGAAGGAGTCTTTCAGAAGATCCTGCCCGGCCCCGTATAGCTTTAATGACCTAGCTTTGTTTGCTGCTGCCATAAAGGTGTCCCAAGCAAGCTTATGGATATCAGCGTTGTTCTCGCCTTTGTAGTGTGTCATGAGGAGCTCAAGATCGTCGCCAGCATTGAAAACGAAGTAGCTGTTAATTAGTCCTGTTTCCTCAGCCTCCGAAAGGTGTTTCTCAGCTATGTTCTGTAAGGGTTTTGGCACAACACTGTGCCCTGCAAGACTTCCAACGTCAGCCTTTATTATCGAGACAGTTGTCTTGACCAATCACATCACCCTTTAACCACTCTCGGCATTAGCATTATTTAATTTATCGAGACTAACATTGGATTGATGGAGAGACCTCTCAGGCGATCTGCGAAGTGGAAATCGATCTCCATATTCAATGAAAGCTACGGATTACGGAGAAGCTAACAGACGGACAGATTAAGAAAACGATAAAAGGGGGTTCACTGAATAGATGAAAAGGTATCGGTTGCACAAGCCATGAAGAGTCTCATCCACAACGGCATTCAGGTTCCTCCCCGATATCCTTGGCAAGGCCTGCACATACTCCTCAACGGCGCGTCACTGCAATTAACACCAGAGCAAGAGGAGATGGCTGTTGCTTGGGCAAAGAAGCTTGGAACCGAGTATGTCGAGGACCCTGTCTTTGTAAAAAACTTCTTCGAAGACTTCTCTGCGAAGATTGGTTCTGAGAAACTGGATCCTTCAAGCATTGACTTCAGTGAGGTCCTTCGTTTTGTTGATAAGGAACGGGAATACAAAGCCTCATTGCCTAGGGACGAGAAGAAGGAGGCTGCACGGGAACGCAAGGCCCTCAGAGAGAAGAACAAGGAACTGTATGGCTACGCATATGTTGATGGCATAAGGACAGAAGTTGGCAACTATGTCGCAGAGCCCTCATCAATCTTCATGGGTCGAGGAAAGCATCCGATAAGAGGAAAATGGAAGGAAGGTCCCCGAGACGAAGATATTGAACTTAACCTTTCTCGTGACGCTCCTAAGCCGCTTGGAGATTGGAAGGCGAGGGTTTGGGAACCTGAATCAATGTGGATTGCTAGATGGAGAGACAGACTCTCAAACAAGATGAAGTACGTGTGGCTCTCAGACTTCGCAGTACTAAAGCAGAAAAGAGAGATGGAGAAGTTCAACACAGCAAAGTCGCTTGACCAGAGACTCGAAGAAGTCAGAGCCCACATAGAGAAGAATCTCGTATCGCCAGACCTGACAAGGAGACGAATCGCCAGCGTCTGCTATCTCGTAGATAATCTCATGTTCAGAGTGGGAGATGAAGAGAATGAAGCGGGGACCGTGGGGGCATCGACGCTAAAGCCAGAACATATCTCATTCAACACCGATGGCTCAACAACCTTTGATTTCCTTGGAAAGGATTCAATAAGGTTCAAGAGAACACTATCTCTCCCGCCTGCTGTGATCAGTAATCTAAGACAGTTCATGCAAAAAAGCCATTCAGCGATCTTCAAGGGGGTTCGATCCAAACCAGTAAGTGATTTCCTAGGTGAAGTGATGCCTGGGCTTACTGCCAAGGTGTTCAGAACGTATCATGCAACTAGGGCGGTTGATGACTATCTCAAAGGCGTAGACTCTGACAACTCAGATCCCGACCATGTAAAGAAGCATACAGCAGTAATGGCCAACCTTCAAGCAGCAATACTTTGCAACCACAAGAGGAAGATTCCAAAGAACTGGAGGAATACCTTGGAAAAGAAGCAGGACCGCTTGAGGAAACTGAGGTCACAGGAGAAGAAGACGCCCGGAACGTTGCAGGCTCTGGAGAAGCTCAAGTTGAACATCGAAGAAACAAAGGAGACACGGGACTGCAATCTCAGGACATCATTGAAGAGCTACATAGACCCACGAACATACTACAACTGGGGTTTGCGCATCAACTATGATTGGAAGACCTATTACCCCAAAACGCTTCAGAAGAAGTTCTCTTGGGTAGAAAATAACTCGCCAGACGATGAGAAGCGTTAGAATATGTTTAAATAACTGAGCCGAAATGGCTAAATAAGGTAACTGAATTGAAAGAGGAAGTTGAAAAGGCGCTTGAAGAGGTACGCCCCTACCTACAGGCGCATGGCGGGGACGCAGAACTCATCGACGTCGAAGACGGAGTCGTCAAGCTAAGACTTAAGGGTAGCTGCGCTGGATGCCCGATGTCTCAGATGACGATAAAGTGGGGTGTAGAGGAGTTCCTCAAGAAGAAGATACCTTCGATTGTCAGGGTTGACTCTATCTAACTGCATCTACGCTTCTTCGAAGGTGCTTTGTCGTGGATTTTGAAGCTGAACTAGATAAATGTAGGGAATACGGGGAAATCTTTTCCCTACTCAAACGAGCTGTCAAGAAGAGCCTAGGGGAACATCGAGTGGGACTCATGCTCTTCCTAGGAGATTTGCCCCTGAAGGTAGGCGCTTTTCATTTTTTGGGAACAAATGACATCATCCTCAATAGGAGGCTTCTCAACAAGGTCGTCAAGGAGAAATCCCCCTCAGAACAGAAAGCATTCCTCTTTTCTATCCTGATGCATGAGTACCTTCACAGTCTGGGATACGTTGATGAAAGAGAAGTCAGAGGACTCGTCTACCAGATCTGCGCCGATAACTTCGGGAGAAAGCACTATGTCACCGACGCGGCTATCACAGGCCCGTGGGCAAGCCTCAGCGAAGAAGACTTCCAGGAGTTGGGCGAAAGCCTGAACCTCGAGATGGTCAAAGACTTTGAACGCACAGAATCTCGATACATAATATAATCACATAGTATCCAGACACAGGAAACCTGTTCAGACAATCCTTCATTGCCCACAGCCCGGGCCCGATATCCACCCTTCTGTTTCATGAATGGCTCAGAAACCTTAGTGGGAGCTTAAGAGATTAAGAGTTCTTGAGCACTACCTTGATCGGTTGTATCAGTTGTCCAAAGTCAAAGCTGGGAATTTCAAGCGCCTCGATAGGACTATAGTTCAAATGAACTCTGAAGGGCTTCTATTGTATCCGTCGGGTCAGATGGAAAGCCTAATGCCATGACAATTGGAGACATTGGCACAATGTGGGGGGGGAACCCTTCTTAGTTATTGCTGCTAGCGCGCGAACCCCTTCTCTCTGCTTCTTTTCTTGTCTTAGAAGCGTTTTCTAGTTGAGTGACAGAGGAAGCACCGACTAATCAAGCTTCTCCTGCGCGAGTAATACAAGAGACGATCCGCGATATTGGTGCTTTCAATCTGAGGTGTTCTTTGTTTGAGAAGGTTCTCTTGGTTTTTCAAGAGCTTCCTTGACATTTTCGTCGGTTGATCCATGTTCAATGTCAATCTTTTCATCTGTTGGGATAAGATGGCTTAGATTGAGTCGGCGGCGACGGACACCTGTAATATCCTTCGGGCCTGTAACCAATACATAGTTTTTGTCCATTAGATCCACTATAACGCAGCGTCTACCTTTCTCTCTTCCACCTTGTTTTATGCAAATCCTACCTACTTCGATGGCTGGGATTCCTCTCACCTCCTGGCTAGGTATTCGTCAACGACTTTTTTAAGAATTCGTGTTGTGCCATCAGGCTCAAACAGCTCAGTATTCAAAATGAGGTCGTATATTGCTACATAGTCTATGTCTATGTTATAAAACCTTTTGAAACGTTCCTTTTCTTTTCTGTCCCTCTCCAAGGTCTTGTCCCGCGCCTCCGCAAACCTGATCCCATCTCTCAGGGCTATTCTCCTGAACCTGGCCTCTTCGGGAGCAGCAAGGTACAGTTTCAGGTTGGCAAGCTCACCAGCCATCCAAGCGGAGAGGAGGCCGTCAAGGACGACTCCCCCTTTCTCTGCCTCCAATTTGGTCTGTTCGTCCACTGACTTGTCGAAGCGTTCATCGTTGTCAACCATTCTTGTGAACTCGAGAAGCGAGATTTCCCGGTTCTCAGCCATTTCTCTGAACATGCGCCCTGCTGAGAAGTACTTAAGCCCCAGATATTCAGCTAGCCTCCGAGCATGAGTTGACTTGCCGCTGCCATGAGGCCCAGCTATGGCGATTACGAGATTCCTGCGTTTAACGGAGCTGCTTGCTGCGGCCAATGGACAACCCTCAGCATTCGAACCTTCCCTAAGGCACCTCGAAGGTCAGCCCAAACAGTCTTGATGTGAGAACGCTACTCGCCATGGCACTGAAGAAGTACCACCAAAACAAGTTCAATTCTGTCCCCATGAAAGGAGCGTCAAAAGGCATTATTGCCACAACGGACTGCCCATAGAATGGGCCAAGAAGCTGCCATAGAGCCAAGAGTGGAATTATGAAGAATAATTGGAGTTTCAACCGCTGCATGGTAATCTTGGATTGTGCCTTCGTCAGCTCTGACTGCTCCTTTTGAAGCTTCTCGGCGAGCCTTTTGTTTCCGCCCTTCAGCGCTTTCATCAGGTCCCTTCTGACTTGATTCGATTTTATTGTCCATTCTCTTTGTTCCTCTATGTTCGTGAATCTTCTATTAGCGTAGCTGGTTACGATGTTAATTGTAAGAGAGAGAAGGAAGATGAAAATCGTCGAGATTGGCATAGCTTTCAGTGCTTCCAGTTCCAGTTTCACCAGCGGTTCAGAAAGCTGTAGGGCGAACAGCTCAGGGATCATCTTTCTCACTTCACATCTAAGCGTAGCTGGTTCTTCTTTCTCATTTCATGCTTTTATATCTTCTCCAACTCGGGCAGAAGGTCCTAGGATGAGCGGCACGTACCTCATCTAAGCGACCAACAGCAGTATTCCTCGGGGCGTTCTTGACTTCTTCTGGCTTTGAGTAGGCAAGATCAGATATCTCTGCTAACATATCTACGAATCTATCAAGTTCCTCCAAAGAAACGGTCTCTGTGGGCTCTATCATCAAAGCCTCCTCCACTATCAAGGGGAAGTAGACTGTAGGTGCATGAACTCCATAGTCAAGAAGCTTCTTCCCAACATCAAGGGCTCTGACACCGGTCTCCTTTGCCATCGTTGAAGCGCTAAGAACAAACTCATGTTTTCTTGGCCCACTGGAAGCGTAGGGCAGACTGAAGCCACGGATCTCTTGAAGCTTCGAGGCAAGGTAGTTTGAATTCAGTACAGACAGGTCCGCTACTTCCCTCAAGCCCTCAAGCCCGAGGGAAAGGATGTAGGCATAGGCTCGAACTAGGACAGCTATGTTTCCGTAGAAGCCGCTAGTTTTGCCTACGGATTGCGGCCGACTATAGTCTAACGAATATTTCCTTCCGTCGTAGGCGATATCAGGTACTGGCAGGAAATCCTTCAAGAACTTCTTGACGCCTACAGGTCCTGAACCCGGACCTCCTCCGCCATGAGGAGTTGAAAAAGTCTTGTGCAGGTTGATGTGTACTATATCAAATCCCATGTCCCCCGGCCTGCATTTCCCTACTATTGCATTGAAGTTCGCCCCATCATAATAGAGAAGTCCACCGACGTCATGGACCGTCTTCGCCACTTCTTCTATCCTTGACTCAAAGATACCCAGAGTATTGGGATTCGTCAACATAAGGCCAGCCGTTCTATTAGAGACCGCGCCTTGAAGTGCGTCAAGGTCAATGCGACCATCTACACCAGAGGGTACCGTGACCAAGCTGAATCCAGCCATCTTCGCACTCGCAGGGTTTGTCCCGTGAGCAGAGTCTGGTACAATCATCTCAGTACGTTTTTCCAGCTCGCCTTCTGATCTGTGATACGCGCGAATCAGGAGGTTACCTAGGAATTCCCCGGCAGCTCCAGCTGGCGGCTCAAGAGACAAGTCATCCATGCCGGTTAGTTCGACAAGCCAAGTCTTCAGCTCGTACATCAGCCTGAGAATGCCTTGAGCCGTTGAGGCATCTTGGTATGGATGTGCAGATAGTAGGCGAGGGTTGGACACGACATGTTCGTTGATGACCGGGTTATACTTCATTGTGCAGCTGCCAAGCGGATAGAAGTGTCCGGAGTTCACGCCGTAGTTCATCTGTGACAGACGCATGAAGTGGCCTAGGGTCTCTACTTCAGAGACACTGGGCAGTTGAGGTAACACTGCTCGGGAAATCGAAGGAGGGACGAGATCCTTGACTTCCCCCACACTACTTCGAATCTCTTCCTCAAGGTTGGGAACCATAGCCCCCATTTTGCCCTTCTCGCTTAACTCAAAGATCAATGGTTCCGCCCATTTCGACTGCCTGAAGGTACTTGGACTCAATCAGTGGCCACCTCCTCCAGCGCTTCAGAAAGCATATCTATGTCTTGCTTTGAGTGAAGCTCAGTCACGCAGAAGAGAGCAGTCTCGCCGAGCGCGGGGAACTCGCTTCCCACATATTTCCCTCCATGAATACCTTTGGTGAGTAAACCTTCATGAATTCCCCTGTAGGTTTTTCCATATTCCACCTGCAATGTGAATTCCTTGAAGTGATACGACTTGAAAAGCGGGGCTCTAAAACCTTGGATCTTAGACAGTTTTTTGATAGCATAATTCGCACGGGATGTAATGAGATCGCAGAGCTGTCTCAGGCCATCTGACCCTAGAAGCGAAAGGTACACAGCACTTGCCACGGCGCAAAGGGCTTCGTTTGTGCATATGTTCGAAGTGGCTTTTTCCCTACGTATATGTTGTTCCCGAGTCTGAAGGGTGATGCAAAAACCTCGTTCCCCATCCATAGTCTTGGTTAGCCCGATGATCCTCCCCGGCATCTGTTTGACTATGTCCATGTCACCTCTACAGGCAAGAATGCCCAGCAAAGGTCCTCCATAGTTCATGTGGTTGCCCAATGGTTGTCCTTCGCCCACGACTATGTCAGCCCCATAGTCTCCGGGCGCGCGGAGTATTCCCAGTGAAATCGGGTCAACTCCTACAATGAAAAGCGCTTCCTCGCTGTGAGCCATTTTGCCTATTTGCTCAGCGTGCTCTTCAACGAAACCTAGGTATGAAGGGTTTTCAATGTAGATTCCAGCTGTCTTGATGGATAGCATTGAACTCAATTTGCTAAGGTCGATCTGACCGCTCCTTGGATCGTACTCAGCTTGAAGGATCTTTATGCCAGCTGGTTCAGCATATGATTTGAGGACATGAAGCCTCTCCGGATGCATCAATGCGGGCACTATGAACTCGTATCTCTGGGTCAGTCTGCTAACCATCCTAGCAGCTTCACCAACTGAGGAAGCCCAGTCATACATGGATGCATTTGCCACGTCCAAGCCAACCAATTCACATATGAGACTCTGATATTCGAAGAGCGCTTGAAGCATTCCTTGACTTATTTCAGGTTGGTAAGGCGTATAAGAGGTAAGAAACTCTGCTCTCTGAACTATGTCTTCGACAACGGCAGGAACATAGTGCGGCCAGACACCTCCGCCCAGAAAAGGGGGACAAACAAACTCGTTGTTGCTGCTGAGTATGCTCTCAACCTTCTTCCTGACTTCATACTCTGAATGGGGCTTTGGCATATGCCGGTAAACAGGTGCTCTTAAGCGCTGAGGTATGTCGGAGAATAAAGCTTCGTTAGACTGAATGCCAAGTTCTTTCAGAATCTTCATCTTCGTCTCAGATGCGCTATTTGGGAGGTATGGGTGAGGACACATCAAACTGCACTTCCTAATCCTTAGAACTCCATTGACGTTCTTTATAAACTGCTCCTTGAGCCCGAGTTCGGCTCGGGAACTCAGCACTACGCGTCTCGACCTTTCTGACAGAGAGCAGGCCTGCAGTCTTCGCTGTCATACCGCTGAAGGGGCTCTTTTCGCAGAATCATGACATCAAATTCTCCTGTACTTGCGGAATTTTTAAAACAGAGATAGTTACTCCTAGTAACGTAAGGTGCTGGCATTGAAAAAAACCCTCATCTCATCTTTGATCCTTGTCCTTCTCCTGACTGTTGTGAGCCTCGCATTCTCTCCATCGAATGCGGATCAAACCTCACCAGTAGTTGATGTTCAAAGCAGCATCGAGATAAAGGAGGGGGGAATAGTGCTAGTTAACGAAACCCTCACGCTCTTAAATCCCAAAGACACATCGAAGATACAGGACTTATTTGTCGGTTTCCCTTCTCCATTCGCAGATTTTCTTGATTACCATGCTTTCTACCAATCGACTAATGGAACCTGGATCACTCTGACCTCGAAGTATGAAGAAGTGCTTAACGGTACTATAGAGGGGTTCAGAGTGACACTATTGAACCCTGTGGACTTGAGCGCTTCTCAGAACTTGAGCCTTAGAGCAATCTTCCTGTTCTCGAAGATGGTGTCTCCTTTTGGACAAGAACTTGCAGCTGGCTTCCCACTCTATCCTTCTGTTCCACTGACAATCTCAACCTTTACAGTTGAAGCTAAGCTTCCTAAGGGAGGCGTACTGTCTAGCGCGAGTCCTCTCATCTTCTCGAATTCCACCGTTGATGGAACCTATGTTCTTAACCATGCGGCCACTTCGCTTACGCCATACCAGAACAGGACGGCTGTCGTTTCGTATACTCCAGGGGGATCGTCTAATATTATTTTGGAGTGCCAGAGTGCACAGAGAACAATAGATCTGAGTTCCTCTGAAATCATCATTCAAGACGCTTATACATTGGTCGACCTAGGCCCAACGCTATATTACTATTCTCTGCAGATCCCTTCAGACGCCTTTGAGATTAAGGCCGAGGATGCTTTGAGCTTGCTCACAATCTATACCGAGAAAAACGAAACGTGGGATTACACAATCGTCCACGTGAAACCGAAAACCTATGTCCAGACTAGTGAAAGATGGACTTTCAGTCTTCAATACTCTCTGCCCTACAGAAACTATGTGAAGACTGCTGACAATATCAGTTTGAGCTATTCGATGCGATCAAACGTGAGCTTCACCATAAGAAATCTTAGCATGAGGATAATCCTGCCAGAAGGTGGTGAATATCTTTCATCAACACCGCAGGCATACGATGTGAAGAAGACAGGAATGTTCGCCCAAGAGATCTACTTCGCCCGAAACAATGCCACATTCCTTGATGATCCACAGCTGCAAGTCACTTACAAGTACAACCCTGTTTGGAAGGCCTTCAGACCTACCATTTGGTCATCCTGCATTGTGCTTGCTGTGGTGGCCACGTACGGGCTTCTCAGGTTCAGAAGAAAGCCTGAGGAAGCGGCAATCTCAGAGGATCAGGCCCTGCTGCAGAGGTTTATTGATCTCTACGAGGAGAGGTTGACTCTCTCAGCAGACCAAGAAAAGCTTGAGGATGATGTTGAAAACAAGAGGATTGGCAGATCTGAATACAACAGGCGAATCGAAGACATCAGAACCAGATCGTCTCGAACGATGGTTCAGCTTAACGGCATGAAGGACAGGATCAAACAGAAGATGCCGCAGTACGAGGCTATGCTAAAGGAGACAGAGGTCGCCGAGGTTGAGATCGAAACAGAGCGCACCAACCTTAGAGAGCTTGGGGGGCGTCTGCGTAACCGGAGGATATCTAGAGATGCCTACCTGCGCTTGAGGGGGGAGTACGCAAAACGAATCGACAGAGCAAGGTCAAGAATCGAAAGAGCGATTCTCTCCCTCCGCGAAAAAGCCTACTGAGGCAACAACCAAGGTTGACTTAATCTTTTTAAGGGCCTTCAGGGGCAACTAATGAGATCGAAGTCAGGAGGTTAAACAATGCCCGAAGTGACAATAGATTACAGCAAGTGCCAGTTCTGCAAGACCTGCGTAAGCGTCTGTCCAATGGGAGTCTATGTGGCGAAAGCTGACAAAGTCGTTCCGGAGAACCAGGACAGCTGCATCGCATGCCGCGCCTGCGAGTCTGCATGCCCTGTTGGAGCCATAACCGTCCAAGAATAAACAAGATGAATCATGGCCTCAGTTACCTAATAGGGAATCCCCTTTTTTCTGTAGAGGATCTGTCCCAGAAGCTTGAAGAGTAGAAAACGGGAGACTATTTCTCAAGGAGTGCATAAGCCTCAGAGTCTGAAGCCGTAAGGTTCAAGTCTCCCGTCAACATATACATTTCCCTT
>Ga0315296_10004646_pt1 | contig 11210 bp, 14 predicted proteins | sample YL17G14_18_MG_FD_203921 | JGI IMG/M metagenome (GOLD analysis project Ga0315296, IMG submission 203921) | Sediment microbial communities from Yellowstone Lake, YNP, Wyoming, USA - YL17G14_18 | ecosystem: Environmental > Aquatic > Freshwater > Lake > Sediment | place: USA: Wyoming | collected...
AATAGTTGGCGAACCTTTTACTCAAGAGTTTTATGGGATAGCGGTCAGAAAGGAAGACAAAGTGCTTTTGGAAGAAATTAACAAAACTATCAGGCGACTAAAGCGAGGAAATATAATAGAAGAAATAGAAAAGAAATGGTTGGCAGAGTAGATTGAGCACCGGAAAGAATTTTTAATTAAAAACCGAGCTTCCATTTATGGAAGCGAAGGTGGAAAAGAGGGTTTTACCCTCTTTGACCAAAAAAATGAAATTTAATCTTCAAATTAAATTGCTTTCTTTAGTAGTGATGGTGGTCAGTCTTGTATTGATAATTCTATTATTGCAAACTGTTTCCAGAGAAAGGCAGATTTTTCAAGTCAGCTTTAAAGAGAAGGCTGAGGTTTTAACTTTAGCTCTTGATGCTGGTATTGGGAGTTTTGAGGAATTAGAAAACACACAAAAACTTCAGTCCAATATTTACAAATTCATATGGTTATACCCTGAGATTGTTAAGATATCCATTAGTGTACCCAGTCCCGAAGGTTTAAAAATTGTAGCCTCTAATGCAACAGAAGAGATTGGAACTCTAACTGGGCTAGAAAATACTATTTCTTATGAGCAGGGCAGAGTTTTAACTCAAACCTTACTTTTGCCTGATGACACCAAAGTCTTTAGCGCTATCACCCCTATTCGTGTCGGAGGACAAAGAGTTGGAACTTACGATATAAGACTTTCTCTCGAGACCGAAGAAAAAACTATTGCCCAGCGACAAAAAGAAATTGCTTTAACGATTCTAACGAGTATTGTGATTGTCATTATTATCCTCTTTCTTTTACTTAGCAAAATAGTTGTCCTACCCGTTGCTGAAATTAAAAAAGGACTGGAAATGATTGGGCAAGGTCAATTAAGTTGGCGAATAACCCCGAGGAGTCAAGATGAGATTGGAGATTTAGCCAGGGGGGTTAATGAAATGAGTGAAAAACTTGAAGAATCTTATTATGGACTGGAGAAAAAGATAGCAGAAAGAACAAAAGAACTTCAGGAAGCAAGATCGGTTTTGGAAATAAAGGTTCAGGCAAGAACCAGCGAATTAAAAGAATTAGCTGAAAGCCTTGAAGAACAAGTTGAACAAAGAACAAAAGAACTTCAAGAGAAAATGGAAGAATTAGAAAAATTTAACAAATTGGCTGTTGGTAGAGAATTAAAAATGATAGGATTGAAAGAGGAAATAAAAGAACTTAAAGAAGAATTGGAAAAAGCAAAATAGCCCTTGAGGAAAAATTGGCAAAAATAAAGGTCGAAAATGTTCTAAGATATTTAATCAAAAGAGAAAAAATATGAACAAAAAAAGTTTAATTTCCTTAACTATCTTAGTGGGAGTGCTAATTGTCTTAGTAATGCTATGGACATCTTTAAAGAAACCTTCTCCGGAAGTAATAGAAAAGAAAGAAGAAATTAATAGAGTAACAATGGTGACAGATGTTGGAGGGCTCGGAGATCAATCTTTTAACGATGCTGGTTGGAAGGGAGTGCAGATGGCTAGTAAAGGATTGGGGTTAGAAGCGAATGTTATTCAGTCACGAAAAGGGGAGGATTTGGTGGCGAATGTCTCGCGGGCAGCTGAGAGTGCTGACATAGTAGTTGGTTTAGGGTTTATGATAAAAGATGCAATAATAGAAAACGCTTCTTTGTACCCCGAGACTTATTTTGTATTGATTGATGAGGATGCCGGGGATCTACCAAATGTAGCTTCTTATCTATTTTATACCGGGGAAAGTGGTTATTTAGCTGGAATAATTTCAGCATCTGTTACTAAGACCGGGAAAGTTGGAATAGTAAAAGGAATGGATATTCCTCCTGTTTTAACTTATGTTGCTGGATTTGAGACAGGAGTTAAAACCTGGAATGAGATAATGGGAAAAGATGTCAAAGTTCTCACAAAAACAGCCGATAGTTTTAGTGATGCAGCAAAAGGAAAAGATTTGACAAGAGAGCTTCTTGCAGAAGGCGCTGATACAGTATTTGATGTAGCCGGTGGTACAGGCCTGGGGGTATATGAAGCTATTCAAGAAGCGAACCTAGCAGCAGGAATAACAGAAGAGCAGATAACTACCAGTTCAAAAATGCCTAAATATTTCGCTGTTGGCGTAGACGTAGACCATGATGAAATGTTCCCAGGAGAAGTTTTAGTCAGTGCCTTGAAAAAAATGCCTGAGACAATATATAGTGCCATAGAAGACATTATGGGAGATAATTTTAAAAGTGGTTTGCATCGTGTTGATTTTAAAGAGGGGGCAACTGGAATTAGTGAGATGAAATATACAAAACAATATGTTTCTGAAAAAGCCTTAGAACTTGTTAAGAAAGCAAAAGAATTGATGCTTGAGAGAGATGAGAGATTAAGAGTCCCTTTAGATATAATTGATGTTGCTGAATATGTAGAAAACTTTCAAGTTCCGGAGGAATTATTAAAAGTTGAGTGAACTTAAAAGAAAAAGATGAAAATCTTTCTTAAAGAAAAATTTTTGATTGCTATTTTAGTATTGGCTTTGGTTCCTCTGTTAGCTGTTAGCTTACTTTCTTATTTTAGTGCTCGTAAATCTTTGATGGAAAGTATTAAAAGTTATAATAGGGTACTTATTCATGGTATGGGTATGGCCATAGAAGATACAGTTTTGAGTTATAAAGAATTATTAGAATCTATTGGAGATAATATCAATTACTTTAGCACAATTGAAGAGAAAAAAGATTTTATTTTAAAGACTAAAGAGAAATATCCCTACAATATAAGGTTTTTATCTGTTTTAGATGAAACAGGCAAAGAGATAATTCGGAGTGACGATAATCCTTTGGAAGACAGGAGTAAAAGACCGGAGTTTTTTCAAGTCAGAGAAAAAGATTATTATTTAGCTTGGTTGAGTTTCAATCCAGTAGTAGATATATCTACCGTAATTATTTCTGTTCCCCTCTTTTTTGAGGATAAATTTCAGGGGGCTTTGGTCTCAGAAATCTTTCTCTCTGACATCTGGGGCAAAGTAATGACTGGTTTCACTTCTCCAAAAGATAATATTTACCTCTTAACAAAAGAAGGAAGGCCAGTAGCAGAGATTCTTGCTACCGCCGAAGATTTCCGCTCAGAAGACTTAAGAGAAGTCGCTAAAAACTTTGCTTCAGAAGAAGCTGTATTTCTTAAAGAAATAGACACCAAAGTTGGTAAATTGTTAGCTATTGCCGATTATCTTCCCGCCCTAAATTGGGAACTTGTAGTTTTCCGACCAATTTCAGAAATTTACAAACCTACATTAATCTTAGGGCAAAGGGTTATTGCTATTGTTTTCCTGACTTTATTTTTTATTTTTATTGCAACTATATTTTTATCTAAACTAATTGTTGAACCAATCAGAAAACTTCATAAAGGAGCTGAGATAATTGGCAAAGGAAATTTGGATTATAAAGTAGATATTAGGACGGGAGATGAGATTGAGCAGTTAGCTAAGGAGTTTAATCGAATGGCCGAAGATTTAAGAAAGTCACATGCTGCTTTGGAAGAAGCAAAATCGGTTCTGGAAATAAAAGTCCAGGCCAGAACTAAAGAATTAAAAGAATTGACTGAAAGGCAGGAAGAAATAATCAAAGAAAGAACCAAAGATCTTCAGGAAAAAATGAAAGAATTAGAAAAATTTAACAGATTGGCCGTTGACCGAGAATTAAAAATGATTGAATTAAAAGAGGAAATAAAAGAACTTAAAGAAGAATTGGAAAAAACTCAAAGGCCGAGCAAATAATAAAACAATGATTTAAAACACGGAGAATATTACTAAAAAAGAAATTAAAAAATAATGGAAATAAAGACTAAAATTTCTAAAGAGGAAGTTGAAAGATTAATTTCCCTTCCCGGCAGAATTATTGGCACCGGGTTCATCGATGATCTCGATTTTCTTTTAAAAGAAAAGGGCGAGGAGGGAGTGGAAAAAGTTGAAGAGGCAATGACTGAATTGGGCTACCCCTTAAAATATAGGGAACTTAAGGATTTTAAGTGGTATCCATTTTGATATTATTTACTTCCGATTTTAGTAGCTAAAGAACTTTTTGAATGGGATGATGACACGATTCGCCGAATGGGCGTTAATGCCCAAAAAGTTTCCTTAATTACCAGGGTGATGATGAAATTTTTCATTTCGATAGGACGGGTTTTTAAAGAGACATCTAAATATTGGAATATGTATTTTTCAGCCGGGGACCTGGAAGGTATTGAATTGAATGAAAAAGAAAGATATTTGCTTCTAATTCTCAAAAATTTCCCCGGTCATCAGGTTTACTGTCGATATATAGAAGGAGCCATTGAGCAGATTGCCTCTTATGTAGTCAAAAATCCCAAATGCCGAGAAGTAAAATGTTATTTAAAAGGAGAAGGGGAAGGTCACTTATTTAAAGTTGCTTGGGAAAAATAAAAGAAATTAAATTATTTATGAAAACAAGTTTAAAGAGGGAGATGGAGACTTTATCTCAACATTTAGAGGGTTTGCTTGATTATACTAAAAGCCTCTGGCAATTTTTGCCTTTAGCTCTTTGCTACCTCAGCCCAAAAGGTTTTATTTTAGAGATCAATCAGGCCTTTGAAACTCTTTCTTTATGGTTAATCTCAGAAATATCTGGGAAACCTCTTAGCACTATTTTATCTGAAAAAGAAGCCTCAGAGATAATAAGTCAGACTCTTAAAAAAAAGAGCCTAAGCAATCAAGAGACAAAATTATTAACCAAAAAAGGGGAAGAAATACCAGTAGCTGCTTATTCCTGTATCCGAGAAGATAAAGAAGGGAATATTTTTGGATTTTTCCTTGCCTTTATTGATATCAGAGAGAGCAAAAAATTCCGAGAAGAATTAGAGCGGCAGGTTGCTGAGAGAACCAAAGAACTTCAAAAGAAAATAGAGGAGTTAGAAAAAATTAACCGATTAACAGTGGGCAGAGAATTAAAAATGATAGAATTGAAAGAGGAAATTCAAAAATTAAAAGAAGAATTAGAAAAATACAAAGGTCGACAATAAATAACTTAAAAAATTAAAATTATGATTAAAACTGGGGTAGGAAAAAGTAATAATCCTGATGCTGCAAAAGCTGGAGCTGAAGCGGCAAAGGAAGCTCTGACTGAAGCTGGCGGTAAAGCCAATTTGATTATTGTTTTTTCAACAGTTGCCTACGATCAAGAGAAAATGCTTGAAGGCGTGAGGTCTGTTTCTAAAGAGATTCCTTTAGCTGGTTGTTCTGATTTTGGAGAAATTACAACCGAAGGTCCGGTATCAAAACATGTAGCAGTAATGGCTTTAAATACGCCAGATATAGAATGGACAATTGGGATAGGAAAAGGGACGGATAAAGATTCTTTTGAAGCAGGAAAAGAAGCAGCTGAAGAGATAAAAAAGAAAGCTAAAGCCCCTCTTTCTTTATTCACGATGTTTTTAGACGGTTTAGCTGAAAACGGAGCAGCAGCAGTAAGAGGGGTTCAAGAAGTTTTTGGGAAAAACTTTCCAATTATGGGCGGTTCGGCCGGAGATGATTTTCTTTTCCAGAAAACTTACCAATATTATAACGATCAGGTTTTGACTAATGCTATGGTTGGGATTGGGCTTTCTGGTAAATTTTCTTTTGGCGTGGGAGTGAGACATGGCTGGGAACCAATTGGTCTGCCAATGAAAGTAACCAAAGCGGTAGGGGGTAAGTTAATCGAGGTGAACAATCGACCAGCTCTTTCTATCTACGAGGATTATTTTGGAAAGAAGGCTGAAGAATTAATTAAAGAGCCCATTGCTCGGATGGCTTATACTTATCCTTTGGGGATGAGCGTTGAGGGAAGCCCTGAACTTTTGATTCGTGATGTAGTCATTGCTAATGAGAAAGGAGAGATTACTTGCGCAGCAGAGATTCCTGAAGGTTCAGAAATAAGATTAATGTTAGGAGATTATGAGAAGGCCATCCAGGCAGCGAAAGAGGCAGCTGAAAATGCTTTGGCTCAACTTAAGGGAACTAAACCAAAAGCAATTTTCGTCTTTAATTGTGTGGCTCGGTATAAACTCCTCGGAGCAAGGATAGGAGAAGAAATTGCGGCTATTCAGAATGTTTTAGGCAAGGAAGTACCCCTGATTGGTTTTTACACCTACGGAGAACAGGCTCCTTTGGCGGGAATACTTGGACCAGAATGTTTTTCTGTTTTCCACAATGAAACCATGGCCTTGATGGTCTTGGGATAAAAGGCATTAGTCGAAGAAGATTCCTTCTTCTTCACCTCAGCTGAAGCTTCGGTAGTTAAAGATTTAAAAAGAAAAGTTTAGTTAGAAATTAAGCATTAGCTTAAGGTTAGTTTTATTAATGAAAAAAACTTCTAATAAAAAGATTACTGCCAAAACAAAGGAAATAGAACTGCAAAGAGAAAGAGAACTTCAAGAAATGGATCGAATTGCCAAAGCATTGATTAAGCGAGATTTGGAATTGTCGGAAATTAGAGAAAAAAGGGAAAAAGAATTTCAAGAATTGGACAAAAGGACAAGAGAATTAGAAGAATCTAGAAAGGCTTTAATGAATATGCTTGAAGACGTGGAAGGATCCAGAAAAGCCTTAATGAATATGTTAGAGGACGTGGAGGAAGCCCGAGAAAAAGCCGAAGAAGAAAAGAATAAAACCATCGTAGTTATTAATAGTCTTGCTGATGGACTTTTGGTTTTTGATAGCGAAAATAAACTTTTAATGATCAACCCTCCAGCAGAAAATTTCTTTAGTATTAAAGCAAAAGAAATTATCGGCAATTCTATTTTGGAGCTTACCAAATTTCCTAATCTTAGGGCCCTAATAAACTTGCTTGGCGTTAAAATTAAAGGAATTTTTAGGAAAGAATTAACGATCAGCGAAAACTTAATCATAGAGGTGTCGGCAGTGCCAATGATAATTAAAGGAGAGAAGCTGGGGACATCAGTTATTTTACACGAGATTACCCGGGAAAAGATGGTTGAGCGGATAAAAACCGAGTTTGTTTCTTTAGCTGCTCATCAATTAAGAACTCCCCTTTCGGCTATTAAATGGACCTTAAAGATGCTTTTGGATGGAGATTTGGGAGAGATAACCAAGGAACAGAGAGGATTTCTTGACAAAACCTATCAATCCAACGAGAAAATGATTGGTTTGATTAATGATCTTTTAAATATTACCAGAATAGAAGAGGGAAGATATCTTTACAAACCAACCTTAGCTGATTTTGAAAACATTGTGCATTTTGTTATAAATTCTTACCGAGAAGAAATTGCCAGAAAAAAAATAGTTTTAGATTTTCAAAAACCAAAAACCAAATTACCGGGAATAACCATAGATATTGAAAAAATGAGATTGGCTGTTCAAAACCTCCTCGACAATGCCGTAAGATATACACCGCCTCGCGGCAGGATTACAATTTTGTTAGAAATTATAAAATTCCATAATAGAGATGAGAAAGAGATAAGCTTTTCGATAAAAGATACTGGGATAGGGATTCCTAAGGATCAGCAGCCCCGCGTTTTTACTAAATTTTTTAGAGGTGCTAATGTAATGAGAATGGAAACCGAAGGGACAGGCTTGGGGCTTTTTATTGCCAAAAATATCATTGAAGCTCACGGCGGAAAAATTTGGTTTGAATCAGAAGAAGGAAAAGGAACAACTTTTTATTTTAATTTGCCAGTTAAAGAAGGATTTGGCGAATTTTTAAAGGAATTTTAAGTGGTTAACTATTGCCTACTTGACAACAAAAAGGTAAAATAAACTAAAGGTCGAATCTTGTTCTAAATTCATTCAAGATATGTCAATAAAATCTTTTTGGAAAGTAATACCCTATTTAGCAATTGTACCGGGTAGCCCAAAACCTCCGACTATTGGAATAGAGTATTTCAATTTAAACACCTTTATGGGCCAAACCCTGGGTTGGTTAAAATGGCCAACCTTGATTGGCTTGGTTTTTGGTGCCGTTGCTTTTATTGTCGCCACCTATTTTCTTGTTCGATATACCAGGGGATTTTTTGCCGGAAGGAAAATTCCAAAATCCTGGAAGTTTATTTTGTGGGGAGTTTTTATTACTGCTATTGCTGAAATTGGAGAAATACTCGGTTTTTACGAATGGCCAAATGCCGGATTGATTGAAACAAACCTCCTTTTGCTCATTCCCCATGCCTTAGGAGGGGCCTTGATTGGTCTGGGAGCTTATTTTCTATATAAAGAAGTAACTTCTTAAAAATATGCCTATTTTAGAATTTTATGCTGTCAATCCTTTAGCCATCGGTCCTCTGGGAATGAGTCTCTATTTCTTGCTGATGCATATTCCCATTATTGGAGGTTTTGGAATGGCTGCTTACTATATCATTAAGTATTTGCGCAAATTTTATGGAGAAAGACCGATTCCTGAAGAATGGAAATTTTTCTGGCTAGCTATAGTTTGGACAACAGTTCATGAATTAATTGAGATGCCAATTCTCTATCAGTGGGTTATCGGTCAAGTTTTACTGATTGTTTTCTTTGCTGTTCAGGTAGTAGCCAGTATCTATTTAATTCGGGGGACTTATCTTTTGGCTAAAAAATATATTGTTAAATAAGCTTAATTTCCATGGAAAAGATTATTGAGGGCTTAGAGGAAGACCTTAAAAATATTGCTGAGGGAAAATCTATTAAACCGTTAAGAAAAGAACTGGGCGATATCATCGACATCCGACTTTTAAGAATGGTTATTTTTAGTCTACAATGGACATCGGTTGGTTTTCAATCAGCTTTGAGGTTAGCCGGGATGAAGCTTGGGAAAAGATTGGGTACCAATTGTGAAAAATCTGAATTATCTTTAATTTTAGAAGAGATTAAAAAAATCTTTGAATATTTAAGGGAAGGAAGGGTAGAAATTGAGATAATGCCAAAATTAGAAGGTGCCCAATTGAAAATTTATGAGTCCTCTTTAACCAGCGGGATCCCCAATATTCTTCAGAATCTTTGTTTTTTTGAAGAAGGATTTATTGAAGGGTATTTAGACGGAGTCATATTTAAACGAAGGTCAATAACGGCGGCTGGCGAAGAAGATAGTATTGACAAAGTCAGTGTTGAAGAAAAAAGATGTATTGGCTTGGGAGATGATTTCTGCGAGTTTTTAATAAAATTCTAAATAAGTTATAATAAAAATATGCCTAAAAAAATTCTATTAATTGAAGATGAAGAGATTATGGTTAATCTTCTCCAAAGGAAATTAACCCAGGAAGGTTACGAGATTTCGGTTGCCAGAGATGGGGAAGAGGGGTTAAAATTAATAAGGGAAGCAGTGCCCGATCTTGTCTTGTTGGATATTATTATGCCCAAAAAGGGAGGTTTTGAAGTAATGGAGGTAATGCAAAAAGACAAGGAATTAAGAGAAATCCCAGTGATTATCATCTCTAATTCCGGTCAACCAGTGGAATTGGATCGGGCAAAAGAATTGGGGGCAAAAGACTGGTTAATTAAAACAGACTTTGACCCCCAGGAAGTATTAGATAAAGTCGTAAAACAAATAGGTAAATAGTAATCTATGCCAAAAAACATACTTATCATCGAAGACGATAGATTTCTTCGGGAATTAATTGCTCAAAAACTGATTAAGGAAGATTTTAATATTTCCGAGGCCATTGACGGGGAAGAGGGAATTAAAAAAATTAAAGAAGAAAAACCGGATTTGGTTTTACTTGATTTAATTCTGCCTGGCATTGATGGTTTTGAGGTTCTGTCTAAAATGAGGGAAGATCCAAGTATAATCAGAATCCCAGTGATTATTCTTTCTAATCTTGGGCAAAGAGAAGACGTAGAAAGGGGACTAAAATTGGGAGCAGTTGATTATTTGATAAAAGCCCATTTTACCCCCGGGGAAATTATTGAAAAAATAAAATTAGTACTTAAGTAAAACATGCCCGAACTTCCCGAAGTGGAAACGATTCGACGTCAATTATTTAAAAAGATTGTTGGCAAAAAGATAAACGGTCAGAGAATCGTTGGTCTGCGGAGAAGGGCAAAAATTTTAATAATTGATTTTGATGATGGTTCAAGTTTAATTTTTCACTTAAAATTAACCGGCCAATTAATTTTTAATGGAAAACCTTCGCAATATACTCGCAAGGTTTTTATTTTTGATGACGGTTCACAATTGATTTTTAACGATACGCGTAAATTTGGTTGGTACAAAATTGTAAAAGAAACAAAAAAAATGGAAGAGGAATTTGGACCGGAAGCCTTAGAAATTGATTTCAAAACTTTCAAAGAGCTCTTGGAGAAACGACCGAATTCAAAAATTAAACCTTTACTTATGGATCAAAAATTTATTGCTGGTATCGGCAATATTTATTCAGACGAGATTTTGTTTGCTGCAAAAGTGCACCCTTTGCGGCAAGTCAAAACATTGAAAGATAAAGAAATTCAACAGATTCATCAAAATATCAAAAAAATTTTAAATAAAGCCATTCAATATCGAGGCACCACCAAACAATATTATCGTGATGCTTGTGGGCGCGAAGGCAGTTACGCAAAACATCTTAAAATCTATCAAAAAGAAGGCGAAGAGTGTCCTCGTTGCGGCACCAAAATAAAGAAAATTAAAATTGGCGGTCGCTCCGCCCACTTTTGCCCAAACTGTCAAAAATAAAATTATGATCCTCTTTCTTTATGGCCAAGATACCTATAGGGCGCGGCAGAAATTAAAGGAAATTATTGAACAGTATAAGAACCCCGCTTCTGGCGAGAACCTTGATTCCGCCGGAATTAAAAAAATCCACAAAAGCGGATTAAGTTTAATATATCTTGACGGTGAGAATTTAAAATTTGAAGATTTTAGAGACATAATTCAACAAACTTCAATGTTTGACGAGAAAAAACTGCTGATTTTGTCAAATATTTTTACCAATCAGGATTTTAAAGAAAAGTTTTTAAAAAATTATAAAGATTTTCTTAAATTAAAACCCAGTACCAGAGCGAAGCTCGGTGCTGGACTAGTCCCGCACCGAAACGAAGTTTCTGGTGCGGGGGATATCATTTTGTTTTATGAAGAAAATGAAATTTCGATGAAGGATAGATTTTTTAATTTTTTAAAAACTAAAGCGAAAACTCAAAACTTCCAGTCCTTAGGGGGAGAAAAATTAAAAAGTTGGATCAGGCAAGAGTTGTCTAAACTTAAAACGGAAATTGACTCCGGAGCCATAGATAAGCTTATTAATTTT
>Ga0315296_10004647_pt1 | contig 11206 bp, 10 predicted proteins | sample YL17G14_18_MG_FD_203921 | JGI IMG/M metagenome (GOLD analysis project Ga0315296, IMG submission 203921) | Sediment microbial communities from Yellowstone Lake, YNP, Wyoming, USA - YL17G14_18 | ecosystem: Environmental > Aquatic > Freshwater > Lake > Sediment | place: USA: Wyoming | collected...
TAAATTATGGGTAAATGTTTGCCAGACAAGTTTAGGAGAAGTATAAAATCTTATCATTAATTTATCCCTAATTTGTTTGATTTCTTCAGATGTTAAATTTGGATAATTTACCAAATAATTCAATTTACCATTAGAGTCTAACCATTTTCTAAAATCTTCTGTGATTAAATACTCATTCTTTTTACACCAATCATAAAATTCTGTTCCAGGAAAAGGTACCGTTTGCTGAAAGAAAACCATGTCAGGTTTTAATTTTTTTGCAAACTGGAAAGTCTGTTCTATAGTTTCTTTCGTATCTCCTGGTAAACCAATCATGAAACATCCAAATATTTTTAATCCAAGTTTTTTAGAATTTTTTGTGAACTCTTCTGCTTGTTTCAATGTAATCCCTTTTTTTATATTTTTTAGAATCTGTTCATTACCAGACTCATAACCAACGATTAACATTCGGCAACCTGTTTCTTTCATTCTTTTAAGAACATCATATGGCACATCGGCCCTGGCATTAACAGACCAAACAATATCTAACTCTCTTTTTTCAATTAAATCACAGATTTTAAGAACTCTTTGTTTGTTGACAGTAAAAGTATCATCTTCAATGAAAATTTCTTTTATTTCAGGCATATTCTCTTTTATCCATTCTAATTCATCAACAAAATTTTCAGGACTCCTTGCTCTAAAATTTCGTGTAGTGAAAGTTTGGGGAATTAAACAAAATGTGCATAAATTAGGACAACCTCTACTACTCCATATTTGTATCATTGGATGTCTTGCTAATGCATATCGATAATTGTACACGTTTAAAAATTTTTTATAAACTTTTGAAACAAAAGGTAAAGCATCCAAGTCTTGTATAAGAGGTCTATCAGGATTGTGAATTATTCTGTTTTCTTTCCTATAGGATATACCCAATACTTGTTTTAAATCACTATTATTTTCTATAATATCTGCTAGTTCTGGTATAGTATAATCGTATTCTTTTCTAGCGATAAAATCTATTTTTTTTGACATTTTGAGAGTTTGTTCTGGTAAAACTGATGGATGTGTACCGACTAAAACAACTTTAACATTACTAACTTTTTTTAATTCTTCAATAAATTTAATGTCGCTATGAATACTCGGTGTAGATGTTTCAACTATCACTAACTGAGGTTTAAATTTAATTATCTCATCAATAGTTTTTGAATCATCCCACTCATTTGCAATAGCATCTATTAGATTTGTTTCATGTTTAGTTTTCATCATCGCCCCAGCAGCATAAGCTAACCAAAAAGGATAATAAAGAGTACCGCTTTTTGTGTATTCTGGCCAACGGCTAGATCTGCTTAACTTAAACCTATGGGGTGGATTAAGAAACAATACCTTCATTCAGTTCACTTTATCAATAAAGTATTTTAATAATATTAAATTTTTAAAGAATTTTTTTAAGACTTCTTAACTCAACATATAATTCATCTGCAGGCAATATCCATGGAAAAAATCTTTCATAAATTCTAAGGTTCGTATTAACAAGTTTTGTTATTATTTTACCTAAAAAAGGTATATCAAATTTAAGTCTCATTTTTTCAACATTAAATCTTGCTTTTGTGTAATAATCTTCCCTGAACCCCCCGAAATAACTTGCGAATGTAAAGCAGGCAAAAGCCATTTTATCCCCTGAAAAGTAATGCTTGTGGTCTGGTGCGAATGTCCAGTGCGAAGAAAAGTAGGGGACCCATATCTTAAGTCTGTTGTCGGGCTTCAGCACCCTATAAAGTTCATTCATTATCTCCCAAAAATTATCCAAGTGCTCAAGGACATGGCTCGCTATTATTTCATCAAATTCATTATCATCAAAAGGCAATGGCAAATTTTCTAAATCATGAATTACATCTGCATCTGTAATTTTAATTTTATCCAAGCCAATAACTTCATCCATTTCATTTAAGCTTTCATACTTGTTTTTTCCACATCCCAAATCAAGTATTTTCATTTCAATCTAACCACTTAAATTTTTGTAAAGTTAAATAAATATCATTTAACATTTAAACGCTTTATTTTTTTACAATTTTCTTTAAAGAATTCTTTTACACATGATTGAATTAATAAAGTATCAGTTCTATAAATTGAATAGTGTACATTATTTTCTTTTACTATCATTGCACCAGCATTCATTGCTAACTCTGCAGTTCTATCTGTTGAGTTATTATCTACAACTATTACTTCGCTGACTTTTTTAAACTCTTTTATAACTTTACCAATGATTTTTTCTTCGTTGTATGCTGGCATGACAACTGAAATTTTACCTCGGGTTTTTACCATAAAACCACTTTTGATTATAAAACAATATCATTTTATCTTTTTAATTTTCCTTTTAGATTATTAATTTAGATAGAATATTAAAATTATAAAAGAGTGATAATTTGTTAAAAAGAAAAGAGTTGTACCTAATAATATTTATATTTGTTTTAGGTTTAATGATTGGAATAATTATAGGATATTATACAAGTCCATTTGGAATTTTTGAATGTTTCAAAAAGTTTGATTATAAGAACATCACTTGTTACCAAGAAAGTGACGCTTATCATTGTTTAATTCAAGACGGCACAGGATATAGAATAGAAAATGTCGTGAGAAAATGAAAGATGAGGCAAAATCAACGTAAGTAGTTTTTTTATATATAACTTTATCTCTTTATGATTATAATAAAAATAGTAAATTTTTGATTTAAAGAGATAAAAAATATTGTATTGATATTTGAGTGAAAAAATGAGTAAAGAAATAGTAATTGAAATTAAAAATATAGGAATTATTTTTTTATTAATAATTTTATTGATTTTCTTTGCAATGGAATTACAAGTTATGTTAACTTCTCCAATAGTTTTCGGTGACGAGGGTATCCATGCAAAATTAGGCAAATATCTTGGTGAAGAAAAAGATTTTGCAGTTTGGAAACCTATGGTCGGTACGAATGTAGAAAAACAGGGATACACGATGACACCTCTATGGCATCTACTACAGGGTGGTTTTTATTTAATCCTGGGATTTCATGAGGTTATATTAAAATTCATTGTTCCATTCATATCTTTATTAACCGGAATTGTTAGTTTTGTTTTAGTTAAAAGAATCTACAACAATGAAGTATTAGCAATAATTTCTAGTATAATACTTGTTACATTCCCTTCATTTGTTACATATTCCGTTTTGGCTTATACCGATATCTTATCAGTATTATATCTCACTATGTTTTGGTTTACAGCTATTTTAGCATTTAAGACTGGAAGTAAAAAATATATATTACTTTCAATTATTTTTAGTTCTTTGGCTTATTTAACAAAGAATACTGGTTTTTTTGCTTATGGATTTATTGTTATGATATTTTTGTATAAATTTTTAATAAAAAAATGGGATTTTTTTGGATTTTTAAAGAAAAATTTTATTCCATTGTCGATTTTTGTATTGATAATACTTATAATACCCGGCTCTTGGTTTTTAAGAAACTACTATTATTACAAAAACCCATTTTGCACACTTCCATATTTTAGTAAACTTTTTAGTGATGAAGGATGCAACATTCAGGATAAATATGTTGATCAATACAAAGTTGACAGATGGGCTCCAGAAACAGGAACTGAAATGGATGTTTACAAGATGGGTATTATGAATTATTTGAATTTTGCATATGGTAATATATGGCTTATAATTTTCACATTTACAGCTGGACTTGTTATATTAATTATTAAACGGACTGATGTTGATTTTTTAATATTATTGTCATTAGTCTTGCTAATACCAGTGTTCATATATTCAACGCCAAGAGCAGAAAACGCTTCCAGATACATGTTGGGGTGGGCACCTATAATATCTGTCGTTTCAGCAAGGTATTTTGATGAAGTTTACAATTTTATTAAAAAATACAAAAAATATTTGGGATTAATTATCTTCATCATTTTAATAATTTTTGGCTTCCAAATTTTACAGGAAAAATTGGTTGTCATGAAACAAGTTAAACAATTTTCTCCATTATTTTTTGAAGCATGTGATTGGATAAAAAAGAACACTGATAAGAATATTAGATTGGGTGAAGTAATATGGGCTTCGCATACACTTTATAACTGTGATAGAGCTGTTGGTGGCGGCGGACCTGATGTTACTTACAGCAATAATCTGACACTCGCTCTTGACAGACTAAAAACACAAGGTGTAACACATTTATTCCTTCAAAAATTTAGTATAAGTTGGACGAATGAAAAATATGGAGAAAGGCTTCCGATAAGTTTCATTGAATTTTTGGATAACAATCCTACTCATTTTAAGAAAATATACGAAAATGGACCATCATTGGAACAATGTCGTGCAGCAGGTGGGTGCGACGGGAATATATTATACGAGGTCGTATATTAGTAACTAGTACAATAATGTCTATAATCAACAGATCAATTTTATATTGACAGGTAGATAATTTGGCAACTATGAATAAAAAATCTAAATTAAAAAATAATAAAAAATATTCCATAAGGGAAAAATTGATTTCGAATGCTACTTACTTATTTTTGGATTACTTTGTTTTAGCATTTTTTTCTTTCCTATTCTGGCTTATTTTAGGAAAAACATTATCTCCTTCAGAATTAGGAATTACTTCAACTTCACTCAATTTTATAATTCTTATAACTGGATTTTCTACTTTAGGTATTGGTGTAGCCTTACAAAAATTATTACCTGAAATAAAAGAGAAACATGGCATAAATAGTGCTTTTTCATTTGTTAAACTTTCAATTAAACCAATATTTTTTTCATTATTAATGTTGCTCATATTTTTCCTTATTTTTTCACAACATCTTTCAAATTTTATTAAAATTCCATATAATATATTTCTGATAACAGTTGTCTCATCTGTTATAGTCTCTATTTATTATTTTTTTGGTTCGGTGTTATACGGTATCCAAAATATGAAATTATATTTTTTAACAGATTTTTTGCAAGTAATACTAAAAGTAGTATTGGCGGTTCTATTTATTTTTCTAAACTTTTCTTATTTTGGAGCTATAATTGGGTTTTCTTTAAGTCATCTTTTAATTTTAGGTTCAAGACTTAATTTAAAATATTTTACAAGCAAGATGGAAGGATCTTATAAAAGATTGTTTTCATTTGCCTTACCAGCTCTCATCTATGGTTTGTCATCTAGTATAATTTCTAATGGTTCGTATATAATATTAACAATTTTGAAAAACACAGAAGTAACAGGTTTATTCACGATAGCTTTCACCATAACATCAACAATAGGTGTTTTAATACATTTACCAAATTATGCACTATTTCCAATTGTTTCTGGTTTATCTGTTAATAGAAAGAATAAAAAGAAACAGGGATATTTAATAGGGTTAGTTTTGAGGTATTCATTCTTTGTTATGTTCCCTGTATCTATTTTACTACTTGTCTTTTCAAATCAAGCAGTCTTGTTATTTTCAAGTTCAGAATTTTTATCTTCTACAAAATATTTTCCAATTTTAATTCCTGCAGCAATGTTTTTTGGATTTGGAGCGATTTTTTGTTTAAATATCTATGCTATTGGCAAACCTAAAATATTTAGAAATACGATGCTGATATCTTCATTTAGTTTTTTAATATCTTCCATACTATTAACAAACTATTTTTCTGCAATAGGCTTATCTCTGTCATATCTCATAGCTATGATTATTTATTTTTCATTAAATTTTATTTACATAAGAAAATATCTCAAAATAGTTTATTTCACAAAAGATTTTTTTAAAATATTATTCTCAACTTTAATCATTACATTAATTTTCATCATTCTTAAACCATTAATCAATAATTTCTTAACTCTTATTATTTTCATTATTCCAATAAGTTTATTATATTTAATTCTGCTATCAATCATGAAATTTTACCGTAAAGAAGAAATAATAATTTTGAAAACTTTTGGTAGAAAATTCCCTATAATAGGAAAATTTATTCTAATAATTGCAGAATTCATTGAAAAAAATATAATCCAAAATAATTAAATCTTAAGTTAAAAATAATTGATGAAAAAAATGTATATAGGAAAACTACTTTGTATTTCATTATTTTTATGGAGCTTATTACTTATTCTTTTGATAATTTCTGGAAATTATGAGATAGATGAGTCAACGCATTCTTTAGTTGGAATGTTTTTCAAAGATTTGCTATTAGACTGGATAAAGAAACCTACTTTTTCTTTTAAAAAAATTTACGATTATAGTGTAAGCTATCTTATATATTATCCAAAAGTCTCTTTGCATTATCCGCCTTTACCGCAGTTGTTTTTTTCATTATCATATTTACTTTTTAGTGAATCGATAATTACAAGTAGGATTACAACAGCATTTTTCTCAATATTATTTCTTATTTTGATTTATTACATCACATACAAATTCTATGAAAAGAAAGAGATAGCATTAATTTCATGTTTAATTTTCATGACTTCACCCATTATTATTTTATCTTCAATAAGAGCAATGCAGGAAATATTTTTCTTGTTATTTTTTACAGCTTCTATTTTTTCATATCTGATGTTAATAAAAAAACCTGAACTGAAATGGTATATTATTTTTATTGCTCTAACAATTGCAAGCGTTTTATCTAAATGGAATGCTATTACAATTTTTCCAATCATTTTCTTTCATTCATTACTTTTCCATAAAAATAGGATAAAAATAGTTTTACTTTGCATATTAGTAATATCCCTATTGCTTTCACCATATTATTTAATACTTTACAAAGCTGGAATTCTTTTTCTTTCAGCAGAATCCAATTTATTTGGATTGGAGAGTCCTCAATGGTATCAAATAACGGGATGGTTTTATTACCTAAAATCTTTAGTTTTTGATATTTTTTTCCCTTTAATTGGTATTACGCTGTTAATTTTATCGTTTTACTATATGAAACAAAGAGGTAAAGAATGGGATTTATTCTTAGTTTGGATAATTGTAATTTATCTAATTATGACTATTGTACCAAACAAAGTTGATAGACGTATTATTAACATGTTACCAGCGTTAGTTATTCCTTCTTCTTTCCTTATTTACAAGACCATAATAAAAAGGAAAATATACATTATTTTGTTCGTCATTTTATTGATTGTTCAGTTAATATATTCTTTGAATTTAATGCCAAATGGTATAGCAAATGTTGAAAAAATAAATGATGTAATAGGAAAAGATGGAAATGTTGGAATTATAATGGAACAAGGTGGTGAAGGGTCTTTTGTTTTTGAAATTGCTAAAAAAAATAAATTCGAACATCAAGTTATAAGACCATGTACATTTTTAGATTTGAATGAGACTCCAAACCAGATAATACAAAATTTTAGCATAAAATATATTATTGTTGTTTGGAAAACATTAGATACCGAAAAACTAAACAATATAGCAAAAATTGTGGAAAAATCATTCCCCAAAATCGCAGAATTTGAAAATTATAGTGTCTATTTAAACAATCAAACTGTAATAAGGAAAAATGAAGTTATTTGTAATTATATTTGTTCGACAAAAAACTTCATTTGTGTTGAGAATAAAAAACCGATTGAGTTTTTATAAAATACATATGATTAGATATTGTATTCTCAAAATTCTTTTTTCACTTTCACAATTTGATACGCATTCTGAAATATTTTAATTTCTTTAACAATTTTAAAATGTTTTTCTAAAAGAGGTTTAATTTCCTGAGCATAGAATTTATGATCGCCAAATTCGTGTTCTTGAAAATATGTTAAAATCCAAAAAATGAAATCATTAATTTTTGTTCTAATCGGGAAAGCGAAAACAGCTATACCGTCAGATTTTAAGATACGTTTAATTTCTTCAATGGCTTCTTCTGGGTTTGATAAATGTTCTAAAATACTTATTCCAATTATTGCATCAAATTTATTTTTTCCAAAAGGTAATTTTTCTGCATTTGCTTTTGTAATTTCAATTTCTGGGAAAATTTTTTTTATTTTATCGACATAAAGATGGTTATCAATTGCACTTACTTTTTCTGATCTTTTTTTTAATTCAGGGAATAGGATGCCACTACCGAACCCAATTTCAAGAACAGACAAATGTCCATAACCTAAAAGATCAAGACTTTTACTTAACCTTTTAATCCATATTCTATTAATTAATGGAACATAATAAAGTCTAGCAGGATCACCAATGACTGTTTTCATTATTTTATATTTTGGTGGTAATATCATTTTTAACAACTATACTTCATCTCTAAATTTTAATAATATAAGTCATTCTAATTTTTAAATCTTGGAAAGAGTTGTTTAATTAAAAATATAATCCAGAATTTAAAACTCATTATAAAAAAAATAAAACCAATAGTCGGTAATTTCAAGAAAATAGATCTAAAAGAATTAAAAGATACAAATTTTGATTTCCCTTCTTCACTAGTTCTTTCCCGCCAGCTAACTGGTACTTGACCTATTCTAAAACCATGTATGCAAGCTCTTAAAACTATTTCAGCAGTTATTTCAAATCCTCTTGATGTTGGTTTAACTGTATCGATGACTTCCCTTCTGTAAGCTTTAAAAGCATTCGAAATATCATTTGTATCCAAGATAAATAAAAAGGAAAATAATTTATTGTACAGTCTGTTACACAAATATTTTATTGCGGGATAATCTGAAATTTTAGACCCTTTGATGAAACGAGAACCACAAACTACATCATAACCATTTTCAATTTTATTAACAAATTTAATTATATCTTTTGGATTGTCCGACATATCACCCATTAGTGGAATAATTATTTCGCCAGAAGCTGCTTTGAATCCATATTTTAATGCAGAACCCAACCCAGTTGGACCTGGTTTTGTATTAATTTTATGAATAACTTTAATTTTATTATATTTTTTGGTTAAGAAATCTAAAATTTTACCAGTTGAATCGTTGCTATTATCATTCACAACAATTATCTCATAGTTATAATTCCTTAGACAACTGATTACTGTTTTAATAGTTTTTTCTATTATTTGTTCCTCATTGTGTACTGGTATTACAATAGATAATTTCATTGATGTTGAAACATGTTTATTCTTTATCAACATTTTGTAACCTTAATAATAATATCTTCTTTCCAAGAATTTGGAAATATCAAATCAATTAATTTTCTTAAATTCTTTAACCATCTTCCCTTTTCTATATTATTGACGCCACAAATATGTTGAAGCTTGAAACCATTAGAATTAAAAATCTCTTTTAGAGCCTTATAAGGGAATACTCTAGGATGATCATATATTGGTCTTGTTTTAAAAAATTTAGGAATACCATACGTTTTCATAGGATATGGTGTATAATTCGTTAAAGCAAAGCCAAAAAACAAAAGTATTCTATTTTGCCAAGCATTTAGATTTGGGGTAGTTAAAATAATTTCGCCTCCATTTTTTAAAACTTTTTTTAATTCAATCAAAAACTTATCTGGAAATATTATATGTTCAAACACTTCTCTAATGAAAACTAAATCAAATTTATTCTTCTTGAATGGTAAAAATTGTGCATCGCATATTATTATTTTACCTCTTTCTCTAGGAAGATCTTTTACATTTATGTTTATACAATATATTTTTGTATTGGGGAGATTTTTACTGAGAAAGTCATAAGAATTTTTTCTTCCGCCAACATCTAAAACTAATTTATAATTCTTTGAAAAAAGTTTCTCTATTATTTCATCTTTTTCCATATGCACCAACAGGTTCATCAATTAACTTATAAACATCTAAAATACGTCTAACCATTATATTTTTATTGAAATTATTTTTTACTCTTTTGAAGGCATTTTCGCCAAACTTTTTCCTCAAATTTTCATTTGTAAGAAGAAATGATATTGCATTTGCAAGTTCTTGACTGCTTTTTGGCTTAACAACTAAACCAGTTTTTCCATGTATATTAACGAATGGAACACCACTACCATGAATATTTGTTGATATCACAGGTTTTTTACAAGCCATTGCTTCTAACTGTGCTATACCAAAAGCTTCTGCCTTATAAGTAGATGGTAAAACAAAAATACCACAAAGATTGTAATACAAAGGTAAGTCTACATTTTTAATTTCATCGAGAAAATCAATAAAGCCATTAAGATCAAGTGAATTAGCAAGGGATTTTAATTTATCTTTTTCTGGACCATTTCCAATAATAAGTAATTTAACATTAGTAAATTTTTGTGTAACTTTTTTCATCGCTTCAAGCAAATATTCAAGACCTTTATAAGGAACTAACCTTCCAACAAACAATATAATTTTTTTATGCTTATATTTCTTTTTCAATTGAATTAGTTTTTTCATATTTTTTTTATTTAACTTAAAGAAACTAAGATCGACACAACATGGTATAACAATCACTTTTTGTTTAAATTTTTGCAGTATAGGTGAACCTTCGAGGTAATTTGGACTGGTAATTATTATTTTTTTAGTTCTTCTAAGTAATTTCACTAAAATAAGTTTTGTATATAAAAAACTCAGAACCTCTTTAAGAAATCCAAACTTTATAATGTCACTGTGATATGTAACTACTAAATTCTTTTTTTTACTTAACAATATCCATAAAGATGCGAATGGGTTTGGTAAATGGAGATGTATGATGTCATAATTAGAAATTGGAAAAAATAATAAATTGAAACTCACAGGTGCATTAAAAATTTCAAAAATTTTAGGAAATCTAATAACTTTTACTTTTCCAATATTATCTGTTTTTAACTTGAATTTGTCATTACTAGAAACTACTGTAACATTATGATTTAATTTTGATAGTTCAGATGACAATGTATAAATATAATTTTCAACACCTCCAAAATGAGGATAATAATATTTGCTAATTTGTAAAATTTTCAACAAACTCACCAGATTTTTTATTTTTTTGTATAAATTCTTCTATTAAGGTTGACACAAGATTACTAAATTTAATTTTATATGAACTCCAGCTTTTTGCTATTTTTATTGCATTATTCAATTGGGAAACATCATAAACTGCAATAATCTTTTTTTGTTTTTCGAGTTCTTTTACAATTTGTAATTGATGATTGTCTATATGTTCATTGAATTTTTTAAGTCTCGGTATTACGATTGTGGGTTTTTTAAGTTTTAATGAAACCATGATTGACCCAACACCACCATGAGTTATTATAATGTGAGATTTCCTGCAAAGTTCAATAAAGTTTTCATAGGAAGTGAATTTAAACCATTCACAGTTTTGTGGCACATATTC
>Ga0315296_10004650_pt1 | contig 11200 bp, 12 predicted proteins | sample YL17G14_18_MG_FD_203921 | JGI IMG/M metagenome (GOLD analysis project Ga0315296, IMG submission 203921) | Sediment microbial communities from Yellowstone Lake, YNP, Wyoming, USA - YL17G14_18 | ecosystem: Environmental > Aquatic > Freshwater > Lake > Sediment | place: USA: Wyoming | collected...
CGAAGATATGCGTCCTGGGCTGTGGCGGCGGAGGCTCGAACAGCGTGAACAGGCTTGGAAAGACGGGCCTTGTCGGCGTCGACACGATCGCCATCAACACGGACAGATACCATCTCGCCAAGATAGTCGCGGACAAGCGGCTGTTGATTGGCGAGCACGCGACGAACGGCTACGGGACCGGAGGGGATCCGTTGCTCGCCGAGAAGCTCGCCTACTGGGAACTCGACAAGATCGAAGCTCTTGTCCGGGATTACGACATCGTTTTTATCACTGCTGGCATGGGCGGGGGGACCGGCACGGGCATAGCTCCCGTGGTGGCCGAGACCGCCCGCAAGCACGGCGCGATAGTGGTCGCGCTCGTCACCCTACCATTCGACATCGAGAAGAGCAGGTTGAGAACAGCGCTCTCAGGCATCGGAAAACTAAAAGAACGGGCCCACAGCACGATAATTCTCGACAACAACAGATTGCTCGAGATAGTGCCAAAACTGCCTGTTGAACAGGCCTTCATGGTGATGGACCAGCTAATTGCTGAAGTGATCACCGGGGTTACCGAAACGATCTGCCAAACGAGCATGATCAACCTGGACTTCGCGGATTTCCGGACCATGATGTACCATGGCGGCGCCTCGACCGTCCTGTACGGCGAGAGCGAAGATCCAGAGGAAGTGGTGCGAGACGCGCTCAACAACCCCTTGCTCGATGTCGACCTTGAGGGAGCTTCGGGCGCCCTGATACACATCACGGGCGGCCCCTCCCTCTCCCTGAAGAAAGCGTATGCTGTCTTCAACGGCGTGACCACGCAGCTGAGCGAGCGCGCGAACGTGAAGCTCGGCGCGAGAATCGAAAACGACTTCGGCTGCAACATCAAGCTGATTGGAATCGTGACTGGCATACCGTCAATAGATGGGCCGAAGAAGCTGGGCTACATCGACGAAGTCGGAGGGGCGTTTGCCGCTCCAGGCTTCGCTAACGGATTAGGCTGAATCCTCCCCCCAAATGGCGCCTGTTACCGTAACGTTGACAGGCGCCTACACTTTCTTTTCGCGCTTCTTCTTCGGGAGGGTTCCCGCTGACGACCTCTTGATCGCGCCGTCGAGGACGCCCATGAGCGTGTGGAACTCCCACACGGAAGGGACCGATCTGGCAATCAACCTTCTGAACATCACTTTCGTCTTCTCCTTCTTGTGTTCCGGATAGTCAATGACGTCGAGAAGCATCGAGAAATACTCGTGCAGTTTCTCTTTCTCGAGCTCCCCGGTCTCCCTCGGGACCTGCTTCTCATAGCCGGAAGCGAACAGTTCGTAGAACACGATTGAAGCGGCGTGGCTGATGTTTAGAATCGAATAGGTCGGACTCGCTGGGATGGTGATGAGAAAATCGCTGCGCATTATGAGCTCATTGTCCAGGCCGAAATCCTCCCGCCCGAAAAGGAGGGCGATTTGGCCGGTCACATCCCGGGTCTTCTCCGCGAACGCCCTCGGGGTCATCGAGATCCTGGGGAATTTCTTCTCGCAGAGAGTGTCTATGCCAGATGTCGCGGCCACATAGTCGACGTCTTTCAGCGCCTCGTCCTCGGAATTGATCGTCCTCGCTTTCTTCAGGATGTCAAGTCCGTGCATTGCGCGCTTCGTCGCCTCCTCACCTACGACACACGGTCTCACAAGGACGAGGTCCTCGATGCCGAAGTTCCTCATGGCCCGCGCGATGGCTCCAATGTTCCCGTCATTGAGCGGCTCGATGAGCACGACCCTGAACTGTGGCACGCTTCTCGCACAGATGACTTAGCTATTTAAGTTTGCAGTAGATTTGGCTCGCGTGGAGCACAGCTCACGTATCGCTTTGAAGTTCGCTTACGACGGCACCAGCTTCTTCGGATTCCAGAGGCAGCCGGGCAAGGTCACGGCCGAGGGTGAGTTGGTGACCGCCCTCATGAGGATAGGCGCGATAAGATCTGCCCGTGAATGCGGCTATCGGAGCTCTAGCAGAACAGATAGGGGAGTGAGCTCGATGGGCAACATCGTGTCTGTGAGGACGTCATTTCCGGCCGCGTCGATATGTTCTGCGGCAAACTCGGAACTCGAAGATGTCTGGGTCTACTCCGCCGTCGAAGTCCCTGAGGAATTCAACCCGAGAGCCGCTAGACAGCGGTGGTATAGGTACTACCTTGCGAAAGCAGGCCAGGACCGGAAGATCATGGGGGATATCGCGAACAGGTTCGTGGGCGTGCACGACTTCTCGGGATACTCACGCAAGGACAAGCGCAATCCGATGAGAAAGATAGACTCCATTGAGGTCACGGACTCTGGCATGTTCTATTCAATCGACTTCAGAGCTGAGAGCTTTCTGTGGAACATGGTCAGGAGGATCGTGTGGATGATGAACGAGGGGAGCTCGGGCAGGATCGCTTTGGAGGCCATCGGGCCCTGCTCTGCGAAGAAGCCGGCGAGAGTGGGTCTCTCGCCTCCTGAGTACCTCGTCCTAATGGACATCGATTGCGGGATAGACTTCCCCGTAGACGAGCGCGCATCGATAGGAATCGCGAGGACTTTGGAGAGAAGAATCCGCAACAGCGGAATGAAGCTCGTGTTCGAGCAAAGCCTGTCACGGCTAGTCTCCACAGGAACTCGTCGCTAAAGCTTGATATCTCCGCTAACTCGTTTCGTGCTTTTGCATGAGGATTGCCGTTACGGGCACCCCAGGGGTGGGTAAGACCAGCGCGTGCTCGAAGATCAAGAGCATGCCAGTCTATCGCGTCTACGACCTGGTGGACGTGTTCGGAGTGGCCACCGAGTACGACCGTAAGCGCAAGACCAAAGAGGTCGACGTGAACAAACTCGCAAAGAAGATGCAGAAACTGCACGGAAACATGATTCTCGAAGGGCATTTCTCGCACATGCTGAACCCCGACGTGGCAATCGTCCTGAGATGTTCTCCCAAGGTGCTCGAGAGCCGGCTCAAGAGAAAGGGATGGCCCGAGAAGAAGGTCCGGGAGAACGTCGAGGCTGAGGCGGTGGATGTCGTCCTCATCGAAGCGCTCGAGAACGTGCCCGATGTCTGCGAGATAGACACGACAGAGATGACCGACGGCCAGGTGGCAAGGGCGATCGAGAGGATAGTCAAGGGGGAAAGGCAGAAATATCGTGTCGGTAATGTTGACTGGAGCCAGGAGGTTCTGAGCTGGTTCTAGACAACTACCGTGGGGAAGCAGACAAGATTCTCTCGCCGGCGGCCCAGCGGTTCAGCAACGTGAACCCAAACACGTTGTCTCTCGTGTCCCTTCTGTTCGCCATACTCGCGGGAGTGCTCTATGTCCTGAAATGCTCCCACTTCCTGCTGCTTGCCGCCATCATGGTTCTTGTCAGTGGGTTCTTCGACGCCCTCGATGGGAAGGTGGCGAGGATATCGTCGAAGGCGTCAAAGCGGGGCGACTTCGTCGACCACGTGATCGACCGGTACTCGGACGCGATTGTCCTCGGGGCAATCGCGGTCAGCTTCAGGTGTGAGGTCTCATTCGGCCTGTTCGCCGTGATAGGTGTCCTCCTCGCGAGCTACATGGGCACGCAGGCTCAGGCGCTTGGCCTTGGGAGGGAATATCGAGGTATACTCGGGCGCGCGGATAGGATAGCAGTGCTCGTCATCGTGTCCATCGTCCAGTACGCTCTCGAAATCGGAGACAGCAGCCTCGCCGCGGACATCTTCGACTACTCGCTCATGTCGTGGATGATGGTCTACTTCGGGCTAGCGGGCAACATCACCGCGCTGCAGCGCGCGCGCCTGATTTGGAAGTCCCTTCCTTAGGCCTGTACCGTTTGCCTTTGGCCCTGTAGTACTTGAGCGGGTGCGTCATCCATTCTTGTTTGCACAGCGAATCGGGATCGAAACAGATCCCGTAGCTCTTCATCGTGCTGCACTCGGGCGTGGTGTACTCCGTGCCCGAGCTCTCGCCGACTATGTGCTTGATCTGATACATCGCCTTGCTCTCGTCGAAATCGGGCGCCGAGGAGAATATGTGCAGAATCTCCTCGGACTCCATCCCGAGCGCGTGTAGGAACGTGACGAGCGCGAACCTGCCGGAGTGAGGCACGTTCTCTCCTCCCTGGATCATCGCGAGCAGCTTTCGCATGCACGGCGGGAACCGGACTATGCTGACCTTGCCCATGTCCCTTGCCTGGCGAGATTTCTTCTCTTCCTCGAGGGCCGCCCTGATCTCCTCGACCGTCGACGAGAATGCGCCGATTATCTGGTCGTTCACTTCCAGGGGCAGCTCGGAGGAAATCCTCTCCGTGATCAGCTGCTCGATGAGCCTGGTCACCTTGTACGAGTTGAGGATGACCTTTCCGCTCCTGACACTCTGATTTATCAGCTTCCAGTCCTTGCTCCTCATCGCGGAGGAGTACGTCAGGAAATCAGTGAAATCGACGGCGAAGCCCCCATCATCCCTGCTGACCTGGAGTCCGAGCTCCCCGGCGGTCCTGGTCACGAATTCCAGGTCCGCGCTCAAGAGCCATTTCCTCGCGCGCTTCGCCTCGGCGATCGCGTATCTTCTCACGAACATCGGGTCGGCCACGGCTGAGACGATCATCCTAGCAACTGGGTAGCTGAGCAGCTCGAGAGTCGCCTCGACCTCCGTAGCCATCGGATGGTCCTGGATGATGTTCCCGTCGAGCACCTCGAGAACCCTGTCCCTTCCCCTCAGCCGGGCGCTCTCGTATGCGCGGCTAGTGACCAACCCCTCCAGGGTGACCTCTTGGTCGCGCAGGTACTTAGCCGAATCCTTGAGAAACGGATACTTGGCCGCGAGCCTTACGTCCACGCTGCCTCCCCTTGCCGCTCACAAATCACGCGGTCCGTACAAGAAAGTGTCTACTGCTCTTTGTCTACGTTCACGCAGGTCAGGTGAAACTGTGCGGAGTCGAGGGCCTTCGGCTCGTCGATGAGCATCCAAAGATCCGTCGGATCTTTGAACGGCCTGTTGCGCACGATCGTCATCGCCCTCTTCTTCCCTATCCCGGGGATCGCCTTGAGCATCGAGAGGGTCGCTGAGTTCGCATCGGTCGGATGGACCAGGCCGGTTATGCTCCTGAAACCTCTTCCCGTGACCGCGACATCTACTCGTTTCCCGATATCGACCGGGTACGGGATGCTCACGAGGAGCGGATAGGTGGCCACTTGGCGGCCGAAGGTCCTGCCTCCTTCCTTGAGCTCTGTGTAGACCGACCTGAGGATGGTGCCGTCCGGGACGATGCGCTCCAGCATCGGAGCATCGATCTCCTCCCTGACCCTCCTCTTGAAATCGGAGAAACGCTTCTTCGACGCAACGCCTGGGAACTCCTGCCTCGAGGGGATTACCTGGCGTATGTTGATCCTGCGCAGCATCAGCCCCTCGTCCAGCACTCTCTTGAGGAACTCGAAGTCGAGGTCGTAGGTGTCCTTGGTCTCTCCCTCGAGGCCGCAGAGCAGATTGATGCCAGGGAGCACGCTAGGCAAGCCGGTGGCTCCCCTTTCCTCCCCGACCTCGTTGACGAGCCGGACCGCCTCCAATGTTTGCTCGGCGGTCGAGTTCAAGTTGTTCGCCTTTGCCACCTTCGGGTCGGCCGACTCGAGCCCGAAAGCAAGCACATTCCCGCTGGTGCAGTGCTCGACTATCGCCTTGGTAATCTCCCTGGCCTCGGCCGGGTGCTCCGCGATGACCGCAGGGTTCGCGTTGTCCAGATGGAACACTTCGGGGTCTGCCCTCTCGCGTATCGCCCTGAGCAGACGCGTCACCATGTCCACGTTCGGCGTGGGCGTCTCGCTGGTACCGGTCTCGCGCGACAGGTAGCAGTAGACGCATGACTGCGCTCCGAGCCTGAAATTGCGCACTCCCGTCTTGGAGAGGGCGAGCACCTCTTCGAGGATGTCCTGGGGCTTCCTGTACGTGACATCTCCATACAGAGGCTCGATGCAGAACCTGCACCCGCCCGTGACATACCTGACACACCCCCTGTACATCTGTACTTCAGCTATGAGTGGGCCCCCCAGGTCGGGGTGATACTGGCACGCCTCCGCCCCTCGGAGAAGCCAGGCGTTCCATTCGAAGGAAGTCCTGCGCCTGTCCGCTAACTCACCGGTAGTCAGAAGGTCGAACAGTGTCGCGTCCATATCGCCTGCGGAGATGTGGTCGAGTATTCCCTTGAGTTCTGGCGGGGCGGCTTTGGGATCCACCCCCAGGCTTGCGATACAGCGCCCTTCGAAGCCGCGAGCGATTCGTGCGAGCTCCCTGTCGCTCGCCGGCATCCCGCGAAGGTACTTGCCAGGGACTGCTATGTTCCTGATGATCGCGATGAGGTCGTACCTGTCGAGGTCGATCTTGCCCGTTCGCCACTGGTCGATGGTGACATACGCCGCGTCTCCGCCGGCGTCCGCGAGGGCGCCGTAGGCCAGCCTTGCATAGGGTGATATGTACGGAGGGACTCCCAGGCACGCCGGCTCGTCCGTGTATCCGTCAAGGACCAGGGCTTTCATAGCCGTCGAGAATCAATTTCCCCTGCTAATATGTTCTGTATTCGTATTGGAGTCGTCAATGCCCCTACCAGAACCCGTTTCAGAGTCGTGAAAGTAAGTACGTAAGATATTAATCGCCGGAATAGATGCACGTCGTTGCAGCTTGAGTAACAAAGAACCTCTCAAGTTGTTCGAAATGTGAAATCGGGTTCACGACTTTCGACTCGGGACGAAAAACAAGGGGTAGATTCGAATGGCAAAGAAATCCAGGCCGGCCAAGAGAAAGGCCGTTAAGAAGGCCGTTAGGAAGGTCGCAAGGAAGGCTCCCGCCAAGAAGGCGAAGATAATGGGAAAGCCACTGGAGAAGATGTCGGTCGAACAGCTTCTGAAGAAGGCGTACGAGCCCGCAAGGCTCGCGATGATCTATCACCCGTTCTACGAGGGGAAGATCGAGGTGGTCCCGAAGTGCGCTGTTTGGGACTTCAGCGCCTTTGCGGTCTGGTACACGCCAGGCGTTGCTGAGCCGTGCAAGGCGATTAACAAGGACAAGGATCTCTCCTATGTCCACACGAACAGGTGGAACACCGTCGGTGTGATCTCTGACGGTACGAGGGTGCTCGGCCTTGGCGACATCGGACCCGAGGCAGGCATGCCAGTCATGGAGGGCAAGTCGCTCCTGTTCAAGTACCTGGGTGGCGTGGACGCGTTCCCGCTTTGCCTGGGGACGAAGGACCCGGACAAGATAATCGAGACCGTCAAGATCCTGCAGCCATCGCTCGGCGGCGTGAACCTCGAGGACATATCGCAGCCGAAGTGCTTCTATGTGCTCGAGCGCCTGAGGGCGGAGTGCGAGATACCCGTCTGGCACGACGACCAGCAGGGCACAGGCACGATCGTCGCCGCGGGCGCGATCAACGCCGCGAAGGTCGTCGGCAAGAAGCCGGCCGAGATGAAGGCGGCGTTCATAGGTGCGGGCGCCGCGAACATCGCCATCTCGAGGATCATGCATCTGTCGGGCTTCAAGTGGGAGAACATGGTCATGAGCGACTCGAAGGGCACGCTCAATATGAGCAGGTGCGACGAGGTGAGGCAGGAGTACAAGGAGAAGCTGTTCATGTGCGAGCACTCCAACAAGGAGCAGGTGATAGGCAGCCCCGACATCGCATTGAAGGGCGCGGACATACTGGTCGCAGCGTCGAAGCCAGGACCTGGCACAGTCAAGCCCGAGTGGATCAAGGGCATGGCCGATGATGCCATAGTGTTCGCGACCGCGAACCCGATACCAGAGATCTGGCCCTGGGAGGCGCTCGAGGCGGGCGCGAAGGTCGTCGCCACGGGCAGGTCGGACTTTCCGAACCAGGTCAACAACTCGCTCGGATTCCCGGGCATATTCAGAGGGACCTTGGACGTCAAGGCGAAGACGATCTCGGATACGATGTGTGTCGCCGCCGTGATGGAGATCGCAAAGACCGCAGAGGACAACGGCCTGAACGAGAACTACATCGTTCCCACGATGGACGAGTGGGAGGTCTTCCCGAGGGAGGCAGCAGCCGTCGGCATAGCGGCTATCAACGAAGGCGTTGCCAGGGTCAAGGCCAGCAGGCAGGAGCTCTACGAGAGGGCCGAGGAGATCATCGGTCGCGCGAGGAACCAGACCAAGATGCTGATGAAGACCGGGTTCATCAGACCGAGACCGAAGGCTTGAACGGTCAATTGGGAAACTTCAGCAAACCCCTTTCTCCATGTTTCTAGCCATTGAAGAAATCAAGAGGTATGACGCTCGCAGCTATCTCGATTCCAAGAGGCTGGACTGCCGCTGAGGCTAGGTCGACGAGAAATGACGCAACGAAGACGGCAAAGAGGGTTATGCACACTGCGGGCCCTTCGTTGACATCATCTGCAATGCTGATTGCTCTTGCATACATGGCTAAGGTCCATATGCCGCCAGCAAGTATCAGCACAAGGGCGATGACAATCAATGGCCAAGGGGCTCCTTCAGAATCCAAATCCCCTATGTGGAATACAATCGTTAGCGCAACTGAAAGAACGGCCAGCCAAGGTGTGCTGTAGCTCAGGAGTGCGAATGTTGATTTGAAATCCCCTCTTCCTTTGAAGGGCCATACTGAAGCGCCAGCTGCAAGAGCCGCCGTGACCGTGAAGAATAGGATGTAGCTGAACAAGCCACCTGCAAGTCGGCCAAGGCGATCCGAGAGACTCGCCCCCTCCGCAAACGCCAGGACCAGCCATACTATGACTCCTGTTGCAATAAGGACCGGCACAGCGGTGGTCATGCTCCGCGAGAGATAGAGCGGGTGAAATGCCCTCTCGGGAGAGTGAATGACCCTGAGCAAGTTCCACGGATTGAATCGCGAACGCTCACGACCCTTGTCGTAAAGGCTCAACCTCTTGCTCCTATCCTTTCCGTTCAGTGAGATGAACCGATGAATCACGCTTCTTCTGGTGACCGGAGGTGCAGCGGTCGTGCCATTGCCATCGAACTTGTGACGACAATTCTGACAAAACACTGCCGCATGCGGGTTTCTCTCTCCGCAGCTGGGACAAATCCTCAGCAGCTTGGCCATTTCTCTCGATGTCGAATCGGTGTTTCTGGCTATTTACACTTTGGCGATTATTGCCTTCGTTAGAAAAAACGCTCTGGTCACAGCAGGCCCATCTCAACGATCTCAACGCTTTGAACGCCAGGCACGCCGGCGATTGCGGTCTCGACCATATCCGCCCCACCCTTCTTGTCGTCGAGAACGATTAGCACGTGAAGCGCCTTGAGCCCAAATGCCACCGGCCTCTCCTCCGAGGCCTTCAGAAACGCGCCAGCAGGAAGAACCTTCCCGATCTCATCCTTCAGCTTCTTGAGGTCTACGTCCAGGCCCACTGGTAGGATCCTGTACTGCAGTCCGACTTCTCCCACGAAAAACACCTCAAGGTCCTACGAACCCGCACTCGGGACACTTGTAGTGGACGCTCTGGTCCCTGCAGTTCATGCACCTGCCAATCATTCCCTTGCCACAGTTCGGGCATAGAAACGTGGTCTCCGTCCTCCTTACCAGACGGATCCCGCATGAGCTGCACAGCTTCTCCTGGCCCATCAAGTATCTTCAACCTCGGAGCTGAGGTAACGACTCCGTATATATAATGATAATAGTGTGACGGTGAGCCCGGCCGCGAGCGAGCAAACTTGATACCTCATCAGCGTGATTCGGTCGGGCGCAGAGGGGGCAGGCAAGTTGAAAGGAATTGTAGCATATGATACCTACTACGGAAACACGAAGATAGTGGCGGAAGCGCTTCTCGAACAGATCAAGGCGGATGGTCATGAGGCGGAGCTTCGAAGCGTTAGGGAGGATTATCCATCACCTCCGCAAGGCGACTTCATGTTCGTCGGATCCCCCAACAGAATGGGAGGAGTGAGCGGAAGGACGAAGCGCTTTGTCAAACGCCTTGACGTCGCGGCTTGGAAGGATAAACCGATAGCGGTGTTCGCGACCGTGGCCTCCCCTCCTAAGGGTGAGGCGACCGAGAAGCAGAAGCAGAGCTACGAGAAATGGGCTCTCAGAGCTGCACCGAAGTTGAGGGACCTGGCAAAGGCTCGCGGCCTCAGCGCCGTCGACGCGGTCCTGTCCGTTTCGGTCAAGGATCAGAAAGGACCTTTGGTCGACGATGGTGTGGAGAAAAGCAAGCAGTTCGCCCACGACTTCCTTCAAACGCTCAAGAAGTGAAAGCCAGTCGGCGCAGATTGGGCGTTGTCGGAGAGATTCGTCGCGTTGCGTGTCACGGTCTCGCAATCGGAAGATACTAGAACTTTGCTGCGAAATCGGTTTTTATCGGCCCGAATTTAATTATCGCGTGCCGAGAAAGATACGATTTTCGCGCGTCCATGACAAAAAGTTAGAAATCCGAGAAAGCATTATATAGGGCGAGCGACTACACGCCCTGCTAACGCAGCCTAGGGTATCCACGCCGCCCAGGGCCCGTAGCTCAGCTAGGTAGGATATCCATGCATTTCTCGTGTATTGGTTTCCCTAGAAAGAGCATCTGCCTTTTAAGCAGGTGGCCCGGGGTTCGAATGACTATGCCACACAGACTAGTCTCGGAAATCCCCGCGGGCCCGCCAGGCGTCTTCCAGGGCGAGTCGGCGGAGATGGTTTGGATGAAACGCCTTGCAGCGTGTGACCCCAGGCTTGCGGGGTGATTCGATATGGCCGAAGAATTTAACGTCCTGGAGCATGAGCTCGTTCCCGAGCATCACCTCCTGTCGGAAAAGGAGGCCGAGAAGGTCCTCAAGGATCTGAAGCTGACGAAGGACCAGCTTCCGAAGGTAAGGTTGGCCGATCCGTGCATCCTCGCTCTGGACGCGATTACGGGCCCGGTCGAAGAGGGAATGGTTGTCAAGATCGTGAGGCGCAGCTCGACAAGCGGCGTCTCGGTGTGCTACAGACTTGTGATTCGGGGGTGAACCCGTGAGGGAACTTGTTGAAACCTATTTCAGAGAGAGAAGCATCGTCAACCATCACACGGCATCGTACAACGACTTCCTGCCGACGATCGACCATCCGAACAGCAGGATGCAGAAGATCGTCGACAACGTGAGAGCCTCCCCGGACGAGACCGAGAGGGGCATCATCAAGCTCGATCCAGACCGGACCGAGGGGAAGATCATCGAGATACACATAGGCAGGAAGAGGGACGAGAAGACAGG
>Ga0315296_10004651_pt1 | contig 11197 bp, 10 predicted proteins | sample YL17G14_18_MG_FD_203921 | JGI IMG/M metagenome (GOLD analysis project Ga0315296, IMG submission 203921) | Sediment microbial communities from Yellowstone Lake, YNP, Wyoming, USA - YL17G14_18 | ecosystem: Environmental > Aquatic > Freshwater > Lake > Sediment | place: USA: Wyoming | collected...
CTTGCGGCGTACAGGGTCCCGTGCATCGCCAGGACCAGCTCGCCGTTGGTGCCGATGTCGATGACCAGGACCGTGTCTTGGGCGGATTCCACATTGACAGCCAGCGCCACGGCCGTCGTATCCGAGCCGACGAATCCCGCAATATTCTCGACACAGTGCACGTTGCCGGCGGAACTCATTTCGAGTCCCACCTGCCTTGGGGGAACATCGTAGGCCTCGACCGAATAGGCGCGATAAGGGGCCCGGCCAAGCTGCTCGACGGGGAATTGCAGGAATATGTGGTTCATGGTCGTGTTGCCGACGATGCACGCCTCATAGATGCCCAGCTCATCGGTGCCCGTCCGGCGGCACAGACGATAAATGAGGTCGTTGATGCAATCGACGATGACCTTGTGCAACTCCGCCAGATGCTCGTAGGACTGGGCATAATTGATCCGGCTGACCACGTCGTCGCCGAAGCGGGTCTGCGGGTTCAGCGCGGACTGCGTGGCCAGGCATCGGCCGCTGGCCATATCCATGAGCTTGGCGACCACCGTCGTGGTCCCAATATCGACGGCCAGCCCGTAAATGGGGCTGCCGCCTGCGACCTGGCGGTACTTGTTGACGACCGTAGGCTCAATATCCCCGGCCGGACCGATGCCGTGCTCGAGGATCTTGTGCTCGTAGAACCGGGACTCCGGCGGTACGGCTACCACCAGGTCGCTCTGCACGCGATACTGGCAGGCGAGCACCTGCCGTCCCGATGGCTGCACTTTCACCGTGCACTTGCCGCAGGTGCCTTTGCCGCCGCAGGGTGTGGTCAGAATGATGCCCGCTCGGCTCGCGGCCTCGACCAATGTGGCGCCCTGATGGATCAGGACTTCCTTGTCATCTGGCTCGAAAGCTACGCGAAAATGGTCCATGTCCCCTTGGAGGCGTGACGCCACGCTCGGCCGGTCACCACGGGCATACGCTCGTTGAGTCCCGGAGCAGGGTGTGGGATGGGTTAACTGATCTTATGCCGAATTTTCCAGCGGGTACGCCGCTTCTTGCTGCCGATCTTCCTTCTGCGTCTCGGTTTAGCCATGCATTCCTCCAAACAAAACCATAAAACCTCTGTCATTCACAAGGGGAAACACGTATAATACACGTGCAGGACAGTTTAGCACATGCCGGATGCTCCTGTAAAGGAAGAAAACTGGAAATGTCTTCGGCACGTGCAAAGCCTGCATGAACTACCCGGCGGGAAACCAAGGCGATCCTCATCGGATGCCACTTGATAACGGGGTGCACAGATGATCCAGTGCGACAAGTGTGAGTTGTGCGAGGCAGGTCCGGACGGCCGGAAAATATTCAAGTGCGACCCGTTCTCCACCGTCAAGGAGGCGGAATGCATCGCGAAATGGCAACTGATCCGGCTCGACATGCTCCTGGGCAGCTACCAGAGCATGCTGAAATGGTACAGTAAGCTCGGGCCCATGCAGGACAAGATCTTCAAGTACGTGCAGCGCGAGATCAGCGAGATGGACGAGTCGGAGGGCTGGAAAGTGGACGAGGAGGAGGCCCAGGACGACGAGAATAACGCCTGGCCCGTCTGACGGCTGGCCACAGCCGCAGATCGATGGTGGTACGCGTGGCTTCTTCAACTCTGCCGGGGCGGGTTCTCAGACAGAAGGTTGGATAGCCGCCGGGTACAGGAGGCCCCAGTGGACACAGGATAGTCTCGATGGTCGTATAAGGTTTGGGGCATTTCAACGTGGGGGTGAGAACGGCACCAAATGGCGGCACTCGTTTCCCGAATTCCTGCAATAGACAGCCTGCGGGCGGCGTCTTCCATTCCGTACGATCGCAGCAGATGAGCAGCAGCGCCGAGTTAGCGCGAGTTATCGCAGGCTGCAAATCAGGCGATGCGGACTGCTTTGCGCAAATCGTTGACATGTACGCCGGTCGGTGCTACGGATATTTCTACCGGTTGACGGGTGATCGGGACCTGAGCGATGAGCTTCTGAGCGAGCTGTTCATCCGGCTGGTCCAGAAGATGGGGTCCTATAAAGGCGGCGCCTTCGAGAGTTGGCTGTTTCGGATCGCGCTGAACATCTTTCACGACTACCTGCGTGGCAAACAACGGCAAAGGAAACTGCTGGACGCCCGGCGGACCGAGTTGGAGCTGGAATCGGATGAGCCGAGGCAATCGGACATCAGCGGCGAAAAGCTCGACAAGCTCCAGGTTCATTTGAATCGGCTGGACAGCGACACCCGGGAGCTGATCCTGCTGCGGTTTTATTCGGAGTTGAGTTTCAGGGAGATTGCCGAGATGCGTGCCGAGCCGATTGGCACGGCCCTGTCGAAACTCCACCGGGGACTCAGGAAACTGCGAGAACTCATGGATGGGTAGAGGGCGGATTCAATGGAAGACCATGCACACGACAACCTGAAAGACCTCCTCCGGCAGTTCTTCAACGCCGCAGACGCTGAGATGGCGGATGCGGATATTCGGACAGGGGAACGCCTCCTGGGCGAGTATCCGGCCCCGATGCCGGAGCGAGAGACAATCCTCCGCATCAAGAAGCAGGTCGCCGCCACCGTCTGGAGACGCCGCAGAATCGCGCAGACCCTCCGTCGGTCCGTAGCTGTGGCCGCAGTCGTCGCCTTTGCCTTGCTCGGGGTGCTTAGCCGCGGCCCGACCAGCCGTACGGATATGTTCCACGCGGCCATCATTCCTGCCGCTATCTGGGACAGCGATAACATTGCCGCCGCGGACGTGGACCTGGTCTACTTCACCGGGGAGGTCCGCCAGATCGAGTCCCAGTTGCAGGCCCTGAACGCCGCCGATGACGAGGCCGCCGGCGTCACTGTCGAGGACCTGGAAACGGAGCTGATACAGATCGAAACTGAGTTGTCGAAAGGATAACCGTGATGCAGTCACGTCGGTTAGCCGCATCTTTTGCCGCTCTCACACTGATTGGGGGGCTCGCGGCACTGGGCTCGGCGACAAATGAGCCCAAGCAGACGAAGCAGGACATCTGGCAGGATGAACCCAGGGAATCGCGACAGACCTGGTGGCGCCGTGACCTGAGCGAGGATACCATCAACAAGATCATGGAGGGCCTGCGCAAGCGCGATCCAGCCAAGGCGAAGGAGCTCGAAAAGCTCAAGGCCAAGGATCCCGAGCGGTTCAAAGTGGAGTTACGCGAGGCCGGCCAACCGGAGATCGACCAGATCACGCGCGATTACTGGGAAACCCGCCGACAGCAGCGAAATGCGGAATTCGTCGAGTGGCTCAAGGCCAATTATCCCTCGCAGGAGAAGGAATTGGCAGGGCTGAAAGAGAAGGATCCGAAGCTCTACATCACGAGCTTTGAGCGTCTGATGGACGAGTACGGCCCGATTTTCGAGGCCGCCAAGGCCAACCCGGAGCTCGGGGCCGTGCTCAAAGAGGACCACGATCTCAAGAGAAGGGTAAGTGAGCTGTGCAGGCGGCTGCGGGCCGAAAAGGCGGACGCCAAGAAGCAGGAGCTCGGCGCCGAGCTGCAGGAGGCGGTCGCCCGACGTTACGACCTGATCGTGCGACGCAAGGAGATCGCTTGCGAACAGCTCCTCAAACGCCTCCAGGAGCTTCAAAAGCAGGTCATCGAGAGCAAGGATGACATCGCCAAGTACAAGGACGACCGCGTCAAGCAGGAAAACGTCCGCCAGCGAGTCCTGACCCTCACCGAGAACAAAGTCCAGTTCAAGTGGGACTGAGCCTCGGCGGCAGCCTCTACGCTGTACCAGGGATTTCCTGATTCCGCGATACCCCCTTCCATGTCACAGGGGCACAGGTTATAATCTGTGAGTAGATGCGATTGTGAGAAAGGGGGATACTATGGGCCGGATTGCGGTGGGTATGGTGCTCTTGCCGGATGAGGCGATGACGGAGCGGGCCGTTCAGATCAACCGGAAGCTGATCGCGGAACATGCCGCGAAGATCATACTCAGCAGGAATAACCGCCTGCCTCATATCTCGCTGGCGATGGGCGGCGTTGACGAGAGTGATGTCGAGTCCATCGGCCGCATGCTGGACAGGTTTGCCCGGGAGATACCTGTCAGGCAACTGAATGCCCTTGGGGTTGCGGTCGTCACCAACACGAAAGGCGAGCCTCTCTCGATCCTCACAATTGAGAAGACCGAATTGCTTCAGGCACTGCACGAAACGATCATGAGGGAGACTGCATCGTTGTTCAGCCACGACATAACCGAGGTGATGATTCAAGACGAGAGGGTGGCCGATACGACGCTGGAGTGGATTCGCAATTACCCGAAGAAAGCGGCATTTGATCGCTTCTCGCCGCACATCACGCTCGGGTACGGCCGTACGGACGCCGATGGACCGTTTCCAATCCCCTTCGCGGTCTCCCAGCTTGCCTTGTGCCACCTGGGAAACCACTGCACCTGCCGCCAGCCCCTGGTTTCCGTCGCGCTCAGTGGGCAATGACGCTGGAGACGCGGAAGACCGGCAGCAGCAGCGCGATAGCGATGGTGCCGATGATGGCGCCGAGAATGGTGATCATGAGCGGCTCGATCAAAGTCATGACGCTGCGAATCGACGCCTCCAATTTCTTCTCGTAGAAGATTGAGACCTTGTCGCAAACTTCGCCGAGCCGGCCGCTCTTTTCGCCGGCGCGGAGCATCTGGATGATGCCCGGGGCGATCAGGTCCGATCCCTCGGCGATCAGAATCGCTTCCGACAACTGGTAACCGTCCTGAATCCGCTGGTGCACTTCGCTCCAGAGCTGCTGGAAGTAGTAGTTGTCCACCGATCCCTGGATCACATTGATGGCATCGAGCAGCCGCACGCCCGTATTGACCATCGTCGCCAGGATTCTCATGCTGCGGGTGACGACCATATCGACGAACATGGTGCCGACGACGGGGATTCGGATCTTGATGCCGTCGATGACGCGGTGGCCCGTGGTCGTCTTGGCCGCGTAGTAAAGAAACACGCCCAGCACGATCGCGCTCGTGAGGAGCACCGTCATGATCTCCAGGTTGCCTATGACTCTGCTGCAGACCACAAGCACCTGGGTCAGCTTGGGCAGTTCCGCCCCCCGCGACTCGTATATCCGCATGAAGCGGGGCAGGACGAAGAACATCAAAGTGCCGGTGGCGGCAATCGCCATGAGCACCATGATTACCGGGTACGTCAGGGCGCCTTTGATGCGTTTTCGCGTGTCGGCCTCAAAGTTCAGGTACCCGGTGAGGACCGAGAGCATCTCGACCATGGTGCCGGAGGCCTCGGAGGCTTTCACCATGCTGGTGAACATGGAGTTGAAAATGCGGGGGTAGAAGGACAGCGCTTTGGAGAAATTGTCACCGCTTTTCACGCGTTCGGAGATATCGAGGATAACGCTCTTGAATCTTGCATCTCCCGCCTGTTCGGCGATGGCGTCAAGGGCGTCGCTGAGCACCACGCCGCTGTCGAGCATCACGGCCAGTTGCGTGGCAAAGAGGATCAGGTCTCCGCTCTTGACCCTGGCCCTGTAGAGGCGTTCGGACCATTCAACGGGCCGCGCGGCGGAATGATGGCGGTGCCGTCGCTGCCTGTTGCCCGGCGGCTGCGTCAGCGATTCCACCTGCCTGTCTTGTGTCTCTGTCAGCAATTGCGTCATGGTTCTACTTCAGTCTGGACTTCTGCAAAATATTCCGGCGGCGCGTCTCAGATCGGCGTCTGGTTGTCCACGGCGGTCGTCCGCAGGATCTCCTCGATGGACACGATGCCGGCCTTCACTTTTTCAATGCCATCGAGGTACAAGGGGACCATGCCCTTGTCGAGAGCTGCGGCCCGTAGTTTCTTGGTGCTGATGTGATCGTTGATCATCTCCATGACCTCATCATCGGGCACGAAGAGCTCATGGATGGCAATTCTGCCTGCGTACCCGGTGTTGCGGCACTTCTTGCACCCGACGCCGCGATAGAACTTGCCTACCTCATGGCTCGTGGCTTCCACCGTCTTGCGGATGCCGGACGGCGGATCGTACTCGATCTTGCAGTTCGGGCAGATCTTGCGGACCAGCCGCTGGGCAAGCACGCCCTTGAGCGACGCGATCACCAGGTACGAGGCCACGCCGAGATCGAGCAGGCGGGTGACCGCGCCGGGGGCATCGTTCGTGTGCAAGGTAGAAAGGACCAGGTGCCCGGTCAGCGCGGCCTGGACCGCGATGCTGGCCGTAGGCGTATCGCGGATCTCGCCGACCATGATGATGTCCGGGTCCTGCCGCAACAGACTGCGGAGGGCCGTGGAAAACTCGAATCCCGCCGACACGTTCACCTGAAACTGGTTGATGCCCGATATGTTGCACTCGACCGGGTCCTCGACCGTGCAGATGTTCACTTCTTCCGTGTTGAGCTCGGACAAGGCCGCATACAGCGTCGTATTCTTTCCCGAGCCAGTAGGCCCGGTCACCAGAACGATCCCATTCGGGGACTGAATGATCTGCCGGAAGCGCAGCAAATTGTCGTAGGTAAAGCCGAGCGACTCGAAATTGTAGAGGATCTTGTGCGGGTCGATCACGCGGATGACGACTTTCTCGCCGAAGTTGCCCGGCATGACCGAGACGCGCAGGTCGATGGGCCGGCCCTCGACGAGCACGTGGATTCCGCCGTCCTGGGGCAGGCGTCTCTGCGCGATGTCCAGCTCGGCCATGATCTTGACGCGGGAGACGATCGCCGGATGCATCTGGTACGGGGGCCGCATCTTCTCGTAGAGTTTTCCGTCCACGCGGTAGCGAACCCGCAGCTTCTTGTCGTCCGGCTCGATGTGGATATCGCTGGCGTTCTCGCGTACGGCATTGTAAAGCAGGTAGTTGACGAGTTTGACCACCGGCGACTGGCCCGCCACCTCTTCGAGGTTGCTGATGTCCTGGGTGATGTTCTCGATCAGGGTGAACTCTTCGAGCCCTTCGTCGTCGAGAATGTCGTCGATCACGAACACGTTGGCGGCGGGGAGATACGTTTGCAGCGTCGCCTCGATGTCCTTTGTCGTCGCGCAGACGACCTGAACTTTGCAGCCGGTGATCCGCTCGATCTCATCGATCAGAAAGACGTTGGACGGCTCGCTGACCGCCACGGTGAGCGTGCTGTGCACCTTGAACAGAGGCAGGACCATGTGGGAGCCGAGGAACTCGCGGGGCAGGATCTCCACGATCTTCGCGTCACACAGCTTCGGGCTGATCTGCGCGTAGGGCACGCCGTACGTCTCCGCCAGCGCAGAGGCGATCTGGTTCTCGGTGCAGCAGCCCATCTCCACGAGCAGCTCGCCCAGCAGCTTGCGGTGGCCCTTCTCCTTCTGTTCGGCAAGGGCCCTGTCGATCTGCTCCTGATTGACGACGCCGCGGGCCAGCAGCAACTGGCCGAGTTGCGTCTTGGTTTCGAGCAGCGTCTGACTCATACCCTACCTCTACATGCCTTGCCCGAAGAATCCGTCATGCAAAGCTCTTGACCGCCTCGGCGAGATCCGCGTGCCGATCGAACTCGTTGTCGAGCCGCGTGAGCTCCAGTATCTTTTCACCATTTTCGTCCAGTGCGGCCAGCCGGAGCTGAATCTTGTTGCGGCGGCAATAATCACGCACCCACAGCAGCAGCTCGAGTCCCTGGCTGTCGATGAAACTGACATCGCTCATGTTCAGGATGATCCCTGTGCGCCGCTGGGAGACGACCTCGCAGATCGTGTTCTTCAACTGGTCCGCTACGTCCGCATCGACCTCCCCTTGGAGATCGATCACTGTCACAGTGCTGTAGTTCTGGGTGCTGATTCTCATTGCAGCAGCGTCTCCACGGCCACCGTGCCATATTCGGCCAGGCTCATCACGCTGTAGCTCTGGCTGCCCTCGTCCTGGATCAGATCCCAGAGGCGGTGGACGTCGCTCGCCAGGAAGATCGTGCCCACCTCTTCGTCGAACTGCGTGCCCAGGCCCCGCCGGATCTCCTCCAGGGCGTGCTCGACGCTCAGGGCGTCTCGGTACACTCGCTTGGAGGTCATCGCATCGAAGCTGTCCGCCAACCCGACGATTTTGCCGGTGAGAGGGATTTCGTTGCCGCGCAATCCATCCGGGTACCCACTCCCGTCGATTCGCTCGTGGTGGCACAGGACGCCCGGCACAATGTCGCGCATCTGCTTGATCCCGCGCAGGATACTGGCCCCGATGGACGGATGGCGCTGGATGCACTCCCGCTCCTCGGGCGTCAGCTTGCCGTTCTTGCGCAGGACCTGCTCGTCGATGCCGATCTTGCCGATATCGTGGAGGAGCCCCGCCAGGTAGATCCTGTGAATCTGCTCTTCGTCCAGCGGTCGCTGCTCGGCGATTCGCTCCGCGATCCAGCGTGAGATCAGCGCGACTCGCTCGGAATGGCCGCGGGTGTACTGATCTTTCGCATCGATGCTGCTCGTCAGCGCCTTGAGCGAACCGACGAATAGCTCTTTGAGGTCGCGGAAGAGCCGACCATTCTCGATGAAGACCGCGCAGCCACTGGCGACAGACGTGAACAGCTTGATATCCGTGCTGTCAAAATCCGGCTTGTCGATCCGGTTCACGGCGACCATCAGCCCGATGACGGAGATGTCGTTGCGGGCGCGGTGGGAGAGGCTCGAATCGCTCTTCTCTTTCGTGCACAGGGGCACGGCGATGATATTCCTGACGTTCTCCGGCCAGTCGAACCGGAACGGCGCATCGACCTCGCTGTCGAGAAGTGCCTCCCGGCCCTTGGCGACCTCGTCGATCAGCCGGCTGTACAGGATGGCGGCCATGCGCTCGTCGAGGTCGATCAATCCAGAGCCGGCCGCGATCACGAGCTTGCGCTCGCCCTCCACGTACTTCTCCAGGAGAATTGCGATGCCCTCAACGAGCACCAGATCGGTGAGGCTGTCGCAGGAGAGCTGCAGGAAGTTCGTGTCGGACTCCGTGACGCGCATGTTCATGCTGATCCTGTGAAGCAGGACCAGTTCTTCATACACGCGTGCGAGTTCCGTCCCGACCATCTCGATCTGTTCGTCGGTCTGGGCGGCCATCAGAAAGGTCTGGGCCAGCAGGCGCAACATCTCGGTGAAGTACTGCTCCTCGGAGGCCGGACGATTCGCCGCCGTCAGCGGGACGAAACCCGCGGGCCACTGTGATAAATCGCCCAGATCGATGATCGCCACAGCCAGCGGGCCCTGCGAGTTGCTCGACCTGCGCGGCAGACCCAGTACAGTGGCCAGAAGCAGGTGCTTGTCCGCGAACTGCCAGATGCGCAGCTCCTCATCCCGCTTTGGGGCGCCCGGCGTCTGCTGGAGCACTTGCTGGGCGGCATCGACGAGCTGTTGCGCATCGCTGGCAAAGCCCCCTGCGTTCAAGAGAACGACAATCTGGCCGCGGGCATCCACGGCGGCGAAGTTGACACCGAACTGTCCGATTCGCTCTCCGAATGCCTGCAACTCCCGCCGCTGCATAGAAGTCAGAGTTGGTACTATTGTGCTCGGCATGAGACCTTTCCTGCCGTTGTCTATTGCTCGCGTTTCATACGAAATGCGCCCGGATCACCATCAGGGTGCGGCTGTCAGTTGCCGCTGATAGATGATGTCCTGAATGCTCTTGAGCAGCTCCTTCGGGCTGAACGGCTTGCTCAGGCACGTGGCCACGCCGAGGGATTCCTGCTGCTCTTCCGTCATCGCAAAGCTGCGAGCGGTCAACAGGATGACCGGGATGTCCCGGGTCGCCTCATTGGCCCGCAGCTTCTCGATCAGCTCGATGCCGGTCATCAGGGGCATCTGGTAATCCGTGACGATCACGTCCGGATGCTCCTGGCAGACAAGATCATACGCCTCCGCCCCGTTGTTGGCGGAAACGACATCGTACCCGTTGTTCCTGAGTTTGATCGCAACCACGTGGATGATGTGAATTTCATCATCCGCAATAAGGACCTTGTTGCCCACCATGTTTTTCCTCCCCACAATTGGGTTTCCAGTGCCGCTTCCCTGGCATCATATCGACTCCTCCGATGCTATACGGCTGCCGTCGCCAGCTCGGCGGCGGCCAGCGGCAATTCGAATCCGAACGTGCTGCCGACCCCTACCTTGCTGCTGACGAACACCCGACCGTTGTGTACCTTTTCGACGATCTGCTTGACCAGGTTGAGCCCCAGTCCCGTCCCCTTGGCGTGTTTGTTGTTCGCCGCGACACGATAGAATTTGCCGAACAGATTCTTCAGCTCCTCCTCGGGGATGCCGACTCCCGTGTCGGTTACCGTGACGCGTACGCAGTCCCCCGTCTCATCCACTTCGGCGGCCACCCGCACGGAACCTCCGGGCGGGGTGTACTTGACGGCGTTGCTCAACAGGTTCACGATCACCTGCGACATCATGTCCTTGTCGGCGTACACCTGATCGCAGACGATCGGCGTCTGCCGTGTCACCGTGACGTTCTTCTCCCGCGCGTATTTCTGAATCATGCTTATCTGCTGCTCGATCAGAATCGTCAGACTCACCGGTTCCTTGGCGACCTTGATCAGGCCCGACTCGATGCGCGAGATATTCAATATGTCTTCGATCAGGCGGTTCAGCCGCTCCGCCTGCGTTTGGATAATGCCGTAAAATTCCTTGCGCGTCTCTTCATCGTTGGCCTCTCCGTCCATGAGCATCTCGGAATACGCCGTAATAGACGCCAGCGGCGTCTTCAACTCGTGCGAGACGTGACTGACGAAGTCGTTCTTCATCTGGGCGACTTCCTTTTCGCGCGTGATATCGTGCAGCACGGCGACGACACCGGAAATCTTCTGACCCTCCTGGACGCAGGACATGATCGTGTCGAACGTGCGCGGCTGCTCTGGCGAGGCAAACACCATCTCCCGGCGGGTGCCTTCTGCCTTGCTCGCTGCGCTTTGATGCAGAAACTCGACGAAGTCCTTGTATGCGTCGCCGCAAATCTTGGCGATCGGCTCGCCGCGGGCGTCTTCGGGGTCGAAGCCGAGGAGTTGTGCGGCAGGCTCGTTGGCCATCATCAGCCGCTCAAGCTCATCGACAACCACGACCGCGTCACGAAGACTGTACAGAATCGCCTCTGTCTGCCGCTTTTGCCGCTCGGCCAGCCGGGCCCGAATCTGCAGATCGCACAGGTCCTTCTGCTGCTGCTCCACGAGCGCCTCCCGCGTCGCAAGATAGGCAGCGACAGCCTCGGGCAGTTCCCCGACCTCCGGGATTCTTGCCTCC
>Ga0315296_10004652_pt1 | contig 11196 bp, 11 predicted proteins | sample YL17G14_18_MG_FD_203921 | JGI IMG/M metagenome (GOLD analysis project Ga0315296, IMG submission 203921) | Sediment microbial communities from Yellowstone Lake, YNP, Wyoming, USA - YL17G14_18 | ecosystem: Environmental > Aquatic > Freshwater > Lake > Sediment | place: USA: Wyoming | collected...
GCAGTATGTGGAACACATATGGTTTGTACAGGGCGGGGTCGGTCTCCTTTATCCGCTTCAGGGGGAGACTGTTCATCACGATGATGTTCGTGGCGATCGGATAGAACGCTCCCACAAAACCCTGAGGCCCTCCTCCTAGGTTGGCCAATCCCAGCATCAGCCCGGGCCGTTCCTTTCCAGTCGTCTTTCTAACTACAGTCTTCACCAGCTCGAATATGTCAGGCAGGTCCTTCGCGGATTCGAGCTGAGTGTCGAATGCTCTATTGGGATTCACGATCTCTCGTTAGGCAGCGCCCTCCTATATGCCCTTCGCCAAACATCCTGAAAGTAGTCTGGCACTCGGAAGAAACAACTTGAAATAACGACCCGCGCTTCTCGGCCTTGTGCGAGCTGAAGTGCTTGTCGTTGGCGGGGGACCGGCCGGTTCAGCGGCCGCCCGCATGTTGGCCAGGGACCACGATGTGGTCATTGTCGAGGAGCACCGCGCCCCTGGAGAACCCCTCCAGTGCGCTGGCCTAGTCACGCGCAGGGGCATCCCGCAGTTCGCCGAGGAGAGCATCTTGGGGCAGGTGCGAGGGGCGAGACTGCATTCGCCCCTAGGATTCATACTTGAGCTCGAGGCCAAAGGCACGCGCGCGTGCGTCATTGATCGTGCCCACTTCGACAAGATCATGTTCCACAAAGCGGCGGACGAGGGCGCTGTCCCTAGATTAGGTGCGAATGTCCGCAGCTTAGTCTCTCAGGACAAGGGCGTCAGGTACGAGCTACGAACCGAAGGAAAGACGGATGACCTGATCGCCGACGTGGTGGTCGGTGCCGATGGATACAAATCCGTTTGCCGCAGAGCCACTCATCTTCCACCCCCGAGGCACATGCTCACCGGCATACAGGTCGATCTCAAAGGAGTCGACCTTCAGTCCGACTTCGTCGAGCTGTACTTCGGCTGGAACGTCGCCCCCGGCTTTTTCGCGTGGGCGATACCCGCCGAGGATATCACCCGGGTCGGACTCTGCACCTGGGATTCCGACCAACCACCTGCAGCATATCTCAAGAAATTCCTGTCAAGACCGGATTTCGCGAAAGGCAGGAGAGTGTCCCTTTCCTCCGGCAAGATTCCTATCGGTCCTGGCAAGACGGCCGTGCGTGGTCGTATCGTGCTCGTCGGAGACGCAGCGTGTCACGCAAAACCCCTGTCCGGAGGGGGCGTGTTTACGGGAGTGAGAGGGGCGGAGCTGTGCGCGCAGGTCGTGCACGAGTTCCTCTCTGACGGCCAGTCCTCGGACCTTGGCAGGTACGATTCCCTCTGGAAGGACGAGTTCGGCAAGGAGCTGTCCCGCGCGTTCAGGGTCAGGAAGGTCTTCCTCAACCTCACGGACAAGAAGCTCGACAAGGCCTTGCGGATATTCGCCGAGCCAGACGTGCGCCGGTTGCTGGAGCGCCAGGGGGACTTGGACTATCCAGCGTCACTTTCTTCGTCGGTCCTTAAGCTGGCTCCTAAGCTCGCTCAGTTTTCCCCGCAGATAATAGAATCGTTGCTCTAGCTTCGGGTACCTGCCCGGATTGTCCAGCACGAAGTAGTATGTCGCCATGAAGGCGGTGCCGCAGATGACCGCGATCAGCAGATAGAGGGGCCATCTCGGGATGGGTATCTTGATTCCGAAGGACGAGTCCGGGAGGAGTCCGTCTACGCCGAGCGAGTGCATGTAGGTCGTGTTCACGATGCTCTCGTTCCCGGAGAACGAGACCATGTGATCCCACTGCTCGTCGGTAAAGAACCCTCTCGACTGGAGAAGCACCTGGGTCGTATTGGCCGGGAAGTAGAACGTGAGCTTGAACCTCACGAAGTATGTGCTCTGGGAGAAGTACGACCCGTGCGGGGTGTCCTTCGAAGTGTCTATCTCCAGCTCGATTCTCTCGGTCTCATCGACTTGGAGCTCGATGAGATCGTACGAGACCTCTGTCCCCTGGCCGTCGATGGACGGAGGGTTCTTGAAACTCGAGTTGACGTCCTTGGTCTTCTCTTGGGTCGCGTACTTGTAGATGCCCACCGTGAGGACCACGCTCTCCATCGACGCGGACTCGTTATCGTACGGATTCGTCAGGTTAAACGAGAAGAACACTGTCTGGCCGGGCGACACCGTAGGCGTCACGAACCCGCCAAGCATGTTGTTGGCGTACTTGGGGCTTCCAGGAAGCGCAATGTCGCCTGAGACGTATGAAGGTGCGACAAGCAAGACCGATAGCGCCATGACGACTGCCAGCCCGGCTCTCATCCGTGTTCCGAAGCCCAATACCGACTATATGGTTTTCGGTGGTGGCCCGCCTAGAAGTGTTAATAGCCTGGTAGGCGCTGCGAAGACTGTGCTCGGAGCCAGGGTCGAGAGGTCGGAGGCTGAGGCGCTCAGGAAGGAGCTGTCAGCCCTGGGGCTGGTCGACAGAACGCACGCAATCGTGGATGAAGAAGGCGGGGTGGTCATCCCCGTTGTCACGGGACCGCCTGACGACCTCTTGCACTCTCATTCGGCCGTCCTGGTGGAGCGGTCTTTTCCCACAAGGAAATCGAGGAAGGACCCCATCGACGAGATACTCGAGGTAGTGTCCGTGCCAGAGGCTCTCAAGCCTGCGCTTCCCAGGAAGTGGGAGCTCTTCGGAGACGTGCTCGTGCTGCGCTTGGACCCCTCGTTGGACAATCACGAGGATGCCATCGCCAGGTCATACTCTTCTGTGCTACGTGCGAAGACGGTTCTGAGAGATGTCGGAGGGGTGAAGGGAGAATACAGAAAGCCGGTCCTGAGGAAGATCATCGGTGCAGACACGGTCACGGTCCATGTCGAGAACGGAGTCAAGTTCAAGTTCGATGTATCCGAGATAATGTTCTCGTCAGGCAATGTCGGGGAGCGCACCCGCATGGCTGGGATCAAGTGCGACGGCGAGACCGTGGTGGACATGTTCGCGGGCATAGGATACTTCTCACTGCCCCTGGCCGTATACCAAAACCCGAAGAAAGTGATCGCCTGCGAGCTCAATTCAGTGGCGCATTCGTTCCTTGTCGAGAATGTAAGGTTGAATGGCGTCTATGGGATCGTCGTTCCAATCTGGGGGGACAACAGGGACCTGCCGGGGACTGATATTGCCGACAGGGTGATAATGGGCTATGTGAAGACAACTCACGAGTTCCTGCCGACCGCGCTCAGGCTCCTCAGGAGCGGGGGCGTCGTTCACTACCATGAGACGTGCCCGAACGAGCTTCTCCCGAACAGGCCGGTGCAGCGCATACTGGATAGCGCAGAGGGATGCAGGGTCGAAGTCGAGAGACTCAAGGAGATAAAATCGTACGCACCAGGCATAAGCCATGTGGTGGTTGACGCGAGGGTATTCAAGTCCGCTTGATCTCCTCGGTGCAGCCCGCTTCTCTCAGATACTCGGCAAAAGCCTGGTGATGCTCTTCTTCCGAACCGCTCTGCAAGAGCTTCTTGGCGATTGACATCAAGTGCTTGCCGTACTCCTTCTCCTCGTCGGTGAACTTCCATGATTTGGTCGTCACGCCGAGGGCCAGATAGAACGAGTGAGAGATCGACCGGATCCTGTGGTCGTTGGATTTCTCGGCGTCCAGGACCGCGATGGCTGAGCTCTGACCGCCGGTCTTGTGCGCCCGCACGATACCGTCCACGAACTCTCCGTACTGGGACAGGCAGGAGTACCTCGGTATCTTGGAGGAGATCTCCTCATGCTCGGACTCCTTCAGAGCCCTTCGGATGACCTTGATGGGAGAGTCCGTGTCCTCGTCCTCGTCGAAGTACTTCTCTGCGGTCGCTTCGGGGACCAGTGCCTTGAGTGCGTTTCTCCCGTGGTTCGACCAGTGCCTCTTCAGAAGGTCGTTCACCGAAGTCCCTGAGTCCGTCACGACGGGGTGATCGACCTCTGACAGGAGCCCCATCAGTGCCTTGGCCTCGATGGGATCGTCCGTCATGTCCCTGACGAATGCGTCCTGGTCGTCCCCGAAACACTTGTCCCCTCTGACGAAGGCCCGTCTCTCGAGTTGCACGAGCTCCTCTCGGGTCTCCGCGAGGTGCTTCTCTATCAGATCCTTGTCACCCAGCTTCCCATTGGAGTATTCCTCGAGGAGGTCATCGTGGATCGGCTTGTTTAGCAAGCCGGAGCAGTCTGACTTTCCAGCCACCTTCTTCAACGGCCTGACGATATACATGTCGAACTCGTTGAGCACCCTTGGCACTGCCATCCCCTCCCCGAGCTTCGCGAGGGTGTTCTTCGCTCTCGCGGCGCACTGGTCGCAGAGCAGCACTTTCTTGTTAGCAGTCACCCAGTCGAATTGGATGTGGTTGATGCCTTCCGGGCTGTGGGGGCACGAGTATCTGTCGTCTTCCGCCTTGGTCGCCCCTACGGACTCGGCCGCGGCCTTCACGTACTCGTCCGGCGGGGAGGCCTGTTTGCCCGTGCATACGAAATTGTCTCCGTAGGAATAGAAGTGCAGCCCTCTCTTGTGAACGAGATCGAGGACGCTCATGACCCTCCATTTGGGCGAGTCGAAGTTCTGAACCCCTATCAGTTTCTCCTTGTCCGTCTTCCCGCGCAGGGCGTAGGCGATCGTCCCGCCAGGATAGGTTGCAGTGGCCAGGTAAGGCATCTTCTCCTCGTGCACGATTCCGATCGTCGCCGCGTACGCACGCGCGAGTCGGTCTCCTCGTCTCGAGAACTTCGCGAGTTTGACGGGGTCGTCCTTGTACTTCGAAATCTTCTCGAGCATCTTCTTTGTCTTTTTGAACGGGCAGGAACCACAGTCAGCCGCGCAATCGGGAAGGATCAGCTCAGGGTCATCCATGAGCATCTTCGCCTTCGCCTTGAGGTCCTTCTCCATGACCTTCGAAGTGATCCTCGCCTTGATCTTGAGCCTGGGCAAACCCTTCCGTTTATGCAGCGGCATCGCGGGTCTCGGATGCAACGCCCCTGTAATATGTTTTTCCGCCTACCACGGTGCTCGCTCGAAATTCATATCCAGAAAAGATTATTAGTCTGGCTAGCGCATGTGGACAGCTGATAGAAGCGGATGGGACGATGTCGCAGGAAGAGGACTCCGCACGCAGCTACATAAAGGGGTTCCAAGAGGGTCTTCAGGAAGCCTGGGACGAGATAATCAAGCTCTCCACCAAGGGGTATACTTCCAGAGAACTCCAGATAATGGCCAAGACCAAGAAGTCGATGGTCTTCCAGAGGGTGCAACAGAAGGTCGACGAGTTCGAGCGCGTGCTCGGCAGAAGACTGTCCATGGAGGGCGCCCAGGCAGCTCAAGCCCAACTATTGACGCCCGCTCAACTTACTGCAGGCTGGAGTTATGTCATCAAGGAGGAGAGGCCCGAGAGGAGCTTCGGAATCTTCACAGGTCTCACGGCAGGCGGCGCTAGAGGACTGTGCATCTCGAGGACTCATCCGGATGTGCTGAAGCAGAAGTACAGGTTCGAGGCCGCATCTCTTTGGCTCACGAAGACGGAGACCGCGCCGGCCGCCGGGACGAAAGGTCCAGAGTACGTGTCGCCGAACAACCTCGCGCGGCTCGCATCGGCCATCAGGGAATTCCTCTCAAAGGGGGAGAACGGGGCCGTTATCATCGAGGGCCTAGAGTACCTCACCACTCAGAACGACTTCAAGAGCGTGCTCAAGTTCATCCAGCTCATCAACGAGCAGGTGGTGCTGGACAAGGGTTACCTGCTGGTACCCGTCGACGAGGGCACGATGGACTCCAAGGATTTCTCATTGATCGAACGCGAGATGAGCCAAGTACTCTGAATCGATCAGTTCAGAGCGGCTTGATCTCGTCTCTCAGATACTTGATGTAAGTCCAGGCATACATGCCATCGTTGTCAGGGTCATACTGCTCCGCGCAAGGGAACTCTGCGCAGTCTGAGCATTCTGCTACGCCTTTTCTCTCCGCGCAGTTGAGAAGAGGACAGAAAGAATCGTCGCCCTTCTCGGCCTTCTTGTCGGCCTGGTATCTGCAGCCCAAGCAGACTCCCTTCTTGTACGCCATGCAGTATCCGCAGTATATGCCGCAAGGACCCAGGAGGTTGTCGTCTATCTTCTTTGAGGCCTTCGGCTTGGAATGGCGATGTTTCTTCATGAGTCTGGAGATGCGGTCATCGGATAAATCGTTTTGGCGTTTTGACCTGCCTTCTCTTCCCAGGGAAAGCCACCGCCTTTCGCTTTGCCAGGAAGGACGATGGCAAATCCTCACACATGCGCCTCGCCAGGCCGATTGGCAGAGCCAACGACATGAGTTCCGGAGGGAACCAGCGATTGCCCGTCGGGTCGAACGGCCCCAGAATCGCGGTATTCCTAGGAGCCTTCTCCGCCATCCCAGCAGCATATGTTATGAAAGACGCGCATGAGGGGCCGGACGGGGCCAGCACCTCCTCGAACGGGTCCTTGCTCCTGAAATGTACCAGCGTGCATAGGACTCGGATTTGCTCGGGATCCCCGAACAATAGAATTGACAGGACAGCAGAATTGTCTGCTGAGAGGTCGGAACAAGGCCTGATGACGACGTATTTTCCGGGAGGTGTGATTTTCCCAATCCTCCTGGCGTTCTCCTCGACAAGCTCCGGTGTTGCCCTGAGGTACTCGGCGGCCCCGTTCCTGAACTCCTCGGTTCCGTAGGATACGAAGTACTTGATGTATGGAGAGCGCTGCGTGAATCCCAAGTATGAAGTCCCTCCGCCACAGCAGTCTTCGAGGGCGTCGCCTCCGACATAGAGCGCTGGGGTCTTCTCATGGACGGCGAGAGCGATCACCGCCTCGGCTACACATGAGCTTATGGCGGTCGTTGGCATGGCGTCTGCGGGAGCTTCTTCTGATCCGTAGATGCACAATGGACGCAACCTAAGCTTCGCGGCTGCCGACAGTGTCTTTCCGATTTCACTTGCTACTGGTCTCATTGCTGCAAGACCTCTTCTCGTTTGGACAGGTTTCAAGGGTTAGTACCGATGTTCATCGAAGGATAGATCAGGATCAGCAACAGATAGACGAGGAATATCGCAAGAATCACTGAGCCGATTATGATCAACCAGCGACGGACCTTCTCTTTTCGATTCATCGTCTTGACTTCAGGGTTCGGAGCTCCGGCATCGGCATGCTCGGACGTTTCCGTGGTCGCTTTCACTCCCTCCTCGTGGTCAAGCATCGCAGCCGTTGGTATTTTACACTTCTCCGAGAGAAGTGTGTTCCAGGATTCGCTTCAGATGTTGAACCCCGGTGACTGGCTCGAAATCAATCAGAAGGGCACGCAGGCTGCCACCTCGGGCCATGCGGGGCGATGCTCCGATGGAAATCCGCCAGTCTTGTTAGTGATTTCGACACGGCCAGCGGACGCTCCGCACCCCGTCGCCGTGCTGTCCGAAATGGCTATATCAATACGGACGGCTATCCAAGGTAATTCCGTGATCTGTTATGAAGGCCGTTCCGGTTGCGGGCATCATGTCGAGGCTGATCGATTCGGAGGCATTGCCAACAGAGGTGGAAGAGCAGCGATGGGAGCTGCCCATGGAGATCGGCCCGCGCTGCAGCGCATATCATGCGTTCGGTCTTGCCATGGCTTGCGTGAGGACGATCGGGGCAACGGACACCCTCTTGGCACATGAGCAGGAGTGGGATTGATGAAGGTGGTCGTGCTCGGCGCAGACGGATTCCTCGGCTCGAACCTTGTCTCGGAACTGCTGAGGATGAGGGCAGACATCACCGCTTTCTGCTACCCGAGCGACAGGCTGAAGGTCCTGAGGGACCGGGGCGTCGAGGTCATCCAGGGTGACTTCATGAGGCTGGAGACCCTGGCCATCCCTTTCGAGGGCGTCGACTGGCTGGTACATCTGGCGAGCACCTCCACTCCTAGGGAGTCCGTGCTGGATCCGCAGAAGGATGCGGCGAACCTGACCGCGAGCACCCTGATATTCCAGAAGGCGGTTGATGCAGGCGTGAAGAAGATTCTCTTCTCGTCGTCCGGCGGGACCATCTACGGCGACGCCGGGAATCGACCAGTGACTGAAGCGGAGAAAGCCCGGCCGGTGATACCATACACGAGGACCAAGCTCGCCATAGAGAAAGAGTTGGCTGACCTCACAAGCCGCACCAAGACAGTGCCGATCGTGCTCAGGTTCGGAAACCCGTACGGGCCCAACCAGTATCCTGAGAAGGGCACGGGGGTAATCACGGCGTGGCTCCGGGCCGTGCGGGACCTGAAGCCGATCACCGTTTACGGCAGCGGGAACAGAGCTCGGGACTTCTTCTACGTCTCCGATGCGGTCTCCGCAATGCATCAGTCGCTTCAGAGCGAAAGGGCGAGAGGCATATACAACATCGGCTCGGGCAGAGCCACCACCCTCGACGAGGTCATCGGGACCATCGAGGAAGTGACTGGCAGGAAACCCCCGGTGGTCAGATTGACGGAGCGGCCATCCGACGCTGTCAGGGTTATAGCTCTCGATGCGACCAAGGCGCTCAGTGATTTCGGCTGGAGGCCCTTGGTCTCCCTCGCAGAAGGCATCGCACTCACATGGAAGTGGGTCGAGCAGGGAGAGGATTTCTCGATCGCCTAGGACAGGAGTTCCCCGATGATCTCCGCGAGCCGTTTCTCGCGCTTCTCGATCGAGAAGTGATCGACGATCCTCGCCCTCGCCGCCTTCCCCCTGTCGGACTTGAGCGCCATCTCGATGGCCTCGGCGGAGGCCTTTGGGTCCCCCACAGGAGCGTAGAACCCCGTGTCCCCGATCGCGGTCGGGATGCCGCACACCTCGGTCCCCACTGGCACACACTCGCAAAGCATGGCTTCGCAGAGCGCATTCGGCAGCCCCTCGAACGTCGATAGCTGGCAATAGACCTTGGCGCGACGGTAGTATCCGAGGAGCTGGTCGTGGGCAACTGCGGGGACGAACTCGACGTTCGGCGTCGCCTTCCGCTTGAGATTCGCTGACCATTCGTTATCAGATATGCCCACGAGCACGAACCTCACGTCTTGGAGATGCCGGGCAGCCTCGACGAAGACATCCAGACCCTTCCTGCGGCAGTTGCTCTTGTTGACGAACCCGACCGTGAGCGCCATCCGCTCCTTCGGCCCGGTGGGGGCGAACTTCACGGGGTCTTGGCCCGTGTAGACCGGCACGATGTTCTCGCCGCGCACACCCAGCCCGCGCTTCGCCTCATCCTTCAGCGACTCGTCCACGGGCAACACCCGGGTGGCGTGCTCGAGTACGTACCGCACGACCTTCGTCTTGCGAGGATCGATGAGCAAGCCGTACTCAATCTCCGGGAGCTTGGCGACCTCGTACCCTCCGACGACCACGATGGACGGCCTCCTGAAGATGCGGGAGAGGAGCACCATCCACCTCGAATGGCCGTCCGCAAACCAAGAGAAACAGACATCTGACGAGGCGACTCCCCTGAGCATCTCCCAGGCGGCTCCCAGCTTGTCCCCAACCGAGGCCTTCCTCTTGCCGAGGTCGACGATCCGCACGTCGAAGATCCTCTTGAGGATGTTAAGGTCGGTCTGTATGAACGGAGACATATTCGGATGGACGAACAGGACTCTTCGCCTTCTCGGTGCCTCGGACATCTTCTCCGACCAGCCTCGGTAGCGGCAGTGACCCTATTTAACTGTCGATGGCCTGGGAACGTCATGTGCCCGCTGCGCATGCGCGCGCATCGTCCGAAGGTGCCGGCCCGGACATGCGCGGATAGCCGGCGCCGCGCTTCCTCGGTTTATCGCGCTTGGCCGTAGCCGATGCTGGCCATGTGCTTCTCTTGCGTGCAATCCTTTTAAATACGCTTCCGCCCGATGCCGTTCGGAATCGGCCAGGAGTCTGCCATGATGGTTGCGCATCCGATTGCGGGCCTGCCCGTTCATTCGGGCGGAGGGGTTGGCTGAGATGGCCGAGGGCAGGAGGACAATCCTAGTCGCGGGCCCGCCTTTCAGGGGCTATCTGGGGATGATTGCGGATGCCTTCACGAAGTGCGGCCTCGAGACGGCAGTGCTCGAGTGGCAGTACATGAAGAGGAACCTTGGCGAAGAGATCATGTACTACTCGTCCCAGGGCTACAGGACCAGGCTCGGGAACGCCCGGGACAAGGCCAACGCGCTCGCCCTCGAGAGGGCCGTGCTGGATCGGAGCCCGGACTATGTACTCGTCGTCAAGGCCGCTGACCTTACTGATAAGACTGTGGCGCACTGCGCCGATTCGGGAACGAAAACCGTGCTGTGGGCGTACGACAGCGCCGCGGAGTTCCCCGTCATCGGCAGGGCGGCGCCCAAGTATGATTTAGTGTACACATACGAGCCCGCGGACATCGAGGCGCTCTCCCGGACGTGCTTCCCGAAGTTGCTCCCGATGGCCTTCGACCCGAGGTACTACTTCAGAAAGACGGGGCGCGAGAGCAAGTCGTTGGACATTTGTTTCGTAGGCGCGGTCGACATGTACCCGCAGAGGCGGAGGCTGCTCAGGCACATCTCCGACAGGTTAAGGGAGAAGACGATTGGCGTGTGGACGGACTGCGCACACTGGTACTCCCACAAGAGGGTCAGGGACATGCTCGTCTTCGGGCCGAAGAGGAACGTAGAGATCCACAGGCAGACCCTGGACCACGCGTCGATAAACGACATCTACAACCGCTCCAGGATCTGTGTCAACGTGCACCACCGCCAGTCCGTCAGAGCGGTCAATCCCAGGACATTCGAGATCCTCGGTAGCGGAGGACTCCTGATTACGGACCGCAGGCTGGACGAGATCGAGGGGTTCGAGGGGGGCGAGGGGTATGTGCACTATTCCGACGAGGCCGAGCTGATGGACTGGCTTGGTATGCTCCTGGAGGACGACCAGAAGTCGCAGCGCATTGCCGATGCAGGCCACTTGGCAGCTGGGACGCACACATACGAGCAGCGGGCGCAGGAGATCCTTGACGCGCTCAGGTGAGCGACCGCGCTGAGCTGCTGCGTGCGTCGCTCTTTCCGTGATGATTGTTAGCGGGAGGCGCATCCTCTAGCCGGCAGAACTTCGGTACGAGTGCTCGTGATGGTGCTCCCGCCGGGATTTTGGCCTGGAGTTTACCCCCAAGGAATACTGGCACCGAGCCTGCCGATGACCACATCTGTCGCTTGAGCGACATTTCTGCCGGATTGACAGCTTCGACCGGACGAAGAAC
>Ga0315296_10004653_pt1 | contig 11194 bp, 9 predicted proteins | sample YL17G14_18_MG_FD_203921 | JGI IMG/M metagenome (GOLD analysis project Ga0315296, IMG submission 203921) | Sediment microbial communities from Yellowstone Lake, YNP, Wyoming, USA - YL17G14_18 | ecosystem: Environmental > Aquatic > Freshwater > Lake > Sediment | place: USA: Wyoming | collected...
CACTCGATAGCAGTTCACCGCCAAGTACACACAAGCGGTGACGGCAGAATTCTCGAAACAACGCCTGATTGGCGGTGATTTCCGCCGGGCTGTCTAGCGCCTGGCGCAGCCACTCCTTGATGAGCGTAGGGAACGTGGCCGACATCACCAGGAAGCGCGCGCCAAAGTTCTGTCGCAGATATGCGATGGTTTTGAGAATCAGCGCCAGGCGTTTCACCTCGTAGGCGTGAATTTCGTCGAAGATGAAGGCTGCGCCGTGATAGTCGCTCAGTAGCGCCTCATATCCCTTGAGCCGGTACATCCCTTTGAGCATCTGGTAGGGGCTGAAGATGCGCACTGGCGGGTAATTGAGATCGGCCAGATTGCGCGACCATCTGGCCTGGCGAGCGGCCTCTTCCGGGCCGTAATCGTGATCTAAAAGCAGCCGGTAAAGCGCCAGCAGGCCGCGTCCGTGTTGCAAGCCCACGTTCTTTTCACCGAAACTCTCTTCCAGGCGTAGTTTCATTGCGTTCATGCTGGCCTGGTAGGGCAGCGTATAGAACAGGCGAGGCAGACCGCCTGGGATTGCAGCGGCCTGGCAAGTGGCCCAGAGCAGTGCTGCCTCGGTCTTGCCGCTTCCCGTCGGAGCCGTCAATAGCGCCGATCCTTCGGTTGTTTCTGCCCGTGACTGGTGGTTGAAAAGCGCATTGCGCTCTAACTTCCGGCTGGACAGAATAGCATTGGCATCTAACTTGAGATGAGGCAGCGGCCCGGCGTGGGCCGAGGCGCTATGGTCGGCATTGACGAGATGACCGCGCATGGTCAGTGTCCCGACGATGAGTGATCCTTCTTCGCTATCCTCGATCTGGCACACAAAGCGCCGGTAGATTTTGAGCCAATGGTAGATTCTCTTTACACCCTGCTGTTGGACCATCGTTACAGCCTGGGCCTGATGGGGCATAGCGGGCAATGAAATGCCGGCATTAGCCAATCCCAGGTCCTTTACCCAGGCGGCGGAACATTCTGTTAGCCAGCGCCATAGTCCACACAGCGTCGTCTCGTCCAGTTCGGCCACGCGCGCGACGAGCTGGTCATCGTCGGGGTCATCCGGCGGCGGATACAACTGGTGGATTTCGGCGGCATCTTTGTGGTGGGAGACGATAGCAGCCACGAGCCAGGCTTGCTCGTCCGGCGACAGGTCGGCGACAATCCAGTCCACGAAGGCCAGCGAGAGCACCTCGTGGCGATGGGGCCATTTCTCGCCGCCCGGTCGCAGCCGGGCCTGGAAACCACTCGCCGCTTTGCCAAAATCGTGCAGAAAGGCCGCCCAGAAAAGAACGTGCCACAAGCGCGGCGTTCCCAGGGCTTGCGGCAGATGGGGGCGCAGGCGGATGAACTCGGCCAGTCGCTCCAGCACACTCCAGGTATGTTGAGCCAGACTTTCCGGCTCGCCGCCTGCACCCTTCTCCGCGCTCTTGGCCCATACGTAATTCAGCCACTCAGGCCAACGTGAAGCAGTCACCGTCGTCTCCCGTAAAACTGAGGAAGGCCAACCCCAGGTGCGCGCCTTTCACTTCGGGCGTGGTCGGGTCTATCCAGTAAGGGCCGTATGACAGATGGCTGAAACGGTAAGCGTTCTCGCCTGCCTCTGGCGGCAGCATCACCCGTTCCTGGAGCACCACATAGCGGCTAAAGACCGGCACCCTGTTCCGGGAATAGTCCAGGTAACGCGGCATCAGTACAGTCACACCACGCTGGGCCTGTAGCGCCATTTCGTGTGGCGCGAGGGTGTGCTCGAAGTACGCACGGTCAACCTGCTCCAACTCGACCACGCCGACGCAGGTATACGTGAACAGATCTTGCGACCGTCCCAACACCACGGCGTAGCGTGGGCTGCGGAAGGCGGGCTCCCACTCAGGCCGGTTGATGTACAGCGTCAGGCGGGGCTGAAAGAGCAAATCGCGCTCGAAAGGATTGACGTTGCCCTCCAACACCTTCGGGATTTTCGTGTCCGGCAGATATCCCGTCGCCGGAGTCAGCACGATGATGTGTTCGACGTCTTTGTTCTTTGCCTGGCCCTGGTGAGTGAAATGATATGCAAATTTGACGCCGGTCGGATCGAACCACTCTCCCAGCGCGCTACAGATGTGGCCGTAGATGGTCGCCGGCGGCGGCATCTGAAAGGTGGGGTGAATCTGTTGCATAAAGTGAGGGTAGCGGAAGGAAGTGGTCAGCCCTTCCGCCACCACTTTGAGCACGCGCATAGTGGCCTCCTTTGTTCAAGCCAGCCAACTGGCATTCTCAGGCTTTTGCAGATCGGCGGCTATGGCCTGGAACACCTGACGGGGATGGCTCACCCTGATCTTTCCGGCGAAGGCAGCCAGCCCACCGCCATCGGCCAACGTCGCCTCGAACCGGGCGCGCTCCTCGTCCAGATAGCCCTCCACCCAGCCAACGTACACGTTGGACAAGATGTCGTCTTCGAAGATGGTGAGGGCTTCTTTGAGTGCATCAATCTTCAGTTCGGGCAGGCCGCGCCCGGTAGCGCCGACGACGTGACCGAAGATGTGATTGCCCCCTTTGGTCACGGCCAGGATGACCAGGGCCGGGGCGACGTCGGTGTAGTGCAGGGTCTGCTTGGCGCCGCCTTCCAGGTGCGCCAGTCCCTCGAACAGGACACTGATTCGCTGCACGCGCTGATCGACGGAGAGACGGTAGGATTTTTCATCCTTCATGCGTTCCAGGCCCTTTTCCTCAGCTATCTTGATGCGGGTTTCATCCAAATTGAGAAAGCCAGTCTTCTGGCGATAGGAAAAAGTACCGCAGGCATGCAGGTCGAGGGAGAAAAGTCCCTTGAGAGTGGTACGATAGAACTGATGCTCGTGAGGCACTGGGTCACCCTCATGTCGTGACATTGTGCCAAAGTCTTCGGTGATATTAACCGGCGCAATGGAAACCAGCGTGCTGACGCGAAAGGGCGAGACCCGTGTCACAGTATCAGTGGTTGGTGTCTCGTTTATACGAGACTCGTCGGCAGAGCGGGCCTCGACAGCATCAGCCCTTTTGGAGGGCGCACGCATGTAGCCGAACAGATCGTCATCCCACCACAGAATGGGATTGGCGTCTGTGTAGGCTACCTTTTTCTCACGGTAGATGGGAGCTTTTTGCCACCCCAAGTTGGTGCTTTCCAGCGTCGTGCGCAGCCAGTAGCGGAAAGCTTGGGCCGAGACATAGGGGTAGGCCCCATCTTTAGCACGGATACACTTGACACCGACCGTGTTGTCCGTGCGCGCTCCGGGAATATTACCCAGATTGTTGAGCGCGGATGCGGGAGCATCAATCAGCATTAAACCGGTTACGAATGACATTTTTAAGCCTCCTCTTCGTTTGTGGTTTGGTCTTCAATTGGCCCGGTCTCTTCGGCAGCCTCTGGAATAGCGTCCACATTTTTGCCCAACCAGCCCTGTCCGTACAGGCGTTCGACCATGCGGATCAACACCAGGTCGCGCGCCAGCCGCCAGTCCGAGCGGGCCAGTTCATCTCCCTCCTCAAAGACCACAATGTACGGATCGAGGGTGATGATGGGCGGGTGGCCCTGTCTCACGTAGGACAGGTTAGCCTTGATGAGCACGGTGCGGAAATAGTCGTAGCGTTGGATGGTGAAGAAGTCTCGAAAGAAACGACGGTCGTTTTGGGCGCTGACGTACTCTGCCAGCCGGTCGCCCAGTGTGCGGATTTGTTCGATACGTTCTTTGTCCATGTGCAGTATCCTCCGTAAGAAACGTTCTGTAATCTTCCACGAGACCAGACGGGCCTCACGCTGCAAAGAATAGTTCGCCCGCGGATCGGTAGTTTGACCTTTGGCGTACCGTAGGGCGAGACGCAGGAAGTAGGTGCGCAGGAATCTGGAAGCAGCATCCGGCAGGCCAAACAGGTCTTCGTACAACCAGTTACGTCGTGGTTGGAAGGGTTTATCGTCGCCTTGTTTCTTTCCTCCTTTCTTTTCAGGGGCGACCTCCCACGCCCGGTGAACGATAGTATCCCAATCTTGACGATACTCAGCAGTGTGCATATCGCGCAGGAAGCCGATGATCTCCAATGGTAGGTGATAAATGTCAAGTTTAACACCCTGACCGCTGTTGGTCAGGTGGTAAGCAGTCAGAGAGAAGAGTCGCTCCTCTTGACGCGCCTCATGCTGCATCTCGCTGGCTTCCAGCAAGGTTTTAATGAGCAAAGTGCGATAGGCGTACTGAGGTTCGGGCATCTTGGTGCTTCTGGCATCCTGGGCCAATTGAATAGCCCGACGGTTCCCTTCCAGGAACGCTTTGGCAAAGTGCAAAGTCAGATCGTCGTTGTCCGAATGGACAGCCAGCAACCGCCCGCCGCATTTGGCGCAGCCCAGAGGAAAAGCCTGTAGTGCGAGCATTGTCGTACCTGACACCGGAAGGCCGGCGTCGCCGCCAGGGAAAAAATTGATCACGTCTTCGCCGGTCAGTAGGGGGATATGCTGGCGAAAGGTGTAGCCGGGTTTGAGTTCCCCTTTCACGTCAAACGGAACCTCTACCGCCGGTTGCCCTGTGAAAACATCGGCTACGTTCAAGGTAGGGGTGTCAGCGCGGTAAGATCGCAAAGCTCGTTCAGCGTAGGTCATGCGTTTCTCTGGCTGATTTTTGTAAGCAGGCTGTGTAAAGCCGGAATTGGGAAAAGCGACAGTAAGGAAGGACGTCAATGGCTGTCGGGTGTACTCGCGGGCAATGTAATCTGCCACCTTGTCCAAATCAGCCTCGGTCAGTTGGCCCGGATTCCGTTTACCGACGAATGCTGCAATTGTCGCTATTCCCACGTCCACCAAAGGATGTCCTGTATATTTTAACATCTGCGCCTCCTCGTCTACACTTCGCTGATTCGCTGATTCGCTGACTCGTACATCTCCGCCGCTTTTCTATGTTCGTCCGCCACCCACTCTCGCAACTCTCCCGGCTTCAACACCTCCACCCGGCTACCGTAATACAGCAACCAATTGACAAACTCTGGCGTGACGGCCACGTGTAACCGGAAGAGCACACTACCATCCGGCTGCTCCTCGACCTGCTGGCTGGGATGCCAATACTCCTCGGCTACCCAGCGCCCCGCCTCCGCTCCAAAGCGTAACACCACGTCCACCGGCTCCCCGGCCTCACCCCGCATCAGTCCCCACGTCGCTCCCATATAGGCGTCCAGATCAAAATCGGCAGGAATGCTGTAGCGCTCGTCCAGCAACGTCGCCTCCTGGATACGGTCTACCTTGAACATCAGCTCGGTCTCCCGTCGCTCACAGTAAGCGACCAACTGCCAACTCCGCACGTAGGGCATCACGTGATAGGGGCGGACCACTCGCTCGCTCACCGCCCCACCCCGCGAGCGGGTCTCGTACACCATGCGCACCTTGCGCCCTTCGATCAGCGCCCGGTTGAGCAGCATCAGCATCTGCTGCCGGTGTTCCCGCTGGACGGTGACCACCGGCTCGGCCGTTGCCTGGCGCAGCAGGGGGGCAAATTCCGGCGGAAACGATGCCTCCAGCCGGGCTACCGCTGCCGCCAGTTCCGCCGACCCAACCCCCGACACGTGCCGCGCCGCCTGGACCGCCAACAGCAACGCCAACGCCTCGGCGAAGGTGCATTGCAAGGCCGGCAGGCGCGGCATCTGTTCAAAATAGTACCCCTCTGGCGAGTGCAACAGCAGCAACTTCAGGCCATGGCGGATGATATCCAGGTCTTTTTGGATCATCCGCTCACTGACCTCGAAACGAGAAGCCAGGTCACAACGTAAATAGCGCTGGGGGGCCGTCGCAATAATCTGCACAATTTCCAGGATGCGCGACGTGCGCTTGGTCTCTTCGAGCCTCATGTGCCAACTCTCCTGATCTTTGCGCCTATTGTAACATGGCAGCGGGAACCCTGCGGTTCCTACGCCAATACAGCATACAGGAACTTTCGTCACTCGATGCGTTCGTACAGGCTGAACGACTTGCTGGAGCGAACCAGGCGGTAGGGCAGGACGACGTGGCGTAGCACGCGCTCTTTCCCTAACTTGACCCCCTTGCCGCTGTAAATGTCGGCCTTCTCGAACGTCAGGCTGGCGTCGCAGTCGTCCAGTTGTTGGATGATCCCCTCGGCTAAGAATGGCCGGCTGGGAGCGCCGTCAACCACGACGTACCCGGCAGGAAGCGCCTCGACCGTCATAGGCGGGGCCAGAAGTTGTACGAATCCCCCCCGTTTCCCCAGGTAGTTGACCTGGAACAGCCATTCCCCCAGGCGCGATAGATTGCCCGCCTCTCCGTCCAGCGCGATCCCCAGAGTTCCATCGAAGTGGACGTACTCGCGGAAAGCAATCGTCTTGCCCAACGGGCCGGCGTGCTGCGTGCCTGGTCCAGCCGGAGTGCGGCGCGGTTTGAGAATCCTGGTAAACAGGTTGGTGACGACGACCCGCTCAGGCGGTCGCAGCGCCACTGCCAGGTCGCGCAGCCAGGGCCAGGCCTCCCTGGCGACCGCCACGCCGGATGTACGACAGGCCGCGTCCAGCAGCGCCATCTTGACCGCGTAGGGCGTCGGCGTCAGCAGGCTCTTGCCGCCCGACGAGGTCGCCCAGGCCGGTTTCAGGCTAAACAGCGCGGTAGGTTGGTATTCTGCGATCAGCCACATCATGCCCCCCGGTAACTCAACGTGTACGGCGCGGTCGTTTCGACCAGTTCGGTCATCACCTGGCTGAACTGCGCCAGCGAGTCGAACTCGTGCAAGGCGATGGCCCCCGGGCGCATCCTTTCCAGCGCTTCCTGCACGCCCCGCAACTGTTCCCGGTAGTGGCTGTTGATGGGGCTCATCGTGGGCGCCGGCGCCACGCCGCTGCTCACGGCCACCACACCCTGAAAGTCCACGATGTGGGGATTCTGCGTGCCGCGCATCGCACCGTTCGGTTCGATGAAGGCGTACAGAATGCTTTCCAGCAAGGCCCGATAGCGCGCCGCCCGCTGGGCTTCGTCCACCGCGTAGGTTTGCGTGATGTCGTTGAAGCCGATGCGCGCAATCTCGAAGTTGGCGACGATGGCATAGACGCCGCTGGAAGCCGGGCGGTGGAAGATAGCCTGGCCCAGGTTGGCTGCGCGCTGCTCTTCGCCTTTTTCCGCCGCGCGCGCCGCCGCGCTGCGCTCGCTGGCGTACTTGACGTGAAAGTAACTGTCGGTCGTGGTCAGGTCGGGCAGGCCCACCACCCAACTGAACTCGGCCACGCTCTTGCGAGGGATGGAGCGGTTGCCGGCGGTGATCAGGTTGCCGGCCAGGTCGTCCAACGCGCAGCGCTGCAACAGCAGCGTGATCGCTTCGGCGTCGGACTTGCCGCCAATCGCCTTGCCGTATTCGGCGTCGGCGCTGATGCGATTGGCGTTGAACTCGCGGCAGCCGGCGCACAGCGGCGTGTCCTGGCGGCCGGAGAGCAGCCGGAACAGGTGCTCGGCCTGGATGTGCTTGAGCATGTCGCCGCTGATGGCATTGACGTTGTACATCCGCCGGTCCTCACCCACGATGTTCACCATGCGCGTGGTGATCTGGTTGCCCTCGCCGCCCTCGTTGTTCAGGCTGTGCATGTCGAGCGTCGCCTGGGCCGAAATGGATAACGAGTACATGTGCCTGGTCATTTTATTCCTCCTCCATTCTTCATTCTCTATTCTTCATTCTCTTGCCGGGTATCGTCGGTCGTGTCTTCTGTTCCGCCCATATCTGGTTCTTCAGGCTCATCCTCCCCCCTCTCTCGCGGCAGACGGGCGTAGCCGTAGGCCACGAGCAGGTTGCAGATCAGCCGCGAGTCGCCGTACTCGTCTATCAGCGCCACGACGTCGTCAATGTCGCTGGTCTGGACGCTGCGCCGGTAGGGGCCGGGGCGGTTCTCCATCACCTGCGCATTCTCGGCGTTGTACCTGGCCAGAAAATCGGCCAGTTCGGCGATGAAATCCTGGGGATAGGCCGCCTTGCGCGCCAACTGCTGCCCCAGGCCGTAGCGCACGTCGTAGCGCCGGTCGCCCTGCTGTTTGCGGTACTGGGCCGTGACCGTCGCCTGCCGGATGGCGTAGGCGATGTTCTGGAAGCCCGGCGTTTCCAGAATCTTGCTCAAACGGGGTCCTTCTGGACTGTTCATCATCAACCTCCTGAGATTTGTCGTCGTGAACTGGCGGGCGCGGCCGCCCGGCCGCTCCCGTTGGCCGATCAAGTAACCGCTGTAGGCGGTGGTGAACTCGAAGAAGGGGCGCAGGTCGCTCCCCGACACGAAATCACGGTAGCAGAGCAGCAGGTTGTGAGCGTCGCTGTGGCTCTCGTCGAACTGGCGCACGATGGCCTCGTGCTCGGCCAGCACTTCCAGGTCGTCCGCCACGTCGCTCTCGCTCTCCACTCGGATCCAGCCCGGCAGCCCGATGAAGGAAAGATTCATCACCGCTACGGCGTTGCCCAGGTCCTTGTAGAAGGCGCTGTAAAAGCCGGACACCACGCGGGATGGCCGTTGCTGTTTGAACAGCCGCGCTTTCAGGCTGGCTCCTTCCCGCTGGCGGGTGAATTCGAGCATAGCCTGGGTATAGCGCAGCGCGGCCAGCACGTCGGAGCGGATGGCAGTCTCGGCGCGGGCCATGCGGCCCTTGAAAGTCCCCATAATTCGGTTGTTCTCCTCCAGGTCAATCTCGGTAGGAGACAGAACGTAGGTCTTGCGGTCCTTGACCCCACTCAGGTTTTTGGTCAGCGCAACGCGGTAGAAGCCGACCGCCTTGAGCCATTCGAGCAGCCAGAAGGCGTCCAGGTTGCCCATTTGCAGCTTGTCGGCCTTGGTCCGGTTCTGCCCTTTACCCTGGCCAGGGTTGTAGACCTGGGCGGCGGTCGCGCCGGGCTTGATGCCCCAACCGTGGGCTTTGTCCAGTTCCGCCCAGGCCGCGACGGCCGCGTCCAGGTCGTTGGGCGTCTGGGCAAACAGGTCGCGCACGAGCGCCAACACGTCAGGCAGCCCGTCCTGGACCGCCCACCACCAGCCCATCAGTTTGTTGTAGCCGGCGAGCGCCGAAGGGTTGATGGCGCGGAAGACGTCCCAATCGGGGTGCGGCTCCTGGCCGCGCAGCGCCGCCAGCGCCGGGTGCTCCTCGCCCCTCGCCAGGGCGACCTGTGCCTCTTTGGGCATGTTCTTGCGCACCTCGAAGAATGCAGCGCGTTTGTCGCGCTCGGCCTCATAGTCCACCAGCGCCAGCGGCGGCAGGTCGGACGGCAGGCCGGCGGCGTTCTTGGCCGTGCGGATGGCGACGGCTGGCGCATAAGGTCCTTTCATCGCCGCCAGCCGGGCGTCGTCGAGCGTTGGGGAACAGTCCAGGCGGTAGTATGCGCCGCAGTCGCTCAGGCGCAGCGCAGACTGGCCGTGCTTGCCGGTGCGTTCCAGCACGTCGTGCACCACCGCTGCCAGCCCGAAGGCCAAGAGCGGATCGGCGAACGTGCCGGTGGATTTGTCAACGAAGAATGTTGAGGTCAATTTGGGCCTCCTTTCGGGCAAGAATGGAGAATGGAGAATGGAGAATGGAGAGGTGGGGTCATCTTTTTCTCCGGGCAGTGTCTCTGATGGCCTGCAAGTCCAGGATCTCGGCCACCTCGTACTGCGGGGGCAGGCTGCCTGGGACGGGGCGCAGGCGCAGATGGGCGGGAAAGTAGCCGCAGCGCCCGTGCAGCTCGGCCAACAGCACGACGGCGACAAAGTTGAGCGACGGGGGGTTGACCAGGAGCGGCGCGGACTGCCACTCGGCGGGCGAGAGGCCGCATTGGTCGGCCAGCGCCGCCGCCTGCGGCGTGAGTGGCTGCTGCGGGTCAACCTGGCTGTGCACCTCGACCACGCGCTCCACCGGCCGGACGGTGAGCGCCTCGACCTGCGCCAGGTGGGCGGGGGTGAGGGGGTGGGAGAAGTTGAGGAGGATCATGGCGCACCTCGCATTCTGGCCTTCACTTTTTCTGTAATCTGGAGAAGTGTTTCCGCGGTGATGATTTGTCGGACACCATATTCTCTGGCTCGCTCACGAAAACTATGATCAATTTCGCTTTCCTGTCGGTTGGTGACGAAAAACGTTCGCGCAAAGGTGCCAAAGCCGGTACGGATCGCTTGAAGTTTATTCAGTGTTGTCTGGCCTCCGAGGTCACCTGACTTGCATTCGATGATAGCCAGTTGCCCATTGCGAGTAGCCAAAACATCCAACTCGTTCTCAACCCCTTTTAATCGCAGGTTGGACTTTACGTCGTCAAAATTCTCGCTGTCTTCGAGCAGAACGTGTACCAGAACATCCAACCATTTGCCAGTTAAAAAAGTACGTCCCTGTTGATTGGCTTGCCAACGCGTGCCCACTTGACCAACAAATTCGTGCCGCGCCAGTATGGTAGTGATTTCACTACTGACCAAGCTGTCTTCAACTTCATTCTGCCCTTGGCTGATCGTCTTGCCAAAAGTCTCTAGAGCACTGACACATTGAGGCCAGGTAGAGACAAGCTCACGAGCCGCAGCATAAGCATTTTTCGGTAAGGCATATCGCTGAGTGCGTTCTTCGTCTATGTACTTGCTATTTGCCTGGAAGTAGACCGGCACAGTCAACCGCCCAACCAGATTAAATCCTTCTTCCTGCCTTTGTCCCTCAAAGAACCACACCAGTTTCTCATTTGCTGTATCAACGTAGAGAGCAGTTGCACGAGCATCTTGCGCTGCCAGGTATGCACCAACCGACATACACTTGGTACCACCTGTAAAATTGACAACCACGCTGTCCAACGGCTCGCTGTTAATCAGGGCTGCGACGAGTTGCTGAGTTTCAGCAATACCATACGCGCCTACTGACGGTTCGGCCGGGTGAATTGCCAGGCTCGCACTGAGCGCGGTCATAGTGTCTTGCCATGCCCTGGCAAAGCGTGAGTCTGGCACGTCTGCATCTGTCGAACGTACCAGCCACACCTTCTCAAAACTCGTCCCTATTTGGAACACAGGGATAATGTTCTGCATTCGTTGTTCACTCACCAAAGAGATCATTACCTTGCCCATTGTTTCTCCTCCCAATCTTCACGGCGCTTTCTCTATCGGCGTCGTCGGATTCTTGCGGAACCAATCCTGCCCCGGATACCTGACGTCCTCAGTTGCATCAGGATTCCACGTCCAGATGCGCCGCAAGTCGGCCAGGCTTTCT
>Ga0315296_10004654_pt1 | contig 11192 bp, 11 predicted proteins | sample YL17G14_18_MG_FD_203921 | JGI IMG/M metagenome (GOLD analysis project Ga0315296, IMG submission 203921) | Sediment microbial communities from Yellowstone Lake, YNP, Wyoming, USA - YL17G14_18 | ecosystem: Environmental > Aquatic > Freshwater > Lake > Sediment | place: USA: Wyoming | collected...
CGTGCAGATGCTCAGGCTTGATCTCCTTCAGCGCGACCGTGCAGTCCAGCCGCGTATCGCAGGCACGGTACACGATACCCATTCCCCCTTCCCCGATGGGCGGGTGCTCAATCCTGTAACGGCCGCCCTTTAGTTCACCTTCCATAGCTCCTCTGCGCCGGGCCGGCCCCCTGGCGCCTCCCATTTCCTGAGACGGCCCACCGGGCCGTCTCTACTTAGCGCTCCACCACCTCCAAGCGCACGCTTTTCAGGTCTACCGAGTTAGGCCCGACCATGATGTCGAACGCTCCCGGTTCCACCACGTGTTTCATGTCCTCATTCCAGAACGCCAGCGCCTCCGGCCCCAGACTGAATCCCACCGTTTGGGTTTGACCCGGCTGTAAGTGGATTCTCCGGAAACCCTTCAGTTCCTTCACGGGCCGCGTGGCGGAACTGACCAGGTCGTGGATATAGAGTTGGACGACCTCGTCCCCGCCCATTTTGCCGGTGTTGGTGACCTCAACGCTGACCGTCGTCTGGCCATTAACACCGATGCTCGGCTCGGACAGCTTGAGGTTGTCATACTTGAACGTGGTGTAGCTGAGCCCGTGCCCGAAAGCAAACAGCGGCAGCACGCTCGCGAACAGGTAGCCGCGTCTGGCCGACGGCTTGTAGTTGTAGTACGCGGGAACCTGGCCGACGGAACGCGGAACTGTGATGGGCAGCTTGCCGCCAGGGTTGTACTCACCGAACAGGACCTCTGCAACGGCCGTCCCACCTTCCTGTCCCAGATACCAACCTTCCAGGATGGCGGGAACCTTCTCGCTGATATAGGTGATGGAGAGCGGCCGCCCATTAATGAGGAAGACGACCGTCGGCTTGCCTGTCTCCAGAACGGCCTTGACGAGGTCGTTCTGCTTTCCCAGCAGCTCCAGGCTGTCGCGGTCACCCGGGTGAGTGGGAGCCCAGGCTTCGCGGCAGGTTTGCTCGTTCCCGCCCAGCACGAGGACCACCGCATCGCTCGACTTCGCCACCTGCACCGCCTCCGCAATGCGGGCCGCGTCCTTGACGGGATCAGGCGGGGTGACCTTGTCCATATACCAATTCCGCCAGTCCGCATCCTCTTCCGTGATTCTGCTGCCTTCCGCATACGCCACTTTGATGTTGTTGCCGGCCTTCGCCTTGATTCCGTCCAGCACGGTGACGCATCGGCCTGGGTCCTCGGTGTAACCGCCCAAGTGGCACTTGGCGGCGTTGGGACCAATGACCGCCAGCGTCTGGATTTTGTTCGCGTCCAGGGGCAGAACGTTGTTCTCGTTTTTGAGCAGGATGATCGCTTCGCGCGCGGCCTGGAGCGCCAAGGCGCGATGTTCCGCATTGTTAGTAATCTTCTCCGCGTAGTCGGGATCGACGTAGGGGTCTTCAAACAATCCCGCCAGGAACTTCGCCCGCAAGATGCGGCCGACGGCCTTATCCAATGTCGCCTCGGAGATCCGGCCGTCCTTCACCTGTTGAAGCAGCGTCGCGTAGCAGTCGATATCAGGCAGTTCCAGATCCACGCCCGCCTCGAGGGCTTTCTTGGCGGCCTCAGCCTTGCTGGCCACCACGTGATGCAGCGTCTGGAGCTGGTTGATGCCGTCGTAGTCGGCGACGACAAACCCCCGGAACCCCCACTCCTCGCGCAGCACCTTCTGGAGCAGCCACTTGTTGCCGTGCGAAGGGATGCCATCAATTTCGTTGTAGGAGGCCATCACGCTCATGGCGCCCGCTTCGCGGATGGCCGCCTCGTAGGAGGGCAGAAGGAACTCCCGCAGGACTCTCTCGGAGTAATTGCTGGGGGCAGAGTTGGTGCCGCCTTCGGGTTGCCCGTGCGCGGCGAAGTGCTTGGCGGTGGCAAAGATGTGCTGCTTGTCAACCCCCGGTCCTTTCCCCTGGAATCCGCGGACGCAGGCCACCCCAAGGCGCGCGGCCAGGTACGGGTCTTCACCGTAAGTCTCTTCGACCCTGCCCCAGCGAGGGTCGCGCGCCACGTCCAGCACGGGCGTGAGCGCCTGCTGCGCGCCACGCGCGCGGATTTCCGCCGCCGCCGCGCCAAAGACTTTCTCCACCAGATCAACATCCCAGGTGCTGGCCAGGGCAATCGCCTGCGGGAAGCTGGTGCCGCCTTGTGCCGCGTGACCGTGCAAAGCTTCTTCGTGCACCATGGCCGGAATGCCCAGCCGCGTCTGCTCCACCAGGAATTTCTGAATAGCGTTGGTGAACACCGCGTTCTCGCGCGGCCCCTTGCGCTCGCTTGCCCGGGTGATCTGGCCCATGCCATTCTTGAGGACTTCGCGCGCTTTCTCCGGCGAGAAGCTGCCCTTCGCATCCATGATGAGTGCTTTGCGCATCCAGAGGGCGTGGGTCTGCGCGACCTTTTCCTCCAGCGTCATCCGGCTCAGCAAGTCCGCCACACGCTGTTCGACCGGCAGCTTCGGGTTCCGGTAGTCCGGCTGGTCACCACCCGCCTGTGACCTCGCACCCTCGGATGCGGCAAAGAACACCAGAACGCCCAGGGAAAGAACAATCAGCATCCATCGGCTCTTGATCTTCATAGGAATCACTCCTTCGCATGACCTCTCAGGAAGATGTCTGCGCTTCACAAAACGCCTCGGTAAGTCGTCCACCTGGCATCGAATGACGGCGCTATTCTCTCTCGCTCCGAGCCAAAGTGGTAGCGACAATTGCAGCCCTGCCAGTCTCCTAAGTGACAAATCGCCCCTCCCCTCACCAGTCTCATCCGGAAGAGCGACGAGCGAGAATATCCGGGCGGCTCACTTATTGTGGCTATAATCATGTGCCCGGCGCGGCATTCGGCCTCCGCACCCTGCAAAACCCCAAGTAGACGCGTTGCCGTGCAGCCGCGCCTATGTAGCACCGACGCGAGGTTCGACTCTGCTCACCGCCCCGAGCTTGCCGAGGGGCCGCCCATGAAGACATCCAACTGCGGATTGATACCGCGCGAGAGTTCGGGAACCCGGTTCCGGAACCGAAGGCTGAACGTCTCGTGCTGGCCTAAATAACCAAGACACCGTAAGGTAGCGCGGACATCACTACTTCTGATGGACGCCATCCCGCGCATCACCCGAGGCTTGGTATTACGCGGGCTGATTATAGATTTCCCGGCGATGGCCCAGCAGGCGGATCGTCAGCACTTTCTTCTCGCGATTAGCTTGGTAAATTACCCGGTAGTCGCCCACACGAAGCTTGAGGAGACCGGAGAAGGGCCCAGCGAGGGGTTCGGGCTTAATGGAGTCAAAGTTCTCGGCAAGCCAGCGGAGTTTCTTCAACACGCGGCCAGCCACCACGTCGTCGAGGTTTTCAAAGTCCTGGGCCGCCCGAGGGCGGAATTCGACTTGGTACATCTACCATTCCAGGCCCCGGCGGCGAGCCAATTCAGCCGCAGGAATATTCTCGCTCTCAAGCTGAGGCTCCTGAAGGTCCCTCAGAAGGCGCTCTTGAACCTCGGGCCGAAGGGCCAGACCTGCATCGGGATCAGTCAGCAACTCGCGCAATTTTTCCTCGACTACTTCGCCGATGACTGCCTTTAGCTCGTCGATGGTAAGGTCTTTCACTGTCTGCATAACCTATCGCTCCTTCCGGATTATACACCGTAAATCACTGGGGGCCGCCACGGCCGTGCGACAACACCCCCAGCCTTCGCAGACATCAAACGACGATGTCCGCGCCACCCGCGGCTTTGGCGAAGGTTTCGTCCCGGTGGGCGGGGTATTCGAGCTTCTTGCCCGCCAGCAATTCCGCAACGGTGAGGATTTGCAGCGGGGACCTGACCACCCCCATCCCCTCCTGAGCCAGGAGGGGAGTTCTCTTCAGTTCCCCTCCTCGGTGAGGAGGGGACTAAGGGGTGGTGGCCGCCTGCCGCGGCAGCTTCCGTGAGCATGGGTTTTGTCGGCTCGCGCAAGGTGATGATCCGTCGGCTGACAGACTTCTGCCGCTCGATTACGCTTTTCAAGTCGCGTCGGCTGTCATTCTGAGCGCCAGCGAAGAATCCCGGCATTTGTCGGGAAGGCAGCAAATGCAGAGATCCTTCGTCGCCTGTGGCTCCTCAGGATGACAGGCGCAGGGGCTTTGTCGTTAGTTCGCGGACGTGGACGGACCCCACGTAACCGCTCTTCACCTGTACGATCACCTGCTTGGCCTGGCCGCTCTTGTCGTCGAAAAAGTTGATGTAGTCCGTCAGCCGACGGATGTCCGCGCCCTTCTTATGGTCCTTGGCGGGCCGCGGGTTCACTGTGATTCCCTAATCGCTGGTTTTGCCGCTGCCCGAATTAGTTTCCTCGATCTGACCTCCGTCGCGGCGCGCCCGAATTTGTTTGGTTTTCTCTTCCAGGATCTTCAGGCTTGCGAGATATTGTTCCCTCGATGTTTTCTCATGCCGTAGTTGAACGAAGAGGTATTCAAATGCGCTACGCGCCTTATCAAATGCGTCAATGGATTCCTCTTCCGATTTTCGGTGGATCGCATCACTCGTGATGTCGTAGATGTAGGAAAGTGGGTTGTGCCCGCCCTCCTTCAACCGCTCCGGGAGCAGTGTGTTGACAATCTCCAACCTGTCTTCGGCCCGCTGACTGCCCTTAGCCTCCCGAAGTCTCGCGACCAGATCTTTGCTCGTCCCCTCGTGCTCTGCTACTTCCGCCAGCAGGTCAACCAGGTCATTCATCCTCTTTTCGACAATTCGGCGAAGATATGTGACAGCGCCGAGTCCATAGTTGAAGTTGCGGCAGTCGAGGGCCTTTGTGTAATAGTCCGCGTCCTGCTGATCTAGGGCTTTATCAAGTTCCTTAGACGGCTTATGGCTAAGGGCAGGATATTGTCCAACTTTCGCGAAAATACCGCCTTCGGCGGTCTCTAACCAGTAGAGGAAGTAGGTCACCTGTTGTCGCCCGCAATTCCGGCACGTGTACCTCCTTTCATCAAAGCCGCTGGGCCCAAGGAAGACCTGGCACTCTCCCGTTTCCCACAACGTGTCGTGGCCGCATTCGGAGCAGCGCAAGGTTAGCTTTTGGGGAAGCATGGCAAAGGTGGATATGGTTTCGCTCGCCATGCCTGTTCGTTTTGTAAAGTGCCCGGCCTTGCCTCTGTATGAGAAGACTCGGTAGAGGGGCCAGGATGTGAGGACCTTGCCCACTTCTTCTTTCAACTGCTCTGCCGTTAGCTGCTCGGGTTTGTCTTCAGCCATAAATCACCAGTATATGCTCTCGCAAGGGTACGCGATGAAGCTTGATCAGGCCAATCGCCATCATCACGAGATACGCCATCATGTCGTTACGGCCGAGGAAGGCCAGCAGCGCCTGGATCAGGTCGGCGAGCTTGCGCGGGCCGCTCGTGACGATTTCCTTGTAAACGGCTTCCGGCTCCAAGCCCCACTTTCGCCAACCACCCCTGTTTCCCCTCCTTCGTAAGGAGGGGACTAAGGGGTGGTCGCCGCTCTTTTCCTTGAAAAGCACGTTGTAGGTGGCGCTGGAGTTGAAGGGCGGGTCGAGGTAGATCAGGTCCACGCTCCCATCTTCCACATAATCGCAGAGGATTTTCAGGTTGTCGCCGAAATAAAGCTTGTTCTTTTCGTCCATTCACCTAACAGCTTATCACAGAGAGGCCGGGTGGCGCATGCGTGGCACGCCGGGAGCGGGTAGCGCACAGTTGTTCTCCAACTCTGCGGTTTTTCCTCGTTCCAAATCAAAAAGCCGCAGACTTACATTACAAGTCTGCGCTACCTGGTCCAGCTTGCGCCCTTGGCCTTTTTCAGCGTGACTTAGGAAGTTATGAGATGATGCGCCCCATCCTGAGGTCGGGACGAGGGGGTCCACGGTGAGTCCGATCGGCCATTTGCAGTTCGGCTGGTGGTTCGCGCACTGGGGCGAGTTCAGCCGAGGCGAACGCGCCGCGATTGCGCTGGCGGGCGTGGGTCCTGACCTGGACAGCGCCTCCCTGGTGGTCGGTGGCGAAGGTTTCTACCGCTATCACCATATTCTCTTCCACAACCTGGGCGCCACCCTGGCCGCGGCTGTTCTGGCTGGTCTTTTCCTGTGGCGTCGCCCGCGCGTCTGGCTGCTGGTTGTCTTCGCATTTGCCGCGCACATGCTCGAGGATTACCTCACCGTGGGTTGGGACCAGTTCCTCTGGCAGCCTTTCAATGCTTCGGCGGTCAACCTTTCCCACCATCTTCCCAATTGGCTGGTGCAGGGCGTCTTCCAGATCACGGCGATGGTGTTCATCCTGGGAATGACCGTCTGGATCTACCTCCGCCACCACCGGACGCCCTTGGAGATTCTCTCCCCCGCCCTCGACCGCCTGGTCGTCAACTACGCCGTCCTGCCCTGGCGGAACCGCTGCGCGGTCTGTGGCCGGCGAGCCCACTTCCGTTGCGATCACTGCGGCCGCAGCTTTTGCGCAACACACAGCAAGGCCAGCCGGCGCCTGGAGGTGCAGTGCGCCGCCTGCTCCAATCAACAAGCAGAACCTCCCCGGTCCAGCTAATCTTCCTGGCACCGCGGGCCTCAGGCCCGCTTGCGCAAGCTAGCCGCGGCGTGCCAAGCGCGCAGGATTTCAGCGACGGTCCAGGCCTGGGCAATGCATCCCTGAGGCGTAAACGGCGGGTCGCCGTCGAAAATCTCGCTCGCCGTACCCAGCCCGTGAATCTTCAAGTGCTGCGCGAAGCTTTCCAGGAACGAGCGCGCGCGCTTGGGATCTTTGTATACGCGCAGGTGGGCGGTCACGAAGGGGCCGAGCAGCCAGCCCCAAACCGTCCCCTGATGGTAAGCGGCGTCGCGCTCGCGGGGGCCGCCCTGGTAATGGCCCCGGTAGTCCGGATGGTCAGGGGCAAGACTGCGCAACCCGAATGGAGTGAGCAGGCGCCGCGCGCAGACGTCCACCACCGCGCGCTGTTGATCACGCGTCAGCGGGCTCTCGGGCAACGCGACCGCGAAGATCTGGTTGGGCCGGAGCGAGGCATCGTTCCCCGCCGGACCGTCGATCACGTCGAAGCAGTAACCCGTGGCTTCATTCCAGAAGCGCTGAAAGCCTGCGCGGGCCTGGCGGGCCAGGGCGTCATACGTGCCCGTTGACTTGTGCAACGTGCGCGCGAACCTCGCCATGGTGCGGAGCGCGTTGTACCAGAGCGCATTCACTTCCACGGGCTTGCCGAGGCGCGGCGTCACCGCCCAGTCGCCTACTTTGGCATCCATCCAGGTGAGCGGCACACCTGGCTCACCTGCATACAGCAGGCCATCCGTTGGATCGACGTTGATGCCATGACGCGTGCCGCAGCGGTGCCAAGCGATGATCTCTGCGAGCAGCGGGAATAGCTCGCGCAAGAGCTTATGGTCCTTTGTGGTTGCGTGATAGTGGCGTAAGGCCTCGAAGAACCAAAGGGTCACGTCTGCGGAGTTGTAGTCGGGGACGCCATCGCGTTCGGAAAGGCCGTTGGGAAGCATGCCGCAGTCAACAGAGCGCGCCCAGGTGCGTAAGACACTGCACGCGATTTCCGCCCGCCCGGTTGCAAGCATGAGCCCCGGCAGGCTGATCATGGCGTCGCGGCCCCATTCGCCAAACCAGGGATAACCAGCTATCACGGAACAGGCATCGGCGCCGCCCTCTCGCGGACAGCGCACGATGAACTGGTCAGCCGCCAAAACTAACTGACGCAGCCATGCCGGAGCCTGAGATGCCGCGCGCGGAAAGGCCCGAGCCCAGCAATCCAATAATTGCCGTTCATACGCTCGACGCGCCTTCCACGCTGCCTGACCGTCCAGGATGGGTGTGGAGTCGGTGCTTGCCACCAGAGTTAACGATTCCCCCGGGGCAAGCTGGGCAGAGAACGCGCCGGCGTGCAAGTGGTCCTCAGAATCCTCGAAGCCGCGACGGCGCTCCGCCGCCAAGTCAAAGTTGTACCACCATTCATGCGTCGGCTCCGCGCGCGCCGCGGCACTTAGCAAATAGAACGGTGTGCCGTCCGCGCCGCCCACAAAGCGCAGGCCATGCTCAACGGGTTGGACGTCGAGCGGACAGCCTTCCGCCCGCGTGAGGGAATGATAGTCGCGATAATTCACCAGCGCCTTGAGCGTCAGCAGGAGCGCGCGGCTGCCATGCAGATACGTATATTGAATGTACGTGGTATTGGCGCCCGGCTGCATCCAGATACGCTTCTCGACCCGCGCCGCAGCGCAAGCAAAGGTCCACACCGGCGTGGTGCCTTCCAGGCGAAAGCGCTCAATGTGCCGGTAGCCTTGCGGGTCAACGACGCCGCTTCTCCAGCGATTCGTGTTCAGGGAGAAGAGTTCGCCGTCGTACTCGGCGGTCTCATCCAGCTTGGCGACCAGAAGCGTGCGGCGGCGCGGCGGCTCGAGGGCGGCGATGAGCAGGCCGTGGTAACGGCGCGTCAGAGAGCCGGCCACGGTGCCCGAGGCGAACCCGCCGAGGCCGTTGGTCACCAACCACTCGCGCGGCTCGGCCGCAGCGATGTCGCTGGTTATCTCGCGGCCGAAATCAACGGCTAAAGGAAAACCCACCGAGCTTCCTTCCCCGGCGTGTCAATCACTCGAGCGTTGCCCGCCTTGGCTAACCTGAGCCGGACGTGGAAGCGATCATGCTACGGACTTTCGTCGCCACCCAGTCCACGGCCAAGCGGATCAACACCTCGCCTTTTTCCGACGATGCCAGCAAGGAATCATAATAGAACTCGCGATCGTTCTTGGCATCCTCCGCGTCTTTGAGGTCCAGCTTCACCTTGTCGTAATCCACGCCCTCGCGATGAACACGCTCCGGGAAGGCAGCCAGGGCGATGGAAGTCTCAAACTCGCCCGCGTGCGCGGGCACTTTCTCCAGACCCGTTTGCATGCACTTCCTGGTGGCTTCCTTCGCTTCCTCCGACGCGGTATAGGCTTCCCAGTAGGAACAGGCGTCGATGTTGACGCCCAGCTTGTCGCGCCAGGCACCGATTTGCGATTTCAGCGGCTTATCGTTCCCTCCATGCCCGTTCACGATAAGGATATTGCGGATGCCATGCGCTCGCAGGCTCTCGCCGATGTCGAACACCAGGGCGAGGAAGGTCTCCGGACGCAGCGTGAGTGTCCCTTTGCGCGCCATCCAGTAAGGCGAGATTCCCACCGCCACCGGCGTCGCGACAATCACCTGCGGGTAGAGCTGCAAGGCGGCCTGCTGCGCCACCAGAACCGCGCTCGCCGTGTCGTGGATCATGGCCAGATGCTCATTGTGTTGTTCCGTGCTGCCGGTGGGAATGATTGCCGCCTTGAGCCGCCCGCTTTCGATCAATTCCCGGATCTCTTTCCGCGTACTTTCCCACAGGAGCACCTTGCGGGGGTGCACGTAGCGGTCGGCCACCCGAGTCAGGCTTGGGGCCGGCAGAGGCGGCGACCCACTGCCACTCGCCTGCCCCACCAGCGAGCCGGCGGCCGCCATCCCAGCCAGCGAGCGAAGTACCCCGCGCCGCGAATCGGAAACTTTCATAGATCGTTACCTCCTCGCCCCATGAATCATGCTCATCTCACACTAGTTGGTGTAGGAGTACAGCGCGCTGTGCCCCTACGGAACACCACCGCTCAGAGGACTACCGTTTAGCCTGCCCGGGCATGTTCAGAAAATGCGCTCTTTCGAGAACACACCGCCACCTTGGCTCTTTCGTGCAGTTCCTTCCACTCGCGAGATGCTGACCAGATAGGGCGGATAGATGATGGCGTGCCAGTGGTCGGGCAGAAAAACCCAGGCCGTAAGTGCAAATCGCTGCTTTTGCCGCATCCGCGCCAGAGCGATCGCCAACCGCCCGAAATCGCGTTCGTCCAGCGAAAAGGCGCGGACCTACAAGACAGGTCCGCGCTACGCTTGCTCCTGTTAGACCTTCACGAATTCCACCCGGCGGTTCTCGGCGCGGCCTTGCGGCGTGTCATTGGGAGCCAGGGGCTTGGTTTGGCCAAAGCCCTCGGTGGTGAGCCTATCGGCACCGATGCCGAGTTTCACCAGCGCCCCTTTCACCGATTCGGCGCGTCGCTTCGAGAGGTCGAGGTTCTTAGCCGCGTCGCCGGTGGAATCGGTATGGCCTTCGATGCGCAGCTTCAGCGCTGGCTGCTTCTCAAGCGCCGCGGCGACTTCCTTGATGACGTTCATCGACGCGGACCGCAACTGGTCGCTCCCGGTATCAAACTGGATGCCGTGGCTCACGTACTTTCCAGTGGAGAGGAGGATCTGGCTGATGTCGGGCATCGATTCCGCAATGCGCACCGCGCCAAGTTCGACGGGGGAGTCGGAGGTGAAATCCAGATACGTCCGGCTCCAGGGCTTGAGTTCTACTTGATTGAGGTCCACCGCGCGCTGGTCGTTAACGTACATGCGGATTCGCGAGTCCTGGTACCACACCGCCAGCCGGTTCAGCTTTCCGTACTGAATCTTCACCCGGCCCTCGCCAAGCTTCGACCAGCCCTCGTCGTTGACATTCAGGGTGGCGTAAATCTCGTCGCTATCAAACTGGAACTGGGCGCTCCATTGAAAGGTCGAGTCCTGATTCTCAAACACCCAGCCGAGGTGCCCGCCGCTGGCGTCCTTGGGGACGAAATCCGTCTCCACGGTGAAGTTCTTGGGCAGGGCTTTGAGGTTGGGATAGAGGGTGAGCCGGTCAGCCAGCACCAGGCGGCCGGCGGGATTGAGCTTGGCAGCACCGCCGCGAACCTTCCAGTGCGGTGGCGCCGCGCCTTTGGACATATCGGTGTAATCGTCGTAGAAGACTGCCTTCTCTCCGGGCACGAAGTCCCGCTCTTCGTCGGATTGAGCCTGAGCCAGAGCCGGCATTTGCAGACTCAGGGCAAAGGTAAGTGCAGAAACGAGTATCTTGATGTGATTCCACATGGAAATCCTCCTGCTCCTTTTGGAGAGCATAGGGTGGCTGGCGCAGAGCACATATCTGCGATGCAGAAGCCAGCGCTTGACCGCAGCAGATTTGCTTCCCATCCCGGCATTGATTCGCGGAGATGTATTCGCGGCCAAACTATACCCCTGCGGCGGGAGTCTGGCAATCTGCTAAGTGACTAAGCACGAATTTCCCTGTATTTACGCACGGGTATGGTATTAAACACAGGCCGCCTTTTGCGATGAGGTCCAGCGCGTCGTTCGCGGCAGAGCGGGGCGGCGGCCATAGGGCCAGCAGG
>Ga0315296_10004655_pt1 | contig 11189 bp, 18 predicted proteins | sample YL17G14_18_MG_FD_203921 | JGI IMG/M metagenome (GOLD analysis project Ga0315296, IMG submission 203921) | Sediment microbial communities from Yellowstone Lake, YNP, Wyoming, USA - YL17G14_18 | ecosystem: Environmental > Aquatic > Freshwater > Lake > Sediment | place: USA: Wyoming | collected...
CGTTACCGCTGTGAGCGCTGAACTGATGCAGCATTTGCTATGGCTAACCATCTTAATTCAAACTCCTATCGAACGGATTGCCGCCGCTGCCGCTTCCGCCCCTCGTAAATTCTGGGAGTGGCGAATTCGCTACAAAGCTCATCACAACGGTCGCAAGAGCGCCGCCTTTAATCATGCCTTCTCCAGCCCGCTTCAACGCATTTCCATGTTTGCCTAAGAAGTCGCCGAACAATTCTCCAACAATGTAAGCGCCTACACCCATCGTGATAGGTTGCTTTGTGTGGCGCTCAAACATTGTTTTCAAGCCGTCAAAGGTTGGAATCTTTCCCTTCATCACGTTTTGAAGCGCTAGATCATGTATGAAAACTATGTTTCCGAGTGCATCGAGGCCGCCGCTTGTCGCCATTGGTGCTAGATAGCCGTAGAGATTGCCGATCACGTCAGCTTTGCTTTCGATTTTGCTGAATATGTTGCTGATGTCCAAGACCATTCACCCTAGCGTCGTTTCTTCCGGCATGTGCCAGCTTTAGTTCTGCCGTGTTTACATCCTTTATGTCGTGTCATTTCAGACACCTATAGAAAGAAAATACTCGCTAGTACGGATAAGTGCGCTTTGTAGAAAAGACATAATTCCGTACTAGTACGACATTTCTATTTATGCCTCAGTTGAAATGCGAGATTTCCAAGGCGGAACTAGAAGAGTTTGAAGATATGATGCGAAAAGACGGTTTTACTAGCCGCTACGGAAAGCTGAAGAACATTGTTGACGAGGCTCTAACTCAATGGAGGAAAAAGAAAAGTGAGTCAACCACCAGAGAAGAAAGTCAGCGAGCAGATTCTAGAGGAAATAGCGAAGTTGAGCGCCAGACTCGACTCGTTGACGACATCTCAGAAGCATGAAGTCCAAATTCCAACCGCTGCGCCGAGCGCTGTTAGCAGCGATGACACGCAGCAACAGACTCACAAGACTATAGCTTTTGAGGCGATCGAGTGTGTCAACTGTTTTCCAGAAGTCAGAGACAAAGTAATTCAGAAGCATAGAGACAACACAAAAGAAGAAAAACTAGAATGTGAAGGATGTGGAAGCGGTGTTAAAGAAGAGTGGAAAAACTGCCCTCTCTGCGGCGGATCAAAAGCCAAGCGAAGAGACTAAGCAACCTGAAGCTGCTAGTGTTCCTAGCATTCCTAATGGACAGTCCGCACAAGTGGCAACTCCTGAAACTAGTGGCGAGCAGCAGCCTGCGCCTTCTCCGTTGGAAAATCTCAAAGTGCGTATGCTCACTCCGGCAACGATTGAGAAGGCGAAGGTCTTAGGGCTTGATTTGCAGCCTCTCGTAGAATACGCAGACAGTTTAGAAGTGCGTTTTCTGCAGGTTGAGAAGGCTTTTGAGCATGTTGGCGTTGCCTTAGATAAGATTGCGCCTCTCGCTGATCTCGCTGAGAAATACAAGCAAGCACAGGCAGCGCAGCCTCAAGGTGAACCGAAGCCACAGGGCGGCGGCGGAGCCGGGATCAGCGTACCTCAGCTGCTTCAAATGTTTGCTGGCGGCGGAGGCGTTGATGAAACGACTAAGTGGCTTGCAGAAATCGGGAAAGAACAGATGAATATGAGCCGGATCATCTTCAGCGAGTTCGCTAAACGCATTGTGCCGGACATCTATGAGAAAATGGCTGCTGAAGCAACGAAGGCGGCTGCCAAAACATGAGTTTCAACGGTTTCAACGCCTTAGAGTACACTAGAGACAGTTTGGCGAAGGAGCTTTATCTGATTGAATTGCACAGTAAGGATGGCAGCGCCGTTGAAGGCGGCTGCACGTGCATCGAAGAAAAGCATCTCTTGGGTATTGAAGGTTTAGCGGAAGAGGGAATCGTGTTGGCAACAGACAAAGCAGAAAAAGACTACTACGAACAGGTTGCAGCGTGGGCCCGGAAGACCCGGAAGGAGATTTTAGACGGCGATTTCAAGGGTTCGGGGAATCCTCGTACGAGAGGGTTTTTGCCTCATGGCTTAAATGAGTGCGAAGAGGCCCACAAAGACGTAAGGCAGAAATTGAGCAGCTGTATCAAGCAGGCAGAAATGAGATGTTGTGGAAAGCACACGACTGACTATAGCCAGTGCGAGTGCAATCCTGTAGCTGTTTGCAGAGCTGCTATTCCGTGTCCTTCTTAGGTTCTTCGATTCTGAGTTCTCCGCGCAGAGTCATGTAGCCTACTGTTTCGCCTCGCTCATTCTTGACGGCAAATTCCATGTCGCTCACTTTGTACTTTCGCGTGTTTTCACCACCTTTTAGGCTAGGACTTTGTCAACCATTTGATCCGTGATTTTCTCGCGGACTAGCTTCTTGATTTCTTTTTGGCATTTTGGGCAGGCGTGGTCGTAGATTTCTTTGAGGCTAAGCTGCACGTTCAATGACAGAGAGTATCCCCCCTGAGAGCGGAAAATCCCCCACCATAGAAACCCCAAGCATGTGCGGAAAGACTAGCCATCAGACAGACTGATAATATGATGCCTAGACTTTTGAATTTCTCCATACTCTCACCCCCTTTAAGCTAGGGACTCCCAAAAGTACAGAATCTGGCCTGAGTGCGCATCCACAGGATCGTCATTATAGTAGCCGACTTTGAAACCTCGTTTGAATGGCAAGTCAAGCATGATGATGAAAGTCCAATATTGCGTTGTGTCGTCGTAGTTGCCGAAGAACATGCCTTTGCTCGCTTCTTGGACACGCAGATGCCACTCTACTGCTGCATAGTTCATTCCTACAAATTTTTCATCGCCGTCGATTGTGAGGCGAGGACACATGTGATCTCGCCCATTCGGGTTGACAGGATCGTACATGATCCATTTTATTCTTCCTGCGCCCACTATTTCAGCATCGTATTGTGTGCCTAGAGCTGCCAGATTGTTGATTAGTCTGAGTTGGCTGCCTTCGCTTATGTTTGGGATTTCTATGGTGTTTAGGGTTCCGCTGACAGGAACATCGCCGACAGATTCAATCGACATCACAAAGCGGAAAAACTGGCGATAGTTTTGCGCTGCCCAGACGTCATCGGCGTCGATGTCTTCAACGTAGTCGTAGGGTTCTGCCGACTCAGAGCCATACCAAACATCAGCACTAATGGTTTTTACCCAGAGGAAAATTGAATCGTAGTTCCAAAAACGGTGTACTGGGGCGCTTTTCCAATCCCATGCAGCACCGGGCGTGATCGTTACTGTTCCGGTTTCGCCCATGCCGGGCTGCGGCGCGTATGCCATGGTTAAGGTTCCTGCTGCCGTTCTCTTGCAGTATACTTGTATCTCTGAAATGAGTCCTCTGCAGCCACGTGGAAAGAATTTTCCTCTTCTCGCTATGCCTGCATCGCTGCTGGGGGGCGCTGTTGGTGTCGTTACGTTGTTGTCGTTCCAAAGGCTTGAGGTTCGGGGCGTGAATGCGCTTTGCGTGAGTTTGTCGATGATTATGTTTGCGCCGCCAGTGGTTTGGATGTTGACTGTGCCGCTTGTGATGGTTACGCTGCCTGTGATGGTTAGAGTGATGGCTGACGCTGCGAGGTTCACGTTGAGATTGGCTGTCTGCGAAGAGATGTTGACGTTTAGGGTTACTGCACTTGAAGCGATCGCCACATTCAACGTGATCGCTGAAGCAGCTAGGTTCACGCTCAAATTGCCGACGCTTTGAGCCACGATGTCAATGTGCAGATGTGCTAGAGTCTGCGCTGTGAGGTTGACGTTGACTGTGCCTGTGATGCTTCCGAGAGTAGTGATGGCTTGAATATTTGCTATCGTTGTTATATGGGAGATTTCAGCGATTGTGTTGATGTCTTCAATATACCAGATGGTATTGATAGTGTCTAGTGTGCCTACGTGGTTGAGATAGATGATGAATTCAATATTCTCGATGTTCTCAATGTTCTCGATGTTGGCGATGTTTCCGATGCGCTCAATGAATTTCTCGTTCAAAACGTCAAAGAGTTCTTCGGGGCTGATTTCTGCGCCGTCAACGCGGAGCTGTCTTAGGATGCCTTCTGCATCATAGATGTAGAGGATTTCTACGATTTTCTTGCTGCCTTTCTTGATTGTGCAGCGGTTGAGTTTGCCAGCGCTGTCTTTCTCTGCTAGGACATCGAATCTCATGGTTGCTGCCTCATTGCATCTATTACTGCTTCATAGTACGGTTTTAGGGTTTGCTTCGTATGCATCCGCTCTCTTTTCCCGCGTCGGGCGGCTTTCTGACACCAAATGCATTGATGCACGAAGGGGCGGCGGATCATGTGCTTACCGCAGCCGCACAGTCTAGGCTTTTGGAGATAGTGCTTCTTTTTCTTGGGCTTCGGGGGCTCCAAATCAGCCGCTCCATCTGAAGAATCTGCACCGTTTGATCTTGTCTGGATGTGCCTGCATATCCGCTTTCATCTGGCACGTTGATTTGTTTTGACAGTTGGCGCAGTCGAGAGGATGCTCTAAGCAGGGTTCGTCCATGGGATGGGTGCAGGTTTCAGGAACTTCTTTTGACAAGCGGTTTCTCCTTTCGCATCAACTCGTATAGTGGTTTCAGCTTCTCGCTGTGCAGAAATTGAATTTCGGTCATAGCGTCGCGGAAGGCTTGGGTTTTGTTGTCTGTTCCCATGAGTTTTCCGTAGGCTACTAGAGTCTCGATGTATCGTATTTCGATTAGGATGTTGAAGCCCTGCTTAGTCAATACTCATCAATCTCTCCGGGTTCTTCTGCATCGAGGTCGTCTAGTTCGTCGTCTTCCGGGGCTTCTTCTCGTTCTAGCGCACTCATGGTTTTTTGCCTTCTGGATAGGTAACTTGAATGATGGCTGCGCCCACTTCTTTGTCGTTGAGGTAGAGTTTTGCGATGACTGTTTCGCCTTCGTCAAGATACCAGAACAAGGGAAAGTTGACTGTGCAGCAGCTTGTAGGCTCTCGGTTGCCGGGGACTTGTACGAGTATTTCAGCTTTGTTGAAGCCTAACGGCGGCTTCCGAGGAAGATTAAAGCTCATTTCGGTTACACTTCTTTGAGCTTGTAGACATGCCAATTCTGGTTTTCTGTGAGTTTCTTGATCTCTTTTAGAAGTGTTTGTGTTTTCTCTACGGCTATTTCCATGCTGGTTGCGTCGATTGTGCCTTCAATGTGGCTGTAGCGGTCGCTTTTCTCGATGTGGTATGCGTAGCTTTTCATGGCTAGATCACTTCCGGAGCCTCCACTCCGAAGATTTTACACATGACTGTGGGGATGACTAGGGCTAGGCAGCAGAGAGTCCAAATGATGAGGGCTCCGAGTGCTGATAGTATGGAGAGGGCTGACTCGAAATAGTTTTTCAGTCGCTTCATTACTTGTGTGCTCCCTTGCCTAGCCTATTCTACAGTTGTAGAATAAAAAACTTACTACGAGGATATGTAGTCCATTCCAGGATAGTTGACTTTTGGACCTCTGTAGGTAAGGCGGTCTTTTTCGTCTTGACGCTTTTTCCGGAGAGCATACTCGTATTCTTCTCTGTCGGCGAGGGCTTGTGTGCGGAAGTCTTCTCGGTCTTTGAGTCGTTCTAGTGCGCCTTCCCTTTTGGCTTTCTGGATTGCTTTCTCTTTCATGTAGGCAACTTCGGCAGCGTCTTTGCGCTCTGCTCTCTCTTTGCGGTAGGCTAGGGTTGCGGGCCCGAAGCCGTCTCTCACATACTCCCGCTTGGGTGGTTGTTGAGGCTGCTGCGATCCTGTCTTTAGAATCTCGGTGGGAGCCGTTGTTTCCGAGTTCAAAGGAGAAAGGGCAGGCGCAGCAGCTTTCTCACAGTACCATTTGGCTTCTAAGACGAGTGTGTTGAGTAGGTCGGTTTCGCTCTCGCCTGTTTTGAGGCGGCTCTGAAAGTAGTTTAGGGCTTCGCCTCTGAGAATTACGTTTACGCGGTTGAGTCTATCCATCTCGTGTGCTCCCTAGACCGTACTATCGTACTAACCGACATTTAAGATTTACCATGCGCATCTCACATTAGAATCGGGCTTCTTTTGGCAAAAGGGGAATTTTTTTTCATGCGCATAAAAACCCGACAGAGGCTTCGATGCGCATGGAGATGCGCATGAAGATGCGCATGGGCTTTTCACGTATATTTAAGCTCGCTCCATGCGCATAGCATTTGTGTCGGCATTTGTCGGCACGAAAACCGACAAAACAACATACTTTCATGTCAATAAAGGGTTTGTTCAAACCACGTTTCCGACACATTTCCATCGAAAACGCTTATATTTTGTCGGGTACACTAGGGTAGGTTGGGAGCACACAAAAGTTGAGTCCTCGAAAAAAAATTTCCCGACCGAAGGTCAAAAAATTTGTAGAAGGATGCCTAGCACGAGGCATTACTTCGCCAAGTGAGATGCAGCGTGCATATCAACAACAATGGAAGAGAGAACTAAGTGCTGACGCTTTTGAGAAGGCGGTCAGGCGACTAGGATACAGCCACGAACAAGTCAAAGGAATCGCAGAGCAGGCACAGAAGCAAACGGTCTGCAAGGACATCAGCGAGTACAGGCAATACCGAGCCTACTCTGAGAGATCAGAGACTAGAATCACAGTCGAGCAGAGACAGAAGCAGCTAGCCCGGATGCGGCGACTTTGGGAAATTATGAGTTGCACGAACCCGGAAGAATGGGATGAAGAAGTCATACTAGCCAAGCTGAAGACGATCTATCCTCTAGTCCAAGACGACAGAGGCAGAATGAAGTTTGAGCATCCTAGCTCAGTAAAGGCTCTGCTATCGCCCTTAAACACGATCTTCCCCGGCATCCTGACGAAAGGATGGTACAGCGACTATACGAGAAAAGCCGGAGAACTGAAAGACTATTTCAGCTTCGATGAGTATGCAGCCTTCAGAGCTAGCTTGTGCGACACACAAACAATGAGCCGTGAAGGATGGCTAGCCCTCTTCGATGCACAAGTGAATATGGGATGCAGAGAGGGAACCAAGATGCACACTGGAATCATGTCGCTGCTTTGGGAAAACATCAACTACGAAACCCGGCGATGCAGCATTAGAGATAAAGGCGGCAGAGGCGACTCAGCTAGACTCTGGAAGAACATACCGCTAGACCTGTTTCCTTTCCTCAACGGTTGGAACGAGCTTCTAGAATGGCATAGGCAGCAATTCGGCTATGTTCCAACAAACGAGAACCATGCCACCGGGCGAGTCTTTCCCTTCGCCTACACACAATACTCCAACTGTTTCCACGACACACGCCGCCGATGCAGCGGAAGAATCGCTGAAGACATCGAGACTATGCGCCCTCACATTTTGCGGCGGACTCACTCTCAATGGCTAGTCAAGCTGTACGTTCCGCTTGAGCAGATTTGCGGTCAATTCCCCGATGGCTTCTTTGGTGTCGGCTGGGATAACCCGGCGATCCTACTCAAATACTACATCACACTCGAAGGCGAACAAAGAGAAAAGGCAGAGCAGCTAGCAGCTGAGCGGATGGTGAAGCTAGGCTTAGTTGCACCTGTATCTCCGTTGAACGCTGCCCCCTTTCTTTTAAATACTTGACCTTTCTACAAGATTAGCATAGGGAGCACACAAGCATGAAGGAAAAAGAGTTGTTATTCGCTCGCCTCTTAGCCTACGGCTACTCCTACAAAACCGCAGCAAAGATCGTCAGAGGCTACTAGGGAGAGAGGAACCAACCTAACAAAACCTAGTGCGTTTTGGGAGCACACAAGATTGAGCAAAGTCAGCCCTCTCTCCCCACATTGTTATTCTACAATTCTACAAATAAAACCTTACTGTCCTCTCTGCCACCTTTTCATGACAAGAATCAGCAAACAGGTCTGGAAATGCCCCAGCTGCGGCATGAGATTCACGAAAGCATGGAAGCGGCGCTAGATTTTACTTTATTCCCATTTTGAGGCGGCGGACATCTCGTTCTAACTTCTCAACGTGGTCTTCTAAGTCTTCGATCCGCTCAATAACAGGTTTCACGAATAAACCACTACGCAAGACCCTTTTCTCCGCTGTTTCCTTAGCTTCAAATGCCGCTTGTAGTTCATTTCAATGACCCAAGTATTTTAGCGAGAGCGCCTGCCTCACTAAACGCGCCTTTCGTCGCGCCAAACACCAAAGTCGCAGGCACACTAAAGCTTCCAATCACTTCAGCGAGAGCCAAAGCGCCGGTGAGCCAATTAGCGCCCTCAATAACCGCCCAGGTGCCGCCCTTCCGGATCATGTAGTTGTGTTCGAGGACCTGCGCTATGATGTGGCTGTGAGTCCAAGCTGTGATGATATTTCCGCAGCCGCTTTCAGCCAGCGCCTTAACCATTCGGGCGATGTTGTTGTCTCTGGTAGCAAAAATTTCTTTTATGACGCCGTACTCTTTCTCTTTTGCCAGCTTCACCAAAATTAAGGCTTGAACGTAGTCAATCGGTACGATGATGTTTTCCATGAAGCGAAAGCTGCCGGGATCAGACGAACCAGAGATGAATCTCATTAACTCGTCTTTCTGCGCAGCGGTCAACTTGCCCTGAGCCTCTTGATCTAAGAGCCATTGTTTTCGTATCTCAGGGTCTTCGCCCATTCCCATTATGCTTCACCTGTTTGTCCTGTCCGAAGGAAAGTTATCAAGTACGTCACGATAACCAAGCCAGCGATCATCACAAGAGTCAAGGCTTCAACTGCAGTTGGCATACGGTTGTTCTGCAGTATCAATAGCATGTTGCCAAACAACGATTCAAGGAACAGCAGCAAAGCAATGAAAACCACCGTCGGGATTGTTGGATCAAGATCAAATCTCGTTTTCATTCACCCCCGCTCATGGAATCTTAGCGTATTTCACTCGTGCAGAGAGGTTTGAGACTGTTCCAGCTGTTGTTTTGCCTGTTCTCGCCTCAACTTTGACGCTTCTCGCCTCGAAGGCTCGATGAAAGGTAACTGTGGCTGAGAGAGTAGTCGCTAGGATTTGGGCGCTCTCTGCTAGCGCCAAACTTGCCACACTTTCAGCGAGAATGTAGTTAGTGGCTGTGACAGGGTTAGCGAATGAAAAATTCCACGTTTGCCCATCAACCGTTATGACGATTTCGAGAGGATTGGGCTGAACTGTCCATGTAACTGAGGCGCTCACGGAACGGATTTGCACGTTTTTTGTGGCAGCCAACACCGTGTAAAGAGTATTCGCCGTAGGATCGGCTTGACTCAATACTGCGTCGGGCTGCTGCTGAAAAACCTGCGGAGTAGTGGTTCTTAGCTTCGGCATTATTCTTCACGCTCACTGAGAACTTCCCATACTCGCAGCTCTGTGTCTCCTGTCGTCGCTATAACGTACAATGCGTCTTGAGGGTTGAAGTGGTCGTCGTCAACCGTGTTTGTCGGCGAAACAGGGAAACCAGAGCCATAAGCACCGGTAGCGTTGTCGAGAAATTCCACGATGTTTGAGCCATTGTTTAGAATGAGGAACGCCTTTCTATGCGAGTTCTCCCGAAAAATCCGTTTATTGGTAGTTTCCGCTGTGAAAACGTATATTTTGTTTCGGTTCAATCTTGGCATGAAAAAAACCTTGTGTTGACCATTCAAAACGGTCTATGAAGCCTACTCGTACAGAAGCGTTACTACGAGATACTGCGTCAGATCATCGTTTGGCGTGTAGTCGAAAGTAACAACGCTGCCTGCAGGAAGGTCTAAGTCAACAGGGTTCAGGATTCCATCGATTTTAGCTGCGCCCGCAACCAAAGCACACATTACATCCGTGTAGACCTCAGTTGGTTCCCAAGCCTCAAGGGCTGAAGGGTTGTGTCCTTCAACTTTGCCGCCGGGTGTGCCGTATGGGGCTGTGCCTGCGATTTCAAAGATGCCGACAGGTATAGCGTCGATTGCGTACAACTGTCCGCCTTGTTCTGATGGGATAGTTATGGAAACATGGTCTGCTGCTTTTGTGGCTGCGGCTACCGCTGCGCCTACTCCTGCCTTCATGTGTGTTTGCTTGCCGGAAAACGCTTTCTTGATGTAGTGGATTGTGACCGTGAATTTTTGGCTCTGGTTGTCGTATGGTGTGAAGTAGCAGCTGATGATGCTGCCCGATGGGAGAGGTAGATTGACTTTGTGTTTCTTTGACCTGCAATCAATCGCGCCGCTGCTGGTCGATGTGATTGCTACGGGGTAGCCTGTGTAGAATTCTAGTGGTTTCCAGTTCACGCCTGCGTCGTTTTCAAGTTCGACTTTTCCGCCTGCTCCGACTACGCCTGTCTCCAGCGTTCCATAGCTCAGAGCTTCAACTGCAACTACTGTGTAGATTTCGCCTTTCTTGCCGGGGATGGTGATGGTTGATGCTGCGCTTCTCGTTACCGCTGTGAGCGCTGAACTGATGCAGCATTTGCTATGGCTAACCATCTTAATTCAAACTCCTATCGAACGGATTGCCGCCGCTGCCGCTTCCGCCCCTCGTAAATTCTGGGAGTGGCGAATTAGCTGCAAAACTCAAAACGATTGTTGCCAGAGCGCCGCCTTTTATTATGCCTTCTCCTGCTCGCTTCAACGCATTTCCATGTCTACCCAAGAAGTCGCCGAACAATTCCCCAATAGCGTAAGCGCCTACGCCCATGATGATAGGGTCTTTCGTGTGGCGCTCAAACATTGTTCTTATGCCGTCTAAGGTTGGAAGCTTCCCCTTCAGAACATTCTGAAGAACTAGGTCATGCGCATAGATTATGTTTCCGAGTGGATCAAGTCCACCGCTCGTTGCGAATGGACCTAGATAGCCGTAGAGATTGCCGATGAGTTCTGCTTTGCTTTCGATTTTTCCGAAGATTCCTTCAAGGTTCATCAAGGATCACCTATCGTGGTCGTTTTCTGCATCTGTTTGAGCCTTTGCGATGGCCGTATTTGCATGTTTTGCGTCGTGTCATTTCAGACACCTATAGAAATAAATTACTCGCTAGTACGGATAAGTGCCTGTTGTAGAAAAGAGATTTAACCGTACTAGTACGGTATTATCATTTATGCCTCAGTTGAAATGCGAGCTGTCTAAGGCTGAGCTAGAAGAGGTTGAGAGAATGATGCAGGAAGAAGGCTTTTCTAGCCGCTACGGATGGCTGAAGAACAAAGTTGATGAGGCTCTAACTAAATGGAGGAAAAAACAAAGTGAGTCAACCACCAGAGAAGAAAGTCAGCGAGCAGATTCTGGAAGAAATAGCGAAGTTGAACGCCAGACTCGACTCGTT
>Ga0315296_10004656_pt1 | contig 11188 bp, 8 predicted proteins | sample YL17G14_18_MG_FD_203921 | JGI IMG/M metagenome (GOLD analysis project Ga0315296, IMG submission 203921) | Sediment microbial communities from Yellowstone Lake, YNP, Wyoming, USA - YL17G14_18 | ecosystem: Environmental > Aquatic > Freshwater > Lake > Sediment | place: USA: Wyoming | collected...
GTTTACCCAGTGAAGCCCGGTTGCGGTTTGAGCGGGGGATTAGCCCTGAGCTAACTATACCGGCTCTTAAACGGGCTACCCAGTTGATTATCCAGCTCGCCGGTGGCAAGGCAGCTAAGGGCTTGGTTGATGCCTATCCCGGAAAGCAAGAGCCGGAGCCCATCTTGCTCTCAACTGGCGAGGTAAATAGCTTTTTGGGTGTTGAGTTTAGCCTTGACCGGATAAAAGCAGCCCTGGCTTCTTTAGGCTTTGATTGCCAGCCGGCAGCTTCTGCTTCCGAGGTCTGGGTTACTGCACCTTACTGGCGGAGCGATATACATCAGCCGGTTGACCTTATTGAGGAGGTCGCCCGTATTATTGGCTATGACCAGATTCCAGCCACTATGCTTGGTGAGGCGGTGCCCAGGCAAGACCCCGACCCTATCCTCACACTTAAGCAAGAGGTGAGGCGTAGTCTTGTGGGCTATGGCTTTCAGGAGGTGCTCACCTATTCATTGACCAGCTTGGAGTTGCTGAATAAGCTGTTGCCCGAATCCCACCCCCTTGAACCTGCGCCCCTGCGTCTGGCTAACCCGATGACTGCTGACCAGGAGTATCTTCGCCCTAACCTGCGGGCGAACCTTTTGGCTGCCCTTTCGGCAAATAGGCGGCATGAAGCCGGCGGCATCAGGCTGTTTGAGCTGGGCAGGGTATATCTACCGCGACCCAAAGACCTGCCCCATGAGCCTGAGGTGCTATGTGGTCTGCTGACTGGACCTAGATTTGAGGAATCGTGGCATGGCGGGGGCGAGACGGTTGATTTCTTTGATGCTAAGGGGGTAGTTGACGGCTTACTCAGCCAGTCGGGTGTGGAAGCCAGCTTTGAACCATGCCGAGACGAGAGTTTACACCCGAGTAAACAAGCAGCTATAGCTATAGACAACAATATACTGGGCGTTATCGGTGAGCTACACCCTAAAGTAGCCGAGGCTTTCGAACTTTCTGGGAAGGTTTATCTATTTGAAATCAATCTGACAGCACTATTGCCCTTTACCCTGGGTCATAAATTATTCCAGCCAATACCACGCTTCCCCGCCATAGTCAGGGATATAGCTCTGGTGATTGATGCCGGAGTAGCCCACCGTCAGGTGCAGGATATTATCACGGGCTTTCCATTAGTCAGTCAGGTTACCTTATTTGATGTCTACGCTGGGGGGCAACTTCCACCGGGCAAAAAGTCGCTGGGCTATAGAATTACCTTCCAGTCGCCCACTCACACCTTGACTGATGAAGAGGTCAATAAGGTTCTGGAGCAAATCCTGAATAAGCTATCCGCTCAGTTTGGGGCTACCCTGCGCGCTTAATGAAGCAAATGACTTTACGGAGGAGTGAGGATGAAGGAAGAAGAAATAAAGAAAACCGTGAGAGAGGGCTATGCCCGAATTGCAAAACAGGACAGTTCCTGTTGCGGTTCGGTGCCTTCATGCTGTGGGAGCACTGATTTAGCACGGGGTATTAGTAAGAACATAGGATATAGTGAGGAGGAACTTAAGGCAGTTCCTGAGGGGGCAAATTTAGGCCTTGGCTGTGGAAACCCGGTGGCTTTTGCCTCTTTAAGAGAAGGGGAGACCGTTCTTGACCTTGGTTCGGGCGCGGGACTCGATTGTTTTCTTGCCGCTAGCAAAGTTGGCAAGAATGGCAGAGTTATTGGCGTGGATATGACACCAGAAATGATTGAAAAGGCAAGAGAAAACGCTAGGAAAGGGAACTACAGGAATGTAGAATTCAGGCTTGGGGAGATTGAAAATCTACCGGTGGCTGATAATTCCGCTGACGTAGCAATCTCAAATTGTGTTATCAATCTCGTGCCTGATAAAAGGAAGGTATTTAAAGAAACGTTCAGGGTGCTAAAGCCAGGTGGTAGGCTAATGGTCTCAGACATCGTTTTGTTGAAAGAACTTCCCGATTTCATAAAGGATTCTATTGAGGCATACATCGGCTGTCTTTCCGGAGCCATAATGAGGGACGAATACATAGGGGCGATAAAAGCGGCAGGATTTCAGGATGTCAGAATAATTGATGAAGCGTCTTTCCCTATAGAGTGTATGGCTAATGACCCAACGGCGAAGGCAATCATTGAGAATTTAAAAATACCACTTGAAAAAATGAAAGAGATTGCCACTTCGGTTATAATCATAAAAGTTTACGGGGTCAAACCGAATTAGACAACCGGGATAAACCCTCGCTAATTAGCTCTTTCAGCCTTGTGGCTATCCCCTCTAGTGGTAAAAGCTTAGATTCTTTTTCTGAACGCTTCTTTATTTCAGCGCCGTTTTTCTCTAAAGTTCGTGGGCTGATGGTAACCCGGAGCGGTATTCCTAAGAGGTCGGCGTCATTGAATTTTACCCCCGGCGACTCTTTGCGGTCGTCAAAGAGCACCTCCAAGCCCTGTGACTCTAAATCGGTATAGAGGTTCTCAGCGGTGGCTGCCACCTTTTGGTTTTCCATGTATAGCGGACAGAGATAGATGTGATATGGGGCGATAGACATTGACCAGATAATGCCTTGAGCATCGTGGTTCAGCTCTATGGCTGCCGCCAGCAGCCGGTCAAGACCAATGCCATAGCATCCCATAATAATGGGGTGGGATACGCCGTTGGGGTCAATAAACAGGGCGCCTAGTTTTTCACTGAGGAAGGTGCCAAGCTTGAAGACATGCCCCACTTCAATGCCGTGTGTAGATAGCAATTTTCTTCCGCACTTCGGGCACCCCTCCCCGGCACGAGCCTGGGCTATATCTACTACCACGTCAACTTGGAAGTCTCTGGGGTAGTTGACATTTCTCAGGTGGGTCTCGGGTTTATTAGCGCCAGCGACAAAGTTTGTCCCTGAGGTTATGGAATCGTCGGCAATAACTTTAGTGCCGCTTATGCCTATGGGGGAGGCTGCCCCGGCGACGATACTGGCTTTTATAACCTCGGCCTCGGTAGCAAGGCGGAGGTCAAAGCAGCCCAGGGCGTTCTTTAGCTTTACCTCGTTTACCGCAATGTCTCCCCTGATGACGACAAAGACCAGCTTGCCGTCGGCGATGTAGAATACGGCTTTAAGGGTGCGGCTTTTTGGCACCTTGAGGAAATCTGCCACCTGTTCAATAGTGCCAGCGCCCGGGGTGGCAACCTCTTCCAGTGGTAACGGCTCACCTGGTTTTATCTTGCTCTTGATGCTCTCAGCCTTATCTACATTGGCTGCATATCGGCAATTACTACAGTAGATAAGCTCGTCCTCGCCGCCCTCGGTGATAACCATGAACTCGTGGGACTCCTTACCACCAATGGCACCACTATCAGCCTCAACCAGTAAGGTGGGGAGACCGCAGCGGGTATAGATATTTTGATATGCCTTGAGCATCTTATCGTAGCTCTGGTTTAGCCCCTGTTCATCGGTGTCAAAGCTATACAGGTCTTTCATAATGAATTCACGAACTCTAATCAGCCCGGCTCTGGGGCGAGGCTCGTCACGGAACTTGGTCTGGATTTGATACAGAAGCAGAGGCAGGTCGCGGTAGCTCTGGACGTTATATCTTACCAGCTCAGTAATCACCTCTTCGTGGGTTGGTCCCAGGCATAGCTTGCGGTCTCTGCGGTCGGTGAGGGTGAAAAGCCCCTTGCCAAAAGCCAGGTCTCTTCCCGTTTCCTGCCATAGTTCCAGGGGCTGGAGGACGGGGAGCATTAGCTCCTGCCCGCCGGCTTTATCCATCTCGTCGCGGATAATGTTTCCTATTTTTTTGAGCACCCTCCAGCCTAGAGGCAGATAGGAATAGATGCCAGCGGCTACCTGATGAATCATCCCCGCTTTTAGTAGTAGCTGGTGGCTAACCGTCTCCGCCTCGGCCGGCGTCTCCCTTTGTGTCTTCCCAAATAGCTTTGATATACGCATCGCTTTTGAAAAGTCTTACCAATTCTTAATAAGTTTACCTTCCTTGTCCTTCATGTTTCCTGAAACGGCGTATATGAAGTCGATAAGAGCCCAAATTCCCACCGGTATAAGAAATATTAAACCAAACCCCACGACCCATATAGTTGACCATCCCACAATACCTAAGACGAGCATCGCAATTGCCGTTCCAATCTTCCCCAGATAGAAACGGTGAGCACCGAACTCTCCAAGAAACCAAGCCAACAAACTGACGGCAAGTCTTGATTTTGGTGAAACATCCACCGCCGCTGGTTTTGTTAGTCTCGCCCCACACTTAATACATATTTCAGCTAGGGGATTTGTCGGAGCACCGCAGGCGTGGCAAAAGCTACTTCCGATTAAAGGCTTGGCTCCACAGCCAAGGCAAATTTCTGGCGTTCCTGTTAGTTCTTTACCGCAGTTCCTGCAAAACATTTCTACCTCCTTGTTTAACATTAAATCATACTTAACAGGTTTATTCTAGTAGCCTAGATTGTTTCTACCTCACCCCCTTAATCCCCCTCTCCATAATAGGGAGATGTATTCTTAGCATGAGGGGGAGGGTGGTTTTTGAAGGGGCGAAGCCCCTTCAAACTTCCCCTCTGGCAAACAGCCATGACATGTCTAGTTTAGCCTCTCACCCCCATCGTGTAAAAACGCTCTCTCAAAGGCACTTCTCTTTTACTCAGTTGAAGGAGTTTTTTGTATTCATCATCTAATTCATCGTGGTGGGCGAGTATAAGGTCAACTAACGCTTCTCCATCTATAAGAGCGATTGGCTTTTTCCCTCCAGTTTCAGCTTCAGTTTGGGCTTGCTTTGTAAATCCTCCTGTAGTAATAAGAACTCCATGTTCATCTGCACCCAGAGTCCCTCTCAACATTAATATCTCTTGAATACCAATATGTCCGCTGACCCTCTTTACTTGGGCTTTAAGGGTGATATTCGTAAGTCCTTCTGGGTTGAGTGTTCCTATGACATCTACACCTCTATCGCTCACATACTGCGTTGCCGTAGCCTCGAAGCCAACCAAAGTTAGTAAATGTGTTATAAAACGCTCGAACTTTTCGGGGTTTAAATTGAATAATCTACTGATAATAGATTTGACTAGCTCGTCACCCGTAATTATTACTTCATTGCCAATTCCAATCACTTTTTCCCCGATTAGTGCCATTATCTCCTGTTTAACACGTTCAAGGCTAAAAATTGTAAGTCCCACATTAAGGCTTGCTTTAAGTTTTGGTGCTATATCGTCACTTTTAATTTCTCTAATCCATTCCATACTCCTACGATGTAGGTATGGACATTCGTCTCCCCAACGGTTTCTATATTCGTAGTTTCCAGTTATCTTTCCTATTAAAGCTCTTTCCCTTGCCATATCTGGGATAACGACTATATCATTTTTCTTCATTGCCCTTACGAAGTTCATTATTATTCCGATGTGAATACCAATTGCAATCTCAGTCTCAGAACCACCGTAAATAGGTTTGTATTTATCATACAATTCAGCCCAAATTTCATCCCAGCCTCTTCCCTTATTCGTAAGCCAATCAAGGTTCTCGAGCGCGTTCCAACCTATGGCTATATAATTGCCTCTCTTGGCATTTTCAACAAATTTTCCACCTTCTCCTATTCTTACGCCCCAATATCTTGTTTTGTCTTCATCTGCCATCTGCTTGCCTCCTTTGTTAAAACCTCTCCACCTCTGCCATCAAAGCTGTTATAAAATCCTTCTCCTTAACCACCCTAACCTTCTCCCCCTTCTTAAATAAAACGGCTTTGCCCTTGCCGCAGGCGATGCCGATATCGGCGTCTTTGGCTTCGCCGGGTCCGTTGACCACACAGCCCATCACCGCGACCTTGAGCGGCTTGGTAATCTTCAGTAGCTTTTCCTCTACTTCCCCGGCTAATTTTACAATATCAACCTCAGCCCGACCACAGGAGGGGCAGCTGACCAGTATCGGACCATGCTGGCGCAGATTCAGGCTTTTCAGGATTTCGTAGGCGGCGATGACCTCTTCCCTGGGGTGACTGGTTAGGGAGACCCGGATGGTATCGCCAATACCCTCATATAAAAGCGTGCCGATGCCCACCGTGCTGCGGATGATGCCTGTCCTTGGTGTGCCGGCTTCAGTGATGCCGATGTGCAGGGGGTAGGGTATCTTCCGGGCAATACTCTGGTAGGCTTCAATAGTGGTCGGGACATCAAAAGCCTTAAGCGAGACCTTAATCAGGTCAAAGTCCAGACTTTCTAGCAGCCTTATCTGCTCCAGTGCTGCCTCTACCATCTGCTCGGCGACGGTCAATTGAGGATTTGCCGGCCTGGGCAGGCTGCCGGCATTTACCCCAATGCGGATAGGGGCGCCCTTTTCTTTAGCGGCGTAAGCTACTGCCTTGACCTTTTCCGGTTCCCTGATGTTGCCCGGGTTTAACCTCAGCCCGTCGGCGCCAGCCACCAGCGCCATCAAGGCAAGGCGGTAGTCAAAGTGGATATCGGCAATTATTGGCGTGGAGACGCCCTTTTTAATGGGTGATATTGCCTCGGCTGCTTCCATATCGGGCACGGCTACCCGCACCAGCTCGCAGCCGCACTCCTCAAGCTCCTTGATTTGCCGGATGGTTGATACAACATCACGGGTGTCGGTTTTGGTCATAGATTGCACCACGATGGGGGCATTGCCACCAACGGTTACCTTGCCAATTTGGATCGGTTTAGACATCCGCCGTGGGTTCATGGGATTAGGCTCTCTCCGCTTATAATGCGCATGATGTCCTGTTGGGTGACTACCAAAATTAGTGCCATTAGCATGGCGAAGCCGATAAGATGCACCAGCCCCTCTGTTTTTGGTGATACTCGCTTGCCCCGGCGAGCCCCCTCAAAGAGGACAAAGGCAATCCTGCCCCCGTCCAGGGCGGGGAGGGGCAGGATATTGATTATAGCCAGGTTTATGCTGATAAAACCGGCAAATTCGAGGAGGGGGCTAATCCCGGCTTTAGCTACCTCTCCAGTCAGTTGGGCGATACCTACCGGACCGGTCACCTGGGGAGGGGCAGCCCCGATAATCCACTTCAATATCTCATTCTTGAACAGGACGAAGGTTTCTATACATTCGCTGGCTCCCATAGGTATTGCCTTCCAGAAGGGCTCATGTCGGCTAACAACGGTTGGGTTTAAAATGTTGAGCGCAATGCCAATCGCCCCCTGCCCCTCTGGCGGTTTCCACCTGGGTATTACCTGAACCTCATCTATAATGGCGTCACTGTGTTTGATAACTATGTTAGCCTCCTTACCCAGGTTGAGGTGAATATTGCGCTGCAGCTCGCTGATATTATGCACCGGCTTATTATCCACGCTGAGCACAATATCTCCGGCTTCAATGCCAGCCACAGCTGCCGGCGAACTCGGGGCTACTTCCTTCACCACCACCTCCCCGGTTACCACGTCATGGGGAACCATAAAGGCAATGGAGAACAAAAGTATAGGCAGCAGGGCGTTCATTATTGAGCCGGCGCTGAGAACTATTAGCCTGGTGCCAATGCCCTTACTGGCTAAGCTCCTCGGTACCTTGGGGTCTTCCTCACCAGCCATCTTGGTAAATCCACCCAGAGGTACGGCATTCAGTGAATATAGTGTTTCTCCTCGCCTTACCGCTATTAGCCTGGGGGGAAAGCCCAGGCCGAACTCTTCAACCTTTATCCCGAAGCCTTTAGCCGTGACAAAATGTCCCAGTTCATGGGTAATGATAAGCACTGCCAGGATGCCGAGAAAGATTACTGTAGTAATTATTATGCTCATGGATTATCTCTGCCGACCAACTGCTTAACCTTTTCCCTCGCCCAGTTATCAGCCGCCATAATTTCCTCCAGGGTGGGGTGAGATACAGCCTTATGCTCCTCCAGCGCCTGCCCGGCAAGCCTGGCGATATCAGTAAATTTGATGCCTTGAGATAAAAAGAATTCAACGGCTACCTCATCGGCGGCGCAGAGCACTGCCGGGTAAGTTCCCCCCTCCCTTCCCGCCTCGATAGCCAACTTAAGGCAGGGGAAGGTGTCAAGGTCAGGCGGCTCAAAGGTCAGGTTTTTGATGCTCTCCCAGTCAAGCCTGGGGAGCTGGGGGTTGGCTAGGCGTTCGGGGTAAGAAAGGGCGTATTGAATGGGCAGGCGCATATCCGGGTAGCTTAGCTGGGCTTTAATTGAGCCATCAATAAACTCTACCATAGAGTGGACGATGCTCTGGGGGTGGATTAGAACCTTGATATTGTCAGCGGGGATGTCAAAAAGCCAGTGGGCTTCAATTACCTCAAGCCCCTTGTTCATCAGGGTAGCTGAGTCAATGGTAACCTTTCTTCCCATCCGCCATGACGGATGTTTCAGGGCTTGGTCTACTGTAACCTTACTTAGCTGGGCGGGTGAATAATGGTGGAAGGGTCCCCCTGAGGCGGTGAGGATAAGCTGGGTTGCCTTCTGGGTTTCGCCTTCAAGGCATTGCCATATAGCGCTATGCTCGCTGTCAACGGGCAAAATTTGTGCCTTGTTTAGCTTTGCCTCATTGGTGATAATCTCGCCAGCCATAACCAGTGATTCCTTGTTAGCCAGGGCAAGTCTCTTGCCGGCTTTTACCGCCGCCAGTGTCGGGCTCAGTCCCCATTTCCCTGAGGTAGCTATAACCACGATGTCCACCTGAGGATGGCTGGTCATTTCTTCTGGCGATAGGAATTCATATTTGGTAGGGGAGAGACGGGGCGGGGCTTTTGTGCTCTGATAATGGACAAACCTTGGTTGGAACTGGTTGATTTGCTTGGTCAGCAAATCGGTGTTCTTCCCAGCAGCCAGCCCGATTATGCGAAATCGGTCGGGTAGGGCACTAATTACTTCCAGCGTTTGGCGACCTATGGAGCCGGTTGAACCGACGACAGCTACCTGCTTTACTGCATTGCCCATATAACATAATAGTATACTACCACGCCAGCAAAGACAACGCTGTCTATCCTGTCCAGGGCACCGCCATGCCCTGGCAGCAGCTTACCTGAGTCCTTTACTCTCATGTTGCGTTTGAACAAGGACTCTACCAGGTCGCCCAGTTGTCCAAAGATGCTAACCAGTAAGCCGAGGAGTACCGCCTGCCCGTAGCTAAAATCTTGCAGGTAGAGAGGATTGGGTATAGTAAAGAGCTTGGGTAAGGTGAAGAGGAGGCTAACTATGATAGCACCGAGAACGCCGGCTATAGCCCCTTCCCATGTTTTTCCTGGGCTGATACGGGGGGCAAGATGATGCCTACCCACGGCTCTGCCAGCGAAAAAGGCGGCGGTGTCACAGCCAAAGGTGGCAAATAAAGCCAGAAATACCCAGTTTCTGCCCCCATCCATAGCTCTTAGTGCTACAAAGTAACTTAATAACCATCCCACATAGAGAATTCCGGCCATTGTCCACGCCCAGCCGATAAAAGCCCCTTCCTTTTGTCGACGCAGCAGAAGCCAGATTAGAGATAACACCACGGCTGAGGTCAGCAGCAATATCGGAAGGTCACGGTTAAAATGAGGGCTTATGATAAATAGCAGGATCCAGGCTAGCCCGAAGTAGGTAAGCGGCTTCACCTTTGCCCCGGAGACTATTTTATAGAATTCAAACGCAGCCAGCAGTCCCCAGATAGCCAGCAAAACGGTGAACCAGGGTAAAGGTTTATTAAACCAGATAGCAGCAATTAGGAGAGGAACACCCCACAGTCCAGTTATAACCCTTTTCTTTAGCATATGGTTGCGTATCAACCTCACCCCCTATGTCCCCCTCTCCTTCAGCCGTGGTGTGTGAAAGGTATAACTCCTACCGTCTCCTCGGACAGGCTATTCGGAGGTATAGGGATGGTATAATACATCTTGACTTCTGAGTCACCCACCTCGATCCTCTCCACAAAGGACTTGAGGAAGGCTCTTTGCTCAGTGATGGAGGACTTTGCCAATAGGTCTCTCATGTCATTTACATACTCCCGCACTACGTGGGGATCGGCCATGTCCACAGCCTTGTAACGTAACACCTCCTCCGCCTCAGCCTTTGCCCGCTGCAGCTCCTCCTTCTTCTGGAAGAGGGCTTGTATTCTTGAGGCAAGCTCCCCACCCTTGAACTCTCCTGTCTCCAGGGCATCGTAGAGCTTGCCCAGCCGGCTGTCCGCTTCGGCAATCTGAGGCTGAAGGAGCTCCAGTTTCTCCCTTTCCTCAGTGCAAGTCTGGGCCAGTTCCTCATTAGTCAGCCTCACCAGCTCCTCCAGGTTCTCCTCGGTAAGGATATAGCCCCTGATGCGGTCAATAACAAATCCCTCCACCTTATCCTTGCGTAGAATGGGTGACGGGCACACCTCCCTGCCCTTTCTACGGGCGTTACCGCACATATAGTAGTGGTAGCGATAGCCACCCCTGTGACCTACCATAGCTGCTCCACACTTCCCACAGCGCATAATACCGCTTAACAGGTATGGACTATCTACCTCCCTGGGGTGAATAGCCCGGGGTGCCCGAGCTGCCAACTTGGCCTGCACCTGTGCGAAGACTGTCTGGTCAATCAGGGGGGCCCAAGCACCCTCAGTTCGCAAGGGAGCAAATCTATTCTTGGCGCCCTGCGTTCTTGGTCGCTTGCCCCACACCAGTGCCCCGGTATAGGCTTCATTATGCACCATTTTCTCAATTGAGGTTGTTCCCCACTTTTTCCCTGTGCTGGACGCTAAGGCATCAGCATTAAGGCCCCGAGCGATGGCCTTTAACCCTTTTCCCGCCAGACATTCCCGGAAGATGCGCTGCACAATGGGTGCTGTTTTAGGATCAGGCCCAAGCTTGGTCCGGGAAGTCGCCCCATCTTGGACTTTCACTCTGATATAACCATACGGGGCTCTGCCGCCGTTGCAGAAGCCCCTGCCGGCGTTCTCCCTCATCCCTCTCAGCACATCCTGGGAAAGGCTGGCAGAATAAAATTCATCGATGACCTCGATAATACCTTCAAGCATCCTGCCCGAGGGCGTATCCTCCACCGGCTCGTTGATGGAGATTACCTGGATGCCCTGCTTTCTAAGCAGTGACTTGTAGATGATGGAGTCCTCCCGGTTGCGGGCGAATCTAGAGAGTTTCCAGACAAGTATTGCCTCAAAAGGGGCGGGCTTTTGCCGGGCGGCGACAATCATCTGCTTGAAGCCTGGCCTGTCTATAGACCGCCCACTCTCCGCCTCATCGATGTATTCCTTGACCACAGTATGGCTATTGCGCGAGGCATACT
>Ga0315296_10004659_pt1 | contig 11187 bp, 11 predicted proteins | sample YL17G14_18_MG_FD_203921 | JGI IMG/M metagenome (GOLD analysis project Ga0315296, IMG submission 203921) | Sediment microbial communities from Yellowstone Lake, YNP, Wyoming, USA - YL17G14_18 | ecosystem: Environmental > Aquatic > Freshwater > Lake > Sediment | place: USA: Wyoming | collected...
GGCAAGGATCCGCTCACCCTGACAAGAACCACATCACTAGCATTAGCCGAGAAGACATAGGCATCCATCTCAGCGGCGGCACCGATGGAGCCGGACAGAGTCTCACCAAAATCAATAGGTACGGCATCTTCAGATGCGGAAGCCCGAAAACAATCCACCTCAAAAAACTGGATGAGAAGAGGGATTACAAGTAAAGAGAAAGCTAAGAGCCATATTACTTTTTTCATGCGTCCACGCAAGAACGTGCATATCATGCAGAGATCTACCAATTTTCATATCTCAGCGTTATCAGATATATATTTATGGTGAATTCTTCTATAATCTATGCAAAGTTCTCCTCCGTATGGTTCGCCAATTCGAATTCGACTTGCGTACCAGTTTATTTTGAGAAAAGGAAAACAGAGTCTCGCTTTTGGTTGAAAACCTCACGACAAAAAGTGGGGTAGCTAAAGGTTGCTTTCATTTAGCGCGCAAAAATCGAGTTAGAGAACGGTGAGACTAAACCACTTCCTTGGCGATAATCTATTGCGCCATCAAGACTTCCGTTTGTTCAAAAATTAGAGTAAGAAATAGCGGTATTGCTCCTCTGCTCTTCCTCATACTATATTACAGAAAATCAGTCTGCAACATCCTCTCCGTGAACATCGGCTTTGAAGTCTGAAACCCGTTCATCCTGTTCTATGCTTTCAATCTCCTCAAGGTTAGCTTCCATGAGTCTTTTCATCTTGCGATCCTCATTCCGTTTCAGGACCTCCTCGCGCGTCAAACATCGAGATTGCGAGTTAGTCCCTGAAACACCGTCGAACCATTCGCCACCTAAGTCCAGTTTCTGCTCAGAAATCATTACTCGTGAGTCAACGTTCTCTCGGCTAGTCTTTTCGTGATGATCATCAACGTTTTTCACGCCAACAAGAATGCCTCGTTCATCGTACACTTCAATCGAGCGAAGACTCTTCTTAGGATGTATTATGTGGAATGAAGTTTCAAACCCACAGTTTGGACAATAGAAGCGTATGTTGTCGAATTTCTCGTCATGCCTAAGTCTAAAACTCTTTCCTGCACATTGTGGGCAACCATCATGTTCACATCGAGCCAACGCTGCATTGTTCACACTAACCCATCTTAAGTACTGAGCCTCAAGTGAAGAATCATATTCAAGGTCTAGAAACTCGATCCAATTATGTTTCCGCCGTCTGCCACGTTTGTTCTTAGCTATTATCGTGCACCAGCCCAGCCGAGTGCTACAGTATTTCAAAGTTTGCGCTGCAATTTTAGTCTTACTCTTGCGCATGCGCCAACTTTTATAAGCCTTTGAGGTGCGCGCGCTAAATCATTTGCATGTTATAGGAGAACCAAGAATGCTTCAACGCATACTAAAAAACAAGCTTCGCCCAGAGTCCTCAGGACGTACCTGCTTGCCCAGCCACAGGCTCTGCACGCATATTCAGACCAATACGAAATTAGGAGGGTAGCTTGTGTGAGAAAGAGAACACTGCCCAGAGGCTAACAAGCTCATAGAGCGCGCACGACTACCGCGAGAAGTGTGCACAAGTGCCACTGTCCAGTTTTTTTCTCTTTTCTTCTATGTAGGATAAACATTGCTGTCGTTCCTGCGGGCTAGAGCGATGACGATTACGATGGTTCGCAAGGGTCAACCAGTCTATGCCGGGAAACGCTGCACCCGCTTCGGCAGGTTCAGACAATGCCATCGTGCCCACGGATGAATGCAGACTATGAAATTCGCGCTATTTCCCAACTTTGTCCGAGTGTTTTTTCTTCTCTTGCTTGTTCTTTTTTTCCAATGAAGGCATACACTAATCCCCACAAAGCAATACTTACAGTCAATGATATTACCCTATGTAGGTCTTAAGACTTTTCACGGTTAAGCCTATAAGAGTTGGAAAAAGAGGGAGCTGCGGGAGATTTCGCTACTTGGAAGCTAATCCAGCCTATACACACCTGCAGAAAAAGGACCTGTAGTCTAACCGATCGATCACAAAGGTGCCATAGCAAAGAACGAAACACCTCTCTCCATTCAACTTGACAAAAATCCAGTCCAAGGCGCGCACTAGTTTGCGTTTTCTGAATGGCAAATGCTTAAATGAACAAAATCCGACTCGTTTCCATGGATCCTCTTGCGTTCTACTCTAAACCCGGTTTGATGACAGACCCGGGGAAACACGCCTCTCTATTGGCAGGTCTCCCCGACGACCTAGCCTCGCTTTGTTCGGTTGTTCAAAACAATCTGATCCATGTCTTCTGGGCCGAGCGAATGGGACTGACTCTGACTGAGGATCAGCAGAGTTCTCTACAGATGCGCCCAGTTTCTGAAAAACTCACTCATATAGCTGAAACATGTGATCAACCCGTCAGCATACCCAGGTCCCTTGATCAGCGCCAAGTTGGGAACTGCCGTGACTTCACCATCTTTCTCGTTTCTATGTTACGCCACAAAGGCATCCCAGCGAGGGCTCGCTGTGGCTTCGGCGCGTATTTCGAGCCTGGTCATTATGAAGATCATTGGGTTTGCGAGTACTGGAATGCTTTACAGAGACGTTGGGTGATGGTAGACTCGCAGCTCGACTCCCTCCAAACAGGAGCCCTGAAAATCGAATTCGACCCATTGGATGTTCCACCTGACCAGTTCCTCACCGCTGGTAGAGGTTGGAAGATGTGCCGCTCGGGAGAAGCTGATCCTGACAAGTTTGGCATTTTTGACATGCACGGGCTTAGGTTCGTCTGGGGCGACGTTGTACGAGATTTCCTGGCGCTGAACAAAGTCGAGATTTTGCCTTGGGACGGAGGCTGGGGTTTTCTCAACCAAAAACTAGCAGACCCTCTCCCTGACGAAGAAACCCTGATGCTGTACGATCAAATAGCCGCGATGACGCTCCAAATCAACGAAAAGTTTTCTGAAATCAGAGCTTACTACAAGAGCGAACCCAGGTTCCACATGCCCTCTGAATGGGGCTTACAAGAGGAATAGCGCGCACTCGTCAATAAGAAATAAAAAAGGGAGGCTTCGCTTGACATCACCACTGTGGTCGGAGTTCAACTCCCATCCGCGGCTCTAACATGTTGAAAACCGAGATTATCGAGCTACGCAAAAAGACCTTAAACGACTGATGGTTCTGTCTAGAGCCATAATCCTGAAGTGTTAGTTCAGCCTAGACTACGGGCCCTTTCACCTGGACTACTACCCTTCTGAGGTCTGGGAGCCGAGATATAACAGCTTTTTCTTCTCGAACAATTTTCCGCCGTCATGGTACCGGACTGTCACGTGTTCGAAGTCGAATCCAGAACACACCATAATAATCTGATTTTCACATGTTCCTCGGTGACTTGTCTATTGGCGAGCAGGCACATTAGTCCGCTTTCTTAGTTATGTCTGATTTCAACTGTCTGATGACGGCAATGGCGATGGAAACAACCATGTAGGTGGCGATGACTGCGGCTGAAAGTGCGATGTCCCCGGTCACCAGCGCTATCAAAGGGTTTCTGAGCGTTGGCATCAACTCTGAAGCTATGAACATGGGCAAGTTTCCGGCGCTCCATGTTGGAAGCACCTTGCTGACGTCAAGGTAGAACTGAACTGGGTGACCAGCCGCTTGTGAGAGAGTGTACAGCACGAGTAGGACGCTATACACGATTTGAGACGTTATGAACACGCCGATTGCCGCCAGCATCGCAAGTGTGCCCCTTCTCATGGCTTCGCTGAACATGAAGGTCAACGAAAAAAACAGCAGAGACGAATAGGCGATGGCTACAAAAATCACTGGAGCGAATTGGAGTTGGTTTTGAGGGCCGAAGAAAGCGAATCCCATCAACACCCCGGTGACGACCATGACGGCTTCTATAGCAATCAACAAGAGGAAGCCGCCGAGAAACTTACCGGATAAATACTCAAGTCTTTTGATCGGTTTTGAGAGCAGTATGTCAGCTGTTCCGTGTTCGTATTCCTCTGCCATGGAGCCGCCAGCGATTATTATCGCCACTAGCTGAATGAACAGGCTTTGTCCTCCTAGGACGCCGAATATCCACATTGTGGCTTTAGCTTCTTCAGTTAAGAAGCCTGGAGACACCTGAGTGAAAATTGCGAATGGAAGTACTTGGATCACTATCGCCAGAGTCACGAGGGCAAGTATCTTCTTTTTTGCTAAAGCCCTCTTCCACTCGTAGCCGACTATCACACCGACTCTCTGAAGAGTGTTCAATCTGCCCGACTCCCTTTCAGTGCGCTTAGGTAGGCATCTTCCAACGTTATCTTGCGGAGGTTTAGGCTCAGGAGAACGGCTTTCTGTTTAAAAATCTCCGTCGAAATCTGTCCCCTAAAGTCTTTCTTCTCTTTGAGTTGTATCGTCAGCTTGTTTCCTTCCACGACGATGTCTTCAACAAAATCGAGCCTTTTCAAAGCCGAGATGACATCACTTGCCGGTTCTTGAACCTCTGCTTCTATGATCCACCGCTGTGTGAAAGCCTCGAGAACCTCTGCTATGGAACCGCTGAAAACCATTCTGCCCTTGTTGATCATTCCAACGTGGGTGCAGACTCGCTGAACTTCGTCGAGCAGATGTGACGAAATAAAGATCGTCTTTCCTTTCTTCGACAGGTCGGCAAACAAGTTTCTGAAATGAGCTGTGGCTTCCGGGTCCATTCCAATAGTAGGCTCATCCATTATCAGGACTACCGGGTCGTTGATCAGAGCCAATGCGACAGATAATCTTTGAACCATCCCTTTGCTATACTTGCCTATTCTCTTGTCGCCCCACTCCTCCAATCCAACCAAGTTGAGAAGCTGCTCTATCCGCTGCTTTCTGACTTGCGAAGGCATCCCGAACATTTTGCCCATAAGGTCCAACAGTTGTTTCGCTGTGAAGAAGGTCTGAAGAGTCGGAAGCTCCGGCGCGTATCCCAAAGCTTGGAAGGCTTCAGTCGGGTTTTTGGTTGAGTTGACTCCGTCTATCTGAACCTCACCGTGGTCGGGTTTGAGCAATCCAAGCATAGTTCGAATCGTTGTCGTTTTCCCCGCGCCGTTCGGTCCAAGATACCCGTACACCCATCCCTTTTCAACCTGGAACGAGACATTGTCCAATGCCTTGAAATCTCCGTAGAACTTCGTAAGGTTGGACACATTTATGACTTCAAGGGGCATTTTTTTACCTCAGAATTCCTAGGACAAAGCCAGATGCATCCTTGCAAAACTACATTTGCGAAAGTTGCGGATATATGTTTTGACCCTGAGCCAAAGCGCACAAGTTAAAACGCAGAATCATTCTGCAGTTAGTGAGAACGCGGCGTCATTTGTGCTTCTTTAACTCCAGTGAAGTGAGCAACCTCTTCGGCGACAGATTTGAGACCGTCAAAGGTCTCTTTAGAGAGTTTCTCAAGAGGTTCCACGAATATCTGCAGAGCCGTTTGGCAAGTGCATCCCTCGTCTGGAAAGTTGAGCGGTTTGCAAAACGCGTATAAGTATGACATAAGTCATTTTGTTGCTAGAAGTAGGAATGGGTAAAGTGGATGTTTGAGAAAAGGTCTCGCACATTGGCGATTTTAATTCTAATGGTCATCGTTGGTGCCGCTCTGGTAGGAAGCGGGATTTGGGCATACGTTGCGCCCGGTGGGACGAACACGTTGAAGCCTGTGGAAATTAACGAATACAATGGGCAGAGACTTGGATCAATAGATGATTTCAGAGAGAACTCGATAAAGGGCCCCCAGTACATGGATAGCGACACATATAGACTTGTAATAACTGGCCTTGTTGAGAATGAAACCGTCTACACATATGATGACGTTGTCAATGAGCACTCGCATTACGAGAAGGTGGTCACAATTCATTGTGTGGAAGGGTGGGATGTCACAATACTGTGGGAAGGCGTGCTCCTGAAAGACTTGCTAGAAGAGGCTGGATACAATCGAAGTTCTAGTGTGGTGATCTTCTATGCTCAAGACGGCTATTCGACGAGTCTGCCGGTCTCCTACATAGTTGACAATAACATACTAATGGCCTACAAGATGAATGGGGTTGTGCTTCCGCCAGAGAGAGGGTTTCCATTTCAGTTGGTAGCTGAGAGCAAGTATGGGTATAAGTGGATAAAATGGATAACGAGAATCGAAGTGTCCGACAATGCCAGCTTTCTGGGCTACTGGGAAAGTCGCGGCTTCCCTAACGATGCTGACTTGCCGTGACCTCTGAGTCTAACACCCACGTAGGTGAATGAAAACCCTGATTTCTTTCGAGATAGAAACGTGAGAAGAGGAATGGTGATTCAAAGTTGGCAGAGACTCGTCACAGCGATGGCGTACTAGTCCGTATTGGTACTGCCGCTACTTCACTTCTGACAGACTAAAATCGCTTCGGTCTTGGTCTGGTGTAGATTTCAATCACATAGTTGTCCAGGTCGCAGAATGACACAGCATAATATCCTGGCTCAAACTGAGGATGCTCTTCACATGGGAATAGGGCTTCAAATCCGCTCTTCTTCATTTTTCTCTCAATAGCGTCAACAGTTTCTTTGTCTTGAACAAGGATCGCCAAATGATCCGCCACGACGAACTCTTCTCCAGTTGGAGCTCTGCGCTTAACCCTCGGTTCCCGTAGCTCGCTCACCCAGACCTGAAAATTCTGATTAGAGAATCCTATCCCATCTTCGTTGTCCATTATGATTTTGAAGCCAAGCCCTGCTAGCAAAGCCTTGTAAAACTTCTTCGACTTGCTCAAATTGGAAACTTCGATTCCAACGTGACCGACAATTGCTTGAGTCTGTTTCTTTGAAACCATAACGTCATGCCACGATAACGACTGATGTGCTTTTTCACTTAAATAACTATCATGCTAATCAAGCTCGCGCTCGCAGGAGCACGGCAAGCATAGGTGAAGCGCGTGAAAAAGTATTTTCAACGCGATTGTAACACAATTTTGTAACAAGAGTTCATCAAATACCGCTGTTTCTAACAATGTGCGTGCTATCACGAACAGTCGCGTCTCCATGCTGAGCTAATGCGATGGTTGGATCAAGAGACAAGAGGCAGCAAGTTCATCTCAAAGGAACCCTAGAGGTGACTATCGTGCTCCTCAGAAGGAATTCAAGCTGGAAGAACTAGCGAGGAAGACGGACACGACCACTTTTTGAGGTTTTCGCATGGGTTATTTGCTCGCAGTCATTTTGCTTTTCCGTATGAGAACCGCGGCTAAGGACGCTGTTGCCAGCAGCAACAGTGTCAGGATTGCAGCAGGAAATTCTGGTACCGTTCCTGTCCAGTTCTGCGAACTGTCCCCATGAAGGTTGCAGTGTGCCTGAACGGTGGCTAAGGGTTCATCTGTGACCGGTCCAATGTTCAGCGTCACGTTGAAAGTGCTGGTGATCTGATCTAGAGTGTGAGGGTCGTTCATGGGGAATGTTTGGAAAGGATTACCCCCAGCGGTAATAGTAACGGTGAGGCTGTCTATCCTATGACTCGCTATCTCTTGATTGTGGTAAACTGTGACGTTGAGCATCGTGTTGTCGCCGTCTTTCCAGACAGTCACGTTCCGAACCTGTGGAACGTCCGCAAAACCGGGTTTTGAAAGTGTCGAACTAGCCAAAACAAGTGCTGCGAAGAGCACAAAGGCCGACAGCTTGTTCAATCTTTTCACCGCCGACCGTATGGTGAATAGGCGAATATATGCATTTCACATTGCCGGCTGCGGTCAGGCGCAGGCTCCTCAGTACCCGTACAGGATAGTGTAGAACCAGATGCCCAGAACCAAAGCAATCGTCCATAGTATAATCGTAGCACACATCGCCATCTTCCTTCTCACACAGCCTTTTGGTGATGACTGCAGATGCCACAACGCAACGATGACGGTGCCCATGATTAAAGCGATTGAACCGGTCGCTGCATGCACCATTGCGATCAGAGAATACTCGTGAAGAGGTTGAGTTCGCACTATTTCAAGGCTGAGGAGGGAAGGACCCATCACGATAATGAAGGAAATCCAGTTCAGAGCAACGCCCACTGACATGAGAGCCCCGTGTAAGATGAGCTTGCGTGCCTTCTTCAATCCCCATGCTGTTAAAACAATCCCTAGAATAACAATCTGAAGACCAAGATTGATTTGCCCCGGAAGGTAGTTCATATTGGTGCCGCTCAAGAATTGCTTTCTGAGGGTATAAGATTTTTACTCTTACCTTTCTCTTCGTATATCACGCATTGACAGAAAAAAAGGCGAATTGCGGGAGACATTGCTACAAGAATGTTAGGTCAGCCCATACCTACCTGCAGATAGGGCCTGTAGTCTAGCCTAAAAGGCATGCGCTTCACTCCTTCGGTTCAATGTGAATTGTCAAGTTTACGTTCGGTAATTCCTCTCTCAATTCATCTTCTAGATGATCCGTGAAGTCGTGAGCGTCTTTTACGCGAAGAGCACTGTCAACCGAAAGATGAAGTTCTGCGAAGACGTGGTTCCCATGTCGGCGAGTCTTCATCTCGTGAAAATCGATGAAGTGGAATTTGTGACGGAGTAACACTTCCTTTATCTTTCTTTCTTCTTCTCGGCATGATCGATCCATGAGGTGGTGTGAGGACTTGTAGACTAATCCTGCGCCCATTCTGGCAATCAAGGCTGCAACAGCGAAGGCAAGTAAAGAATCCATGGAGGTCCATCCTGTCACCTCTACAACAAAGAGGCCCACCCATACTGCGACAGACGAGATCACATCGGACAAGAGGTGCCTTGCATCCCCCTCGAGTGCTGCGGACCCACTTTTCTTTGCTGTGCGTGCTAGCGAATATGAAAGCCCTGCGTTCAGCGCCGTAGCCAGCATTGATATGCCAATGGCGAGATTCAGCTCGAGCAGTCTAGCTTCGAAGAGTCGCTCAATTGCAGCATAGACGATCATTAGTGCAGCGACAAGTATGAAAAGCCCCTCGAGCATGCTTGATATGTCCTCGATTTTCTCATGCCCATAGTTGTGACTGTCGTCAGCTGGCCTTTCTGAAATGTGCACCGAGAAGAGCACTAATCCTGAAGCAGCTATGTTTACAATAGATTCAAGTGCATCCGAGAGGAGGGCGACGGAATTTGAGACGAAATAAGCTGATAGCTTTATGCCTAGGATGGTTGTGCCGCCGATGATTGCCATTAGTCCAGCTTGCTTCTTGTTCATGACTCGTAGACGTCTGGATGGTCGCTTATAGGTCCTTCTTCTGTAAGAAGGAAATACATGACATACGGCGTGTCACTTTGCTGAGTTGACTGCGTGCGTTAGGTATGATTTGATTATCCTATTCCTCATGAAAAAGAAGACTTTTGCGAGAGGCTTTCATTTGTCCCTTGTTCAAGTCCTATCGGCGGCGCCACGGCACTATATGAATAATCTGGACCCGCAGGACCCGCGGGCGCTAGTATGAAAGGAGGTGCGGGAGATTTCGCTACATGGTTTGGTGTGTAAATCCCAACTGGACTTTGAAAGTTAATCTTCATTGAGTTGTGGGTTGATGTGGACGCCGAGAATTCAAAAGCGAAATTCGCACTTATCCCCGCGCCAAACATGCAGCAGCATTAATCTAGTAAAAGCGTCTTAACAAGCTGAAGTGGCACGCATGCGTAGGTGTACAGCGATATGAGTTCGGTGCTTGAGCCATTCCTTCTAAGCCTTCTTGCGGGCTTGGCCACAGGGATCGGCGGCATCATAGTCTTGATGCTCAGAAAGGTCGGTGATAGAATCGTGAGCTTATCCATGGGATTTGCGTCTGGCGTTATGCTCATGGTCGCATTTAACAATCTTTTTCTCAAAGCTGAAGAATTCATCACACATTTTGAACTGATTGTCTTGTTCTCTCTCGGTGCCTTAGTTATGACCATTCTGGACTTGGCTATCCCTCACATTGAACTGACGACTGGAAAAGAGAATAGCAAAGACTCAAAAATGATCAGAACCGGCACACTTATCGCCGTAGGCATAACACTGCACAACTTGCCCGAAGGATTCGTGGTTGCCGTGGGCTACGCCTATACACCAAGCTTGGGCTTAATAATCGCCATCGCGATTTTACTTCACAACATACCCGAAGGCGTCGCCACTGCTATACCATTCATAAGAGCTGGGATGAAACCCTCTAAGATAGCGATGATAACATTTCTCTCGGGTCTGGCTGAGCCAATCGCAGCCTTGGTTGGTGCCGTTGCTCTTTCGGCCGTTGGCACCAGAACCGTAATAGGATACTCTCTTGTCTTCGCGGCTGGCGTAATGACTTACATAACAGCTGATGAACTCATACCGGTGGCGCACGAATATGGCTTCAAACACACTGTCTCCGTCGGTCTCCTACTTGGGATAATATTCGCTCTGCTCGTAGATGTTTTATTGGGCTCACGCTAGAGAGAATTGAAGAGTTGCGGGAATCAGTGGAGAAATCGCCGCTTGATCAAGGGTTCAAACCCTATCTCTCGGATCATCATAGTAAGGACATATGCTCTAGTCCATTCATGACAAGAGAAAGAATGGAATTGCATGGAGATTTCACCACTCTAGGCGTTGGGTAAAAATCCCAGATCGCCCCCTGTGACGAGCCCCCGGGCCCGAGCGGGTTTCTTTGGAAGGGTAACCCTCTCTTCGTGAAGATCTTGTTGCCCCTATGTTAAGAGTATCTTCTTACTCGTACTCGGTTGTGGCAGTAAGGACATATTTCAGCACCTGATCTATTAGACGCTAATACTTCTTTCGAAATCCAACGCTGACAATGGCGGCAGAACGCGAGATGATCATAGTTTCTGTTCATTATCATGACCACGCGTTTGGTACACGCTTAGCCTCGCTCTCCCAACTTGACAGAAAGGGTCATTGTTTCGTTGTTTCTCACTATTCCCAAGTTTACAGTCTGGTTTGGCAATGTGTTCTCCTCTAGATATGAAGAGAGATCGTCAATGTTCATGATCCTTGTTCCATTAACGGCTATTACAATGTCGCCACCAATCGAGACCACGCTTCCGCCGACTACAGCTTGACTTGTCCCTCCATGCAAACCTGTTTCGGCTGGCGCAGTTGCGATCAACCACCCATAGGTCGCATTTGTGCCCATTGCTCTTGCGACTTCATAGGTCATGTCTATCCCAGTCGCGCCTAACGAAGGATGCTGATTATACGAACCCTTCGTCACCAGCGATTCAATCTCTCGCAGTATTGTGTTGGATGGAACCGCAAA
>Ga0315296_10004660_pt1 | contig 11187 bp, 9 predicted proteins | sample YL17G14_18_MG_FD_203921 | JGI IMG/M metagenome (GOLD analysis project Ga0315296, IMG submission 203921) | Sediment microbial communities from Yellowstone Lake, YNP, Wyoming, USA - YL17G14_18 | ecosystem: Environmental > Aquatic > Freshwater > Lake > Sediment | place: USA: Wyoming | collected...
CATGGCGGCCGCCGACGCCTATCCCTCAGCGCCTGCCGGAATCGCCGCACGCTATGAGGCCGCCGGGGCACTCGCAGCGCTCGGCCGGACGGCAGAAGCGATCCAGCGATACCAGGAGGTGATCGACCGCGCCCCGCAGTCGATCTACGCCGAGACCGCCCGGCTGGGTCTCGCGGAAGCCCAGCTGCGCGCGGGGCAGTTCGATGCGGCTGTCGCGGCGTTCAGGACGCTCGTGGCGCAGAAGGACGGGAAGATGCCGCTCGATGGCGTGTTGATGCAACTTGGCCGCGCCTACGTGCTGGCCGGCAAGGCCAACGACGCCCGCCAGACCTTTCAGCGGATTGTGGACGAGTTTCCCCAGTCGTCCTATGCGCCGCTTGCGCGCAAGGAGCTCGAGAGGTCGAGAATCGCCGGATAGAGCGGGCGCCCTCGCCTATTGCGACAGGCGATAGGCCAGGATCTTCGAGATCAGCTTTGCACAGAGGAACGTCGGCGCGACCAGGCCGGGGAGCGGACACAGTTCAACCAGATCGCAGCCGACGACCTCACGCCGTGCAATCACGGTCCGCACCAGCGTCAGCAGCTCGGCCCAGGACAGGCCGCCGGGCTCGGGCGTGCCCACGGCGGGCATGATTGCCGGGTCGAGTCCGTCACAGTCAATGGTCAGATAGACACGCGGGCCGAGCGTGTCGATCACCCGATCGATCCATTGAGGATCCCGCCTCATGGTCCGGTCGAAGAACACCGTGGTGTTCAGGGCCGGTATCGCCTCGGCTTCCTCGCGGGAGACGCTGCGGATGGCGACCTGCGTGCACCGCACCCGCTCGACAATGCGCCGCATCGTGCTGGCGTGGCTGTACCGGCTGCCCTGATACGAGGCGCGAAGGTCGGCGTGCGCGTCAATCTGCAGCACCGACAGATCGGGCGTGCGCGCGGCAAGCGCCTCCACAACCGGCACCGAGACCGAATGTTCGCCGCCAAGAACCACGAGAAACTTGTCGTGCGGCGCGAGCTCCGAGACCACGCGGCGAATCTCGCCGATGGCCGCGTCAATGTCCGCGGACGGGAGCTCCATTTCCGGCAACGTGAAGACGGCTGCCATGTGCTCATCAGTGGCCATCTCATCGTCCCAGAGTTCAACCTGGCCTGACGCCAGGAGAATCTCCCTGGGCGCGTTCCTGGTGCCCGCCACATAGGAGGTCGTTCGCTCGAAAGGCACGGGCAGGACAATAGCCCTCGCCGCCGCGAACGTCCGGGAGGCTGGCTGCAGGCCGCCGAAACACAAGGGCTGGAGATGGTCGTACTGCACAGGGATGTTCATGCGTGCCCCCAAACCAGACCGCGCACTAGAAGGCGCGTCCCAGCCGGAAATAGACAGCCGGGGCCCAAGGAGTCCGGACAGCCCCATCTCGGGTCCACGCCCCGCCCAGCGTCACCGTCAGAGGCAGAGTGTAGCCCGCCACGAGGTCCAACGACACCTCGCCGCCCGTGGCGATCTTTGTAGCCTTGATCGAAAGAGTCCGCCACGACGTGTTGCCCATGTCAACAAACAGCGCGCCATGGAGCACCCGCGCCATGACGGGCAACCAGCCAAGGCCGCGGTCGATGCGCGCGATTGGACGGCGGTAGTCGATGCTTGCAGCGGCCGTGCGATCGCCCGCGAAGGCTCGCGGCTCGAAGCCCCGCAGCGTGCTCAGGGCGCTGTCTCCGAAGTTCACGAGCGGACCCGCCGGGTCCGAACCGCCAAGATAGAACACGCGGCGCACCGTGTGATCACCCGAGGCCGCCCCGGCGCCCGCGCGGATTGCCAGGATCGCATGGCGGCCGCCCAGGCGCGGATACGCCCGGATCTCGGCCGTGAACGCATCGGCATCGCCGCCAGCCCCGAGGCCACGACGGACGTGCTCGCTGGTGACCCCGATCGCAACGCCCTGCTCGGGGCTGATCGAGAACCCGTAGGTCTTCGAGTTGTTGAACGCCCACGCCAGTCTCACGGCATTCCGATTGTACGTGTCCTTCAGGCCGGCTGTCTCGATGGTTCTGTGCCCCACCGTGAACGCCGCGTGCCAGATCTGCGCATGCCGGACGGTGAGAAGCGGCAACTGCACTCCCACGTGGGCGTTGACTTCGCGCAGTCTCGCGGCACGGCTGGCGGGTCGCTCCGGTTCAGTCGGAGTTGAGGCAAAGCGCGTCCGGTCGGAGGCGCTGAGGAAGAATGCGGGCCGCCACCGATCGTAGACATACGAGAAGGACCAATCGGGCCGCGCCTGAAGCGGCTCGTTCGCTGGTCCTCCCGAGAGTCGCCAGACAAAGCCGGCCTCGAACGCGTGCCGGCCCAGCACATCTGCGCTGGAGGTGCGAAACCCGGCTTTGAGGAGTCCGTCCTCGGTCCGGAGATCCGGGAGCCAATAACGCGGGAGGAGTGTGCCGAGCGGGGAGTAGGCCGATACCGCCCGGACAGACGGGTCGTCGCCCTCGAACAGTGTCGCGGGATGTTCAGCCCCGGGAGGGTTCGGCGGTGGGGCGTCGAGCGTCAAAGGCGTCCAACTCTCCCGCTCGAGGGGAAGGGTGAACAGATCATAGCCGGCAGGCGTGTACCCCACGAAGGCGATCACCCGGCCATCAGGAGACACATCGGGTGACATCGCGCCACCCGCGATGCGAGCCACGCGGTGCAGTTTCAGCGGCCCGGTTTCGGCCAACTGCCCGGCTCCGCCGACCCGGACCTCGAGAGCGTAGAGCGCGAACTCACCGCCTTCCCGGTCGGACGAAAACACGATGGTCCGGCCGTCGGGGCACCAGGCGGGCGACATGTCACGGCCTCTGGCCGCGGACGTGAGCGGCACGACGTGCCGCGTGTTGACGATGACAATCGCCAGTTCAGCGGAACGCCGGAGAGGCCAGCGTTCCACCACGAGAAGCCGGCCGTCAGGAGACCAGCGCGGCGATCCGTACTGCACGTCAGGCTCGCGCAACGCCAGGATCGGATCGGGCAGGGGCTGGCCGGCGCGTGCCACCAGCGTCGTCACGTCGTAGACCGCCAGCGTTCGCACGCCGTCGATGAGCTGAACGCACGCCAGGCGTGTGCCGTCGGGCGACACATCCGGCTCGAGGAGACGCGCGTCGCGTGTGAGGCGCGTGACCCTGCGACTTCGCGGATCAAGGGTGTAGAGATCGCTCTTGAGCGCGACGCTTCGGCTCAGGTCGAGCTGGTCGAAGATGATCGACTGGCGGTTGTGCGTGATCTGCGTGCCGCCGTACCGGTGCACCACCGGCTCCGGGCGAGCGCCGCCATCCACAGGAACGATCATCAGCGCAGGGAAATCGTCCGCGTTCTGGACTGAGTACAGCAACGCTGGCGCCCCGACGGCCCCGCCGGCCGTTGCCACCGTTATGCCGGCTGGCAAGAACCGCGGCCCTGCAACCTGGAAGCCGTGGAACGTCAACCGCTTCGGCTCTTGAACGCCGGACGGGCTGCCCGGCCGCGGAACGGGGAACGAGCGCTCGAAGTCGCGCCAGACCTCGCCAAGCGGCTTCCGGAAGACCTTTCGGAACGCGAGGTTCGGCAGGAAGTAGTAGCCCCGGGCGGTCGTCGTGGAGAGCTGTGCGATGGTTGCCTCGCCGTACTGCTCCGCAAGGTAGCGATAGAAGAACCCGCCATAGACATAGGGCGCGTAACCCCCTGGCCACGGCACGAGCCCGCCGTTCACGCGATCGAGCGGTTCGAACCGGCCCGCGCGGCGCGGCACGGCCAGAAGGCTCCCGAAGTCACCCGCCGCGAGCCGGCCGCGCCCCGTGGGCTGGGATTCCTGGTACGTGGCGAGTCCCTCGACCTGCCAGAGCGGCTGGACCGCATTCGGAAAGACGATTGGCGCCCGGCCGAAGAGCTTGCGGAGGCCCGCTGCGAGGAACCCGGAGCGATCGAAATGGAGCACATGCGTGTACTCGTGGATGAACACGAGCCTGAGCCAGTCATCCGTGTTGCGGAGCGGATTCAAGGTTTCCGGCGGCCCCGCGACGATCTCAATGGCGTTGTACGGAAAGGTCCTCGAGAAGCCGTTTGCCACGTCGCTTTGATCAGCCAGCACGACGTGCGTCCTGCCGGCCACCGACGCATTCAGACGCATGGCGAGGTCCGCGTGGACGTCCTCGGCGATGGCGGCCAGCCTGCGCGCCAGGCGCTCCTCTCCCTGATGGAAGTGGATGTAGAAGTGGCGGGTGGTGAGGGTCCGAAAGCGGAGAGCCGGGTCGTACTTTGACGCGGCGTCACTGCGGACGCTCGCCAACACGCCGGCGAGCGCCAGCACCAGTAAGACCACCACCGGGGCCGGAGCGTTCTTCATTGCCCCACCCGATACACCTGGGCGCACGAGAGGCTCTGCGCAGCCAAAACCACTGCGAGCGGCGCCAGCGAGTCGCGCCGACAGGGCCGGATCATGATGTGGGGCGCGTGTCCTTCTTCAGCTCAGCGAGCAGTGCGAGCGCCTCGAGCGGCGTGATGCGATCGAGGTCCATCTGTTGGAGGCGTTCCGCCAGGCGGTCGCCCAGCGAGGACGGTGCCTGAAACAGGGCCAGCTGCTGCTGGGGCTCGGTCGGCGTCCGCGCGAGGGCGGGACGGCCGCCGCGAGTCAGCGCGTCCCGTTCGAGGGCGCTGAGGATCTCACGCGCCCTGGCCACGACGGTGAGGGGCAGCCCCGCCAGCCGCGCCACCTGGATGCCGTAGCTCCGATCGGAGCGGCCCGGGACGACCTTGCGGAGGAACACGATCTCGTCATGCCATTCCCGCGCGTCCACGTGAAAGTTGACGACGCCAGGGAGGCCGTCCGCCAAATCGGTCAGCTCGTGGTAGTGCGTGGCGAAGACGGTTTTCGGGCGGGCGCGCGCGCTCGTGGCCAGTTGCTCGGCGACCGCCCAGGCGAGGCTCAGGCCGTCGAAGGTGGCCGTGCCGCGCCCGATCTCGTCGAGAATCACCAGGCTGCGCGATGTCGCCGAATACAGGATGTTCGCCGTTTCCTGCATCTCGACCATGAAGGTCGACTGTCCCTTGGCGATGTTGTCGGACGCACCGACCCTGGCAAAGATACGGTCAACCAGACCGATCTTCGCCTCACGGGCGGGCACGAACGAGCCGATTTGCGCCAGGAGGGAGATGAGCGCCGTCTGGCGCAGAAACGTCGACTTGCCGCCCATGTTCGGGCCGGTCACGATGACCAGCTGGTGTGAGGTGCCGTTGAGCACGCCGTCATTGGGCACGAACGGATCAGGGCAGTACCGCTCGACGACCGGATGCCGCCCATCCAGGACGACAATCTCGTCCCCATCGTGGACGTACGGCTTGACGTAGTTCCTGGAGGCGGCCAGGTCGGCCAGGCTCGCGAGCACGTCCAGCGTGGCGAGAGCCCTGGCCGTATCCTGCAGGCACGGCGCGTCGGCTGCGACCTGGGCCCTCAGCTCCTCGACGATCTCGACCTCGCGCTCGAGCATGCGCTCGTCGGCGCCCAGCACCCGCTCCTCGTGTTCCTTGAGCACGGGCGTGATGAACCGTTCACCGCCGGCGATCGTCTGCTTGCGCACATAGTCCGGTGGCACCGCGTGCAGGTTGGACTTGGAGACCTCGATGTAGTAGCCGAAGACCCGGTTGTACCGGATCTTGAGGGACGCAATGCCCGTTCGGGTCCGCTCCCGCGCCTCCATGTCGGCAATGACCTGCTTGCCCGTTCGACTGATGCGGCGCAGCTCGTCCAGCTCGGGATCGACGCCGTCCCTCACCGCGCCGCCGTCGCGCGCCAGGGCCGGCGGATCGTCAACCAGCCATCGGTCGATCGCCGCGCGCATGTCAGGCACATCGTCCAGCTGGCCAGCGAGGCTGACGGTCAACGGCGCCTGACACCGCTCGAGCAGCATGCGCAGCCTTGGCACTGCTGCCAGCGACTGCTTCAGCGCCACCAGGTCCCGCGGCCCGGCCGTCCCGAGCGCGGCCCGGGCCACGAGGCGCTCCATGTCCTGCACGCTTCTGAGCGTGTCCCGGATCTTCCCGCGCTCCGTGGTGCGAAACGCGAAGTCCTCGACCGCGTCGAGCCGGTCGCGGATGCGCTCCAGGACCAGGAGCGGTCTGAGCAGCCATGCCCGGAGCAGCCGCCCGCCCATGGGCGTCACCGTGCAGTCGATCTCGTGGAGCAGCGACCCCTGACGCCCGCCGCCGGTCGCCTCGACCACTTCGAGGTGCTTCAGCGTTATGGCATCAATAACGAGCGCGTCGGCGGCATGCCTGAACGTGACGCCACGCACGTGCGCGAGGTCGCCTTTCTGCGTCTCGCGGAGATATCGGACCAGGCCGCCCGCGGCCCTGACGGCAGCTTCGCGTCCTTCGAGACCGAAACCGTCGAGACTGGTAGTCCGCAGCTGCTCGATCAGGACGGCGCGGGCCGCCTCGTACTCGAACATCCAGGCGTCGATGGCCGTCACGGGAGCCGCGCCGCGCGCATTCGCCGGCAGCACAGCGCTGAGATCGAATGCTGCGGGTGCCACCAGCTCGCGCGGCCGGAGAACCGCGACCTCATCGGCAAGCGCCTGAAAGCCCGCGAGACCGCGATACTCCGCCGTGGTGAACTCGCCCGTGGAGAGATCGAGCAGCGCCGCTCCGACCGTCTCGACGGCGGGCGATTCCGGTCCGCCGGCTCCTGACGCCGTGCCTCTCGCCGCGTACGCCGGCACGAGGGCCAGCAGAAACGCCGGCTCCCGCGCGTCGAGGTAGGTCGAATCGGTCAAGGTTCCTGGCGACACCACCCGGACCACTTCGCGTCGCACCAGGCCCTTGGCCTTCCTGGGATCCTCGACCTGGTCGCACACCGCGACGCGAAAGCCGCGCCTGACGAGGCGGGCGATGTAGGTATCGACCGCGTGATGCGGCACGCCGCACATGGGAATGGCCCCGCCCTCGCTGTCCCTCGAGCGGGACGTGAGCGTGAGCTCGAGCACCTTCGAGGCGACGAGCGCATCGTCATAGAACGTCTCGAAGAAGTCGCCCATCCGGAACAGCACGATGGCGTCACGATACTGGCGTTTGGCGTCAAGGTACTGGCGCATCGCCGGCGTTGGCTGGCTGGACGACGAGGCGGTCAGGGGAGGCTCGGACGGGCGCGGCATGGGGCTATGATCGGCGTGGCGAACCCTCGTGTGAGTATAGGGAGCACACTTCGACGCCGTCAAGGTAAGCGATACAATGACGCAGGACGCGTTCGCCGCATGCTGGTCATTGCACTCGACACCACCTCGCGCGCCGGCAGCACCGCGCTCGCGCGCGACGGCGAGATCATCGGCGTCCAGACCGGCCTTGCGGGCCGAACGCACGCCGAGCGGCTGCCGAAGGACCTGCTGGACCTTCTGGCACGGCACGGCCTCGGTCTGCCCGACGTCGACGTCTTCGCCGTGGCGGCGGGGCCCGGGTCATTCACGGGCCTTCGGATTGGCATCGCGACAGTTCAGGGGCTGGCGTTTGCGACCGGTCGGCCCATCGTCGCCGCTTCGACCCTCGACGCCCTCGCGCTACTCGGTTCCAGCCCCGGTGACGATCTGCTGGTGGCGGCCTGGATCGACGCGCAGCGCCGTGAGGTGTTCTCCGCGCTCTACCGGTGCGGCCCGCATGTGCACGATGCGGCGGCCGACGCCACAATCATCGACGAAGCTTCAGTGGCCGGCCCGCACGCGACCCTCGAGCGATGGAAACCCCTGATGGCTGGCAGGCGAGTGCGCTTCGTGGGAGATGGGGCGGTGACCTATCGGGATCTTGTCGCCGCCGCAGCCGAGCCGTGCACCGAGGTCGTGGTGCCGGCGCCGCCACTGGCGCCGGCGATCGCACGGATCGCGACCCGCAAGGCCACCCAAGGCCTCGCCACGGCACCGCACGCGATAAGACCGCTCTATGTGCGTCGGCCGGATGCGCTCCTGGCGCGCGAGCGCTCGTGGTCTGAGGGGTGATGTCCCACGGATGGCTCCCGGTGGGCTGGAAGGTGGAACGAGTCGATTCCGAGCGGGATCTTGAAGCCATGCTCGAGATCGAGCGGACCTCGTTCGCGAATCCCTGGACGCGGGAGATGTTCGAGCATGAGCTGCAGCACCCCCAGGTGTCGCACACGTTCGTGATCCGAACGCCCACGGTGCATGTCGCGGGATTCTGCATCCTGTGGATCGTTCTTGACGAGATCCACATCAACAACCTCGCGGTGAGGCCGGATGGGCGGCGGACGGGCCTCGGCCGCGCGCTGCTGAAAGCGGCCCTCGCGGAAGCGGCCGCCCTGGGGGGACGCCGGGCGACGCTCGAGGTGCGGCAATCGAACGAGGCGGCCGTCCGGTTGTACGAGGGGTTCGGCTTCCGGGTCGCCGGGGTCCGGCCGGCGTACTACTCGAATCCAGCCGAAGATGCGCTCGTCCTCTGGCTCGATTCCATCAGCGGCGTCTTGTCGGAGAGTCCGGGCTGCCCTTGAAACGCCCCGGGGCTTGTGGTACGTTGCCGGTAACCGCGATCACTCGCCTCGGAGACCACACGCTGCTGGCCAATGCTATCCAAGGAGGCGGAGAATGACAGCCGACTCACAGGACGTGAAAGCCCTGCTGCTTGAGACTGACGACGAGTACCGTCAGCTTGCCACCAAGCACCAGGAGCTTGAAGGGCGCCTCCAGGAACTCGCCGCAAAACACTACTTGTCGCAACCCGAACAGCTCGAAGAAAGCACCTTGAAGAAGCGGAAGCTCCAGCTCAAGGACCGGATGGAGGACATCCTGCGGCGCCATCGGCAGCGCCCGGTCTCGCCGGCAATATCAGGCCTGAATCACGGCTGAGTGAGCATCGACACCCGGGTCTCTGGTCGTCCACCGCAGAAGAGGCCATGGCTCGCCATGAGGATTGACCGCGCGGGCGTGCCGTACGTCGCGGCAGCGCTCGTGCCGGCCGTTGTCATGTCCGCACTCGGGCGTCCAGGACTGGCCGTGCCCCTGGTGGCGCTCGCAGGCGTGCTGGCGTACTTTTTCCGGGATCCCGACCGGAAGGTGCCAGCTCGTGCCGATGTGGTTCTGTCGCCGGCGGATGGGCGTGTGCTCACGGCGGGGCACACCGCGGTCGCGGGTGCGCCGGACGGCGAGTGGCAGCAGATCAGCATCTTCCTGTCCCCGCTGGATGTGCACGTGAACCGTGTTCCGGTGTCAGGACGGCTCGTGCGGGTCGAGTACCAACCCGGACGCTTCTGGCCGGCATACCGCGACGAGGCGGCCACGCGGAACGAACGCAACGAACTGTGGATCGATCGCGGCGGCGAGATGGTCATCTGCCGACAGATCAGCGGTGTGCTGGTCCGGCGCGTCGTGTGTCGCATCCCCGCAGGGACCGAGGTCCGCGCCGGCGAGCGGTTCGGCATCATGAAGTTCGGCTCGCGTATCGATCTCTTTCTCCCGACGCGCGCCGTCTTGGCGGTCAGGCCGGGGGACCACGTGCGCGCGGGTGAGTCCATCCTGGCGACGTTCTAGCGGGACGTCATGATTTTTGAACCGGAGACGGACCATCGCCAGCAGCTGCTGAGCAGGCTCAACCGCCGCTCGGAGCGCCGCCGGCGCCTTCGGCGAGGAGTCTACCTGCTGCCGAGCATGTTCACGCTCGCGAACATGTTCTGCGGGTACGCCTGCGTGGTGTACGCGACACGGGGCGACTACGAGACGGCCGCTCCGTTCATCGGGTTCGCCATCATTCTGGACATGCTCGACGGGCGGATCGCCCGCCTGACCAATACGGAAAGTCCCTTCGGCGTCGAGTTCGATTCCCTCGCCGATGTGATCTCGTTCGGGATTGCCCCGGCCATCCTGGCGTTCCTCTGGGGGATGTCTCCGCTCGGCCGGCTGGGGTGGGCTGCCAGCTTCTTGTTCGTGACCGGTGCCGCCATGAGGCTGGCGCGGTTCAATATCCAGGCGGCGGTTGACAAGCGATACTTCGCGGGCATGCCGACGCCGGCGGCGGCCGCGGTGCTGGCCTCCACGGTCTATGCGGATCCGACGCGCCTGACCAGCTACCCGGGGGCGTTGCCGGTGCTCGCTCTGGTGCTCGTGCCCGCCTTTCTGATGGTCAGCACGATCCGATTCCGCAGTTTCAAGGACCTGGACCTGTCACGGCCCCGTCCGTACACCGTCCTGATTCTTCTCGCCGCCGGCCTGGTCGCCATCACGAGCCACCCGCGCTGGGTCCTCGTGTTGCTCGCGTACGCCTATCTGCTGTCAGCCTTTGTCGAGATGGCCGTCAACCGCTTCAGGCGACGGGGTGGCTCTCACACGCCCCTGCTTGCCGCGAAAGCCAACGACCCACAGCCGCCAGCGACGCCGGCATCCTGACGCGCGGCGCCTGCTACGGGATCGGCAGTCCGATGGTGACGACGGTGCCCGCACCCGTTGTACTCTCGACCTCGATCGTCCCGCCGTTCAGCTCGACGTTCCGCTTCGCGATGGTGAGCCCGAGGCCGGTACCGGTGGCCTTGGTCGAGAAGTAGGGCTCGAACACGCGCTCGCGGGCCTCCGCGTCCATCCCGACGCCCGTGTCGGCAATTGCCACGCGCAGCTGGCGGCCGGTCTCGCACGTTGACGCGCGGATCGTCAGGGTGCCCTGGCCGGGCATCGCGTGCAGCGCGTTCTCGATCACGTTGGTCAGCGCCCGGCCCAGCAGCGTCCGATCGACGACGATCAACGGGAGCTCGTGGGGCACGGCCACCTCGATGGCTATGCGCTCGCCCGCACCCGCGCGATATGGTTGAACCACCTCCTCGACGAGATCGACAAGCGCCGTCTTCTCTGGACGCGGCTTCGGGAACGACGCGAAGCTCGAGAACTCGCCGGCGATCTGCCGGAGCAGGCGCACCTGTGACAGGATTGATTCCACGCATTCTTCGAGCACCGGGTCGAGCGGGCGTCCGCGATCGAGATGTACCCGCCGAAGGTGCTCGGCCGACAGTTGGATAGGCGTCAGGGGGTTCTTGATCTCGTGAGCCACCTGCCGCGCCATTTCGGCCCACGCCTCGAGCCGGTGCGTGCGCTCGAGCTGGGCTCGCTGACTTTTCAGGTCGTCGGCCATGCTGTTGAACGCTTCGACAAGGCGGCGAAGCTCGTCGGTCGATGTCGCGGCGATCCGTGCGTCGAGGTCGCCCCGTGCGATCC
>Ga0315296_10004661_pt1 | contig 11187 bp, 9 predicted proteins | sample YL17G14_18_MG_FD_203921 | JGI IMG/M metagenome (GOLD analysis project Ga0315296, IMG submission 203921) | Sediment microbial communities from Yellowstone Lake, YNP, Wyoming, USA - YL17G14_18 | ecosystem: Environmental > Aquatic > Freshwater > Lake > Sediment | place: USA: Wyoming | collected...
CAGGTCGATCACCGCGCCGTCGGCGAGCGTGCGTCGCTCCAGGCACACGACCGCAAGCAGCACCCCGAACAGCAGCACGAAGTTGGCCCGGCCATGGACCCTCAGGCCCCGCGCGCGCGCCCGGTCATGTTCGAGCGCCGTCGCCGGTTCCTTCGAGTACGCGTACGTGTCCCAGACGTAGAAGACCGTCAGCAGGATGGCGACCGCCGTCAGCCAGGCGGGCCAGAGGGCGCCGAGCGTCCAGAAGAACGGCACGCCGTACAGGTAGCCGAGAAAAAGCGGCGGGTCACCTACGGGCAGGAGCGAGCCGCCGATGTTGGCCACCAGGAAAATGAAGAAGACGAACACGTGGGTCTTCCGCGTCCGCTGGCTGTTCGTCCTGAGCAGCGGGCGGATCAGCAGCATGGCCGCACCCGTCGTGCCAATCAGGCTCGCACTCAGGGCGCCGATGACCAGAAACGCCGTGTTCACGAGGGGCGTGGCCGCGAGATCGCCATCCAGATACACGCCGCCCGAGATCGTGAACAGCGCGATGAGCAGCACGATAAAGGCGTAGTAGTCGCGGAGAACCTCGACGATGACCTCGAGGCCCATCGGCCCCTGGTTCAGGAGGTACGCGAGCACGGGCAGCGAGCACAGGGCGCTCACCACCCCCTTGTTGAGGTGGGATTCCCACCACGGGCCGCGCACGAGGGGGACGATCGCGATGCCGATCAGGATCAGCACGAACGGAACCACCGCCCAGGGGGAGAGCCGCGCGCCGAGTGTCTCTTCGAGATCCGGGGGCACCTGGTCTGGCGGCGTCGTGAGGTCCCCCCCCCTGCCCGACTGCACGGCCGCCGGCACGAGGCTTGTCTGCTCCCCGGAACTGGCCCAGCCAGCGCGGGTGGCCATGAGGCCTGCGGCCAGCACTGCGGCAGCGAACACCAGGGTCCGTCCTCGAGCCAGTGTCACGTCTCCTCCCAGACTCGGACAGCCTCTCCACTGAACGCGCTTCATCTTACCGCAGCGGGCGGAGCCGATATACAGTGTAGGGAGACCTGAAGGCCCCGGGGACCATGATCCGCATTCTGATCGATCCGGTGGCACCCGATCGCGAAGCGCTCGCAAGGGCGGCCGACGTCCTCGCGCGAGGCGGCGTGGTGGCCTATCCGACCGACACGCTGTACGGCCTCGCGGTGGACCCCCGCAGGGCGGCGGCGGTGGAGGCGCTGTACCGCATCAAGGCCCGGGGGCCAGGGGAGCCGTTCCCGCTGATTGCCGCCAGCCAGGCTCAGGTCGAAGCGCGTGTGGGGCGGCTCTCGGATCTGGAGCGGAGGCTGGCCCGACAGTTCTGGCCCGGGCCGCTGACCCTCGTGATCGCGGCCGCCCCGCCGCTCGCTGAAGCTCTTCACAGCACGAGCGGCCGTGTGGCCGTACGGGTGCCCGCGCACGCGGTGGCCGTGGGGCTTGCCGCACTGGCCGATCACCCCGTGACGTCAACGAGCGCCAACCGGTCCGGACAGCCGGCGTCCGCCGCCCCTGACGACGTCGCTCGCGGGCTGGCGGACTCGATTGATCTGCTGCTCGACGGCGGGGCCGCACCCGGCGGGCCGCCGTCGACGGTCGTGGACACCGCAGGACCGGTGCCCGTGCTCCTGCGCGCGGGCGCTGTGCCGTGGGAGCGCGTGCTAGAATCGCTGCACACCGCGTGATGGTCCCATCGTCTCGTGCCGGTCATCGTGAGCGCGCGGCCCTCGTGGGTTTGACCAGCGGCTCGTCCGTCAGGCGTCTCGACGCGGAGCGCTCGATGGACGAGCTTGCGGGGCTGGCCCGGGCGGCCGGCGGCGACGTGGTCCTCCGCGTGCTGCAGGAGCGCGCGCGCCCGGACGCGTCCACGTTCCTCGGCAGCGGCAAGATCGCGGCGCTGGCGCGGGCGTGCGATGAGGCTGCCGTCGATCTCGTGGTGTTCGACAACGAGCTGACGCCCGCCCAGCTGCGGGAGATCGAATCGCGCGTGGACCGCATGGTCGTTGACCGGACGCAGCTCATTCTCGACATCTTCGCGGCGCGCGCACGCACACGGGAAGGCAAGTGGCAGGTAGAACTCGCCCAGCTCAGATACCTGCTGCCGCGACTGGTCGGATCGCGCGTTGCGCTCTCGCGGCTCGGAGGCGGGATTGGCACCCGGGGTCCTGGCGAGACGAAGCTCGAGACAGACCGTCGCCGGATCCGGCAGCGCATCAGCGCCATCGGGCGCGAGATCGAGCTCGTGCGGCGGCGCCGGGCGCAGTCGCGCGAGCGGCGACGGAAGGCCTCGGTGCCGACGGTTGCGCTGGTCGGGTACACGAACGCCGGCAAGACCACCCTGTTCAACGCGCTGACGCGCGAATCGGCCGAGGTGTCGGACGCGCTGTTCGTGACGCTCGACCCGCTGGTCCGGCGCGTGCCGGACGCGGAGCGGCGGGAACTGCTGCTCTCGGACACCGTCGGGTTCATCGACCGGCTCCCGCACGCGCTCGTGGCCGCGTTTCACGCGACGCTCGAGGAAGTCGCGGAGGCCGACCTGCTCCTGCATGTCGTGGACGCGGCCAGCCCGGCTGTCGAGGCACGAATGGCCGCCGTCCGGCGGGTGCTCGAGGAGGTGGACGCCGCGGACGTGCCAATCGTCGAGGTGATGAACCAGTGCGACCGCCTCGGCGAGCCGGAGCGCCGGAGGCTCGAGCAGAGCTATCCGGACGCATGGTTCGTATCCGCTTTGACTAAGGCAGGGTGTCCGGACCTGCTTGAGGCGATCGCCTCGCGGCTGGCGCTCGACACGTGCCGGGTGACGCTGCACTTTGATCCAGGGCGGGAGGTCGATCGCCAGCGCATCAAGCAGCTCTACCGGCACGCCAGGGTCTTGGGACACATCGCGCGCGACGGGCGCGTGTCGATCGAGGCCGACGTGCCGAAACGGCTCTTGAGCCGGTTCGTTCCCGAGGAGGCGAACGCACCGTGAGTGGCGCCGGGGGGCGGGACGCGCGGGGGACCCGCGGGACGCAAGCGGCAGCGCTGGCGCTCGCCGCGTGCGCGTGCGCCGGTGTGCTGGCGCTCGTCAGTTGCGCGCCGAAGGCCGTCGAGCCGGCGACGACGTTGGCGCTGCGGTTCCCCGACTTCCTCTTTCCGTCCGTGCCGCAGGGCGCCTGGGGGGCCGAAACGGTCGCGCTGCACGAACGGGGCTGGCGTTTCCTGCAGGGAGGCGAGGTGCGCGACGCGGAGCGCGCATTCAGACGGGCTCTCCAGCTGACGCCGCCGTTCTATCCGGCCGAGACAGGACTCGGTTATGTCCGCCTCGCCGAGCGGTCGTACGCCGCCGCACTCGCCGAGTTCGATCGGGCCTTGCGCCGGGCGGAGGACTACGTGCCGGCGCTCGTCGGCCGTGGTGATGCGCTGCTTGGCGTATCGCGCCCGCGGGAGGCGCTGGAGAGCTTCAAGAACGCGATTGCGCTGGACCCGTCGCTGGCCGAGGTCCGCCGGCGGGCGGACGTCGTGAGCCTTCGCCTTCAGCAGGACGCGCTCGCGGCGGCTCGCCGGGCCGTGGAATCTGGAGACTATGAGGGGGCGCGGCAAGCCTACCTGCGCGCGATTGACGGGTCGCCCGACAGCGCGTTCCTGTACCGCGACGTGGCGGCCGTCGAACGCCTCCGGGGGAACGCGCACGCTGCGCTCCAGCACCTCAGGAAGGCGGTCGATCTCGACGCAGGCGACGCCCGATCGTGGATTCAGATTGGCGAACTGCTGGAGGAGCAGAAGGACTTCGATGGCGCAGCGGCCGCCTACCTGCGGGCGGCGCAGCTCGAGCCGGGCGCGGCGGCGGACGTCCGGCTCGAGCGGGTCAGGGGCCGTGCGGTGCTGGCCAGGCTGCCGGCAGCCTACCAGCATATTCCCGCATCGAGCCAGATCACGCGGGGTGATCTGGCGGCGCTCGTTGGAATCCGCCTCGAGCCGCTGCTGCAGCGCGCACCCGCCCGCGAAGCAGTCGTGATCACCGACGTGCGGGGGCACTGGGCTGCTTTCTGGATTCAGGCCGTCATCCGGGCGGGTGTCATGGAGGTGTATCCCAACCACGAGTTTCAGCCAGAGGGTCCGGTCCGGCGGGCGGACCTCGCCGTCGTGGCGAGCCGCATGCTGCAGATCGTCGGGGCGGGGCAACCGCGGGCCTATCAGGAGTGGCAGCGCGGCCGGCCGGGAATATCGGATGTTCCGGCCGGAAACGTCTACTACGCCGCAGTGGCGCTTGTCGTGACGGCCGCCGTCATGCCCCTGGTCGAGGGGGACGCTTTCCAGCCGGCGCGCCCCATGAGCGGCGCTGAGGCGCTTGACGTGCTCGGGCGCCTGGAGGTCTTGGGCCGATGACCATCATGACGGTCGCCAATCAGCTCACGCTACTCAGGATGTTTCTCATCCCGGCCTTCGTCATCCTCGTGCTGTACGGAAAGCCGGGATGGGCACTGGTGACGTTCGGTGTTGCGGGGATCACCGACGCGCTGGACGGCCTGGCTGCCAGACGGGCCGGGCAGCGGACGAGCGTCGGTGCCTGGCTCGATCCCATGGCAGACAAGCTCCTGCTCGTGTCGACGTTCATCGTGCTGACCGTGCCCGGCACGGGAATGGTCAACCGGTTTCCTCTCTGGCTGACGGTGCTCGTGATCAGTCGTGACGTGGTCATCGTCCTCACGGTGGCGGTCGTCAACCTTGCGGTCGGGCCGCGGACCTTCCGCCCGTCGGTGTACGGCAAGGTCGCGACGGCCGTCTACATCATGACGTGTGTGCTGGCCATGTTCTTCAACTACCTCGGCCAGCACTCGCGCCTGGTCGATGTGGCGATCTACGCGTCGCTGGCGGTCACGCTCGCGTCTGGAGTCCACTACATCGTGCACGCGGCCCGGATCATCAACCAGCCTCAATAGCGTCTTTCCGGCAGGCACGGAGCCGCACGACGGGCCCCGGGGTCCGAACCGGGACCTCGCCCAACGGCTGGCGAAACCCCCTTTCCCTATTTGATCTTCGTGCGGAAGTAGCGGATGGTGTGTTCGAGGCCTTCTTCGAGCGTCACCGTGGGCTCCCACTGGAGCAGGGTCCGCGCCCTTGCGATGTCGGGCTGGCGCACCTTCGGGTCGTCCGTCGGCAGCGGGCCGTAGACAATCCGGCTTCTCGAGCCGGTCATTTGCACAATCGTCCGGGCGATGGCCTCGACGGTCATCTCGTGGGGGTTGCCGACGTTGACCGGATCGTTCAAATCCGACAGCATCAGGCGAATCACGCCCTCGACGAGATCGCTGATGTAACAGAAGCTCCGCGTCTGACGGCCGTCGCCGAAGATCGTGATGTCCTCGTTCCGGAGCGCCTGCGAGATGAAGGTTGGCACGGCGCGCCCGTCGTTGATGCGCATCCGCGGTCCGTACGTGTTGAAGATGCGGACGATCTTCGTGTCGACGTCGTGGTAGCGGTGATACGCTACCGTGATGGCCTCGGCGAAACGCTTGGCCTCGTCGTACACGCCGCGGGGGCCGATCGGGTTCACGTTGCCCCAATACGTCTCCTTCTGAGGGTGCTCGAGCGGGTCGCCGTAGACCTCGGATGTCGACGCCAGTACGAAGCGTGCGTGCTTCGCCTTGGCCAGCCCCAGCGCCTTGTGCGTCCCCAGGGCGCCGACCTTCAGCGTTGGAATCGGGAGCTCGAGATAGTCGATCGGGCTTGCCGGGCTCGCCCAGTGCAGCACGGCCTCGACCGGGCCGTCGATGTAGATGTAGTTCGTGACGTCGTGCTTGATGAACAGAAAGTCCCGGTTGGCCAGGTGCGTGATGTTGGCGATGTCACCCGTGAGCAGATTGTCGATGCCAACCACGGACCAGCCGCGGTCGAGCAGTGCCTCGGCAAGGTGCGATCCAATGAAGCCGGCAACGCCGGTGATGACCACGCGGGGTTTCGCGCCCATGGCTCTCGTCTCCAGCCAGGTCAATATGCGTCCTTGAGCAGCCCCCTGACCACGGTGAGCCAGAGGATCTTCATGTCGAGCCGGACCGACCAGTTCTCGATGTAGTAGAGGTCGTACTCGATGCGTTTCTCGATCGACGTGTTGCCGCGCCAGCCGTTGACCTGCGCCCAGCCCGTGATGCCTGACTTGACCTTGTGCCGCAGCATGTACTGCGGAAACCGGTGCTTGAACTGCTGCACGAAGAACGGCCGCTCCGGCCGCGGCCCGACCAGCGACATGTCCCCCTTGAAGACGTTCCAGAACTGTGGCAGCTCGTCCAGATCGTAGCGGCGGAGAAAACGCCCGCAAGGCGTGCAACGCGGATCGTCCTGGCTCGCCCAGATCGGCCCGGTCTCTCCCTCGGCCCCGGCAAACATCGACCGGAACTTGTAGACCGTGAACCCCTTGCCGTCCAGGCCCATGCGCTCCTGCCGGTAGAAGATCGGGCCCGCGGACGTGAGCCGGATCACGAGCCCAATGACGGCACAGGGCAACGCGAGCACCGCGAGCGCAAGGCCGGAGATGCCGAGATCGACCACCCGCTTGAGGGCGCTGTTCAGCCCCTGCAGCGGCACGTCGGTGATGTTGATGATCGGCACGCCGTCGAGGTCCTCGAGGCGGGCGCGCAGCGCAATGACCTGCAGCAGATCGGGCACGACCTTGATGTCGAGCAGCTCGCGGCTGGCCGCGTCAATCACGTCGAGCATCTTCACGTGCTCCTCGAGCGGCAGCGCGACGTACAACTGGTCGATTCGCTCCCGCCGGACGATCTCGCCGGCCTCCGCGAGGGTTCCGAGGAGCGGCAGGCCGCGGTGGCCGAGGTGATCGCCTCCGGCCCGGTCGTCGACGAAGCCGGCAATGCGAAACCCAAGCTCGCGATGTTCGAGGATCCGGTCCGCGACCAGCTTGCCCAGGTCGCCGGCCCCTGCGATGAGGATCCGTTTCAACCCGATGCCGGCGCGCCACCGGCGCTCGAGGGCCTGACGCACAACCTCTCGCGAGGCGAAGGTCAGCGCGACGTTGAGCACGAGGTACAGCGCCCAGACGGGCTGTGACACCTCGAAGGCTCCGCGCAGCTTGAGCTCGCCGCTGACGACGTAGGTCTGCACGTACAGCGTGCTGACCACACCCATCACAACCGCAAGCACGCTGCCCACGAGGACGGCAAAGAAGTCGTCGACACGTGATCGGCCGCGCCGCAGCTGGTACAAGCCCTGGAGGTAGAAGGCGAAGGGAACCAGCAGCCCGACAAAGGGGAAGATGTTGACGTACTGCCGGAAGGGAGGAAGGCCCTTGGTGATTGGGATGATGCCCGTCTCGAACCGCAAGACGTACGCCAGCACGAACGCCACAATCGAGAGCAGCGCGTCCGAGAGGACGAAGAACGCGATCAGCCACTGCGTGTAGCGCTTTACCATGTCATCGCGTCCGCTGGCGCATGCAGGGTCTCCCGGACGACGGCCGAGATCTCGGAGGCAAACCGGCCCCGCCCGAACGCTTCCGCATGCCGGCGGATGGCCGCGGAGTCGAATGGCGTCGCCAGCGCACGCGCGATCTGCTCCGCAAACGCCTCGACCGAGCTCTCCGGCACGAGCGCGCCCGTGATGCCGTCAACCACGGTCTCGAGGGCGCCGCCTCTTCCCAGCGCGACAACAGGCCGCCCGCACGCCTGCGCCTCGAGCGGCACGATGCCGAAGTCCTCTTCGCCCGGCAACAGTACCACACTCGCCCGGCGATAACAGGCGCGGACCTCCTCGTCGGACATCGTCCCCAGGAACTGGACGTGAGGGCCAGCCAACTGCCGGAGGCGGGCCAGCTCGGGCCCTCGGCCGACGATCCTGAGCGGCACCCCAGCGCGCCCACACGATTCGATGGCCAGGTCGATGCGTTTGTACGGCACCAGTGCCGACACGACCAACGCCGTGCCATCCGGTGCTGACGCGTCCGGCCGAAAGAACTCGGTGTCGACGGGCGGGTAGATGACGTTAGCCCGGCGATTATAGTATCGCCGTATCCGGCTGGCAACATGTTGAGAGATAGCCACATAGCGATCCGCTCGCCCGGCGGTCTCGGCATCCCACCGCGCCAGCTTCGTGATCAAAGGCCTGATGAGACCCGAACGGAGGCGGCCGAGCCTCTCCGACCCGAAGTACGCATTGAACTGGTCCCAGGCATACCGCATCGGCGTCAGGCAGTAGCAGAGATGCTTCGCGCCCGCGCCCTTGATGACCGACTTGACCGCGCAGTGGCTCGTGCTCAGGACGAGATCGTAGCCGTCGAGGTCGAACTGCTCGACCGCCGTCGGGAACATCGGCAGGTAGTGCCGGTAGAACCGGCGGGCAAGCGGCAGATAAGAGACGAACGAGCGGTGAACGCGCCGCCGCTCGATGAGCGGGGTGACCGAACCCGGCACGTGGACGAGCGTGAACAGCTCGGCGCGTGGGAACAGCCCGCACAACACCTCGAGGACCTTCTCGCCGCCGCGCATGCCGGTCAGCCAGTCGTGCACAAGCGCGACGCGAAGGTCCGCGGGGATTCGGGGGGAACCGCTTTGGGCGGAGTCTGTCATCAGCCCGGATTATTCACCAATGATCGCGGTTCAGTCTACGCGTCATGCGGCGCCACCCCGACGGCGGACGCGAATCAGCCGCGGAACGCGTCCGGTCGGTCTTCCCGCATGACCTCATGGTAGACCTCGTGCACGCGCCTGACCGAGTCCGCCCAGGAGTACTGCCGGGCCTTCGCCAGGCCGCGCGCCCTGAGCGTCTGCCGCAGGGCCTCGTCCGTCAGCAGTTGCACGAGGCCGTCGGCAATCGCTTCCGGGCTGTAGGGGTCAACGAGCAGCGCGGCGTCGCCGAGCACCTCAGGAAGTGACGAGACGTTGGACGAGAGGACCGGGGTCCCGCTGGCCATCGCCTCGAGTGGCGGGAGGCCGAACCCTTCGTAGAGCGACGGGAACGCGAACACGCTGGCGAGCCGGTAGAGCACAGCCAGAGTCTCGGGCGGCACGAACCCGAGAAACCGCACGCGCTTGTGGAGTTTGTGCCGGTGGACGGCGCGGCGCAGCCCCTGAAGCTTCGAGATCTGGTCGCCGATGATCACAAGCCTGAGGTGATCGAAGCCCTGCCGGCACACCCGGTCGAACGCCTCGATCAGCCGCTCGAGGTTCTTGTGCGGCTTGATGGTGCCCACGTAGAGGACGAAGGGGTGGGTCAGCTGATAGCGCTCGCGCGTCCGCGTGAAGTCCTCGTCGGTCGGCTCCGCCAGGAAGTGGTCGTCGATGGCGTTGTACGTCACGATGATCTTGTCGGCCGGGACGTTGAAGCAGCGGAGGATGTCCGACTTCGAGGCCTCGGACACGGTCAGGATCCGCTCGGCGCGCCGCGCCGCGATCCAGAGGCTCGCCCGCGCATAGGCATGCGCCAGGCGCCCCGGCAGGTACTGCGGGAAGATCAGGTGGATGCAGTCGTGGATCGTGACGACCGACCGGCAGTGCACGAGCAGCGGCAGCACGTAGTGCGGCGCGTGGAAGAGGTCGACGTGCTCGCGTCGGAGGGCAATCGGGACCGATATCTGCTCGCGGACGGAGTACGGCAGCGCCGTCTCGATCACCGACCGGAAGTTGGGACCGAGCTGCCTGGCGATGCCCATGTCCTGCTCGCGGCACAGCAGGACGTACTCGGTCGCCTGATCGATCCGGGCCAGCTGGTGCAGCAGGTTCCGGATGTAGGTGCCGATCCCGAAGTCGTGCAGCTTCCGCGCGTCAATCCCGATCCGCACGTCTCTATCATAACCGGGCCGGGCGGCGTCAACGCGGCGCGTCAGCTGCCGGGGTGTCGTGGGGCAGCCTTCCGCGGATCCGGAGGTAGCCGCGGAGCCAGGGCGACCAGTGGGGATGGTGTTTCTCGTAAAACGCCAGCTGGCTGACGCGGTACAGGCGTTCCGCCGCGCGCGGGACGCGGCCGGCCGAGCGACCCCGCAAGTGCACGATCTCCGCCACGGGGCTGAAGAGCACCAGGCGGCCCCGGGCCCTGATCGCGGCGCAGAAGTCCACGTCCTCGGCGTAGAGGAAGAAGCGCTCGTCGAGCAGGCCGACCGCCTCCGCGTCCGTCCGGCGGACGAGAAGACAGGCGCCGCTGATCCAGTCGGGGGTGTGCGCGCGGGTCGTGTTCCGGCTCACCCAGCCCACCACGAACGGCAGGCCGGCTCGATACGACCAGCCCAGCGCCTTCTGGCGCAGCTCGTTGAACGGCGTGATCATGCGGCCGAACGAGATCTCCGGCCGGCCCGCGGCGTCGACGAGCCTCGGGCCGATCACGGCCACCTCCGCGTGCGCGCCAAGCTCCCCCACCAGGCGGTCGATCGCGTCGGGCGGCACGCGGGTGTCGCTGTTGAGGAGAAGGATCAGCGGGCCGCTCGTCGCCCTGATGCCGATGTTGTTTGCCCGCGAGAACCCGAGGTTGCCACCGGCGTCAATCACGCGGACGTCCGGCCAGGCGCTGCGGACCATCTCTGGGGATCCGTCATTGGACGCGTTGTCTACGACCACGATCTCGTGGGTCGTGCGGGGTGACGGATCGTGCAGCGAGCGAAGGCAGCGGTCCAGATCCTCCCGCGCGTTGTGGCTCACGATGACGATCGCGAGATCACCCACGTCGGCTCCCTGGGGCGTCGGACCGCGCCGGAGCAGCGGGTTCATCCGCTTGCTGCCCGGCGCCCTCAAGGGCCGAGAGCGTTTCGCGCGCCGTGCGCTCCCAGGAATAGCGACCCAGGACCGCAGGCGCATGCCCCAGGATCGAGGCCCGCGCGCCGGCGTCGAACAGCAGAACCCGTATCGCGTCGGCGGCAGCATCCACATCGTCTTTCGGGACGTACGCCGCCGCATCGCCGTAGACCTCCCGAGCCACCGCCGTGTCGAGCACCACGGGGGGCACGCCGTTCGCCAGCGCTTCGAGCGGTGTCAGGCCGAATCCTTCGTACTCCGAGAGGAAGGCGAAGACGGCAGCCCGGGCATAGAGATCGGCGAGCACGGCATCTGAGACGTACGCACGGATGCCCACCCGGTCAGCGACACCGGCGCCGGCGGCGATGGCCGGCAGATCCTCGTGCGGATGGGTGCGATTGTCGCCGACGATCTCGAGCCGGAGCGCTGCGTTCGTGCGGGCGACGATGGCAAACGCCTTGATGAG
>Ga0315296_10004662_pt1 | contig 11185 bp, 5 predicted proteins | sample YL17G14_18_MG_FD_203921 | JGI IMG/M metagenome (GOLD analysis project Ga0315296, IMG submission 203921) | Sediment microbial communities from Yellowstone Lake, YNP, Wyoming, USA - YL17G14_18 | ecosystem: Environmental > Aquatic > Freshwater > Lake > Sediment | place: USA: Wyoming | collected...
ACACCATGCGCGCGGAAGCTCATCGATAGCGTTCCGCCTTGACGATGCCGCGGCCTTCCTGGATGGTCACAAACTGGTCGGCCTCCGCGCTGCCGACCTTCTCGCCTTGCCCGTTCGGCCAGCGAACTTCAATCTGGTCAACCCTGGGCGCCGGCCCCAGGCCGAAGTGCTGGCGTAGGTCGCTCTGCGAGATGTAGCTCGAGCCGCTCAGCACTTCGCGGATTTGCCTCCGTCCACCCGCCGTGATTGCCACGCGCGCCCCGATGGCGGAGCGGTTGGAGCGCGTTCCCACCAGCTTCACAACCAGCCAGTGGTTGCCGCTGCGGTTTTCGTTCTTCAGCAGCGAGGGTGGCTCGCTCAGGTTCATGATGAGGACGTCGAGATTCCCGTCGTTGTCGAAGTCCCCGAACGCGCAGCCGCGACTGGCGTGCGACTCCAGCACCGCCGGGCCGCACAAGTCTGAAACCTCCTCAAAACTCCCGTTCCCCAGGTTGCGATATACCACGCGCTGCGTTTTGAACTTGTAGTCAGGGTAAACCTTCTCGACCTCCGGATAGACCGTGCCCGTCACGTGGAAAAGGTCCAGCCAGCCGTCGTTATCGAGGTCAGCGAAGTCCACGCCCCAGCACACGTATCGCGTGTTGACCGCCATTCCCGCAGCGTAGGTCAAGTCGTCGAAGAATTCACCCTTGACGTTGCGCAGGAGGAGAGGGGTGTCGTCGCTGAAGTGGGGAAGGAAGAGGTCGAGCCAGCCGTCGCCATCGTAGTCGCCTACAGCCACGCCCATGTTGGCCTGTTCCTGGCCGTCGCCGTTGACGGCCACGCCGGCCTCCATGCCCACCTCGGTGAATGTCCCATCGTGGTTATTGCGGAAGAGCAGGTTGGGGCTGGAATCGCAGGCGACGAACAGGTCGGGCCAGCCGTCGTTGTTGTAGTCGAACGCGACCGCGCTCAAGCCAAACCGGCCGCCCGGGGCCAGGATACCAGCCTTGGCCGTGACGTCCGTGAACGTCCCGTCGCCGTTGTTGTGGTAAAGCGAGCAGAACTCCTTGGCCAGACCCAGCGGGCCGCAGTTGACGGAAACTCCCTTATACGTGCAGTAGCGATTGGCGCCGCCCACGGGCGTCTTCGCCAAATCAAGATCGATGTAGCGGGAGACGAACAAATCCAGGTGACCGTCGCGGTCGTAATCAACGAAGGTACATCCGGTGCCGTAACGCGTCCCGGGCTCTCTCAGCCCCGCCTTTTCCGTGACCTCGGTGAAGGTACCGTCGCCGTTGTTGTGGTACAGGATGTTCTTCCCGAAGTGCGTCAGGAAGAGGTCGTCGTAGCCGTCGTTGTCGTAGTCGCCGATCGAGACGCCGTATCCCCAGCCGCTGTGTTTGAGTCCCGCCTTCTCGGTCACGTCCGTGAACGTGCCATCGCGGTTGTTGTGATAGAGATGGTTCGTCGGCTCCTGGCCCGGAGGGAAACCCTCGTGGCGCGTGCCGTTAACGAGGAAGATATCCAGCCACCCATCGTGGTCGTAATCGAAGAAGGCGATGCCGGGGCCATTCGCCTCCACAATGTATTTCTTCGCGTATTCTTCGCCATACACGACGGGAGTCGTCAAACCTGCGCGCGGTGCCACGTCTGTGAAGGTTACCGGAAACGGCTTGCCGGAGAACTTCGGGCGGGGCGCAGGGCGGACGCCACGCGACGCCATGCCTTGGCCGAGGAGGCGCCGAGGGCTGGCCAGAAGGAAGGCCGCCGGACCCAGGGATTCCAGAAACCGTCGGCGCGTCAGAGGCATGACAGATTCAGGGGCCACCACGCGCTCGACTCATGCCCTCGGTGGCGACCAAGGGCCATCATAGCATGTACAGTGGATAAGAGAGCGAGACCGCGTGCGCAGCCTACTCCGGAGGTTCGACGGTCTGGGGTGCGGTCATGCGGCCCTGGATGCCGGCACGAATGGCTTGTCCAGCGCGCAGCAGCTTTTCGTGGGTCTCCCGATAGGCGGCGAGTTCTTTTTTCGCTTCATCTTCCCGGCCCAGGCGGCGATAGGCAAAGGAAAGCTGATAATGCGCCACCGGATTGTCGGGCGCGAGTTTGACCGCGGCCTCGAGCGGCTCGATCGCCTCCGCGGCTCGATTGGCGGAAACCAGCGATTTGCCCAGCCCGATGAGCGCGTCCTCGAATTTCCCGCCGAGTTTGGCTGCGTGCCGGAAGCGCTCGACGGCTTCATCCCACTGCCGGGCTTGGCGCGCCATCTCGGCGAGCTGATATTCCGCCACGGCGCTTTCCGGGTCAATTCGCAGTTCCTCCTCAAACTCCCGCCGCGCCTCATCGAGCGTGGTGGGGCCGCGCTCACCCGCGAGCAGCAGGCTCCCCAGCCGATAGTGAATTCCCGGCGCGTTGGGGTTGAGCGTCAGAACCTTGCGGTACTCTTCGATGGCGTCCCCGACTTTCCCTTGGTACTCCATCACCTCGGCGTTGAACTGATGTGCTTGATAGGAGCCGGGCGCGGTCTGGAGAAGCCGCTGCGAGGCGCGTGTGGAGAGTTCTGAATAAACCGTTGCACTCAAGTAGAGCACGTCCGGATCGTCAGGGAAGTCGCGGCTGAGCCAGCGGAGGAAATCCACGGCCTTGTCTGGCTGGTTCATTGCCATGGCGCACCGGAGCGCGTCCATTCCCATCGCGCGTTTCAACTGGGGGTCTGGGAGGCGGGGGTAGTCCTTCTCCAGATACGGCAGCGCCTCACCGCACTGGCCGCTTTCCGCCAAGCTCAGTCCCAGGAAGTAGCGGGTGGCGGTCAGGCTGGGCTTCAGCTTCAGCGCCTGGCGGCAGGGCGGGATGGCGTCACGGAATCGCCCGGCGGAGTAGTAGGCCATGCCGAGGTTGGCGTGGAACTCCGCCACGCCCGGGGCCAGCTTCGTCAGCTTCTCGAATCCCTGTATAGCGCCGGCAGAGTCCCCTCGCCGCAAGGCGGCCATGGCGTTTGCGGCAAGCTGCGCTACCTCGGCCTGTTGCGCCGACGGAATGGCCTGACGAGAAGGCCGCTTGACTTCAGGCGTCTGCGCGCGCGCCGGAGTGACTGCCAGAAGCAGGGCGCAGATGGCGACGGCAAATCTGACCCGCATCCGTCCGTTCTTCACAACGGTGAGGATAATGGCAAACCCGCAGGAGGTCAAATGCGGTCGCCCTCTCAAGCCCCGGAGGGGCGACATAAGATAGCCCAGCGCGTGAGCGCTGGGACGAGGAGGGGAAAACACACATCTCAAAAATCTCTTTGTCGCGCTTTCCCCACGGCTCACGCCGTGGGCTATCCCGCTGTGCGGGACCGGCCCTAGGGGCCTGAGGGTGTAGCGACGCCCCGCCGGGTCGGCGGCGAGGACGCCGCCGCTACAGAAAAAGCCCTGGATGGTACAAAAAGAAAAAACCCTGGCCGTCCGGGAAGGACGACCAGGGTTGTGAAGACAAGCCAAAAGCACTCAGGCTAGAAGATGAACTTCAAGCCCAACTGCATAATGCGTGGATCCCACGCGCCACTGACCTGGCCGACGTTACCAGTAGTGCAGGGTTGACCGAAGTCAGTAGATCCACTGCATCCGGTGTTGATCCACTTAAACTGCGGATGGTTGAAGGAGTTGAACGTCTCCATGCGGAACTGGATGGTGGAGTGTTCACCCTTGAACCAGGGTAGTTCGAAGTTCTTGAGCAGCGCCAGGTCCCAGTTGTTCCGGCCCGGGCCCGTGAGCGGGTTGCGGCCCATCGTGCCGAACATCCCCGGCTGGCCGTCGGCGCGGAGCTGGTCCTCGGTGACTTGCCCGACGACGCTGGGGTCATACCAAGAGGGGGTCGGTCCGTAATCGGGGTCGTTTACCATCCCCTTCTTGATCTGGAGTTTGCCCAGCGCGTTGCACCGAACACCGCCACCGATGCCCGTGCCGTATCCGTCCACGCCGCATCCGAAGTTTACAGGCTGTCCGGTGAAGAAGCTGGTGATACCGCTGATCGTCCAGCCTCCCAGGATGCTCTTGACCGGCCCGCTGGAGTTCTTGAAGAACGGCAGATCGTACACGTAGTTCATCACCAGGATGTGGGTCCGGTTTAAGTCCGACACGGCCTTCCACCGGCTCAGGTTGGAGTCATCCACGCCATTCGGGCTGCTCGAGTAGGTGCTGGTGGAGTCGTCGATCGACTTGGACCAGGTGTAGGAGGTCTGGAACGTGAGCCCGTGGCCGAAGACGTGGCGGAAGTTCACCTGGAGCGAGTTGTAGGTCGAGACCGCGGTGTTCTCCTTCATGCCGATAGTGCCCCAGCCGCGATACTGGACGAAGTGTTTGGTCGGGGCGCGCTGGTGAATGAGAATGTCCTGGACGTCGCAGTCACCGTAGGAATCGCAACCCTCCACCTCATCCGCGAGCCACGGCACGTTCTTGGTGCCGACGCCGATGGGAAGCTGGTTCACGTTGCGCCAACGAGCGAGGTTCCGGCCCAAGGCCCCAACCCAGGCGACGCTCAGCACGTTATTGCCCGGGAACTCGTGCTGCATGCCCAAGCTGAACTGTTGGACGTTCCCCCACTTCTGCCGATACGGGATGGTCGTGGTGCTCGGCGGCCCGTAGGCAGCAGCCTGTTCCATGCTCTCGATAGGGTAGATCTTGTCGTAGCCATCCAGGTTGGTTAGTGAAGGAGTCAGGGCAGCCGGAGGGTTACCCTGCGCCCCTTCCATCTGGGCTTCGTTGCCATTGCCCATCTCGAAGTAGATCCCGTAGCCGCCGCGAATCACGGTCTTGCCGTTGCCCCAGGGGTCATAGGCAAAACCGAAGCGCGGCGCCAGGGTCCAGTAGTAAGGCGTCTGGCAGCCCTTGAGAATCGGGCCGACCCCGCACTGGACGAGGCCGTTGCCGGGGGTGGTGAAGTCGTGCGTGTAGCCGAGCGCCTTGGACGCATCACTGTTGTCGAAGTTGCCGTCCGAATTCAGCAGTTTTTCATGCCGCGAGTCGTAAAGCCCGGGCATAAACGCGAAATCGATGGTCGGACGCGTCACATCGTGGATGCGGGTGAAGAGGTAGTAGCGCGCCCCGAGGTTCAGCGTCAGCTTGCGGCTTATCTTCCAGTCGTCCTGGATGTAAGGCTCGAACGCCGTCATCCGCCAGTGACCCTTGGGGTAGCCGCCCACGAGCTGGCCGTTCTGGAACTGCGTGCCCTCATAGTAATACTCGATGCGGCCCGTCAGCATGTCGGCCAAGCCGTTGCCCGTGGTGTTCTGGCCCCAGTTGTCGAACTGCATAAAGCCTTGGGTCTCGGAGCCGTACTGCTCGTTTTTCCGGAATTTCTCCAGGAAGAACCCGAACTTTAGGGTGTGCCGGCCCGTCGTCCAAGCCATGTTGTCCTTGAAGATGATGATGGGGTTAGAGTTGAACCACGGGTGGTTGGCAGCACCCTCCCCAGCGGAGAAAGTCAGGCCACCGTCGATCCAGAACCCAGGCAGCAGCCGCTCGGGATTCGCCTGGTTCGCTGCGAACAGGTTGTTGGCCGTCCAGGGATAGTCCTTGGCGAAAATCGAGCCGCCGACCGAAGAACTCCCAACCTCGTTGTAAAGTAGGATGTGGTCCACGGTGTAGCCCATCACAAACTCGTTCATCAAGTTGGGCTTGAGGCTGGTGGCGATGTTCAGCACCGCGCTCTTGCCCGGCCCTCCGAACGGAGTCTTGACGGTGTCGTAGCTGGCCCAGGCCCACAGCGTGGGAACGGCCAGGGTGTCCCAGGCATCCTGGGTATAGCGGACGAAGACGCGGGTCTTCTCGCCAATGTTCTGGTCCACGCGAATCTGTTCCTGCCGCCAGTTGGTGGCCGTGCTGGAAGAGAGAAGCCAGTTATCTAAGCCACTCGTGGGCAGCGGAACCATCGCGTCGAGCAGACTCTTGCCATTGTCGAAATTGGCCCCCGTGGGATCCAGGCTGGGGTTGGCCGCCACCATCCCCGCGACGGTGTTGTAAGCCACGCCGCCATATTCCGGCAGCCGACAGCCCGCATCGTAGAGAGTTGCCTCGTAGTTGGCCGACGTCGAGTCGCACTCGGTGAAGTCACCGTCGCGCATTCTCATCGTGGGGACCATGTGCGACCCCCCGATGACCTGGCCTTCCTTGTACGTCCGCCAGTTCTGCGACCAGAAGAAGAAGGTCTTGGTTTTGTCGGTGTTGTAGACGCCCGGGATGTAGAACGGCCCGCCGATGTTGTAGCCGTAATCGTTCCACTTGCGCGGGGTCTTGGGCGCGTGGGGGTCTCCGCCCTCGCGGTTGACGAACCAGGGGTTGGCATCGAACTTGTCCCTGCGGATGTACCCGAAACCGGCGCCGTGGAAATCCTTCGTTCCCGACTTGGTCGCGACTTCGATGGTGGCGCCAGCGTGCTTACCCATGTCCGCGCCGTAGTTCGAGGTGGAAATACGGAACTCGGCGATGGTGTCCAAACTCGGATAGGTATTGAAGGTGCCCGCCGAGCCTTCATCCGTGTTGGGCCCGCCATCGATTTCCCAGTTGTTGTACTGGGTGCGCCCGCCGTTGAAGGAAATGGAGTTGTTGCCGTACACGCCCACGTGCGACGTGTCCAGGCCGTTGTCGGGCGCGGCGCCCGGAACCAATGTGGCCAGCGTGACCCAGTTGCGCCCGTTCAGTTGCAGGTTGGCGATCTGGGAGCCGGTGACCACGTCGGAAATGGCTGCCGTCTCGGTCTCCACCCGCGTGATGTTGCCCGTGACGGTTACCTCTTGGGTGACCTGCCCGACTGTCAATTGCAGGTCCACCCGGAGGGTTTGCCCGACGGCCACCGTGATCCCCGAGCGCACCAGCTTCTGAAAGCCGGGAGCTTCGGCGGTGATCACGTAGTCGCCGAGCGGGATTTTCGATGCGTTGTACTCTCCGGCCGCGTTGGCGACCAGGTCACGGGTGAAACCCTTGTCGGTGTTCGCCACCGTGACTTTGGCCCCCGGGATCACAGCTCCCGTGGAGTCCAGTACCGCCCCCACGATCGTCGCCGTGTCCTGAGCCCAAGCGGTGAGAGACACGAAGAAGAGAATCGTGCCAAACAGCAGAATTGCTCTCTTCACAAACGTCCTCCCTCTCGAGATTTTTATTGGCCCGTTAATAGGCCAAATTGTCCTGGGTAGGACTACTAGTTTGAGAACAGACTCTGACATAGAGCCTCGGCCTTAGGGTAGCAAAGACGATGCCAAAATGTAACCTTTTTATGGTAGCTAAGTAATTGGAAACAATTAGGCTTGTTTAAGCCTGACGGCCATAGATCTCCCAGATACAATAAATGGAATTTCTCCTTACACATCTTAGGATTCTGTCTCTTAGGTAGGTCATATTGTCAGACCGTGAGGGCGGGCTCCTGCTGCTATCGGGCGCACCGCAGCAAGGCTTCGCCGTGTGGCGTACGCTGAAACACGGTTCCGAGAAAGTGCTATCATGCAGTCGTGAGTTGCGGAAAAGGGACCAGGCCGGGAGTCGCAGGGCAGGGTGAGTTCGCGCCGACCCTGCGGATTCTCGTCGTCTCACTTGCTCTGGCAGTCGCTCAGGCTGTGCCCCTGGCGGGGCAGCAGGGTGCGGTTCAGGAAAACTTCCAACAGCTCACCCAGCAAGCGGCGGAGGCGCAGCGCCAGGGCCAAGGGGAACAAGCCATCCGGCTCTATTTGAAGGCCCTGCGTATCCGACCCAAGTGGCCGGATGGCTGGCGCAACGTCGGCATGCTTCTCGCGGATCGCAAGGAATACGCACGCGCCGAGGCTGCCTTCCGCAACCTCATGGACATCGAGCCGAAGAATGGCGCGGGCTGGGCGCTGCTGGGGCTGTGTGAATTCGAGCAGGGCCGCTATGACGAGGCCTACGGGCACATCCGGCATGGCGGAGTCCTTGGGGTAGGCAGTGCTGAACTGGAGACTGTCTCGCTCTACCATGCTGCGTTGGTGATGATCGTGAAGGGTGAGTTCGAGGTCGCGCAGAGGCATTTGAGTCGCCTCGCCCATTACGGCGTGGGCGACGAGGATGTGGTTCTGGCTTTTGGCCTCACGGCGCTGCGCATTGCCTCGTTGCCGGAGAAGGTGAGCGGTCCGGAGAGAGAGTTGGCGCTGCGCGTCGGCAAAATCGACTTTGACGCGGTCCACGCGCGTTTCGCTGACACGGTCGCCGCATACAACCAACTGCTTGCGGAACTACCCCGCACGCCCCGCCTGCACTTTGCCTTCGGGAACGCTCTCCTCAACGCGGGACACTTCGAGGGGGCGCTGGAGGAGATGCAGAAGGAGTTGGAGTTGAATCCTGATCACACCATGGCGCTGCTTCAGTCAGCATTGACGTGGGTACGGCTGAGCCAGCCGGAGCGGGGGGTGCCGTTTGCGGAAAGGGCCGTCCGCCTTTTGCCGCGGTCATTCACGGCCCACTACGTGTATGGCTGGACCCTCTATAAGGTGGGCCAGGTCGACCGGGCCATTCCTGAACTCGAACAGGCGGTCAAGCTGGAACCTAACAGCTCTCTCACTCACTATGCGCTCTCTCAGGCGTATGCGCGGGCCGGGCGCAAACAGGACGCGGCGCGGGAGCGGGAGACCTTCGCGCGTCTGAGTCGAAAGAGCACCGCGGCCAGCACTACCATGGGCGGGCGCGAATACTCCGGCACCCCGGCGGAGAATCTCCCTCTGCGCCCCGAAGAATAGCCTTTGCTCCTGCCAAGACTTTCCGGCTGGAGCGTTGCATGCAGATAGGCGGGTAATTTACTATGCATCTGGCGAACTCCTTGTGGGGGGAAGGTCATTGATGTCTGCGCGGCTCCTCTTGACCCTGTGCCTGCTGCCCGCCCTCGGGCTGGGCGCCGGGCAGGCACAGCCTCAAAATCCCCAAGCCGTGTTCGACCAGGCGCAGCGGGCCTTGCTCGCCGGCGACTACGCGAAGGCTGAACAGGGTTTTCGCACGGTGCTGGAGCTGGACCCCCTTTCCGCCGCCGCGTACAGCAACCTGGGGGTGGTCTACCTGCGCACCGACAGACTGGATTCGGCCATCGAATCCTTCGAGGCCGCGCGCAAACTGGCGCCCGAGGTTGCAGGCATCGACCTCAATCTCGGCTTGGCCTATTACCGCAAACAGGCCTACGAGCAAGCCATCCCTTACTTCGACCGGGTGTTGCAGGCTTACCCGGACCACGAGCAAGCGCGCTTCCTCAAGGGCATGTGCTATTTCGTGCTGAGCGACTATGAGAACACGGTCCGCAGCCTCGAGCCGCTCTACGAGCAGGAGAAGAGCAACCTGGATTTCCTCTTCGTGATCGGTATCTGCTATGGCAAGCTCAGGCGTGAGGCAGACTCGGAGAACGCCTTCCAGCAGTTGATACGCGTGGGGGGCGACACGCCCCACATGCACCTGCTGATGGGCAAGGCTTACCTCGACCTCTATGTGCACCAGAAGGCGAAAGACGAGCTGGAAAAAGCGCTGGCGGGCGACCCGAAGTTACCCTTTGCCCATTTCAATCTGGGTGTGGCCTTCCAGCGCCTGGGAATGATGGAAGAAGCCGGGAAGGAATTCGACCTGGAAATGGCCATCACCCCCAGCGAGCCCTGGAGCTTCGAGAACCGCGGGACCGTTTACCTGGCGCAGGACAACCCTGACCCGGCCATCGTGATGTTCCAGAAAGCGCTGGCCCTCAACCCCAAGATGCCGCTCTCGCTGGGGGGGCTGGGGAAGGCCTACGTGCGCAAAGGCCAGCACGCCGAGGCAATTCCCTACTTGGAGAAAGCGGTCGCGATGCAACCTGACAGCGCCAACCTGCATTACCAGCTCGGCCAGGCCTACCTGAAAGTCGGACGGCGCGACGAGGCAAAGAAACAGATGGACGAGGCCGGAAAACTCCAGGCGGAGGCCCGGGAAAAACAAGAAGACCGAATTTCCGGCAAGCTGCCCGCCCCCGCTGCTCCGGGCCAGCAGCCGTAAGGCGGAAAGCTCTTCACTCTTCGCTATCTCCATCACCCCAATGCGAACTCAGATGCGGACCTCCTCCGGGGACTTGACTCGCGGCCGGTGGCTCAGCCGACGCGGAGGATGAGGCAAGTGATATCGTCGTGCTGCCGTGTCGCGCCCACAAAGGCGTCCACGGCCCCCATCAGGCTCTTCAGCGTCTGCTCGGCACTCGCATCTGATGCCGGACGCAGCGCTTCCAGGAGGCGCGACTCGCTGTAGTCTTCGTCCTTTGCGTTGACCGCGTCAACCAGCCCGTCGGTGAATATCACCAGGAGATCGCCCGCCGCCAGCGTTGCCGTGCCGCATTCGTAGCGTACCTGTGCATCGATACCCAGCGGCAGGCTGCTGGCTTCCAGGCGTTCGAGGCGGCCGGAGGTGCGGCGGAGGACCGGTGCGTTGTGGCCTGCGCCGATATAGGTGAGGGCGCGCGTGGTCGGGTCCAACTCCGCAAAGAAAGCCGTGGTAAAGCGGCGACCGCCCAGGCTGTGCGCGCAGGCGTAACGATTGAGGCCCGCCACCAGCTCAGGGAGCGAGCCAGGAGTCAGCGCCAGGGACCGAAGGCTGGCCTGGAACGTCGCCATCAGCAGCGCGGCGGGGACGCTCTTGCCAGCCACGTCGGCCACCACTAGGAACAGCCGGGTTGCCGCAGGATCGGTGGGGTGGGGTCCACGGAGGAAGGCGTCGTAGTAATCACCACCTACGGTGTTCGCGGGCCGCGTCGCAAAGGCGATGTCCACCCCCGGCACTTGAGGCGGCACGGCGGGCACCAGCCAGCGCTGGATCTCGCGGGCGATTTCCAGGTCGCGCTTCATGGTGACGCGGTCGGCCAGTTCCAGCGCCAGCAAAAACACCAGACCGCCCAGGGCCAGTAGTACGAAAGAAAAGTTTCCGGGTAGCTGGGTGAGAACGCCGCCGTCCGTCTTTTCGATGCGCGCGCTAGTAAGGGCGAGAACCCCCAGAGCCAGGGCGATGAGCAGAAACACGCGTCGCGCCGGCGAGAGCTTCAGGAGCATCGCCCAAAACAGGGCACTGGCGGTTCTGAAGACGCGCCGGGCACCTGACTCGCGTTCCAGCGCTGCCCAATCCACTTCGCGGGTGTAGAGGCTGTAGCTGGCGCGCGCCTCCGCCACGAACTGCGTCCAGAGGACCTGAACCTCCAGCCCTTCTGTCACCCGCTGCCAGAAGGT
>Ga0315296_10004663_pt1 | contig 11184 bp, 5 predicted proteins | sample YL17G14_18_MG_FD_203921 | JGI IMG/M metagenome (GOLD analysis project Ga0315296, IMG submission 203921) | Sediment microbial communities from Yellowstone Lake, YNP, Wyoming, USA - YL17G14_18 | ecosystem: Environmental > Aquatic > Freshwater > Lake > Sediment | place: USA: Wyoming | collected...
GCTGCAGCATGTCCTTCCTTCCGCGATCAGCCTACTCGAAGAAACACGGGACCAAGAGCTGCAAGAACTCATCGCCCAAATCGAACAAGCCACCAAAGCAGGAACCTAACCTTGTTCGTATGTCCTCAATGCGGCCACAGGGATTCGCCGACGACCGGCCGAGTACAATTACCATAGGTTGGAACGTTGTTGTTCTGTGTAAATGGTACAGAATCGGGAATTCTGCTGTCCTTCTTCAAGACCTCATCCAAGTATTCGTTTACAACCGAAATGCTTGCATGATGCGTTACTACAAACCCAAACGAGAGACCGAGGTGAATCAATGACGAGACAAAGACTGTCCACGCAATAGCTGCAAGATCTCCCAATGATCCATAATACAATCTCACTATCAGAGAGAAGACGGCCAAAGGCGAAAGTGTTTTGTTAAACAGAGACGGCTGCAACAATGTGCCCTTGTAGCGAACGTTGGCCTCTTCTAAGATGAATAGTGGGACGATGACGGGAAATACATAGAATGCTGTGAATATGGCGGAGTTCCAGAATATGTCGAGAGAAGGCAGCGAACTCGCGAGAGCAACCGTCAGCCACAGAGAGCTCAACACAAACTGAACGAAATAGTATATTACCAGTTTGCCTGCATCATGAACTTGGTCCGTGCCACGCCCAACAATCAAACGATCTGCAAAAGCAGGGTTTCTAAGAGACTGCCACCAAAGTAGCAGCTTCTCGATGATTTCGATGAAGGCGGGAGCTAGTGATGAAAGCGCTGGTTTCATCATTGCGCCAAGGATGCACGCCACCGTAAAGTAGAACATTACTGTTCCCTGAACCCTGACCGTATCATTCAATAGCGGTGTAGTTTGAGGACGAAGAGTTCGGTACCAATAGTATAGCAGCGGCCCAACTATCAGGCCAACGACAAAAATCAAAATCATGAGTCTAATGAGGGAACGCCTAGAGCTCTTCGAGGAGAACTTGATCGTAGCAGAATTGATTCCTGCAAGTGAGAAAAGAATGGCTCCGAAAGGACTTAGAGAGTACGCTATCGAAGTATGGGCAGAACTTTGAGCGACAATTGATATCAGGAGACCGAGAATGATTAGGAAGTAAGTTGAATTGTACTTTTGAATGCTCGTTCGAATCCGGAGAAATATCGCGTTCCAAGAATCTTTGATGACATATGCGCCGGCCAAATGCATTATGAATCCTATGACCATAAGATATACTGATCTTAGGCCCTCTGCATCAGGAATAACGGTTATGTGATATGAAAGGATTGGCATGAGCGACACGAAAAACTCAAGGAAGAAACCAACAAGAAAAAGAAAAGTCTGACTCCTAGTTTTGTCTCTAGCCAAGAATAGGACAGAAAAGAACAAAGCCTGGCAAAGGAACCAAACTAGCAACCATCCAAGAAGCACTAATCGTCCATATGGTTCCCAAGGACGGCACCTGAAGAGAACAAGAGATACAATCGGGAAGACACATGTGGGTGTGAGCAATAACCACCAGCCTAATGAAGATGTACTCATTGCACTACCATCGCCCAAACTACTTCGCGCGTGCCTTCTGGAACCATGATATCATTTCACGCTGCCTTGGCAGTCCAGAAACATCTGCCGCCAATGACCAGTTAGTTTCATATTCGAAATCGGCAATGTGGTTTGAAAGGTGTGCTAACGCTTGCTTCTTTTGAGGATCCATTGACGTCTTACTCACGATATTGTGAAGATGTTTTTCGTTCCCATATCCTTTCCGTTGACGCGCGTTCCTCAGAACCTTTCTGCAAAGGAAGCGTGAAAGCCGGTTCTTGATCTTTCTAACCGATGCGTTATCGCAAGTTAGTGACGTGCGCTAGCGCTATGTTCCTGCCGGGACTATCTCACTGGTTTGATCAACAGACTCAACCCATTGCCAGGCCAAATCAGGCCCTTTATCTTCATACGGTAATGAGTGCTTCCACGATTCTCTTCGAACAGTCCTGATGTTGTGAATTGACATCCTTCAATTCTCATGGAATCAGGATTGAAGCAGTCAACTTCAATACCATCTGCAAAGTTGGTCAGAACTAGCCAGTAAGTATCAACCAAGCTCATTACGTACTCTTCTGAGTACTCGATCTCAAGAGACTTCCCACAGAACACGAGTTTCTCTTCAATCTCGACAGAGTACCTCACGACATCCTCCGCTGTTTGGGGCCCAAACGTACATCGTGTTCTAAACTCTTTACCGTCTGCTCTGATAGACACGAATCTGTACAGGTCTTCAGGTCTCTTCCATACGAATCCCTTCGGAATGTCCATTTCGTTGTCATCAATGATCTTGTAATTAGGAAACACAGGTTGTCCTAGTCCACCAGTTGTTACATAAGATGTGTCTTCTTTCACCCATAGGTAGTCCCCTGAATCTCCCTTTCTTCTCTCCAGTTGAAGTATGACTCTCATTCTCTCCGCGTAGGGCTGCTGAACTTTGCTTAATATCATGTTTTCCATGGAAATCGACATTGTCTCAGGCAGTCCCAATGAATTGTGAAATTCCCGTAAGTAACACTCTAGCCCTTTCTTCAATTCCTCTTCACTTTGTTTATGGACATAGTCACGTTCCAATAGGAGATGCCTGAGTTGCATGTTCAGAAAGAGATCTAGTGATAGCCACTTGAAGAGTATGCCAATACTGCATGAGGAAAAAATGGCGAGGCCGAGCGAGCTAAGAGGAGCTACCGACATTACTGTTCCAATGTGCCAAACGAGAAGCCCTACTAGTCCAAACAGAAGTAGCACCACAGAGATATACCTCAGCACAAATTCTCCGAAACTCTGCAATCGGACTCATCTCACTTGAGAAACTGATACCATAATGCCAAACAAGTCTCACATAAATTGTGCGCAATAGGTGCCTTCCATGATGAGTCCTATCTCCGGGGTTCAAGACTGTCCAAGTCGTCTACGGCCGGCCGTTGCGGAAACGTTTGCTGGAGTCTTCTGGCGATTCTGAGACATCGTGGCGGCCGGCCTTGAACGGCCGGCCGTAGACATCTGATCATGGAAAAAGGGAATTCAAAGATTCGTTGATTTTCTCCACTATATCGCAAGTTGCGTCACTGACTTTATCAGGCGTAGCCAGGATGCGATCTCGCAAAATGGCTGCTGTTTTCCACTTCTCGAAAGGTCCGAGTTTCTTTCTCTCGAAAACCGCTTGAACTCTATTCACAACACCGGCTATCTCTCTTTCCTTCGGAGTCAGATCTATGTGAGTTTGATACGCTTCTTCTACTGCGGATAGATATTCCTCCTCAGGGAAAATGTCTTCGAGTTCAGCATCATTGCTGCTTGTAAAGTCTCCAATGAACAGGCATTTTCGATCTTCACCCGCGAGAAGTTTCTCAACCAGTCTTTTTCCCTCTCTACGTCCGGGTTCGTCACCATCGAGGAGGGCTGCGACTTCGATATCGTGACCTACTAACATGCTGGCAAGAGGGAACAATTTTGACAGCCCTCCGCTGGGAACCAACACTAGATCCTGCCTGAGGCGCGTTTGTCCTTTGGCTGCCAAGGATTGGTCAAGAGCTTTCAGAAGCCAAAGGTCCGTAAGCCCCTCCACTATGACCTGACGCTTTGAAATGAATAGTGTCTGAGCCAGTTGGTAGCCCAAAGCAGCTTGAAGAGGAAAGAGCGAATCCTTGTCATGTGGCCAAACGTCTTCAGAGACTTTTGTGGTGCCGTCCTTGCCTTCATAGACAGCGCGTGCTCGCTCAAGATGATTTACATCAATCATGAAAGGCGAATGGGTGGAGTATAGTATCTGGTTCTTCTTTGACAGCCTTTCGAGAAACTCGACAATCTTGGCTTGGGCTGATCCATGAACATGTAGCCCAGGTTCATCTAGTAGTAGGATAGTGTTTACATGGGCACCGGATGACTCGACTAAGAACACTAAGTAGAACGAGAAGAAATATTGAAGGCCCTGGCTTCGCTGTTCTAGCTCAATCCCACTTTCGTCTATATCATCTGCAACCCAAACTCTGAAGTACTCGCCTTGAAAATCATAGCGAAACTTGTGCTTCCTTTGTTCCCACCAATCGCGAAATTGCTCCGTCATAGAGATTGAGGCAGAGTCGGCTTTGATAGAAAGCTCGTCGAGCTTCCGACGGACGTCTTCCTTGAACTCTTGACCTTGCGGATATTTTCCAAGTGCGAGCATGTTTTCAGGATCTAGACCAACATGTTTGAACAGACACAGTGTGACTCTATGTTTCGGTCCTTTGCGATTATCTTGCAATTCCTGCAAGAACGTGGGCATGTGTATCGCACTGTCAAGGATGTCATAACGGTCGAAGTAGACAAACTTCGGAAGCTGCTGTATTGCCCATTTCTCGGCCTCTGACAGCTTGTTCTGATTTGCGATTCGTTCGGCTAGCTCAGAGAGTGAGCTAATAATGGCGTCGAACAGTTCCTTCTGCCAGTCCTCATTGATCTGAGTGGCAATAGCCTTAACGGCGTTATCCGCCTGGCTAGTTAGATCAACTCCATCTTGAGTGTTTGTCTTGACTTCGTTCAGAGCATTCAATATGTTCGTCTTGATGGTTGCGAGTCCTTCGCCCTTCCCTTCATCTACAGTTAATTCTTGGATTCTCTTACTTACCTCATCGATCGTATTTCTCAAGTCGGCGCCAGCAACCGGAACAAACTTAGGTGTCGGATTGAACGCAGTAGTGATCTTCCAAGAATAATACCTGGTAAATTCGACGTTCTGGACACCCTCTAGTAACGGGCAAAGATCAGAAAGTGTCTTGCGTTCTCCATTGTCCAAGGCAAAACGGCATGTGGCGACTGGCCAGTCTTTCGAAGCGAATTCCTTCGTATAACGGCTACGAGGAAACTCCTTCAGACCATCGTATTTTTCATTATCTGAAGGATTGAGCTTCGAAAGGCCTCGAAAAATAGCCGACTTTCCCGATTCATTTTTTCCGACAAAGACAGTCAGTTCACGACAAGTAGTCCAACCCGTATCAAGAATCTTCTTGAAGTTCTGCACCCGGAATGCTTCTAAGTGCATACACTACATTCTCCTATTCTTATTAATCGAGTTATTGGTGCCAAGACGTTAGCCCCGCTGTGCTATTTTAAGAACAACGCTTCACAAGTCCGCACCATGGACCTCGGCAACGGCCGGCCGTAGGTTGAAAAACTAGGTGCTTTTGGGTTTTTCAGCGATTTTGTCTTGAAGAACATTCTGGATTATGTAGGGGATATCTTTTGGGTGGGTTGAGATTGCGGTGGCCCATTTTCCGAATCGCTTGTCGTTGTTTATTGCTGTGATCCAGTCGTTTAGGGCAATCTCCTTGCTTCGATCCTGCTGGGTTGGCTGCCCCTTGATCTCGAGGATGAGGTGGGTACCGTTTGTGAGGCGAATGACGTAGTCGGGGCGGTATTTGTGGACGGCTCCGCTGTGGATGTAGAGGACGTCGAAGCCGAGGTGGTCGTTCTTAACCCAGCTCTCGACGCCAGGGTTTCGGTCCAGCTCGTAGGCTTCTGTGGTCTCCCAGCGGCTGTCGTAGACGGCGTAGTTGATGTGGCTCTTGATGGCGTCCGTGTGGGGTTTGCCCGTGTACCAGGTGCGCATGTCGCCGGTGTAGATTATGGAGCGCTCCTCGTTAAAGACTGGGAGGAGGCGCTGGGTGTTCTCGAGGCGAATCTGCTGGTAGATGTGGATTACAATCTCGCGGATGCTTAGGGTGAGGAGGATGCGGCGCTTGAGCTCATCCTGCGCCCATTCGGGTGGGCGTATCTTGATCTTTCCCTTCTCCATGAACTGCTCGAAGATGCGGATGAGCTGGGAGATGAGGTAAGCCTCTCCACCTTTCCATTCGTCCCTCATCTGGTTGCAGAGGCGCTGGGCAGCCTCAAAGACTATGTGCTGTGTGCGGTTCCGCTCGGCGAGCTCGAGGAGCTTGATGGTGGTGAACTTACTGATGTCGGGTCTGCCGTCGATGACGGGCGCTAGGTCGGCGAGGGTGCGGATATCCATGGCGTCGATGACTAACTCGGGCAGCTTGTCGATGTCGAGAGTAAGGGTTGGCGCATAGACGTGGTCGACGCGGGTGACGTTGGGGATGCGGATCTCGTGGTGAGCCTTATCGGGGACGGGCTCGACTGGAGTGCGGGGCTCGGGTGGCTTGGCGTCGCGGCCCTCCTCGGTCTCATGGGGAAGGAAATTGAAAGGGATGCCGAATATATTGACGTACTCTGGCTCGAAGAGACCTGTGTCGCCGTTGACCTCGTAGCTGGTGCGTCGGAGGCCGCGGCCGACCACCTGCTCGCATAGGAGCTGGCTGGTGAAGGCTCGGAGCCCCATGATGTGGGTGACTGTTCTGGCGTCCCAGCCCTCGCTGAGCATTCCGACACTGATGACGTTGCGGATCTGCTCGCCGGGTTGGCCATGTTTGCCGACGGTGTCAGCCTTGCGACGCTCCTGATCCTCGAACTGCTTCTTGGTGAGTTTCCGTTCTGTGCCGTTCTCCTCGGCTTCCTCCGACTCCTCGGTGGCGATCTCTTCGCCTTCTCGGTCGGCTTTTAGTATCTTGGAGTCGATGTGGAGGGTGGTATCTGAGTTCGAGAGCTCGTCGATGTGGAAGAGGTTGTTGTCGAAGGAGTACTTGATGCGGGCGGCGGTCTCCGTGCGATTGGTTACGGTGATCATGACAGGAGGTGTGGGGAAACCGACTTCCTTCCACCGCCTGTAAGCGGCGAGCCAGTCCACGCCGAGGAGCCAGTAGGCGTTCTCGACTAGGGTGGGGAGGGGCTCCTGAGGCTCGGCGACGCGGTTGAGATCGCCGTGGACCTCGGGTTGGCTGTATATATGGTAGAGCTTGGATCGAAGATTGCGGTCAAGGCTGGCGTCGTCGCGGAAGACGATGCGCGGTGTCTTAACAAGGCCGGACTCTATGGCGTCGTTAAGGTTGAAGTCGCTGATTATCCATGAGTATAGGGTATCCTCTGGGCTGGTGCGGCCGGTGGGGGCGAAGGGGGTGGCGGTGAAGTCGTAGCAGGTGAGTATGCCTCGGCTCTTGTTGATGCGGTCGAGGCCGTTGATCCAGACGGTCGCCATCTCCTCTTCATCCTTCTCCAGCTTGAGCTTGGAGCCGGCTAGTCTGCGCCAGGCATGGTGAGCCTCGTCGTTGATGATGAGAATGTTCCTAGCGGAGGATAGGTTGCCGAGCACCTCACGCGCGTAGGCTTCGTCGCTCTTGGCTCCGCGTTTGTCCACTGAGCGGCGTTTGCAGATCTTCTCGTCGGTATCCCACGCGAGGTCGTGCCAGTTGGTTACACGAACCTTCCCCTGGCGGAGCTTCTCCTTTAGGTCGTAGGGGACGACGTTGAAATCGTCGTAGTAGTTGCCGGTTGAGTCTGGGTAGAGGACCTTGAGACGGCTGCGGATGGTGAGGTTGGGTGTGAGGACTAGGATGTAGCGGGTGTAGCGGGGATCGGTGGGGTAGGTGACCTTGTTGAGTATCTGCCAGGCGGCGAGCATCGCCATTACGATGGTCTTGCCGGTGCCGGTGGCCATCTTGCAGCAGAGGCGGCGGAAGGGTCCTCCGTCGCTAGGGATGTCTATGCCTGCCCGGCTGCTCTCGGGCGCCTCGGTGAGCCAGATGATTGTCTCGATGGCTTCGTGCTGGCAGAAGAAGAATTGGCGGTCGCGTTCCAGCGGGTCATACCAGTGGCGGAGGAGACGGCGGGTTACGCCAGTAGCTCCGGGATAGTCGGCGGCGCGCCACTGGTCGACGCGGTCACGGATGGTCTTGACGAGGGGAATGGGGATGAAGATACCGCTATCCTCGAGATCTTTGCTCTCGGTCGCCTTCATGTAGCCGGCTTCTCGGCGCCCAGGGTAGCGCTTGAAAAGGCTCTTGGTGTTCGGAATCCTACCCCAATATTCCTTCGGGACCACGTAGGGGCTGTTGATGATGAGCTGGTCGATCTTGTACGTTACAGTCGACATCGGCTCACATCCGGATTATCTTGAGGGATTCTATTCCTCGGTCGTCGATTATCTTTGCTGCGATGGCTCCTCCAGGCTTGAATGGAAGGCTCAGGGTGCCTCGGTAGTGCTCGATGAGTTCTTCATCTATCTCTGCTTTGAGGTTGCGGGCGAGTCTGCTCCAGCCCTCATCGTCTGCGGCCATGGGGAAGAAGACCTGGTGGGGGTAGAGGCTGCGGTAGTCGTAGTCGGTGTCGAGCATCCACATGGCGATCTTGCCGGGTCCGCCGGACTCGATCTCGCCGGTGCGGGTATTGTAGTAGTCGAAGCCCCTCACCTCCACTTGAATTTTGCCATCTTCGAGATGTTTGATCTCTATGTCAGGTTGTCCGATGAGCCAAAAACTCTCGTTGCTACTCCGTTTCTTCTTAAGATCCTCGGTGAGAAGGTCGGCGTTCATCTGGACCTTGAGGAGGGTAACCCCGGGGAGGTTCGCCTCATCGATGTCTTTCGCCGCCTCGGGGTCGAACTGGAATGCTGCGAAGACCACGATCTTTGGGCGCGGGAACAGGTGGCTCGATTCCTCAAGGGCGAGAGTCACCTGCTTCTGCTCCAGTGGTGCGTGGTCCGGGCCGAAGCTCACTACGACCCGCTTGGGCTCCGCTTCTTTCGTCTCGGCGTCTGCGTGAAGCCACATAGTTCCTGAGAGTGTCTCCACACGGCTGAACTCGATCTGCTGCCCACCCTTTCCACGGATACCCGTCTTGATCAGCTCACTCCGCCATTCGCTCTGGCGGAGAGTTTCACCGGTTCGGGTTATAGCCTGATCCGCTTCAGATTCTAATTGAATCTCATCTACCGGCTTTACAGATGGCGCTGGAACAGCCTCGAGTGTGAATGGTCCCGAGACTCTAGCCTTTGTATCATCGATCATTGGTTGGTCATGAAGCTCTACTTTCTCTGGTGGCTCGTTGTAAACTATTGATTTAAGAGTCACATGAGGTATGGTTTCATACCTGAAATCTCCTTGAACCCCATCGTTCGGATGGGCGAGTTGATAGTAGTCAAAAACAGCAGTCATTAGTCTCTGCTTAGCTAGAGCGATTGCAACACGGGAAGTATCACAAGTGATCCATCTTCTACCCCACTGCTCGGCAACATAAGCAGTAGTGCCCGAACCGCAAGTAGGATCAAAAACAAGGTCGCCTGGGTCAGTGGTCATCAAAATACAACGTTGTATTGTTTTTTCACTCGTTTGCACAATAAATATCTTTGGCCCCAGGAAACCACCCGAACCAGTATCTTGCCAAAGGTTAGTTAGTGGTCTCACTGGAAAATCATCATAATACCTTACATAGCAGAGAATTGAAGCGGGGGCCATAAGCCGATTTGCTTTCTTTAAATTATCCAAACCATTTCTAGATGTCGACCATCCGCGCCCACCTACTGGTCTGAATTTCTTACCCTCAAACTCATATTCATACCTAGAACTTTCTGTTCCAGTTTGTGAAGTAATTTCTGATAATCGGAATAATTTGTGTTTTTTACGATCAATATCAACGGCGTCTTGCATGGCGAGTCTTTTTCTCTCATGGGTTCTAGTATCCTCTGCCCAAAAATAGTTTGTACGATCATCAATAGCCTTTTCGAAATACAACTGATTGTATTTCAATTGTGGCTTGTTCTTAGCAAACCAAAGCAGATAATCTGATACCGATGGGAGGTTTACTGCGGTTTGGGCACTTGTTTTTCTAAAGGAGATTAGACTGACAAAATTATCTGCTCCAAAGATCTCCTCCATAATTGCTTTTGCATAGTGTACGTTTTCATCGCTTATTTGAAAGAAAATGCTACCACTTTCAGTCAGTAGATCTTTGGCCAGTAGAAGTCTGTCTCGTATATAGCTGAGGTAGCTGTGTATTCCAAGCTCCCACGTATCTCGGAAAGCCTTTATCATCTCCGGCTCCTGTGTCAAGTCCTCGTCCCTCCTGTCCTTCACGTCCCGCTTGTTGACGAAGGGCTGGAAGTTTGACCCGTACTTGATCCCGTAGGGAGGGTCGATGTAGATCATCTGAATCTGCCCGCGCATACCCTCCTTCTCCAGCAGTGAGTTCATCACGAGGAGGCTGTCGCCGGCGATGAGCCTGTTGCTCCATCCGTGTTTATGCCTGTAGAAGTCGATGGCCTCCCTGTAGGGCGGGTTCTCCCCTGGTGAAGAGAAGAAGGAGGCCAAAACTGCTTGTTGGGGGCCCTTCTTGTTTCTCACCGCCTCGATGATGGTCTTCGGCTCTATCCGCTCATGCACGTGGAGGCTCACGGTGTCGGCCTCGAAGCTCGTGCCCTCCGCCTTCCCCGCCCATGCAAGCTGAGGATCGAGGTGAGGATCATACTGGTACCGCTTCTTCGCAACTGCACCATTCAGCTCAGGCGAAACCAAACCTACCGGCGGATTATTCACCCTCTCCGCCCTGCGGTGCTCATACTGCTCGATAACCTTTCCAGAAGTCTTCGGCTTTCTCTTCCTCGTCACCGAAACAATCCCTCAAACGATACATGCCTCCCTGAAAGCTTAAGTTTTCTTGTGCTTTGTGGACTAAAATTTCGAGGGTGATGCAACGCACGCGAATCCTACCTCCAAGCACTGAAGTGCACAGGATCGGTTGGAATCAATTCTAACGCCACAAACGCGTCGGTTCCCGGGGCTCCCCACTTCGAAGACACAGTGAAGAGAGATTTCTCGTAAAAGACTTAGGCCCAATTGGGTTTGAGTTCCTCTCCATGCACGACTTGGCTAGTAGTTCAGGCTGAAATCACGGGTTCGAATTCAGTAGAGTATGAACCTCTGAATTTGGGAACCATTTCTGGATGTGAAAACGCGTTGGACCCCCCGGTCAGCAACAAAAATGCGGTTGGACGCAGGTACGGAATTCCTCTGACAGTTAGGGACCTGCCGAAAGGCTTACCCGGGAGAAAAGGACCCGGATAAAAATTGTGGCGGGCCCGCGGGGACTCGACCCTAATAAGGTGCGAATGCCCTCAAGAACGGAGACCAACGCGCGAAAGATAGATTTTTCTAGTGCTGGTGGTGGTAGGCAATTCTGAAGGCGGGTGAGTGGGTTCCTCCCATCCGTTCCGCCTTGTATAAACCCCGGAATAGGGAGGAGAGGAAATTGGAAAGAAAGAGCAGAGATTTGGCGCTGG
>Ga0315296_10004664_pt1 | contig 11183 bp, 24 predicted proteins | sample YL17G14_18_MG_FD_203921 | JGI IMG/M metagenome (GOLD analysis project Ga0315296, IMG submission 203921) | Sediment microbial communities from Yellowstone Lake, YNP, Wyoming, USA - YL17G14_18 | ecosystem: Environmental > Aquatic > Freshwater > Lake > Sediment | place: USA: Wyoming | collected...
ACACTGGCTCAAAGATGGCATAGGTGTCCATATTGCGGAGCATCAATGCATAGAGATTTGAATTCAGCAAAGGAAATACTTACCAGAGGAACTCTGGGAAATTACGCCTGTGGAGATGGGAGTCCTGCTCTTGCCTCACAAAAGAGGCTTGAACATAGCCTGTCTGCGAAGCAGGAAGCCCCTCAACTTGTTGGGGGGTAGTTCACTGAAAAAAGGAAGATTTTGAAATGAGAAACAAAATAATAGTCAAAATGCATGATGCGTTCCCGCATGAATACGATGAACTTGCAAAAAACCTTAATCATACCATAGAAGATAATTTGAAATGGAGGGCAGAATTTGCAAATGAAATTGCAAAAACTCCGCAAGAAAAATGGGAACTTTATATTAAAATAGTATCTTGGATATGCTTTTGCGATAAAATAGGAATAGAAATAAATAACAGGGAAGAAGTCTTTGAAATAATGAAGAAATTATGGATAGATGTGAGAAATTCTAAAATATACAAGGCAAAGCCTAGAGGGAGATGATGAACCATGACCGAAAACATCAAAAAAGCGAGAAGGGAAGCAATTGAACATATTTCATATTGGATTTTCGGCATAGCGACAGGATGGGTTATAGGAGTTTATATGGGGGCGATATTATTATGACCGAAGAATCATTCACGAAGGACTTCTGGAAGAAGGAAGCGATAAGGCTCAAAACCGAACTCAAGAAAATCAAAGAAAGTCAAATGTGGAAGAATTGGCATATTGCCAAAGAAAAGGAGGCATGATATGGGCGAAATAGAAACATCGGAATATCTGCAAAAGCTTGAGCAGAAGGTCAAGGAACTCAAAGCCGAACTCAAACGAGTAAGAGGCATTTTGGTAGAAACGGGCAGCGAATTATACAAAGAGAAATCCGCCCATCTCACGGCGGAAGATGTTTTAAAAGCTGTTTATAGAGAACTGACTGATACTGGTTTGACATTTCCAGATGATGAAATTGAATCAAGAATCCTTTTTGTAAAGACAGAAGATTGGGATAAACTTTTCAGGAAAATAGTAAAGAAGTTCGAGAAGAGGAGCATAAAATCGAAAAGGAGATGATAAAATGGAAAGAACTAACGTAATCCAATTATTATGGTATGCATGGATGTTTTTTGTAGTCTGTTTTGCAATGTTTATAAATTTCATATTTCCCTATGGTTATTTTTATTTTATGATTCTTGGGGGTGTAGGAATACTAACTTGTTTCTTCACGGTATATATGGTTTGGGAATGTTATGTAGGGGAAAGGAAATGAAAATATGAAATATTGGAAAATATATGTTGGAGGAACTCGTGCAGTATTCCCTGCTTGCAAAATAGAAACTGCGATAAAGAATGCCATTCATTCAGAAATAGGAAGATTGAAAAGAAGAGGCAAGGAAATAGGAAAAAAACTGACCTTGAATGGTAAATTGGAAATTTTCACAGAGGAAGTCCCTAAATCTTACTATGATGAATGTGTCAATGCAAATCTTCCAAAGGAATCGAACAATCAGTAAAACTGGTCGAAATATTGGACAAGTGGTATTATGAGTTCAAAAGAGATTTCCCGAATACTCCATTCGGCGGCAGAAAGGAAATTCTGAAAGAAAGGATATGCAACGAGGTGGATAAATGGTAAGAATAGACAACGAAAAGGAATATATTGAATGCATAGAATCGGCTGTCATAAATGCTGGCAGAAAAATAATAAAGACCAAACTTCATGGTGCATTCATTTTTTTGAAATATAAAGATATAAACACACTCTCCAAAAAATATTTTAATGGCAAAAGGATAAGACAGGCTTCATTTCATAGCGAAACAAATCTAAAAAGCCATGAGATACAAATCTTGAATGCAATGAGGGTAGCACTCAATAAAAATCATGTCTTTGTCTATGAAAAGGACATCGTAGACAAGATAAAAGCGAAGGATTTGAGCATAGTGTCAAAATTCAGAAAAAAACCAAAATATAAGATAGTTGGGGAACTCACGAAAAAGGAGAAGGAAAAATGACTTATTATTGCGGTAAACGGCAGAAGATATTGACGGAAAAGGAGGTCGAATCCCATCACTGTCTAGCACGAAAAAAGGGAATAAACAAGGGAACGCCATGCAAATTGCTCGTAGAAATCTGATAGTGAAGATATTTAAACCTTTTATACAAATATAATAATAACTAATAATGGATTATAGAGAGGAAATCATAATGAATAATATGCGGAGATGCAGGGAATACAAAAAAATATCAACCTGCAAAGATTGCGGACTGACTATGTGGAAATGCGTAAGACCGAGGTGATGGATATGGGCGAAAAGGAAATTATGAAAGGAAACTTGAAGATTTCAGTATTCGACAGTTTCCCCTATGACGAACTGCGGAAAATATGCGATTTGATATGCGGTCTTGGTTATGATGCCGAATTTTGCGACAATGGGAACATAGTTTTCCAAAAGAAAGGAACTGATAAAAAATGAAAGTTGGATATAAGAATATAAAGGACATAAACACGCCAAAAGGCAGGAAGAAATGGCTTAAAGGAAAGAAAATTCTTTTTGCTTGCTGTTTTTGCACAAAGGGAATGGAAAAGCCAGAAAAGGAAACAGCCATTAATATAATGAATACGAAACAAATATATTTTTGTCACAAAAAATGTCTGCTTAATAAAATGACAAAACGATGCAGGGATGAATTCCAGGGGTGAATTATGAGCGAAAAATTAGACAATCTCATCAAAAAACGAGGGGAGATACTAGACCTCCTGCTTGCCAATGCCATAGAGAGAAGAAAACTGGAAAATTCCCAATATGAAATAAATAGGGAGATTGCCAAAGAACGTGAGAAGGAGTAGATGAAATGACTGAAAAGAAAATTTATCTGCACTGCCAATGCGGATGCAGTATACTTCATCTGGAGAAAGATGAGGATTTCGGAGTTGAAGTGTGTATGATTCTTTTTAACTTCCATCGCCGAGAAGTCCCCTTTCGGCAGATGGGGGATGAGAGGCGATATATTTATATAGTTACTAAATAGTATAATAACTATGAAATATGAGTTAGACAAGAGTTGTCACAGCGTGTATGCATTGCAATATCATCTTGTGCAATGCGTAAAATACCGAAAGAAGGTACTGGAAACAGTGGGAATCATGCAATATCTCAAAGACAAAATCAGAGAGATAAGCACAAGATTTGAGGTGAATGTGCTGAACATAGAATGCGACAAAGACCATTTCCATATGCTATTCAAGGCAAAACCAACTCTCGACATGACCAAATATCTGAATGCGGTAAAGACGATTACATCAAGGGAGATACAGAGGAATTTCCCAGAGGTGAAGAAATTTCTATGGAAGAACCAGTTCTGGTCTCGGTCATATTTCCTTGCGACAACTGGTCAGGTAACGCTTGACCAGCTTAAAAAATATGTCGAAAATCAGGGTAATGGATGATGCAACTAACACAACAGGTCAGGATTGAACCAACGAAAGAGCAGGAGAAAGTCTTGTGGGACTTGTCGGAAAAATGTAGACTCATCTATAATTTTGCTTTGAAAGAACGGAAAGACGGGCATAAATACGGTCATAAAATAGGATATGTGAAACAGCAGAATGACCTTCCATCAATCAAGAAGAAATATCCAGAATACAATTGGGTCTACAGCAAAGTCCTGCAATATGCCCTGCGGAATCTTGATGCCGATTACCGCTCGTTCTTCGCCTTGAAAAAGAACGGCGACAAGGATGCACAGCCACCGAGATACAAGGGCAGGAAATATTTCACAACGATGGTCTATAACCAAAGCGGATTCGGGATAAAGAATGGTCGCATAGAACTCTCGCACAAGCATCCTTCTGGAATGAAATTGTCATTGAAAATGACGAAACCCTATAATTTTTTTAGAATATATCAAATCAGCATATACAAAAAAGACAATAGATTCTTTGCCTCGATAACCTATGAGAAGCCGAACAAAGAATATGCCGATAACGGCTTGTATCAAGCATTCGACTTGGGTTCTATGAAGCATACGGCTGTGAACAGCAGGGGTCGGTTCATGGAATTTGTGAACAAAAGACCAGACAAATACTGGGAAAGAAAATTGGAAAACATACAGAGCCGAAGAGACCACTGCAAAAGAAAAAGCATAAAATGGAATATGCTCAACAGAAATTATAACAGAATGAGACGTAAATCGGCTAATCAACTAAAAGATTTCCAGCATAAATTGTCGAGGAAAATCATAGACAATACAAAGGCAAACACGATAATAGTCGGCAAGCTGGAAGTGAAAAAATTGTCACGAAAAAACAAATATCAGAAAGGGCTACATAAGTCAATGCACAACACGGGCAACATATCGAGGCTTGTCAGTTTTCTGACCTACAAGGCTGAACTTGTAGGTAAAAGAGTAATAGAAAACGATGAGAGGGGAACTACAAAAACCTGTTGTGTATGTGGAAACAAACAGAATATGCCGTTATATAGAAGAGTCTATTCGTGTGATTGTGGAAATCATATAGAAAGGGACAGGAATAGTGCGATAAACATAATGTCTGATTTCCTATCGCAAAATGCCTTGTGGACAGGCTATCGGCAGTTTGCCGACAATCTGCGACAAACAGGTTTGGATATATCGTTCAGACACTCGCAGGAAGCACCATCCGAAAGGGTGGTGTAGTTCACGGGTACAATAGAAAGTGAAATTAAAAAACTCAAAGACTGGGCGATAGCGATTGTAGAGAAATGCAAAAATAAAGTTGGAGAGGTTGAGGTTGGAGCAATAGTGTCCGAAAAAGCATCTATATATTGTGGGCATACTTATTCCAATAGTCCAATAGTAGAACGATGCGATTCATGTAAAAGGTGGATGAAAAAGTTCGAGATAAAGGAGTGCGATTTGCATGAAAATAGATGATAATAAGGTAACAGAAGTGGCATATCTAGCCCCAGATATTGTTTTAAGAATGATAATAAATGACAAGGAAAACCTACTGGACAGTTGTTTGAAACAGAAAAATATAAAGGTAGTTACGTCAGCATTTTGTTTTTATGAGGCATTATCAAGCCTGACCAAAGAGGAAATGATAAAAAACATTGATAAGATATATCAGCTTTTGACGATGATTCCAATAACTGACCTAAAACAGGTTTCAGGGAAGTTTTACATTGAAGACAAAAAAAGAATATCCCATTTACGAAAAATAGCATTAAGGGAGGAGGATTTGCATGAAATCATAGAAAGGAGGGAAATTTATGAAAAATAAAGTAGAAGACGAATGGCTGGAAATAAAGGATGAAGGCATAGACCTCGATTGGATAAATCAACTGAAAATCGAGATGCACGATTCGGTATTCGAGAATATGAAAAAGAACAGAAAGGCGTGTGGATTGCTGATACCACTTGTTTCGCATGACGACATTATAGAACTTCTAGCAGAATTGCATGAACTTCGTGCAGAAAAAGAAATGAAAAAAATAGAGGAAGAGGCAAAGAAGAAAGCATGACGGAGGAAATATGGGAAGAAGCGTAGTTCTGCGGAGAACAAAAGAAAACAGGGAAGGCGACATTCAGATAAAAGTGTTAGGAGAAACTTCCAATTTCATAATATATAGCGGCACTGGAACTGCACATATCAGCAAAAAAATAAAAAAAATGGCAATAACCGACAATTTGATAATATATTTCAAAATCGCCAAAGAAAGGAGAAAATTATGAACAATAAAAAGGTCAGATTCAGAATGATAGAACTCGACAAGGAAGACACTGAAATATTGATAGAGGTAATGATGGCAGAGATTAAGTTTCTAGATGATATGGAAAGAAAAGATGGACATCTAATTGCAAATGACAGACTGCGAAAAAAATTATTATCTGGAATTATACTAAAATTCAAAAAAGCTGGTCTTGAATGGGAAGAAACTTCTGATGGCATATTCGAGGTCAATGTAGACGGTCAGCAAATGATAAGGATGAGGATGCGTGATTAGTATGATGTATGGCAAACCAAAAATAAAATTTTCGCACAATTATTACAAACTAAAGGGGGTCAAAAAGGCAATACTGTTATCCATAAGGAAAGTCGATGATTTGAAATGCCTTTCGGCAGATTTTCTGAACTATGACACGAAATACTGGAACGAGACCAAAAAAACAAGCGAATTCTACCCTCTGGAATACAGCAAACCGCACCTGATATTATTTTTTTACGCCGAGAACAAATCAGACAGGTCGGAGTTTGTCGGTCATATCTTCACGACAATCAGAAGATATATACCGCAGAAGGAAGCATATTACAATTCATTGATAGGCGAGGAATTCGATGTGATTGTGAAGGAGGAAGCATGAAAAAGACGGACATCAAAAAATGCAGAAGGAGCGATAAAAATGAAGAAATTAATTGGCGAATGCGAGGTATGTGGAAAAGAGAGATGGCTGGCACAAAAGACAATAGATGATAAAGAAGTAGCAATATGCCTAGAATGCTTCAAGGAAAAAGCATATTATATCTGCGGTTGCGGGGATTCGACAAGAAACAAGCCAAAATGCGATACCTGCCAGTTATTGCATGATGATGATATAACACTCAAAATCCTATCGATTTTAGACAAATTGAAAACATCCGATGAATTTCACGAGTGGCATAAAAGCATAATGGGAGAAGATGATATTTTGACTAAAATTGTTGAAAAAATAAAATCTGAAATCAACAATAAAAGAGGAAGGGGAGATTAGCATGGCAGGAGTATGCAGTTCTGTTCAGATAATCCCGAAATGCAAAAAATGCGGAAAACATATGGATAGGGAACTCGCTGAAATCAATGGTATATTCCAGAATTATTATTTTTGCAAAAAATGCAAGAGGCATCCATTCCGCATAATCGAAATCTGGATGGATTCAAGATTCAAGGCAAAGACTGCAAATTGCGACCCACCGATAGGGGCAATATTCGCAAAAGTGGTGAGAAAAAATGAACGGGAAAAATGAAAAAATCAGGTGTGCATTTTGCTATCAAAAAAGGGCGAAGCAGATGCACCATAACTACAACGCAGAGATGGTAAAGATGTTTCTGTCACGAAGAATGATTTTCAAAGACCCCATGAATTCGGAAAAATTAAATAAGGAAACCATCAGAATTCAGAGAGAGGGTGGTTATCTGCCACTCTGTCCTCATTGCCATCATGCGTGGGAAGCGATGATTCATGCGATGATTTTGGAATACAGGAAAAAATGGGTGAAATGATGCCAATTTTCGTGTGCGAAAAGTGCGGGATTTGCGACAATACCGCTTTGACCAGATTTTGGGTAAGGGAGAAGGGAGAACCAGCATTATGCTCCAAATGCGACCCGAAAATAGGAAAATGGCATGGATGCTTTGAAAGGAAAAAACCAAAAAAGGGAATAAAATATATCAACAGGAAATAAATATGAAATTGAGCATAACCGAAATTAAAAAAGAATGCAATTGCAATAAAAACAGGACAATTAGTTATGGTGGATGGTGGTGTCCCGTTCACGGATATGTTCGAGGAAAAAAATGTCAGGAATAAAGACAGCAAGAAAGAAAAGCATTGTTGATACAATATCCCGCATCATAAACCATTGCCAGAACGAAGGTCGGCTTGAGACAAGAAGCGACATAAGGCGATGTGCAAAGATGATTTACAGAAATTTGGAAGAGGTAAGAGAATGAAATGCTCAATCGAAAAATGTGAAAAGAATGCAGAAATTAGGTCAATGTGTAGAAACTGTTATCAAAAATGGCGATACAAAAACGACAAAAAATACAAAGAAAGGAAAAAGGAATTCGCAAAAGAATATGCCCAAAGGTACAGGGCAAAAAAAATAATGGAGAATGTGCATTTCGACAGGGACAAAAGCAGGGAATACAGAAAGAAACACAAGGACAAATACATATATTCGCTGGCGAAGCATTACTGGAGAAAGTTGACACCAGAACAAAGGGAAAAATTGATAGAGGAATTGAGAATAAAGAATATGTTCGTGTAGGGAGAGCGGAAAAATGATATTTGAAACATTTTGTGGGGCAACATTGGCAATTTTGTTCGTATGGGTATCTTATTTGCACTTTGAGTGGTGCAAATTCAAAAGAAACCCTGAAAAATACTGGGAAGTGATGCTTGAAATAAGAAAAATGAAGATGAAAAAATGAATAAAACAAAAATAGAATATTGTAATTATACATGGAACGCCATCACTGGATGTTTTCATGGATGTCCATACTGTCTACATCCAGATACATTAATTTTAATGTCTGACCTTTCAGTAAAGAAAATTAAAAATGTTAATGTCGGGAATGAGATAATGGCATTTGATGAATTTCCAATAAAAAAACAAAGAAAATTTAAAAAAGCAATTATTACCCAAAAATCTGTTTCTTTGAAAAACATTTATGAAGTATATTTTAAATCTGGTAAAAAAATAATTTGTTCAAAAGACCATAGATGGCTTTCAGAAAGAGGATGGAAATATACAACTGGAGCTATGTCAGGTAAAAAAAGAAGACCATATCTTACATTAAATAATAAAATTTATTTTTTTGGTACAATTTCCGAATATCCAGAAGAAACTCTACAATATAAACAAGGCTATCTTTCTGGAATGATTAAAGGAGATGGAACAATTGGATATTATGATTATTCTGGGAAACGCAGAAAAACTGATAAAATTGTAAGTTTCAGACTTACTTTAATAGATAATGAAGCCATTATTAGAACAAAAGATTATTTAAAAGATTTCAATATTTTTGTTAATATATTTAAATTTTCCAAAAAAATGGAAGCCATTAGAACAAATAAAAAAAATCAGATAGATAAAATCATAAAACTCATTGAATTTAAAAATAATATGGAATTTTTAAGAGGTTTTATTTCTGGAATTTTTGATTCCGAAGGAAGTTATACTGGAGTTTTAAGAATTTTTAATTCTGATAAAAAAATAATAGAATTTACTGAAAATGCATTAAAAAAATTTAATTTTTCATATAAAAAAACACACAAACAAGGCAAAAATAAAAAAGTATATATCTTATCTTTACATGGAGGAGTTTCAGAAAATATAAGATTTTTTCAATTATTTAATCCAGCAATTATACGAAAAAGAAATAAAATTTTTAATGCTGTTCATTTTAGAAAAGATAAACAGGAAATCATTTCTATTAAAAAATTAAAAAAAAGAATTAAAATGATTGATATTTCAACAACAACCAATACGTTTATAGCAAATGGATTTTTAACTCATAATTGTTATGCTCGAAAGATAGCCATGCGTTTTCAGGGACATTTCCAGCCATGCCTTCATGTAAACAGGCTTGATGAACCAAAAAAAGTCAAAAAACCATCAGTCATATTCGCAGACAGCATGAGCGACTTCTGGGGAAAGGGAGTCCTGCAAGAATGGAGGGATATGGTATATGAAACCATGAGGAACTGCCCACAACATACATTCCTTCTACTTACAAAACAACCGCAAAATATCAAGGACATCAAAAAAATACCAGAAAATGTCTGGATAGGCGTGAGCATTACTGTTTTCGATGAAAGATGGAGAATTAAAGAACTCGTATCGAAAAGACAATCCAAGATTTTTGTTTCACTCGAACCGCTTTTGACTGACATTATTTCTGATTATATATATTTGACAGACTGGATAATAGTCGGTGCATTGACTGGATTCAAAAAAGAATTGTCATTCAGACCAAAAAAGGAAACAATAGAACAGATAATACACGATTGCAGAAGGCTGAATAAGCCACTTTTTATCAAAAACAATATCGGCTGGCATAAAAAAACCCAAGAGTTTCCCGATTGGAAAAATTATATTTATATATGAAATGAAACAAATAGTAATATTGAAATAGAAATTTTTTAAAAAAGGGGTGAAATGGATGGAAAATGAATCTTCTGAAAAAAAAATAGATAAGACCTATCTAAAAGAATACCGAGAGAAAAACAAAGACAAGCTGAAAGAAGGCAGAAAAGTATATTATGAAAAAAACAAAACAGCCATATCAGCATACATAAAAAAATGGAGAGGGGAAAATCCAGACAAGGTAAAAATGTATAATGAGAGGCAGAAAGAAAAATACAAGAACGACCCAGTTTTCAGGCAAAAACAAAGGGATGCATTCAAAAGATGGTGCGAAAAAAATAAGGATAAGTTATTGGCGAAGAGAAAGGAGAAAAAGGTGAAAGAATCGGAAACAAACTCGCAGGACTCCAATGTTGCTACTGCGGCAAGCCAATAATTACGAGGCTGAACGGCAGGGCAGTATCGAGGAACAGGAAGATTAAATGCCCTTCGTGTTCAAGAACGAGCCATATGAACAAACTGAAAAAAATAATCGTTTCCCGTTGATTCCAGAAAAATCACCCTCATAAGATACCCCAACCCAACTTTCTATCAATTCTGGAGAAATTATCGGGAAAATGGAGAATAAAAATGGTCGAAAAGGAACAAATGTATAATTTTGCAATAATCGGAGTAATAGCAATAATCATTATGTTCATAGTATATATCTTTGCATTCAAGCCAGCTTCGGACAACTCACTGACACAAAAGAATTTTGAAGAAAGCAGAAACATTTTTCTTGCAAAATACTGCGAAAATCTTAAATTCAAAAATTTTACAATTGAAGATATGCAAAGTAAAATTTTAAATGGATATTGCTTTACTCAAGACAATCCAATGGTGAGAATCACGAGTTCTTTCAGACTTGGATATGAAAAAACTGACATGGGATTTACGTTTTTTGTATTGCAGGAAAAGAAATAATAATAAAAATATTTAAATAGGAATTACAATAAAATGAGGCAAAAATCGGCTAACCAATTGAAAGATTTCCAGCATAAATTGTCGAGGAAAATCATAGACAATACAAAGGCAAACACGATAATAGTCGGCAAGCTGGAAGTGAAAAAATTGTCACGAAAAAACAAATATCAGAAAGGGCTACATAAGTCAATGCACAACACGGGCAACATATCGAGACTTGTCCGTTTTCTGACCTACAAGGCTGAACTTGTAGGTAAAAGAGTAATAGAAAACGATGAGAGGGGAACAACAAGAACCTGCTGTATGTGCGGAAACAAACAGAATATGCCATTATATAAAAGAGTCTATTCGTGCGATTGCGGAAATCATA
>Ga0315296_10004665_pt1 | contig 11180 bp, 14 predicted proteins | sample YL17G14_18_MG_FD_203921 | JGI IMG/M metagenome (GOLD analysis project Ga0315296, IMG submission 203921) | Sediment microbial communities from Yellowstone Lake, YNP, Wyoming, USA - YL17G14_18 | ecosystem: Environmental > Aquatic > Freshwater > Lake > Sediment | place: USA: Wyoming | collected...
GCAGAGATAACGGACAAGACAAGGGCATATGAGGCAGCATATAATGCATTCAAGAATAAGAAATATAAAGAGTCAAGGGAAAAATTTGAGGCATTCATAAAAAAGTTTCCTAAAGACGACCTTACTGATAATGCACAATTCTGGATTGCAGAGACATACTATAATGAGAAAGATTTTGAAGGAGCAATTCTCGCCTATGAGACATTACTGAAGAAATATCCAAACAGCGAAAAGGTCCCTGGTGCACTTTTAAAACAGGGCCTTTCATTTATTGAGATAGGTGATAGAAAAACAGGAAAAACGATCCTTGAGAAGCTAAGGGAACGCTACCCTGACTCAAAAGAGGCAGGTCTTGCTAAGAAAAAGATAGAGGAGCTTGAGAAGAAGGCCTCAACAAAGAAAAAATGAGCAGCCTCAAAGATAATTATCAGCGCACTATTGACTACCTGAGAATATCAATCACTGACAGGTGCAACTTGCGGTGTATCTATTGCATGCCTTCTGAGGGTGTCATTCCAATAGAGTACAAAGAGATTCTCCGTTTTGAAGAGATAGTGAGGATTGCAAAGATTGCTACTAAAATTGGTGTAAGGAAAATACGTATTACCGGTGGAGAACCCCTTGTGAGGAAAAATGTTACCTATCTCATCAAAGAAATAAAAAATGTAGAAGGCATAGAAGATCTGAGCCTGACCACAAATGGAGTTCTCCTTTCAAAATATGCAGAAGAACTCGTCGATGCAGGTCTGGACAGGGTGAATATAAGTCTTGATTCATGCCGTCCGGATAGATACAAAGAAATAACACGAGGTGGAGATATCAGCGTTGTCATGAGCGGTATAGCAGCCGCTGAAATGGCAGGTCTGAAGCCAATAAAGATAAATATAGTCCCTATCCGGGGTTTTAATGATAATGAGATAGCAGATTTTGCGAGAATAACACTCGAGGCTCCCTATCAAGTCAGGTTCATAGAGTTCATGCCGTTTGGCACAGAAACTATATGGGGTCCTGAAAAATATATACCTGCAGATGAAATTAAATCTATTGTTGAAAGTATAGGTCCGCTTACGCCTGTAACGTTAAGAAAATCAGGGCCTGCACGATATTTCAGATTTGATGGTGCTCCTGGTGTAGTAGGTTTCATCAGTCCTCTCAGCCATCATTTCTGCAAAGACTGTAACCGCCTTCGATTAACTGCTGATGGGAAAATAAGACCCTGCCTTTTCTCAGAGACTGAGATAGACTTGAAATCTGCCCTCCGTGGTGGTGCGCCTGATAGCGAAATTGAACGCCTCATTAAACTCTCGATCGAAGTAAAACCCGAAGGCCATAACATAAGAGTGCAGAATCTTACACCCGGGACAGAGGTTAAGTTAAGAGAAGGTTGCAGATGGCAGATGTCGAAGATCGGGGGATAGAGTCGGGGCGAAAGGATTTGAACCTTCGACTCCACGGTCCCGAACCGTGTGCGCTACCAGGCTGCGCTACGCCCCGATAAAAAGATAATAAAAACCAGATGTCTCTAAAGTCAAGATTTAACCGGATTTCAATTATAGTAATTTGGTTAATGCAACCTTCCAGTCAACTGGTTTGAATCCAATTGCGAGCCTTGTCATCTCCATATCGAGAACAGAATATCTCGGCCTTTTTGCCGGTCTCGGATACGCTTCTGTTGTGATAGGAATTACCTCAGTTTTGAGTCCTGAAATTCTGATAATCTCCTTTGCAAAGTCAAACCAGCTTATGCCGCCATCTGTCTCATCAGTGATATGGTAAATTCCATAAGCACCACTTTCTATAACTTTTTTTATACCACTTGAAAGGGTAACAGTTGATGTTGGAGAGCCAATCTGGTCATTGACAACTCTTATTGTTGACTGTTCCTTTGCAAGCCTGAGAATAGTCAAAACAAAATTACTTCCTCTTATCCCATAAAGCCAGCTTGTTCTTATAATAGAGAACTTCTTTAAGATCCACTGGATGTATTTCTCCCCTGCGAGTTTTGATTCGCCGTACGTATTTATAGGATGAGTATTGTCAAAGGGTGTGTACGGTTTGTTGTTTTCGCCGTCAAATACATAGTCGGTGCTTATGTGGCAGAGAGGTGTCCCTGCATCAGCACAGACTAAGGCAAGATTTTGAACGCCAATACCGTTGACGAGGAAAGCTTTTTCCCTTTCCTCCTCTGCCTTATCCACATTTGTATAGGCAGCACAGTTGACAACAAAATCAGGTAGTGTAGTATTCAGGGAGTTATATAAAACATCTCTCTTTGTGATATCGAGTTCCTCTTCAGGAGGTGAAAAGACTTCATGACTTTCTTTCAATACAGGTATCAGATCCTGTGCGAGCATACCTTTTGAACCTGTGACGAGTATCTTCATTTTTCCCAGAATCCTTTACTCTCTGCTGATAATCTCTCTTTTAGTGGCTGCCACCACCACTCGTTTTCTTTATACCACTGGATTGTGTTCTGAAGTCCTTCTTCTATTTTCACTGATGGATTCCAGCCGAGTTCTTTTTCTATCTTTGAATTATTGAGGGCATACCTGTAATCATGTCCAGGCCTGTCCTGTACAAATTTGATAGAGCTTTCATTTTTTCCCATCATACTGAGCACATTCTTGGCAAGAGCAATATTATTCATTTCTCCATCTCCGCCAACGTTATAAGCCTCTCCTATTTTCCCTTTGTGTAAGATGATATCTATTGCTTTGCAATTGTCCTCAACATAGAGCCAGTCTCTCACGTTTTCTCCTTTACCGTAAATCGGGATTGGCTCGCCCTGCAAAAGGTTAGTAATCATAAGAGGGATAAACTTCTCAGGAAATTGATAAGGCCCGTAATTATTGGATGGTCTTACAATAATCACAGGTAATCTATACGTCTCATAATATGCACGAACAAGCAGATCCCCTGATGCCTTGGAAGCTGCATAAGGTGAATTGGGTTTGAAGCGGCTTTCTTCGGAGAACTTTTCGCTCTCATCTCCGCCTGAGGCGGACTGAGGCGGAAGAGTTCCATATACCTCATCTGTTGAGATATGGATAAACCTTTTTATACCTGACTCTTTCGCAACCTCGAGGAGAACATGAGTCCCCACAATATTTGTCATGAGAAATGGCTGGGCGTCAAGTATTGACCTGTCCACATGGCTTTCTGCAGCAAAATTTACGACACAATCTGCTTCTTTCATCAATTTTTTGACTGTAGCAGTGTCTTCAATTTTTCCATGGGTAAACCTATAGCGAGGACTATTTTCTATATCTCTGAGATTCTCAGGATTTCCCGCATAGGTGAGGGCATCAAGGTTTACAATTGTATAGTCAGGATAGTTCTCTACTATATGTCTGATGAAATTAGAGCCGATAAACCCGCAACCACCTGTAATAAGAAGTTTCATTCTCTTTTGTCCCTCTTAAATTGTTCCTTAATTTTTAATTTTATTATTCAATCCTGAACGGGCTCTCAAGATCACCCTCATATCTTATCTCATCTACTTTCTCTTTCCTCCCCCAGCCTGCATAGAGCCTATCAGGAAAGTTGAATACCATTCCTTCACGGTCTCCCACATTTTTATATGCATGAACAACACCTGGAGGCACAATGACGATAAGCCTGTCTGATATGTGAATAATTTTTTTATTCTGATAGGTAGCGGATTCTTTGCGATTATCCCAGAGATAGAGCTTAAATTTCCCTAGAAAGCAGAAATAATCTGTCTGCTCCCGATGTTCGTGAGGCCCTCTGGTGATGTTCAGGTGTGTAATGGAGATATAGCCCATCTGCGGCACAAAACTCTCTGATAATTCATCCTTTCTGAAGAGTTCAGAAAGCCAGCCGCGACTGTCGGGATACACGTTAAACTCCTTAATAACAATACCTTCTATCTTGCCATTCCTGAACATTTATTCTATGAAAGGACAGGCTTACCGAGCCTTTGGTATGACATAGGTGCAGGAAAGGTCTCCCTCGGACATGCATTGGGGTCGAGTCACTTCCTTTTTGAGAAGATCTCTATACATCTGCAACTCGTATCTGCATGCCTCTTTGAATTCAGAAGCAACCTTCGCGATTGGGCAGTTAAATTGTTTTAACTTATAATGGCTGTCATTGTCATCAAGGTCAACAAGATATCCTTCTGACTCAAGAATGTTCTTGAGCCCGTGTACCTTGTCATGAAGGCTTTTTTTATCAGAGAGGGATTCTTTATGTTCCTTTAAGAGTTTTTCTTTTCGCCACCTGAATATATCATCAATCTTGTTCAGGCCGTCATTCTTTTCGATGTCTTTAAAAGCACTTACGATAAACTTGTGATATGCCTTTGGGAAAAGCTCATCTGCCTTATCAGTAAGCTTGTAAAGGAATGCTGGCCTGCCCACACCCTGCCTTTTTATCACAAAGTCTACTATGCCTTTTCTTTCGAGGAATAAGAGGTGTTGCCTTATCCCCATTGGAGTTATATTGAGGTGTTTACTCAGTTCATCAATAGACAGAGGATTGCTCTTTTTGAGGAGGAGTATTATCTTTTCCCTTGTGGGGTTTTCATTAAGCAATGAACCCATGGTAAGAAAATAGCATAAATAAAATTTTTTGTAAACAATTTTAAATAAAACATATAATTTTTTCCTGGATTCCAAAGATAGTACATGAAATTGTATAATTAAAGAATAATTAAACATAAAAAAAGGAATAGTGAAATGTTTGAGAAATGTCCGGGAGCAGCTAATATACAAACTCCTACACTTGAAATAAAGAGATGTCCAGAATGCGGCAAGGAAGTGGAGATTTTCTCTACTGATTTGAAAGTAACGTGTAGTATATGCGGATTTACGGTATATAATGATGTAGAATCATGCGTACAATGGTGCAAGTACGCCGAGAAATGTGTCGGGAAGGAATTTTTCCAGAAACTAAAAAATAAAGAAAAAAGAGATGAATGAAGAAAAAGGCAGTATCCTTGAAAGTGCAATGAATACATTTGCTCACATAAAAAGGATGCATCGTTCAAAAAGTCAGGGAATATGCTCAAGATTAAAAGAATTTAAAAAGATGTGGTCGGAGAAAAGTGATGAGGAGATTTTCGCGGAACTGGCTTTCTGTATTCTCACCCCACAATCTCACGCAAAAGCCTGCTGGAATGCTATTGGGAGACTGAGAGAAAAGGGCATATTGTTCAAAGGAGATGCCCAAGAAATTGGAAAGGGATTATGTGGCGTGAGATTTCACAATAAAAAATCAGACTATATTGTCAGAGCGAGAAAATTCTTCATGAATAATGGAACAGTGAGCGTGAGACCCGCACTGAGCCAATTCAGTAATAAATGCAAATGCAGGGAATGGTTAGTGAAGAACATAAACGGCCTTGGGTATAAAGAGGCAAGTCATTTCTTGAGAAATATAGGATTCGGGGAGAAAATCGCAATCCTTGACAGACATATACTTAAAAATTTAAAACAACTTGGAATAATAGAAGAAATTCCACAATCAATGAGCAGGGCAAAGTATTTGCAAATAGAGAAAAATATGGTAAAGTTTGCAAAGCAGATCGATATACCTGTTTCTCACCTTGACCTGTTGTTCTGGTCTAAGGAGACAGGGGAGATATTTAAATAAGGATTTAAAGAACCAAAAATTTATCATGATGATTTCGGGAATCAGAATACTTTTTTTATGTACATTTTTAATTTTTGTTTTCATGGTCTCATCTTCTGGTGCCAAGGTATATTCCTTCAGTAAAGATAACTCAGTAATTGGTTTTATTAAAACATACAAGGTTGTAGAAGGAGAGTCTTTAATTGAGATAGCGAGAAATTTCGATCTTGGCTACAATGAAATTGTTGATGCAAATCCTGACTTAGATCCTTTTGTTCCCGGAACCGGCATATCTGTAAAGATTCCAGCGTCATGGGTTCTCCCGGAATTAGCATCCCATGATGGCATTGTTATCAATCTCTCAGAAATGAGGCTCTATTACTTTTTCATACAGAAAGGGTCAAATCTGGTGAGAACATTCCCCATCGGGATAGGTGATGAAGGCACCGATACACCTATAGGGAAATTCAGGGTAATAGAAAAATTAGTCAAACCAAGCTGGCATGTCCCTGAGTCCATCAAGAAAGAAAAACCAGAATTACCAAAGGTAGTGCCACCCGGACCTGATAACCCCCTCGGTTCTCATGCGTTAAGACTTTCTTTGAGTAGCATTCTCATCCATGGAACAAACAAGCCATGGGGCGTAGGAAGAAGAGTGAGTCATGGATGCATACGATTATATCCAGAGGATATCCCGAAACTTTTTCAACTGGTGCCTCATGGTGCCAAGGTGGTCATTGTTCGTCAACCCGTTAAGGTGGGTATGAAGAACAATAAAGTGTATATTGAAGTGCATAAGGATGACTCTTTGAGTACAGGCTATTTTAACGAAGCAGTAAATTTACTGAGAAAAAAGAATCTCCTTAAAATTGTGAACACTGAAAAGTTATATCGTGCCATTATTGAGAAGAGTGGAATCCCTGTTGAGATTTTGAATTAAGTGAAAGCAAGGCCCAAAAAATTTTAGAAGAAAATTTTTTGGGCCTGATAACCTGCTTTAAAAACTATTTCTTTTGCTTTAATTCAAAGGCTTTTATGCCCTTAGCAGCTGCATCTTCAGCCTTCTTTGCAGCAGCCTCAGCTCTTGCTGCAGCAGCCTCAGCTCTTGCTGCAGCAGCATCAGCTTTATTGCTACATTCTTTTGCAATCTTTTTAGCTTCTTCAGCGAGTGCTTTAGCTTCAGCTGCAGCTTTCTGAGCTGCGTCAACCTTGCCATCAAGTGCTGCAACCTTTGATTCAATTACTGTAACTCTTGCCTCAAGCTTGCTGATTCTGTCAACCAATGGGTCAATCTGCTGTTTCACATAATCCTTTGTGGCGCAACCAAAAGAAAATAATAATAGTGCCGCCAGTGCGAAAAGTAGTATTCTTTTCATTTCTCTTCACCTCCTTCCTTAAAAGATGAGTTTTTTATCCACATACGTTTAGATAAAAGATACACCTAAATGAACAAAATTTCAAGAATAATATGCTATTTCATATAAAAATTTTAAGTTTAAAACCGTTTTTGACCTATGCATGACCAGGGAGAAACATGTGAGGTGCTGTGATAATCGGGTATAATTAATATCACAATATGTATAAAAGATTATACCTTCTTGTTTTCCTCATTGTTGTGGGAACGGTAATTACCCTGACGAGCACCTATCTTTTTTACCGTACAGCCCTTACCGCATCAGAGGCATTTTTAAAGGCACAGTCAATGGCTCTCAGCTCAACGATAGAGGCATCATTGACAAGATATGGTTTGAGGCAGGAGATATTCAAGGACATAATCCTGAGCGAGAGGTGGGAGGGCATTGCATTTCTTGCATTCTATGATAGAGAAGGGGTGACAATACTCCACTCAAATGAAAAACTTATCAACACAAGGATAAATACAAGTAAACTGGCATCAACTCTCAATGCGGGAACCCCGGAATTTTCACATATGGTTCTTGGAACAGGAGAGAATGTTTTTATTCTGGATACTCCAGTGGTGATCCAGAGGAAAGAAGGAGTTTTAAGAATTGCTCTTCATGCGTATCCATCTCAGACGATTATAGAGAAAGCAAGGGTATTATTTATAAGTGTTTCGGGTATGCTTGTATTGTTCTGGATTATCACGATTCTGTTTATACGATCACTCAGGAAGAGACTGAAATTGGAATCACTTATCGCTCATAATGAGAGGATGGCAATGTTAGGAAGAATGGCATCAGTACTTGCTCATGAAATAAGAAACCCCCTTGGAAGCATAAAAGGATTTGCGCAGTATTTAAAGGAACATTCAGGGAAGATTGATGAAAGGACTGAAAAAAGCATTAATATCATCATTGATGAATCAAACAGACTCGAATTGCTGACAGAAGATTTACTCATATATGCAAGGATAGATGAACTCAGGACAGAAAAAATTGATGTCATATCATTAATTCGCGATGTAATAACCTCGTTAGCGGTAAAGGAGAGGGAAATACTCATAAATTTCAACTTGCCCGAGAGATTAATGATTGTATCTGATAAAGAGAAACTCAGGCAGGTGATTTTTAATCTCCTTCAAAATTCTATTGATGCGATCGGGAGCAAGGGCAAAATATCGTTATCGGTGAAAAAGGATGATCATTTTGTTGAGATAACGGTATCTGATACCGGCAAAGGTATAGGACGTGATGAAATCGAAAGGATATTCACACCATTCTATACCACGAAAGTGAGAGGCACCGGCCTTGGTCTTGCAATTGTAGATAAACTGGTAAAAGTACTTGGAGGAAGTATAAGGGTAGAAAGTGAGCCGAATCAGTATACTACATTTATAATGAGAGTGCCGGATATTAAAAGGGTTGATACCCTCTCCGGAGGGAGTGGTGAATAAAAAGAATTTTAAAATTCTTGTTGTTGATGATGAAGAACATTTTCTTTTGTTGGTGTCAAATGTTCTTGATGAAGAAGGGTACGTGGTGAAAACTGCGAGTAGTGGAAATAACGCATTTCAGGTTCTCGAACAGTACACTCCAGATTTGATCCTCACAGATTTAAGAATGCCTGATAAGGATGGGCTTCATTTAATGGAAACGGTCAAGGCAGGGCATCCTGATATAGATTTTATTTTTATCACTGCCTTTGCAACTGTTGAAAGCGCAGTTGATGCGATGAAAAAAGGTGCGATAGATTATATCACTAAACCCCTGAAGAACCTTGCTGAGTTGAGAATAATAGTTTCACGTGTTTATGAAAAGAGACGTCTATTACAGGAGAACATAGCGCTTAAAGAAGAACAGATTGAATCTCTCCCACCACTTGATCTTATTTTTTCAGGGATTGATAGGGTTTATGAAGAAGTCAGGGCAGTGGCAACTGCAGACACAACGGTAATCCTCTATGGCGAGACAGGGACCGGCAAAACTCTGATCGCAAAGGTAATCCATATGCTCAGTAGGAGAAAAGGTTTATTTGTGACAGTAAATTGTGCAGCGATTCCGGACAATCTTCTTGAATCTGAATTTTTCGGCTATGAAAAAGGTGCATTCACCGGTGCAACGTCTACTAAAAAGGGCAAATTTGAGCTTACTCATGAAGGCACAATATTTCTTGATGAGATCTCTGAGATGACAATCAATCTACAGGCAAAACTTTTAAGGGTGTTACAGGAGAAGAGTTTTGAAAGACTTGGTGGCATCGAATCTATCACTACAGATGTAAGGGTAATTACCGCAACAAATAGAGATCTTACACAGCTTGTCAAAGAAGGTCGTTTCAGAGAAGATTTATATTACAGGCTTAATGTATTCCCTATTCATATACCACCTCTTCGTGAACGCAGGGAGATTATTCCAAAGATTGTTGACTACATGATGAAAAAGATAGCCAGAAAACTTGGAAGGCATAGTACAGGCATTGCCGAAGATTCTATGAAACACCTGATCTCTTATCCATGGCCTGGCAATATCCGTGAGCTTGAAAATACCATCGAAAGGGCAATCATACTCAGCAAGAAGGACATCCTTCACATACCACTGCCTGAAATGGACATAAAAACAGATAGATTTGAAGATTTAACTATAAGAAACATGGAGAAAAAGACGATCGAGGCTGCTCTTAAAAAGGTATCTGGTAATCGAAGGCGTGCAGCAGAAATGCTTGGTATCTCTCTAAGGGCTCTCCAATACAAGATAAAGGAGTATAATATTTCTGAAGGCATAGCTACGTAATGCAAATATTGCTTTATTGGTGCAAAGCTTGCATTTAAAAATTATACGTGAAATGGTAAAACATATTGGAAATAAAGCCTTTTCTGTCTGGCATGCGAAATGCTTTATGTGTCAGGTAGGAAAGGAGGTGAAAGGAATGAAAAAGACATTAGTTGTAGGATTGGCAGTTGCCCTGGTATTTATCATCGCTGCAGGAGCGATGGCTTTCGGACATAAAGGGACAGGGCCATGCTATGGTGCAGGGAGCAACCTAACGCCTGAGCAGTCACAGAAGCTTGCCGAATTCCAGAAGGAGATAGTGCCCCTTCGCCAGAAAATGCATCAGCTCATGACCGATGTAATGACCTTACGTGCTCAGCCAACACCTGGTTGGAAAGCAATCGCAGAAAAACAAAAAGAGATGGTAGATATTAAGATAGAGATCCAGAAAAAGGCGACTGCAGCTGGATTTGCAGGTTTTGGACCGGGTCTTTGTGGTTATGGGTCAGGAAAAGCAGGTTCAGGCCATGGTCTCCACGGACAAGGTACAGGAAAGATGGGAATGTGCAGAATGGGGACAATGGGACAGTAACATAAGCTTTAAGCCTGATACGTTAAGGAGGAGCGTACTATGAAAATAAAATTAGTTTACGGAATTACATTTATATCGCTCCTCCTTTGTTTTTGCATGATACAAATTTCTGAGGCAGTAGATTCAGATAGTGAAGGATATGATGAAAATACTGAGATTACAATAAAAGGCACGGTGAAAGATATTGTTTCAGCAGAGAGAGGACCTGTGGTCCTGATTGTTCATTTTAAAAATAAAACTTACAACATCACCACTGCACCAAAGTGGTATCTTTATAAAAACAATATTGAATTCCGGAATGGTATGGAATTAGAAATTACAGGTTCGAAATTTCTTAGTAAAGAAGGAACTTTTTATATCAACGCAAGAAAAATAAAATTTATAGAAGATGAAAAGATAATAGAATTAAGAGATTCTCATTGTAGGCCTATGTGGCGAAGGATGCATTAAAAAAGAATGTTGTGAGATCAGGGTGGTACTACTAAGGGTTTCTCTTTTTTAATATAAGGATCTCAAAGGCAAGTGCAGCCATTGATGCAAGTTTTAATAAATAATTGACATCTGCGTTGAGAACAGAATTGTTGCCATTATCAACATACAGAAGTGCAACGGTCTTTTCTCTGAGATTAACAGGGAGGAGTAAAGCATCCTGAGGTGTCCCAGAAAGAATCTTTATAAATGGTTTATTACCTTTTATCCTGAATCCTGCGTGATTATTTGAGATTATGATAACACAAAATACAAAAAATACCACTAAATATGCGGATCTCTGGTATAATAGCACTTATTTAGCTATTATCCCGATAACCTACTTTTTAATTAGG
>Ga0315296_10004666_pt1 | contig 11178 bp, 11 predicted proteins | sample YL17G14_18_MG_FD_203921 | JGI IMG/M metagenome (GOLD analysis project Ga0315296, IMG submission 203921) | Sediment microbial communities from Yellowstone Lake, YNP, Wyoming, USA - YL17G14_18 | ecosystem: Environmental > Aquatic > Freshwater > Lake > Sediment | place: USA: Wyoming | collected...
TAAAACTACTTCCCCCTTCCCCTCCAGGGGAAGGGGGATAAAGGGGGATGGGGTTAATATGGGGTTAATATGGGGTTAATATGGGGTTAATATGGGGTTAATATGGGGTTAATAAAGAATCTTTCTAGTTTAGCCTTGTTGAGGCAATCGGGTTTATGGTAGTATTTGTAGGATAAGGACGGAGGTTAAGAGTGGAACCCAGGATTGGAGTCTATATCTGCCATTGCGGCAGCAATATCGCGGGCACGGTTGATACCGAGGAGGTTGCCCGCTTTGCCCAGGGCCTGGAAGGGGTAGTCGTCGCCCGCGACTATAAGTTTATGTGCTCTGACCCGGGGCAGGAGATGATTAAAAAGGATATTAAGGAATTGGGGCTTAATCGGGTGGTGGTTGCCTCCTGCTCTCCGACGATGCATGAGCCTACCTTCCGCCGCGCCTGTCAGGAGGCGGGGATAAATCCCTACCTCTTTGAGATGGCAAATATACGCGAGCAAGTCTCTTGGGTGACTGAGGATAAAGAGGAAGCTACCGAAAAAGCCAGGGCGCTGGTCAGTGCTGCGGTGAGGCGGGTCTATTATCATCAGCCGCTGGAGACGAGGGAGGTTTCAATTAATCCTAATACCCTGGTGGTGGGTGGGGGCATTGCCGGCATTCAGGCGGCGCTTAAGGTTGCCGACTCCGGGCACAAGGTCTATCTTGTGGAGAGAACACCCAGCATTGGGGGACATATGGCGCAACTGGATAAGACCTTTCCCACCCTGGACTGCTCAGCGTGCATCCTTACGCCGAGGATGACGCAGGTGGGCTCTCACCCCTACATTGAGCTGCTGACCTATAGCGAGGTTGAGGAGGTCGCTGGGTATATCGGCAATTTCAAGGTTAGAATCAGGAAGAAGGCGAGGTATGTTGACGAAGACAAGTGCACCGGCTGTGGCTTATGCCAGACCAAATGCCCGTGGAAGGTAGATAGTGAGTTTGAAGTTGGTCTGGGTAAAAGAAAGGCTATCTATACCCCCTTTCCGCAGGCAGTACCCAATATTCCGGTCATTGATAAGGAGCACTGCGCCTATTTCTTAAGTGGTAAGTGCCGTGCCTGCGAGAAATTCTGCGAGGCGAAGGCAATTGATTTTGAACAGCAGGATAAACTGATTGAGGTGGAGGTTGGCGCCATAATCCTGTCCACCGGCTTTAACCTGTTTGACCCCACCCCCATCTATAACTATGGCTATAAGAGGCTGGATAATGTTATCACCAGCCTTGAGTTTGAGCGGATGGTCAACTCCTCTGGTCCCACCGATGGCAATATTGTGCTTAAGGATGGCTCAATTCCAAAGAGGATAGGCATTGTCCATTGCGTGGGCAGTCGGGATGAGAAGTATCACGAATATTGCTCTCGGGTCTGCTGCATGCATTCCATGAAGTTTGCCCATCTGGTAAGGGAGCATCTACCCGAGACTGAGGTCTACGAGTTTTACATTGATATCAGGAGCTTTGGCAAGGGCTATGAGGAATTTTATAACCGGGTTCTCAAAGAGGGGACGGTCTTTATCCGGGGTCGTCCCGCTGAGATAACCAACGTCGCGGAAACCCCTGAGGAGGAGGGTAAGCTCATTGTCCAGTTTGAGGATACCCTGGTGGGACGGCAACGGCGGTTGCCGGTGGATATGGTTGTTCTGAGTTGTGCCCTGGAGCCGCAACCGGATGCCGATGCTACTGGACGTTTATTCAATATCAGCCGCAGCGCTGATGGCTTTTTCCTGGAGAAGCATCCCAAGCTGGACCCGGTAGCGACGATGACCGATGGCGTCTTTCTGGCTGGCTGCTGTCAGGGGCCTAAGGATATACCGGATACCGTAGCTCAGGCTTCAGCGGCAGCGGCGGAGGTTCTGGCGATGATTAGTAAGGGGAAGGTGGAGATTGAGGCCGCCACCGCCATTGTTGATGAGAGAATCTGCTCTGGCTGCCAAGCCTGTTTGAAAGTATGCCCCTATAGTGCCATCTCCTTTGATGAAGAGAAAAAGGTTTGTCGGGTTAATGAAGCCTTGTGCAAAGGCTGCGGCGTCTGTGTTGCTGCTTGCCCCAGTGATGCGATAAGCCTTAGTCATTTCACCAACGAGCAAATCGTAGCTGAGATGGAGGGGGCGCTTATATAGCGTGTTACCTAGTAGCGGTCGTTTATCAATGGCGAATGTTTGGCAACAAGCCATCGATCTGACGAACAGAGTATTTCAAATCGCAGCAGGCCTCAATCTGCCGCGTGGTAACCACTGGCCTGCCGTTGCGACCGTGGGCTTGAGCCAAGCGAATGAAAGATTAGATTCAATCCGCACGCTACTAGGCAACGGCTATGATGATAGCGCTGTTGTTCTAACCCGCTCGCTCTTTGAGCTCGTAGTTAATCTTGCCTACATCTCTAAAGACACCAAAAGGAGGCTTTCCTAATATCTTAGGCATGGAGGTATCCCATTTACACAAGAGGAAGTACAGCAGCTACAACAGCAGTTAGCGCAGGAGCATTCGCAAGATGTGAGAGACATTGTTCCAAGACAGGCTTGGAAGAGCCTTAAACACATGTGTTGTGATCTAGGCTCAGATTGGCTCAAAGAGTACGAAACGTTTTACCGGTATGCCTCTGTTCCTACTCACGCAGGTAGCTTTACCTTGGGCACGAATTACAGACGGCTTTTGGCTCAACAATCACCATCTGACTATGAAAAGGCAGGGGTTTTGGTAACTGCGTTGGAATTTCATTTGCGTGTGGTTGAGATTGTTGCTCAAATCTTCCCTGAACAAATCAGCTCTAGAACAGTCAACGACTTGAAGAGCGATTGCCAAGAGTTAGGTCAATTCTTAGCGCGGGGAGTGTAGGTAAGAGAGGGGGCTTTGCCCCCTCTCTAAAATCTCTTCCCCCTCTCCTTGACAAGGAGAGGGGGATTAAGGGGGTGAGGTCACAATTTCTAGTACTCGCTGGAGACGAAGCTTTTAATCTGGGCGTAGCTGAACACTGGCCCGTCGCGGCAGACATAGATATTACCGATGTTGCACCGCCCGCACTTGCCGATGCCGCACTTCATCCTTTTTTCTAGTGTAGTGAGCATCTGCTCCGGGGTGAAGCCCAGTTTTTCCAGTACGGGGAAGGTAAAACGTATCATAATTGGCGGGCCGCAGACGATAGCCACGGCGTTTTTGGCTGAGGGAGCTGCCTCCTCCAGTATCTTGGGCACTACCCCCACTTTTCCTGTCCAGCTCGCCTCCCCCCTATCAACGGTAGTGACAAATTTTACCGTTTTGTCCTTGCCCCACGCCTCTAGGTCATACTTGAAGCACAGGTCGGCGGGAGTGCGGGCGCCGTAGACAATATCTATCTTTTCGTATCTATCCCGATTGTCGATAACATTCCAGATGAGGGAGCGTAGCGGGGCTAAGCCGATGCCCCCGCCAACAAAAACAAGGTTTTTCCCTTGTAAGAAGTCAAGGGGGAAGCTATTGCCGTAGGGTCCGCGGAAACCAAGCTCAGCACCAACGCCGAGCCGATGCAGGGCATTGGTTACCCTGCCCACGCGCTGGACGGCAAACTCCAGGTGGTCATGCCGGGTGGGGCTGGAGGAAATGCAGAAGGGGGCTTCACCGATACCGAAGACAGAGTACTGGGCAAATTGCCCTGACTGGAAGGTAAACTCTTTCCGCAGCTTCTCGTCCTTAAAGTTGAAATGGAGGGTCCTGACGCCGGGGGTCTCCTCAATTATCTTTTCAATTACTACGATATGGGGCAGGTAGACATTACCCTGGGCTAAGAATCGGCTAGGGCTAATATCGGTAGTCGTCATTTTCCTACCTCTGCCTTGACGGGCAGGCTAGCTAGTGTCTGGGTAATATCCCAGTTCACCGGACAGAGACGAATGCACCTTCCACAGCCGGTGCAGGCAATAACATTAAAGCTCATCGGGAAGAACCCGAATTTGTGGCACACCTTCTGCCTCACCCGCCGCCACTTCTCCTGCCTCGGGTTTTCCATTGGCATCTTGGTATAGACGGGGAAGGAGCAGCTGTCCAGACTTCTGAATCTTGTCCCCTCCTGTCTGACCAGCTCATCATTAATATCAAAGCAGTAGCAGGTTGGGCAGAGCAGGGTGCAGACGCCGCAGCTTATGCATTTAGCGGCTATCTTCTCCCAGTAGTCTTTATCGTCAAAGCTGGCTAACAGCTTGTCAATAATGCCCTCAGTGTTTATCTTTCTGGTTATCCTCTGGGAGGCTGCCTCCTTTGCCTCCTTGGCTTTAGTTTCATCGTCCTTGGTTGCCTCTTTTAAGCCGCTGGTCTTGGCGATTAGCTCCTTGCCCTTGTCAGTAATCTCCTCAACCAGGAACTGGTCGCCAATATCGGTGAGCATCAGGTCAACATCGGTTGACTCGGCGGGGCTGATACCCAGGGAGGTGCAGAAGCAGCTTTGGCTGGGGTTGGTGCACCCCAGCCCGACTAATACCGCACTCTTCCTCTTGGATAGATAGTAGGGGTCTTGGTATAAATCCTTAAAGTTAGCATCTATTATCGCCAGGGCTCTGGCATCACAGGGGCGAATGCTAAAAATCAACTGCTTGTGTTCATTTGGCGGCAGTTCTATACGGTAGCCCTCCTTATCTTTTTGGAAGTGGAACATTTCTTCCATTGGGGGGAGGAAGCTAGCCTTGGGGGGAACAACTGTATTTCGGTACCAGTCCAGAAAGCTGGTATCTTTACCATCCCACTCAGCCATCTCAGCCACGCCGCTTTCTTTTGACGGAACCAATACGGTAAACTGCTGGCTCCACTGGCTAAGGAGCTTGGTGATATCCTTCTTGCTTACCTTCTTATTGCTCATTTCTACCTAAATAAGTCCTCAGCCTCTTCCTGTTCATAGTGGGTCATTAGGGGCAGGGCTTCCTTGTCCATGCCTGACTTGAAGTGGAACAGCTCATCCACTATGTCATACATCTCTCGGGTCAGGCTTCTTAGGGGGATATGCGCCGGGCAAGCACGCTCGCACTCACCGCAGTCGGTGCATCTTCCCGCCACATGGATATTCCTCACTATCTGGAATATAAGGTTATCCTGCCACCGTGGCACTGGTAGCGCCCACTGCGGCTCGGTCTCTTCAACAAAGCACCGCTGGCAGAAGCAAGCAGGACAGACATTGCGGCAGGCATAGCACCGGATACAGCGGCTTAACTCATCCTTCCAGAACCCCCACCTCTGCTCCGGAGTCATCTGCTTCAGCTTCTCTATCTTCTCTTTAGCCACTGGATTGGCAATCGGAGAGCTCGGCTCACCGAGGAGGATGTCATATTCTTGGGGGGTGGGGAATTCACAGGCAAGGCAGTGGTCAAAGAGGGCTTCGGGGGCGGGGAACTCCCTTTTCTCGCCGTCAACCTTTACGATTACTTTGTCTCCCTCTCTGGTAATATCATCCAGTTCATCCCTATCCTTACCCATCAGCCTTTCCACTTTGCTCAGGTCAATAACGCCGGTACAGGGGACAGCCAGAATCACCACATCCTCCCTGATGACCTTGTTATCCTGTATCAGGCTGACAATGGAGCGGCTGTCGCAGCCTTTAGCCACAATGCCCACCCGTCCCTTTATCTCAATTAGAAACTTGGCGAGATTATTGACGATGAAGGGATTGATTACCAGGCGCTGGACATCGCTTTTATCTTTGGTTATCAGGGGGGTGGTGGTAAATTTCAGGCTCCCCGGCTCAAAGCCGATAATCCAGTCAACTTTACCCTGCTCTAATAGTGTCCTAGCCTCTTGACGCAGCCTTTGTTCCATCTCCCTGTCTTTCCCCAGAAAATAATCGGTTGGGACCTATTTCCTTTAGTCCCTTAGTTACCTCAGCCACAACCTCGGCGAATTTTCCCCCTTCTGAAGCTGAAACCCAGCTTGCCTGAATCCTCTGGGGCTCAATGCCGAGGTATTCAAGAAATCTCTTAGTTATGGCTACCCTTCTTCGGGCGCGGTAGTTTCCCGTTTGATAGTGGCACTCGCCGGGGTGGCAGCCGGAAACTAGCACGCCGTCAAAACCTAGGCGCAGAGCCTTAATGATGAACAATGGGTCTACCCTACCGGAGCAGGGGACTCTTATTATCCTTATATTGGCCGGGTATTTCTTGCGGCTGGTTCCGGCTAAATCGGCACCGGCGTAGCTACACCACTTGCACAGGAAACCGACTAGCTTAGGTTCCCATTCCGTCTCTGTCTTCATGCAAACCCCCGATAAGTAAAGCTGTTTGTCATTGTATCATAGGAATAATGCTGCATCAAGGGTGAGAACTGAATTGCTTTCTCGGCTATGGCATTGTTATACTATTTACCATGCCAGGATTTGATGCAATAGCTATGAAAACCAGCGATTTCAATTATAGCCTCCCCCCTGAACTTATTGCTCAAACTCCTATTGAACCAAGAGACCAATCACGGCTTATGGTTCTGAACCGTAGCGATGGTTCAATAAAGAACCACCGGTTTTTTGAAATAGTTGATTATCTGCAAGCCGGCGATGTTTTAGTATTTAACGATAGCCGTGTTATCCCGGCTCGGCTCACTGGGCGGAAGGTTGATACCGGCGGCAGGGTAGAGATTCTACTATTACGTCAGGTCGATACCGCTGTCTGGGAGGCACTGGTAAAGCCGGGTAAAAGGGTCAGCATTGGTACCAAGGTTGAGATAGGTAGTGAAAATAAGGCTAGGGTTTTGGCAGAAGTAACCGGGCTGGGGCAGGACGGAATAAAGGTGATGCGCTTTTCTGATGAGACACTGCTACCGCAGCTCGGTAGGGTACCACTACCACCATATATACACACTCCTTTGCCCGACCCGGAGCGCTATCAGACAGTCTATGCCCGAATACCGGGTAGTGCCGCCGCACCCACTGCTGGATTACACTTTACCCCTAGACTTCTTAACAAGATAGAAAAGAAAGGGGTTTCTTGCCTGTTTGTTACCCTCCACGTGGGGCTTGACACCTTCAGACCGGTTAGGGAGGATGACCCGCTAAAGCATCCTATCCATAAGGAGTATGGCAGGTTAACTCAGGAGGTAGCCAGCCAGTTATCCCAGGCTAAGATGGAGGGGCGGAGGGTCATTTGTGTTGGCACGACCACGGTGAGGCTTATTGAGGCGGTAGCTCAAGCCAGTAAGGCGTCACTTCTGGCGCCATTTGAGGGCTGGGTAAGCCTGTTTGCTTTGCCCGGATACCAGTTCCGCATGGTTGATGCCTTTGTAACCAATTTTCACCTGCCCCGGACGACACTGCTGATGCTGGTTTGTGCCTTCGCCGGTAAAGATTTTATTATTCGCGCTTATGAGGAAGCTATAGCTCAGAAATATCGTTTCTATAGCTTTGGTGACGCCATGTTAGTGTTATAACACGAAGCCTGCTTCCCTTCGTCCTCTAGGCCAGCCAAATTTACTGCACAAGTGACTCCTATGTGATCTAAGTTCTCGGATGGGTACACTTTGATATCGAGAATCTCGATGACCCTTACCTTTTCCTCAAACGTAGCACTGCAGACATTCTCCAAGTGTACCCTTGCTAGAGCTTCTCTTGTTTGCTCCAAAGATTGTGCGTCCCTGGTTATTCTTTGGAGCGAGGTCTCTAATTCCTCTTTTCTTCGCGTTGCCCTGAGCATCCTATCTCGGTATTCGATTATCCGCCTTGTGGCTTCCTCGGCTGCGTAGAGAGGACTATCGTTCTCATAAGCCTGCTGGATTTTGGCAATTCCGGATTCAGCTTGCGCTATCTGATACTCTACCAACCTCAGATTGCGTTTGACCTCGCTTACCTGACTTTGCTCATCGGATCGGCTCATTTGTTTCAGGACTAGGTCAGGATGACTCAGAGCCTTTTTCACTCGGCGCTATACCGGCTCGTCAAGCAAATCCATCCTCACCCATCTCATGTCGCAGTGTTTAGCCTTCCAGCGCATGTAGTAGCCAGGACATATATAGTAGACAAGATTAGGGCATTTAGGGTCCTTTCTCAGTGTCATCGCTCTCCCGCATTTCTGTCAGAACTCGAGCAATAGTCCCATTCGGGATAGTTCCCTAAATTTATTTGAGAACAAGCAGCTCACGCCAGCACGAATTGATGCGCTGTCTGGAAGTATTAAACCTTATTGACCTGGGTGAACTGGTTTTCTTGTCCGCAATGGAGAGAAAAGAGACGAGAGGAACCCACATCCGGGCTGATTACCCGTTTACGAATCCGCTGATGGAAAAGATGCTTATCTGTAAGAAAGTTAAAAATAGCCCTGTACTTGAATGGCGGGACATCGTCCGGTAAAAGGAGCGAGAAATGCCTCCGGTAATAGACAAGAAAAAATGTGTGAGCTGCGGCAAATGTGCTAATGTATGCCCGTTGGATGTATTTTTTGGCTCAAAACCCAAAAAGATACCCGTGGTAACCTATCCGGAAGAGTGCTGGCACTGCAACGCCTGCGTCCTGGAATGCCCAGTGGAGGGGGCGATTAAACTGCGGATTCCCCTGCCGATGTATATAGCCTACAAGTAGATTATAGGGCCTCTAAGTGATAGCCCAGTGTCATTCTCGGTTGAGCTTGAATAACCAAAATAGTAATTTTGGGGTCACAAAAAGATAAAAAGTGACGGTCATATCACAAACACTCAGAATGTTAAGCCAAGGCTATATAACTCTCAGACAGATAACATTAGCAGTGCACGACTAGCTAATAATGCCCTTGACTGGGTATCCTCCTGCCTCATACCCTAGGAGCCCACTCAAGCATACCACATGATTAGCCTGCCAGCAAATCGCAGAGGGCTAAGCGACATATAATGCAAATTTCCTTTTTGTTCTTTATGCAGTTATATCAAAATATGATTGACAACTATCATCTCGCCGGGCTTTACTTTATTGTGTTGCTCCAGCGGCTCACCCGGAATTATCTCCAGGAATGACGGGCAACAACAAGTGAGACGGGTATTTCTCGTTATGATAGATTTTGTGGAGTGTTGTTTTGCTGCTGCATATATGGTACGGGAAATATTCCACATTGGTAAAACCCGCTGTGCCGGTTGGCATGTCCATACTCGTAATATCCACGCAGATGCGGTGCCCTTTCTTAAACAGGTTCGCCGTGGCCAGGATTTCAATGGCGTATTCGTTAATTTCACCAGGTACCACCGATTTCCATGCTTGCTTAGTATATGGATGCCACGGTTTCCAGGGTTTTGACCTTGCCGGGTCTAGGGCTTGATGTGATGCCTTGAGCCAGCCCCTGGTTAACTCCCTCTCGGGTAGGTTAGTTGGAATGAAGGTCTCCCCCTCCCTCGCCGTCCTCACCGATACATCCGGTCCAACATCCTTGAGTATGATTATCCAGTTGGTATCCTCCTGGTCGATGGCGGCATAAAGGTCTAAGACGCTCGGCCCAGCGATGAGCGTATCCTCCGGCAAGGGGTCGGTCATATATCTGAGACGCTGTATACTTCTCGTCTGTGTTGGCGGCATTTGCACGAAAGCGTCCGGCTGCTCATATGAGTCACGGCTGGAGGGTACGAACGGCTCCTCACGTAGTCGCTCCCAGCTATGGAGATAGTATTTCGTCCATTTGGTCTCTGGGACAGGCCAATCGTCGGCATAGTACCACTCGTTGGCACCCATAACCCACATCTTTACCGGAGGCTCATCCATTATGCCGGTATTCATACCCTTAAGCCAGTAGTCATACCATCTTAGGATCTCACTATGGAATGAATGCCACGGGCGTTCAAGATGAGCCGGGCCGGTGAACAGCAGTTTCTTTGGCACATCTATTCCCCAGTACAAATTTTGGCACCCCTGTAAATGCAGCTTATAGGAATAGGCATACCAGCCTGCACCGGTATAAGTCGGTACTTTTATCTTGCTGAAAGCGGCAGCGGCACTTTTGACGGCTTCTTCGGTATCAAAGGGATGTAATAACGTGTTAAAGAAACTGGGCGAATGCTGTCCTCGTTGGGTAAGAACGTTATACAGGTGGCCGTACATCCGGTAATCTGGATTGTTCATTGCCTCTTGCCACAGCTGCTCTACTTCAGGGGGAAGAGGGCCGGGTCTACCCCTCACCAAATGGCTTACCATGAGCTGGTCTAGAAGATACCAGAATACGTGGAGAACACCACCAGGGTTACCATCTCGATACTCATACCACCCCATAGAATCATATGGGAATATAGCTTTCAGGTGAGGCGGCTGCAGTGTAGCGGCCAGCCATTGATTACCAGCAAAAGCGGATATTCCTATCATCCCGATATTGCCATCGCACCACGGCTGCCGGGCAATCCACTCTATGAGGTCATACAGGTCCCATTGAGGAGACCCGCCGTCTTCCGACTTGCCCATTCCTCTCTGATTGCCAACAATGTGGGCATAGCCACGAGATACGAAATACCTAGTATCCCCGGCTTCCTGTGCCCCCATCCAGAAAGGTGCCCAGGCAGGCTGTGAGCCGGAGTTTTCGCATGCCTCCGGAGTTTGCAGGTCCTTATTATGGGGGGCAAAAGCCAGCAGCGCCGGGAACTTTCCTTTAGCATCAGGACGGTAAATATCGACACACAAACGGACTCCGTCACGCATGGGCACCATCACGTCCCGGTCTTGCTTCATTTTGTCATAAGTGGGTTGGCGATCATAGATTGGTGGCGGCGAATGCAAATCAACTACAGTGTAAGGTGTGAATATTTTCTTCATCTCTATCTCCCATCTTCTTATTTTTGTGAGGCGCGTTTTCTCAGTATTATACTAGTTATTCCATCAATTTACGATTAAAAACATCCGGTTCATCCATCTCACCAATACACTATCGCCGAAGACTTACATAATATTGACAAATACTTACTCGCGCCAATATAATACGCCGCAACCTAGTTTGCCACATTATTAATGATTAATGTTTGCCACCAAATAACGATTGGAAGGATTAATATGAAAAAGATACAAGACAGCCGCGGCAAACCTGTCTGGATACTTCAAGACCAGCTCAGCCATCTCATCATTAGCCAACTTTGCCAGGTCTACAGCTTTCTTCGGTTTCCCAATGTTTTCTATTGCTGGCATGGATATAGTCAATACCTGCATTAAGCCATCAAATTTGTCCATTACCCGGAATCTTTGGTCGAGGTCATACATGGTTGGTAAGT
>Ga0315296_10004667_pt1 | contig 11177 bp, 9 predicted proteins | sample YL17G14_18_MG_FD_203921 | JGI IMG/M metagenome (GOLD analysis project Ga0315296, IMG submission 203921) | Sediment microbial communities from Yellowstone Lake, YNP, Wyoming, USA - YL17G14_18 | ecosystem: Environmental > Aquatic > Freshwater > Lake > Sediment | place: USA: Wyoming | collected...
TACTCCACGGAAAAATGCGGGCATTTGGATCGGCTTTTTCGGTTAAAAACTTCACATCAAAAAGCAAACCGTGACTATGCAACGCCTCGCCCTTATGCTTCTCAAACCATGCCTTCGCCTTCTCAACCGTCCAATCCTTACTCTTGTCAAAAAGATAACTCTGAACCTCAGTCGAGTCCTTGCCTTTAGGCTTGCCAATAACAGCCTTAATCCCCTTCTCAGCATCAATCGTGATAGTGCGAAAACTATCTTCCTGAAAATCATCAGGACTACGATGCCCACTACGAATATAATCCTCGCCTTCTTCCCATGGAATGGCAGAAACCAACCTGTTTTAGGTTTTATGTTTTAAAAAAGGATTATTTTAGTAAAAGAAGGTTATTGTAAGTGAATCTGTAATCAGAATACATAATTAGAATAGATAATCTTAATATATAATACAATTCATTACTTTTTCTGATGCAATTTGAAGCGCGGCTCAAAAGACGCAGCAGCAGAAATTCTTGAAGAAGTGATCAGATCACCAAATCTTGCAATGACACGCATCGTTGCAAGAACCAGCGTAAACTACCAATTCCTAAAAGTAATAGCCAAAAACGAATTAGTCCAAATAGAGAATGCAAGTAAAAGACGGAAAAAGCTGATTATAACAGATAAAGGACGCCAATTTCTGCAACATTACCGAATATGCAACACACTATTCCCACAAGAAGCCTAATTGAGGAGATGCTCTAACACATGGAAAATTCGTCGTCCCAGCGCTTACATATTCCCTTTGGAGCCCTTAGAAGCATCAAGCCACGTAACCTAACCAAGTCGCCAAGCTGCAGCTCACCCAATTGCTTAAGCACTTTCTTATTCAAAGCGCACCATCAAAATACGAAGCCTAAAAGCATTTAAAAACAAATTTGAACCACAAAACTCACGAGACTGAAGTATAACGAAAATGTTCTCAGCAGGAGTATGAAACTTATAGAATTCAGTGTAGCTGAATTGAAAAAACAATCTGAGAGAGGGTTTCGATCTACAATCGTTTGCTTTCAGCCAGAAGCTCCTTAATCGAGAACCAGTATTTCTCAAACATGTCTTTATTCACTACCCTGCAAAATTGGAAAACTGGTGTTTCTGCTCTTTGTACACCATGGAGATAATGGGACACTGTCATTCGACCAGCATCTGTTTCAGGATCTACACAAACAGCGTGAAAGTGAGGTAATCGCTTGTATGCGTATATCTCAAATGTTCCCGTCAGCTTTAGACTCTCGAATTCATCTTGCAGTTTCTTAAGCTGTCTGATAGAAGATCGTATCTCTTTCGTTAGATTGGGCTCATTCCGATCGTTTGCGTATTCTTTCGCTATTCTCTGATCAGGATCAAGAAGCACGCATTTGAAATTAACACCTTGTTCAAGCAACCTCACTATATGCTCCTTGAACTCAGAATGTCTTCTGGTTGTGAAATACTCTGTAAATGTAGTCAAGCCTACTCCAAGTTCAATAATTTCTTTTTTTGCATTCTGCATAAAGGCAACTTTTTGACCTATTAGAAGTCTTCCTTCTTCGTGTAGCGTAAAAGGTAATTTCCGACCAGTGACAAACCCAATCGCTTTCGTTGATAGCTCACGCGTGACTACAGGTCCGATGTCTTTGAGGTTTACGGTCTCGGGAGGACCAATACATATATTTTGCTCGTCTTTAAGAAAGCTTAGAACACCATTATAAAGTACCGAATCTACAAGAATCTGTCCAGGTAAAGCTGTGGAAGTGATCCTAGCGCATCGATCAACAGGAGCACCAAGCAAGTCTCTAATTCCTCCTATCTTCAATTCTTCCACTTCTCCAATAGTTAGACCGCCTTTTGTCAAGAATTTACTCTGCTTGCATATTGCGGTCTTGAAGTCCACTGCCGCTAAGCAAGCATTTAAAGAATCACCAAAGGACACCAGTATTCCATCGCCAAGTTCTTTAATCACGGATCCACCATATTTGCTTACTATTTCCCTGCAAATCAAGTTGTGTAGTAGCGCAGCCCTTGTTCCAATAGTATGCCCTTCCAAGAGTTTCATTGAGGTTGAACTTGTCAGGTCAAACATGGCAACAACCTTTGTCGTCTTTGTGCCCCTTGTTTCGTTCACTTTCTGTTGGAAAGATTTTACAAGATTTTCTAGATCGCTTTTGGTCAAGACTCCATTCACCTCATGGGATCAGTTTAATGCTCAAACCTCTTTAGAGATGTGGCAATCTTGGATAAAAGAGTTAGTAGCCTGCAAACAAAGATTTCTTTTTCGGATTCACAGTTGAAATGCAGCAAATCCTCGTAAAGAGTATAACTATTCTTATCTTGTCAGCTTGACCTTTTTGTAGCCGTAATTCTGTCTAACCGATTACGGATCAAATACGCAGAAAAGCGTCATGATGCATCACTTTGATAACAGAGATGGTGAAAATGGTAACAGTGGAGGAGGGAGGTCTTTGTAACAGTTGCTCCTGCCTTAGCTTTCCATACTGCCACAGAGACTGTGCATATCAAATTAGTTTCAAAAGGTCAGCCTTCGTAATTATTCCTAATACACAACCTTTCTTTGTGACGAGAACGCCGTGATTCGCTCGTAAACCCTTTAAGATTTCTGTTAATGGTGCGTCTTCGCTAACAAGCGGAAAGGGCTTATCAACCATTTCTCTCACCTGTAGGTCGGGGCTTGGCGGTTTTCTATGTTTCAGGAAGAAATCTAGCAGATTTTTTTCACATATACTCCCGACTGGTTCATGATCTTTAAAAACAGGGAGTTGAGAATAATCGTGCTGTATCATTAATTTTACAGCCCGCGATAATGGGTCATCAAGGTCGACACCGATGACTAGTTCGTTCATTAGGGCACTTGCGCATACTAGTCCGCACTTAATGAATGGTCCAAGTTTTTTCACGGCTTCTGCAACTTGTTCTTTCTTTGGCTCTAGACCAGAATGCTGTGCCTTGTTTCGCCAGTCGTGAACTCTGAAAAAATAGCACTTTTGTTCTCTCGTCAACAAATGCTTAGAGTCCAGAAATTTTAAATAATCCGGAATAGTCCAATTTGAAAATGGCTTCTCGCCAGTTTTTGTTTCAGTAGATGCTCCATGTTTGAGAGATTCATCCCTCAAACACATTTCGAGAATCTGGTCTAGCAAGATGAGAGCGTTACTCGTTTCATTGTTTCTGAGTTGTCTCTTGACTTCGCTTAATTTCTTCTGTGTTGCTCTATTCATCTTCATCTGCAACAACCTCCAGCACTGTCTGCATTAGCGTAAGTTACTTATGAAATATGTTGGGGCGCACGAAACACGCGTGCACCGAACAGGTCTTATCGAAGTGTAAGCAGAATAGCTATTATGGCTAACAATACTGAGATCACTCCCATGATGGTAGTGTTAAGTCTCTGGCTCTCAGATTTTACTCTCTCAAGTTCCTCCTTGAGCTCACTAACTGCACCTTTTAGAGTGTTTGATGGTAGATAGTGAATTATCTCTAGCTTGTTTTGGTATTTTCCCCGATATGGTGACGATACTTCCACAAGCTTGTTGAATTCGATCGTAGCATAGTGTTGCTGTCGCTTAAGAATAACTGGGGAATTTGACGTATTAAATAGAAGACAAAAGAGTTTTCCCCTAAATCCTGGATCAACCTGGGGCCCATTCGATAATATTACACCTTGGCAGAATAGTGCGACAGAGAGACCAAACCTTGCTGCAACATCATTGGGGAGGTTAGAGTTCTCTGCGCTTGTGACAATGGCATAATCATAAGGATCGATGCGAATAAAAGGAGCTTTATCTGTAAGTGTTTTTATTTTCCCCTGCGAATAGTATTCATCTCCCAGAGAGAGATCATAAGACGCGCTCTTAATGTTGTTAAGCTCTTTGACATTTTCCAAAAGCATGTCACATTCTATCATAAGGCGGATCAAACGTTCTGGCAAGATGCCGCCAGTGTTTCTGTGTTCCCAAAGGCATGTTACCAGTTCAATAGTGCTTTTCAGATTTAGATTGCTCATAACATAGGTGCAATATCTCTTGTATTGCCTGTCCTCTTTCCTTTGTATCTGTGTTCTCTCATTCGGTTGCCCCTGGCGTTGAAGTAGCCTTTTGTCAAGGATATCGTCAGGCGCGTCGACGAAAATCGAGAGAAATGTTTCATCAGCCAGGTCTTTCATTAACTGAGGTGCTATTACCAAAATTGGAATTTTACCTTTCTTTACAACCGATTCATATGACTCGTTGGTTATACCATAAGAGTCTTCTTGGTATTCTGCCCAAACCAACAGTTTGCCACTTTCACGTAGCTCAAAAAATTTCTTCTTGTCCAAGTATACATAGTGATTAGGAATATCATCTTCTCGAGGTTTGCGAGTAGTAACGGCTGGAACGACTTGAAAAGAACTATCTCTCTCACATATCCTGCGTGCAATTGTGGATTTTCCAGCACCACGCGTTCCTGTTATGATAATTCCTTTGTATTCCATAATTTACACCTTTTTTCGGAAGATGTGTATTTTCTCACGTTCCAGCGTTGCCCATTTTATGTTATGAACTCTTCGAATTGTTGGAACTATTCTTTCGAGTTCCTTCTCTTTCATGAAATATTTTTCCAATTCTGAAATGACTCTCTGAATAACCATTCGCCTCTTAGTGTCATTCTGGTTCGTTGTACCAAAAAGTGGCATAACTAAACACAAGTATCCTCCTTCAACTATCTCGTTGAACAAAGCTTCATTGCACATCTGCAGATCCTTAAAATAGCGATCCAGCGAATCTTTTAGATGTCTCTTGTTTCTCGCACCGATCTCAAAATCCAGATCTTTGTTCTTTCCACCCGAAAAAGAAATTCCCAACCAATAGTAGGACAAACGTTGAGACTTGACATAGTCAGTCATGTTAGGATAAGGCGGTGAAGTAACAACGAGATCTACGGAATTATCTGGGACATCTCTGCAGCATCTTATGTCTGCATGTAAAATGGATTCCCTCCTTGTGGCATCTTCATATATCCGTGAATAGTCAGGGGCTACATACTTGAGATGTTCTTGTATGTCATTCAATAATCTATTTACGTGAGTTTTGAAAACCTGGATCACGTCCTTTGGACATCTGTTCTTAATTTGTTTGGCTTTTGGTATAACATTGTCAGCGATGCATCCCCAACCCCTGTCTTGACTGCTTACCTTTTTCAATATCGCGGAAATTGCTATTCTAAGTGCGGCTTTTAGGGAAAGATCCCTACAAGAGTTCTCCATCAAGAACAGATATGCAAGTTTGTTCATGGTATCAGGATTATACCATTTCTGCAACTCATCAATCAAAACGTTATGCGATCGGTCACTTCGTAATTCTTGCAGATAATCGATTCCCGGGTTGAAGTTCTCAACCATGCTTCCTACGTTTTCTTTAACATTGGCCAGATCCAGCTTTGGGTTGAATAAGATTAGCAACGATTTCATGAATTCTACGGCAACCTGGCAGTTTTCAGCCACTAAAGGTCTCCTGCCAAGCAAGAGAGCCTGGAAATAAGTCGTGCCAATCCCCGCCCAGGGGTCGTACACCACAGCATCGGGGTGTGTAAGAACTTCTATTAGAGTAAATGGGATCTCTGGTATAAATGTTGCAGGAAACCAGTGGTGTCTTCTGCAATCAAAAGGGTGTACTCCCTTGTAAGTGAAGCCGCCTCTGGAAGAAAAATTCCAATCTATGTTTTCTAATATGTTATCAATTTCGCGGAAATCTTTTATGAGAAGGCTTTCTCTAATCATTCTGTTTTGCCTCCCCATACATCTCGAGTGCATTAAGATTAGGATCTTCCAAGTATAGAGAAAGGTGTGATTTTACTTCATTTCTAATACTCTTAAGAATCTCCGATGTAGGGTCAATGTTATGCATAGTTAAACTAGAATTTCTGAAAAAAGCACCCAATAGGAGTCTGTTCGATGATTTGCCTACTGTAGAATAAGTTCCCGCATCAGTTTTGATCGTGATTTGTCTCTCCGTCTTGTCAATATCTTTGATTAAGTGTAGCACAACTATCGCATTCCTAAAACGTCCACCAAATCTATTTCTAATCTCAATACTTATACAGTTTTCCAATTCTTTTCTTTGAGTGCTATCTTCTAACATTGCTCTTCTTTCCACTTTAGAAGTTGAAAATATTCCAATACAGCCATATAGTTCTCCCTTCATAAGACGTTGAATTACCTTCGAGCCTTCAAAACCTCTGAGAACTAGCTTGCAAACACAAAGACTCGGTTTCCTAACTGCAACAAAGTAGACCCTTGCCTTGTCGTAGATTCGCCAACCACTTTTTGTTGCTACTATTTGGGCATTTGGCGAAAGTCTATAGCCATTCTCCTTGAGAAGATCAATGAACTTTTCACTAATTGAAAGGTTCATAAACTCTTCCTTAAAGCCTCCATCGATAGTTAAAATAGGTTCCTTTACTTCCTCTCGTGCATCGGGCACTTTTGACAGCTTCAGCAGGAATTCATAATCAGTATCGTGCCAAGTAAAAATATCCTTTGACCTGATTTTTGCAAATTCGATCACTTCACTAAGCATGCATTTTGCGCTAAACTCTTCAGGGTTCAATAGCAAAAATTCATAAAGTCTTTTGCGCACGTTGTGCCATTGTTTCACCAACGGCAACGCGTCTTCCTTAATAGTTAGTTGTTCATTCTCAGTCCAAAGTGATCTTGCAAGTTTCAGCGGAACATCTGTGGACTTGGAAATACCCGCATGATATGCAAATCTGAAAACGTTATCTATATTGTCTAAGTCCATTTTTCCGTTAATCAATGGTCCAAATCTTCCTTTTCCCTCAATAATTTCGCCTATCGCACTTATGTCTTCTTCTGAGACCTTTGAAGCCAGCTCTTTTGGCATTCCAAAAAAGAATGGTTCTAACATAGCCTTTCTATACTCATAGGACTGGCTCTTCTTTTCGAGTATCACGTTTTTAAAGGATTTCTCTGGGAAATATCCTTCCTTGGATTCGATATATTCTAAAGAATGCCCAAAAGGTGCGTTCAACACGTCATGCAATAATGCCGCTAGTGCAAAACGCGTCTGCTCCCGCTCGCTTACAGGATTTAGCGGGGGCCAATGTTTAAGGCTTTCAAGCGCAAGATAGCACGTTCCAATTGCATGTTCATAGCGATTTATGTTTGCTCCGCCCACCAAGCAAAAAGAGTTTATATTACAAAGACGTATCTCCCTTAGACGTTGAAGCTCTGTGCAAGGTATGACCTTCCAAATGAATTCTGGCAAGCGAATTATGCCGTACAATGGATCAAAGATATAAGGTGCCTTTCTCAGATCATGTATTTTCACGACAATCACCAATGATATTTTGTGCACATATTATTCCCGAGCAAAACGCCTGTAGGATTCCCCGAAATCTTCCTGTACAGTCACCAGCCATATAGAGCCTTTTTTTCAGTGAGAAATCATCCTTAAGAGGAAACATTAGTCTACAGTCAATCTGCGGAGCAAAAACGCTTACCTTGTCCCATTGATCTTTCGGCAGAATTTTTGTTGCAAAATAATCAACAGCCTTTCGAATTCTCGATGATATCGATTGTGGAAAACATTCATTGATATTACCCCATTGCCAAAAATGCATGTCGCATGGATAATCCTGGCCAGGGTGATCACATGTCTTTGGGACCTTTAGATAGTCGGTCAGCGTTTGGCGAATTGGTTTTCCCTTGCTCAGACTCAAGATTCGGTTTCTTATGTTCTCAAACAATTCCTTATTTCGATGAGAAGGAGAAAGCCGAACGATAATTGCTAAATTTGTGAATCCTGTTTTGTATCGAGGGTCAAGGAATCCATCAAGGAAGAACAATTCTTTGTATCTGTAAGAGGCAATCTTACCATTCTTGCAGACGCAAAAAGTTCTTGCGTTGTCAAACAGTAATTTAAGATCCTTATGGCACCTATCTATCTCTGGATATAACTCTGCCGGAAACTCTAATCTTACGCCTACATCCATATGATATTTACCGCTTCCAAGACTGAACTTGTCATGGACAAGCTTGACAAGATCTTGCCCCATATAACCTACTGCGAGTATCAAATACTCTGTATCAATTACCACTTTTCTGTGATTTTGAGTTAAAGTCAGCCGGTATAAACCATTATGAAGAGTTATATCTGTTACACGCGAGTTTAAGCGTATTAATACACCTTTTGACTTTGCGTCGGCCAGCATTTTGGTGTAAGATTCAGCAAGATGTTCTTGCCTAAATGTGTAGACAGGGTAGTAACGGTATATGAAACCCAACTTTTTGAATTCTTTCTCTGCAAGGACTGTTTCAAATTGCGTAGTTGGCTTATTGAGAGGGAGAAAACCTTCAAGTAATGTTAGAGCTTCTTCCAACTTGTCTTTAGCCATTTTTTTGGATCTCAATATAGCTCCTATACCACTTCCCGCTGGATATCCGCTGATCTTTCCACTTGCTGAGCTGGAAGCTCCTCCAATTCCACTAATCATATGGCATGGTTCTTCAAATCTACAAGATCCTTTTTCGAGAATTTGGCAACGTTTCTTCTCAGCTTCTACACCAGCATCTATGCAAACTGTGTACGTGGCCAGTCGAGATTGTGCTAATGCATATGCTGCGCCAATCCCGGCGGGTCCCATGCCTACTACGCAAACTTTTTTCACTAACGCCCTCCTCATTCTATAATTAATATTACGTTCTTCTCGAATGACCCCTGTTCGAAAGAAACTCTCTGAATCCTGCTATTGTTGTTCCATTCTATTAGAACAGGGATGTTATTTTCAGTCTGTGAAACAAATCTAACATGGAATCTTCCATCCAAGTCAGTCATGGTACGATAACCTCCTATTTCAATAGTAGCAAATGCAATAGGAATAAGGGTCTGCTGACCAGTATCGTTAGTTCTTAGAACCACTGTTCCATGCAGTTCCAACACAAGGGGCCATCCTTCGCTGGGCAAAGGAAGTCGATGCACTGAGTTCGGTATCAGAATCAGAAAGAACATGAAAATAGAAAAGGCGAACAGAATGTAGCTCAGATTGATCTTACGCCGAATATTCTTTCTGTAATAACCGAAAAGTATCCTAAATTTTTTGAACTTCAAACGAATTGAAGTTTTATCTTGTTCCTTATTTTTCCGTTCTGTGTTTTGGGTCATTTAACATCCTATCCTCAGCGGTCTAGTCTTGAAATACCGTAAATAGCTTAGCATGCTACTTCTGTAAATATAGCCCAGGCATAAGATAACTTTTTTGAGAGGCAGACTAACCTTGTCTTTGTTAAGCATTGGAGCCAGTAAGGTGCGTATTGAGAGATGAACCGCATCAAAATGGGAGAAGACACCATACATGGAACAATGATTCTGATGGCGAAGACAGACGGCAATGTATCATTTACGACCATCTTAAACAATGCCAAGCTTAACGAGTGGTGACCCCGTTTTCTGGAGAATGATCAGGTGGCAACGATCGTCGTTAAGCTACAAGGGGTAGCTGACGTCTCAGGGACGGACTACGTTTTTCCACTTACAGAAATAGGCGAAGAAGCAAGCCTACGCATATTAAGTGGCACAATAAGCTATGGATTTTATCTTCCCATATTATAGCCACGAAACATTTCTAGCGCACGTTGGAACCCTTTCTGCCCCTTGAAGAGAGTTTAAGAGTCATCCTAGTTTGGGTTTCATGGTAGCTGAGAGAGGTTTGAGAGGTTTGAACTCCTGTTTAAGTTTCGTCAAAATAGGGAAAAGGTGGCAATGCTAAGTCGCTCATTCTACAAAAATTCCGAGAATTTAAACCGAGTTTTAAACCTAACCCATGCACTTTGAAATGGTCCTCAGTTACGTTTCTGTGTCCTTACGCGTGAGTCTAGTCAAGGGAATTTTTAGAAATTTTACTAAACTCTATTGACCTTCTAAGAATTCGTCGTTCCAACGCTTGCAGATCACCCACATAAGCCTTGGCAAGTTTAAGCCGTCTGGCGGGCGTTTCGGAATTGGCTGCCGCACAGGAACATACTTTTCGACAACGTCTCTGTGCCTGCGGCGTTCAGGAGCCAAATCCTGTTCTGGAGTGTCAACAAACCGCTGCTCGATGGTGATGAGACCTAGCGTTAACAGAGTCTTTCGGATGTTCGTGTAGAACCTTGTGCGACTGTACTTAAACCCCTTTTCGACTTTTCCAGCCTGCAAATCCCACGTAAACATGCTTAACTCGCTGCGAGTAAGACCGCCACGCCTTTTCAAATGTTCCAGAAACAGCCTACAGGCATGCTGAGCCCTTTCCTGCGGAAACAACAGACTGCAGATGTCGCCTTCAGCCGTCATAAGCTCCATTTTCGCCTTACGAGTCAAAACCCTCAAACTCATGGAAAAACCTCTAAATACAAACAAACATAAAACTGAACATCACTAGAAAACTTGAACACAAACAATCTACCTGAATTGCTAAGAAAAGCCATAGTCCTTACCTCACGTAATCCGGCTTCTCAAACTTATTCGGCATGGAAGGCTCAACCAGCCGATTCAAAGTCTTATTCAACTGCTCAAAAAGCCGTTCATTCCTCTCCGCCCAATCAGGATAACAAGCAATAACCTCAACCGCATCCGGATGCGTAGTATCACCAACCTTAATGATAACACCGTTGCTCTTCGCAAACAAGTCAATCGTAAGCCTAGGCAAACGCTCGCCCACACTAAAAACGTAATGAGCACCCTTGAATCGTACGCTTGATAAGACCAGTTCAAGAACCTTAATGTCCGTAATCAAACCCGTAAAACTGAACCCGTTGCAGATCAGCTGATAAGCCCGTCCAAGGTTAGCAGGCTTCCGCACGTACAAGTTAACCCTTCCAGTCTCAAACCACTGAAGCCTTCCTAAACGGTCCTTCCACAACAACCAACGATTACGAGCCCTACTCGCCAACCAGCCAACATCAACAGCTCTCACACGCATTTCGGTATACCGAAACGAGGGCAGATAACACCAACCACGCCACCCATGCAATGAACACTTTGAACCTCGTTCATTTTTGTGGTGATACTTCCAGCGGCTCCGCAGGTTTGCGACGTACTTCCCATGCTCTCGATATGATAAACTGAGGATTTTGCATAAGGGCTTAGGCGTCAGTAATGGATTTTTGGTGAGCTGCG
>Ga0315296_10004668_pt1 | contig 11177 bp, 5 predicted proteins | sample YL17G14_18_MG_FD_203921 | JGI IMG/M metagenome (GOLD analysis project Ga0315296, IMG submission 203921) | Sediment microbial communities from Yellowstone Lake, YNP, Wyoming, USA - YL17G14_18 | ecosystem: Environmental > Aquatic > Freshwater > Lake > Sediment | place: USA: Wyoming | collected...
GGTTTACTGACAGCCTTCCTCCTAATCGTGCTGTTTTGTGTAAGATCTGGTTTCATACTGGGAAACCGTATTACGCCTTTGATACGACTAAAAGCATAGTTCTGGACACCTGCACCTATTTCCCTCCCCCTACTGGAACAGAGCTTGGGTTTGTAGGCTATAATGCAAGACGTTTTTTGCCGGTTTTTGTGCCCGGTGCAATAGGTTATCCCCAAACTCTCTCGGGCAAGGTAAGTGGTGCCACTCTACCTGCTTCAGTTTTTGTTTCCGGTGATAGGAAGAAGAGGGGCTCGACTGATGGTTCAGGGAATTATTCCTTTGTGGTAGGAAAAGGTGGCAGGTGGATTGTTTTCAGGGATTCCACTGTAGGATTCTATGATTTCAATCCTTTATTGAGAGATACTTCGGGGATTAACTTTAGCAACAAATCTGATATGAGAGATGTGATAAAAGAGATAACAGTTCTCAGGGATTTCTCTTTATCCCAGAACTATCCTAATCCATTTAATCCCAGTACAGTGATTACATTTTCCTTGTCCCATGATAGCTGGGTGAAGATTGAGATTTATAATATTTTAGGTCAGAAGGTGAGGACTCTGGCTGATGAAAGGGCTGAAGTGGGTGTGAAGGAGGTTATCTGGGATGGTAAAAATCAAGCTGGAGTTGAGGTTGCCAGTGGAATTCATTTCTATCGAATGGAGACTGATAGGTTTACTGATGTGAAAAAAATGATTTTAATCAAGTAGCCAACGAAATTTACCATGCTATTAGAAAGAAAATTAGCCGAGTTTTTTCATTGGTGCTTATTAATTTAGTGAGAAGGGTGCTTTTCGGCTCTTTGAGAAAGTGACTGAAGTATGATGGGACAAAATCTTAAAGAGAAAGATAAATTTCAAAATTTAGTGGATAGGTATCTGGAGGATTATTGGGAGTCTTTTCCAATCGAGGCTACCCTTAATGGTATCCATAAGTATGACCATTTACTTGGAGAGACAAACAGGGAGTTTTATATCCAAAGAATAAAGAAGTTGAAAGAATTTTCCCAAGAGCTTATCGAAAAAATCGACCATAGCTCTTTAGACCACGAAGACCAGTTAGACCAAAAGTTATTGAATAAGCTTATTGAATTTTCGATAATTGAACTTGAACATCTGAGATTTTACCAAAGAAATCCTTCCTTTTATATTCCAATAGAAGGAATTTCCTCGTTACTTTTAAGGGATTTTGCATCTTTGGAGGAAAGATTAGTAAATGTTTCCAAAAGATTAAGGGGTTTTCCAAGTTATTTAGATGGTGCTAAACGAAACTTAGAAAACCCTCCAAAAATCTGGACCCTCCTGGCGATAGAAAATTGCAAGGGAGCAATTTATTTCTTGGAACATATGATCTCTGAATTTGGGACAATGATTCCAGAATTAGAGAAAGAATTGAGCAAAGCCTACCAAGAGGGAATGAGTTCACTCCAATCCTATAAGAGCTTTTTAGAAGAAAAGCTTGCGCCAAATTCTTTTGGCGATTTTGCCTTAGGCCAAGAATGGTTTAATTATTACCTTAAGCATTGGTATATGTTAGATTACCCCCTGGAGGAATTAGAAAAAATCGGTGAAGAAATGTTACTTTCTACCGAGGAAAAGATGGAAAATCTGGCGAGAAGAATTAACCGCGGCAAGAACTGGTACCAGATTGTTGAGGAAATGAAAGAAAAACATCCCACAAAAGATAATTTGAAACAAGTTTGCCGGAAGGAGATGGAAAAAGCTAAAGAGTTTATTAAAGAGAAGAATTTGGTCACCATTCCTCTTGGAGAAAAAATTGATGTGATTGACACACCGGTTCTTTTCCGCAAGACTATGTCATTCGGTGGATATTATCCAGCCACCCCTTTTAATCCAGATGAAGCCGGGTTTTACATGGTTACCCCGGTAGATCCAAAACTTTCTCCTCAGGAAGAAGAGGAGTTTTTGAGGGGCTATAACATTTACTGGGTAAGGGTGGTAGCATTGCATGAATGTTATCCCGGTCATCATTTACAGTTTTCAATAGCGCACAGGCTTCCAAGTAAGATCAGGAGAATCTACCGGAATGATTTTTTGATAGAGGGGTGGGCTTTATATTGTGAGGAGATGATGAATGAACAGGGATTTTATCCTGATCTTCAGACCAGGATTTCCCAATTACGCATGATGCTTTGGAGAGCCGCAAGGGTTGTAATAGATGTCGGGCTTCATACCAAAAAAATGAGCTTTGAGGATGCGGTCGATTTTCTGGTAAGTAGGGTAAAGATGGAAAGAGCTCATGCTGAAGCAGAGGTTAAAAGGTATACGCTCACTCCGACACAACCACTCACCTATCTTATAGGAATGCTGGAAATAGGAAAAATTAAAGAAGCATATATGCAAAAGGTAAAGGGAGATTTTAGTTTGCTTGAGTTTCATGATAAGCTTTTAAGCTTTGGTGCAATTCCGTTAAAACTAATTACGGAAAGGATCTTAGATTGAAACTTGATCTTAGAATGTGAGGTCCAACTTATGAGACTTTTAAACAGATTTCTAAAGATACTTTTCATCCTTCTCCTTTTCTCTTTATTTCTGCCGGACTTGGATAACAAAAGCGTTGGTCAAATAACAGCTCGTGCCATAAAAGTCATAGAACATCAAAATGCGAAACATCTCGAGTTGGAGCTGTTTTATGATCATGGTGCAATTTCAGTTGAAAAAGTTACAATTCGGGATGGATATCTGCCAAGCAAAATAGGAAAAAATAAGAACGGATGGTATAACATAGAGCTTAGAGACTTAGATGGAGAACTGCTTTACTCCTCTCCTTTCTTCGACCCCAGAATATGTTTTTATGATGACCTTGATTCCTTAACCCTGAAGTTGAGTGGAGGATTTATCCTAAAAGATCAAGTCTATTTTGTATTGAGGATTCCCATTCCGAAAGAGGACCAGGAAATAGTAATAGTTGATCCGCAAGGCAAGGTTGCCTGGCAAGCAAACGGAGCTGATCTATTGAAAAAGACTATCAGAGAAGCCCTTATATCCCTATGGGACTCCGAGACCATAATCTATAATGGAGATCCAGAAAACAGGATTGATCTGGTCTTTTTGGGAGATGGATATACAGTAAATGATACTAGTAGGTTTAGAACTGACGTGATTAGAAACATAAATTATCTTTTTAGTATATCTCCTTATAGTGAATATCAGTCTTATTTTAATGTACATATGGTTAAGGTGATTTCTGCTGAAAGCGGAGCAGATCACCCAGAGGCTAATCCACCTATCTACAAAAATACCGCTCTTGGAGCCTATTACAACTGTGGAGGCATTGCAAGGCTTATATGCGCCAACGATAATGCTGTCTATAGTACAGCTTCATCTGCTATACCATATTGGGACAAAATATTACTATTGGTGAACGACCAAGCATATGGTGGTTCTGGGGGTAACTATGCCATAGCTTACAATGGATATCCTTATTGGGGAAGGCAAGTCTTAGATCATGAGTTCGGGCATAGTTTTGGTTATCTTTTGGATGAGTATCTTTATGGCAATCAGTCGGGGAGTGTAAATGGATGTAATTGTGACACTGACTCTTTACATCCCAAATGGCAAGGCTGGAGAGATATTGGTTCCCCTGGAGTTGGTGCATTCAGAGGTTGTTCTTGGTTGAACTACTTTCGGCCCACTAATAATGAGTGCACAATGAATGGCTTACAAGATCGCTTCTGTGTAGTTTGTCGAGAGCAGTTGACAAAGTCCATAAACTGGAGGACCTTATCCTTTGACAATTATTTCCCTATAGGGGATCCTGAGATTCCAAGAAGTGCCTCCCTGGTTTTCTGGATCGAAAAAATGGTTCCTTCCACCCACGATTTAAAGGTTCAATGGTATGTAGATAATATTCCAAAGGAAGGAGGAACAGGGGACAGCTTCATTTTTGTGAGTAATGATACGGGATCTTTCGAAGCAAAGGTGGCGGTAATGGATTCAACAAACTTGGTTTTGTCTGACCCAGACGACTATTTGGTTGACGTATTAAGTTGGAATGTTCATGTAATCCCTTATATCTGTGGAGATGTCAACGGAGACGGTAAAATTGAATTATCAGATGTGCTCTATTTGGCAAACTATTTACTAAAAGGAGGTCCTTCTCCAGTTCCTCTGGAAGCCGGGAACATTGATTGTGTAGGGGGAATTAATTTAGCTGATGTGATCTATTTGGCTAATTATTTGCTCAAAGGAGGTCCAGCTCCGCCGGTGTGTTAGAGAAGATGGTTGTATGACCAAACTTAAATCCATTGATGCTCGTATGTTGGTGGGCAGAGAATTGAGAATCAATCGAGATTATTAGAGAAAGATCAGCTTGTATGAAAGAGTTTGTATGAAAGTTTCAAAGGCTATCAAAAAGTTAAAATTCTCCGGAAAGGACATTTTTTTATTACTTGTTTTGCTCCTTTATCTTGGGAAGAATGGTTTCAACGCTGAAAATTCTGTCTTAGGCATTAGACCTGAGACAGTATCTGAACAAAAAGATGCAAAAATCATCGATCTAACTCTTCTTTTTGAAGGGAGCAAAGCCACCTTGAAGGAAGTCATTATCCATCCTGGAACTATTTCGAAAAAGTCCTTTAAGCTTAAAGGAGAATGGTGCCAACTAGTAGTTTCGGATGAACATGGCGAACCCATCTACGTTCAAAGTTTCCGTGACCCAAGAATCCATTTCTATGATGATTTCGATTCTTCAACTGGGAAGCTTTCTGGTGGCACTGTGTTAGTGGATAAGGCATTTATTAAATTAAGTATTCCCTTGCTTCGAGATGCAAATACAATTCAGGTCGTTTCTCCGGACGGAACTATAGCTTGGGAGACTCATATCTCTGATTTGATGTCAAGGATTCGGCTTCGCCCCGCAGTTCCTCAATGGGAGACACAAACCTTAGTTTACAATGGTGATCCAGGCAACAGGATAGACTTAGTTTTCATAGGTGACGGTTATACTGTCAATGATACAGCAAAGTTCAAAGCTGATGTCGACACTATGATAAACTATCTTTTTACTAAGATCTCACCCTATACTGAATACAGTCCCTATTTCAATGTGCACATAATCAAAGTGATCTCTCAGGAAAGTGGCATAGATCATCCGGGGAGTCCCAAAAATACCGCTCTGGGTTGTTATTATAATTGCGCTAACACTGCCCGGCTGGTCTGTTGCGATTGGGACACTATTTATGCCATAGCCTCGACAGCTACTCCTTACTATGATAAGCTCTGTGTTTTGGTCAATGATCCCGTATATGGCGGCTCAGGCGGGGACATTGCTGTATCTTATAATGGATTCCCCTATTGGGGGAAACATGTGTTCAACCATGAGTTTGGGCATAGTTTTGGTTTTCTCTTAGACGAATATCTTTACAGTAGCCAAGCGGGCTCTGTGTCCGGATGTAATTGTGATACTGATTCTTTAAGTCCTAAATGGCAAGTATGGAAAGACACTGGCTCACCAGGTATTGCGGCGTTTAGAGGTTGTTCCTGGCTCAACTATTTTCGTCCCACTTATAACGAGTGCAATATGAACGGTCTTCAGGATAGATTTTGTGTAGTATGTAGAGAGCAATTAGCTAAATCCGTGAATACCAGGGTACTCTCTTTTGACACTTATTCGCCTCTCAGTAATCCTATAATACAGATTGGTAAATCTGAACTTTTCTACGTTAATACTTTATCTCCCTTATCACATCGACTGAAAACCTATTGGTATGTAAATGAAGTTCCACAGGGAGGAGTAGCCTGTGATAGCTTCATCTTTAGTCCAGGCGACACCGGTTTGTATCGGGTGTGGGCAGTGGTTTTCGATTCTACAGATTTGGTTCTGAATGATCCTGATTATTCGATGGTGGATTACCTAGAGTGGCAGGTGCATGCTATTCCTACTGATGTTGAGGAGGATGAGTCCGATAAGCTTTTACCTACCTCGTTTTTCCTTTATTCAAATTATCCTAATCCTTTCAACTCAAGAACAGTAATTAGGTATTATCTGCCAGTTAAAACCGAAGTGTCTCTTAGTGTTTATGACTTGTTAGGGAGGAAAGTAAAAAAACTCGTAGACCAGTACCAGACTCAAGGGTATCACTCCGCCTTTTGGGATGGGACTGATGGGAAAGGAAAAGAGGTTTCCAGTGGAATTTACTTCTATTTAATGGAGACATCCGAAGGGGTCAGATTGTCGAGGAGAATGGCGTTAATAAGGTAAAAGAATGGATTGAAAAGGAAATTTAGATGGGAGAATTGTTGGTAAATACGGAAGTAAAAAATGCTCAATCAATACAATTGAGCGAAAATAAAGGATCGAAAACTGGAATCATCTTTGATATCAAGAGATTCGCTGTCCATGATGGGCCAGGCATCCGTACCACAGTGTTTTTTAAAGGATGTCCACTAAGCTGTCAGTGGTGTCACAATCCCGAAGGCCAAGGTATAGCTGCTGAGATTATATTTTGGGAAAATAGATGCATACGGTGTTATACATGCGCGCAGATCTGTCCCAATGGTGCTATTTCCTATTCAGGTGGATATTTATTCACTGATAGAGAAAAATGTGCTCTCTGTGGTGATTGTTCAGAGGTGTGTCCCTCAAGTGCACGCGTGATTATAAGAAGAAAAGTGACTGTGGCAGAGGTAATGGAAGAAGTCGAAAAAGACATTATTTTTTACGACGAGTCTTGTGGAGGAGTGACCTTTTCTGGAGGAGAACCCTTGATGCAACCTGACTTTTTAAATAGTCTTCTTTTGTATTGCAAAGAAAAGAAAATTCACACAGCTGTTGACACCTGTGGTTATGCTGAAAGAGATACTTTGCTCAAAATAAGTAAAAATGTTGACTTGTTTTTATATGATTTGAAATTGATGGATAATAATAGACATAAGAGATTCACAGGCGCGTCAAATGAGCTTATCTTAAATAATCTGAAAGAGCTTGCATTACACCATAATCAGATAATAGTTCGCGTTCCCATCATTCCAGATATAAATGACGATGATGAAAATATTTTTAAGATCGGGGAGTTTCTGGTATCATTAAAAGGTGTAATGCAAATAGATCTTCTACCTTATAACAAGCTAAGCATTGACAAACATAACAGATTGAAAAGGGCATATAGCTTATCTAAAATTCAGCCCCCATCAGCTGAAGGAATTAGTGAGATAAAAGAGAAGTTGACAAGATTTGGACTTAGAGTCCAAATAAGAAGATGATAATGAGGAGGTGATAAAATGAATGAGAGAATTGCATATCTGAGAGAGCAAAGCATTCAAACAAAACCCTCTGTATCAAGTGAAAGGGCTGAACTGATCACTAAATTCTATAAAGAAGTTGATGTCGGAGCTGTATCTACTCCAATGCGGCGCGCATTGGCATTTGAATACTTGCTGAAAAACAAAACCATCTGCATCAACAAAGGTGAACTTATTGTAGGAGAAAGAGGTCCCAGCTCAAAAGCCGCACCCACCTACCCAGAAATATGTTGTCATAGCATTGAAGAACTGGAGATCCTTAATTCACGTGAAAAGGTATCCTATACTGTGAGCGAGGAAACTAAAAACTTATACAGAGAGACAATTATTCCCTTCTGGAAGGGAAAATCGATACGTGATATAATATTTAATGAGATGACTAAGGAGTGGAAGAACGCTTATAAAAGTGGTGTTTTTACCGAGTTTATGGAGCAGAGAGCTCCTGGTCATACCGCCTTAGATGACAAAATTTATTACAAGGGGCTTCTCGATTTTAAAAAGGACATCCAAGAAAGCCTCCAAAACTTAGATTACTTAAACGATCCCGAAGCCTACTATAAACAAGAAGAGCTTAAGGCTATGGAGATCTGTGCAGAGGCGTTGATTGTGCTCGCAGAGCGACATGTAGAAAAGGCAAGGGAAATGGCACAGACGGAGGAAGATCCCAAAAGAAAGAAAGAACTGGAACGAATAGCAGAAATCTGTTCTTATGTTCCCGCACATGCTCCCAGGAATTTCTGGGAAGCATTACAAGCTTATTGGTTTATCCATCTCGGTGTTATAACGGAACTGAACACCTGGGATGCCTTCAGTCCCGGTAGACTTGACCAGCACTTGTTCCCTTTTTACAAAAAGGACTTGCAAGAGAAAACACTAACTAGGGACGAGGCCAAAGAGCTGTTAGAATGTTTCTGGATCAAGTTTAATAACCAACCCGCTCCTCCCAAAGTCGGTGTGACAGCGCACGAGAGCGGAACCTATAATGATTTTGCGCTAATCACCTTAGGAGGCTTAGAGGAGGATGGTTCTAGCGGTGTCAACGATCTCACCTATCTGATGTTAGACGTATTAGAGGAAATGCGTCTGGTACAGCCCCATTGCTGTATTCAACTTAGCCAAAAGAACCCTGATAGATTCCTGAAAAGGGCTTGTGAGATTATTCGCACGGGTCTTGGTCAGCCCTCAATTTTCAATAGCGACATAATTATTCAGGAATTACTCCGTCAAGGGAAATCTATTGAAGATGCGAGGAACGGTGGCACAAGTGGATGTGTCGAATCGGGTGCCTTCGGAAAGGAGAATTACAATCTAACAGGGTATATGAATATGGTCAAGATTTTTGAAATAACACTGAACAATGGCACCGATCCACGGACTGGGGGAAAAATAGGATTGGAGACCGGAGATCCTTCGCAATTCGTTGCATTTGAGCAGTTATTTGAGGCTTACAAAAAACAACTTAAATATTTTATAGATATTAAGGTCAGGGGTAACAATGTGATCGAAAGGCTTTACGCCACCTATATGCCTACACCATTCCTTTCGCTGTTAGTCGATGATTGTGTCAAAAAAGGTAAAGATTATCATGATGGGGGTGCACGATATAATACGAGCTACATTCAGGGGGTCGGTTTAGGTAGTATAACGGATGCGATGACATCTATAAAGTATAACGTCTTTGACCAAAGAAAGTTGTCAATGCAGGAATTACTAAAAGTGCTAGAGGATAATTTTGTTGGTCACGAAAGGATACGACAGATGTTCTTGAATAGGACTCCTAAGTATGGAAACGATAACGACTATGCTGATGATGTAATGAAATGTCTGTTTGATGCCTATTATTCGGCAATAGACGGTAGAAAGAACACCAAGGGAGGGACCTACAGGATCAACTTATTACCGACTACTGTTCATGTTTATTTTGGATCAGTTGTGGGTGCCACACCTGATGGAAGAACGGCAGGAGAACCACTTTCGGAGGGCGTTTCGCCTGTTCAAGGGGCTGACCGATATGGTCCTACCGCGGTTATCAAATCCGTTGCTAAGATAGATCATATCCGGACGGGTGGGACTCTTCTAAACCAGAAATTCACACCTCAGTTATTAAAAGAAGATGAAGGGATTGATAACTTGGTTCATCTAGTGCGAACTTACTTTAGACTTGGAGGTCACCATATACAAGTCAATGTGGTCACTGCAGATACTCTACGTGATGCGCAGAAGAACCCAGAAAAGTATAGAGACCTCATTGTGCGTGTAGCAGGTTATAGTGATTATTTCTGTAATATCAGTAGGCCTCTACAAGACGAAATTATAGCTAGGACGGAACATAAATCTTTTTGATGATTTATATTCTGATGAAGATCTCAAAGGTTTTCATATTTCCAGTGGTATGACCTGAAAAGGTCTCAACAGTGTAATGAACCTCGATGAAAAAAGTGAGCAGGAGTTTTAGACCGTGTTACTTAAACAGTTTCGCTTCCTTACGAATGTCTCAAAAGAGCTCCTTCGAACTCAATTTCGAGAAAGCTAATTCGAAAGGTTAGGAAAAGGACTCGTATTAATGCCCTTGATAAAATTTCCTAAGACATTTTTCATCCTTTCAGTTTTGTACTTATGTTTTAATGCCTTGAACGCGGTTTTCTACGCTAGTGAATTCGCAGAAGAAAAAGATCAAAAAATAAACAGCTTTCAACAACTTGATTCTCTCATACAACTCCAAAGGGGCGTCATAAATAGGTTTCCTTCCAATTCTGAACTTAAGCTCAAGTTGATAAGTCTGTTGTGCAAAAAGGGGGCATGGGAGGAAGCTGAGAACGCTACGAAAGAAATAATTTCTAAGGATCCACCAAACCTCAACGCTAAGTTTATCTTGGGAGAAATTCTCCAAAGGACTTATCGATTAGAAGAGGCAGAGCAAACCTTCAAAGAAATTTTGGAATTACAGCCGAATAATTTGCAAGCCAGAATAGCACTTGCTGGAGTAACTATGCTCAAGCAAGACCTCGATTCAGCAGAGAAATTGCTGACAGACGTTTTGCCAATTTACCCAAATTCTTCTAAGCTTTTTTCCATGTTGGCAACAGTGAAATATCAAGAAGGCTCTAACCAAGAAGCACGGGATTTATTTCACAAAGCCATTCAGTTAAATCCGGGGAACTCCACAGCATATTTTGGCCTGAGTAGAGTTCTGGCTCAGGAGAGTATCTTTGATACAGCACAAGATGTGTTGGGGAAAGCAATTGAATGCGATTATTTTAATGCCGATGCCCATGTTTCCTTAGGGCGAATCTATTTTAACAAGGGTAATTTGAAAATGGCTGGTGATGAGTTTCGTATCGCTTTGAAAATTGATCCATATAATTATAAAGCTCACGATTTTTATGGTCATGGATTAACTGATAAGGATTATTCAGACTATCCCAAGTTGGAAGATTACGAAAAAAAAGAAAATAGTATTTGGAAAGAACTGAAGGAAGCCAAAGAGTTATCGAAGAATGGAGATTATGATAAGGCAGAGAAAATATACCAGGTAGTACTGAATTCTGACTCCACTAATATATTCGCCCGTATGGCATTAGGCTCGATCTATTGGATGAAGGGTGAACCGGATTTGTCTCTTAAACAATTTCAGGCTGTTTTGGAAGTCTATCCTGATTATGGAGCTGCACACAAGGGTATCTATAGAGTCCTTTCAGCAAAGATAGATGATTTTAATTTCGAAAAGGATAGAATTGAAGAATATTTTGATGAACTCCCAGTTATCAAATATGACAAGATAGAAGACGTTTTCACCAATTTTTCTTCCTTAACTGAGCCTTTTCAAAAGTCTATCCTTTTCTCCATTGCTCCTCTGGCTAACTTTCTCCCAGCTTTAAA
>Ga0315296_10004669_pt1 | contig 11175 bp, 15 predicted proteins | sample YL17G14_18_MG_FD_203921 | JGI IMG/M metagenome (GOLD analysis project Ga0315296, IMG submission 203921) | Sediment microbial communities from Yellowstone Lake, YNP, Wyoming, USA - YL17G14_18 | ecosystem: Environmental > Aquatic > Freshwater > Lake > Sediment | place: USA: Wyoming | collected...
ATCTCCTTATGATATTTCCTGTCCCCTGTCTGTGCAGATATGTCCAGGATATCCTCTTTGATTTCCATTTTTATGTCTTGCTGCCTTACACCCGGCATTTCTGCATAGATTCGAATTTCTTTTTCTTCGTCAAAAACATCTATTAGCGGCTCTCTCTCTTCTTCAACCGTAGGTCCTTTGGGGGTCTTTTTAACGTTTCCAAAAGATTCAACTATTGGTTTGCCTCCAACCGCTGTCTTTATGGAAACCCCAAATACCCCCTTCATTCCTTTCTTGAGGTTGCTTAAGTCTATCTCGCCTTCTTTATTGATTTCACCGCCTGCTTCTTTTAACTTGGCAGCCAGGTCAATCAAGTTTCCGATGCCGTTCAATAGTCCCCCAAGCCCGAGGCTCAACTTTCCTATACCAAAGTCGATATCCGAACCTTCATTTTCTTTATCTTTTTTCTTTTTGTCTTTGGCCATTGACGAATCTCCTTTTCTTGTTATCTTATCTTTGCTTCTACTCGCTCTAATCTGCTCTTCAAGATTTTATTTTCTTTTTCTAACCTTGCCTCTTTTGCACCTGAAGAAACATAAGAATCTTTTGCTTCTGAAGAAAGATAAGAATCCTGCTGCCACCAGTTTATCCCCATCTCCATTGCCTTATCAACAGAGGCAATCAAGAGCCTTATTTTGATAGTGAGAAGGTCGATATCGGCAATTTGAATTTTAATATCACCGGCAATAACAATACCCTTATCTAAAACCCGCTCCAAGATATCAGCGAGATTAGTCGCTTCGATAGCATGCATCATTTTTTGTTCGGCCATTTTTACTGCCTGTTATTTTTATCCCAAACCTTTTTAGAATGTCGCTTTCACTATCGGCGTGGGTTTAACCCACAGAAAGGCGCTGGTTTACCTTTGTGCTACGACCTCCTCTTTTCGTGCATAAGAAGTCACTTCCAGGGTATTGCTCAAATTAATCTCATAGGTATTTCTATCTTGAACTCTGCTGGGTAGGCCTAAAGATTTAATAAATGCACTCTCCTCATAAATCTCTGCTTCACCTATCCAGCCATCCTCGGATTTTGTTATTTTTATTACTTTGGCGTTTCTACCAAGAGTCTTTTCAAAAAAGTCTCTAATTACCTTGCTTACCTTTTCTATTTCCATAATACTGCTCCTGACTATTTATTTTGTGAGCACACCTTTGCCTTGACACTTTAAACAAGGCAGCTTATTACCTGGCTCAGCGCCGGTTCCCTTGCAATGACTACATAATTCAATAGGCTTTGTAATACTCACTACTCCCTTTCCTCTGCAGACGGTGCAGGTAATATTCGTTCTGGGTGGATACTCGCCTCTGCCTTTGCAATAAGCACATACTACGGCTGGTTCGGTTAAAGAAACCATACCAGCGCCCCTACATACAGGGCATTTTATTCCTTTGCTTCTGGGTAATATCCCTGTGCCGGAACATAAGGAGCATTCAAAAGTATCGCCTTCCAAAATCTCTCCAATTTTTCGTGCCAACCTTGTTCTGCCACCCTTAAAGTCCATTGTCTTCCATTCCATAATGAGAATCCCTTTTCTCTAATAATTTAAAGCCATCTTCTTCCACTCTTTCTCTGCGCCACCTTTTTGCGCATAAGAGCACCCTGAAGTGCTTATGTTTGTGCGGGCTTCAGCAGCAGTTTCCACTTCCTGCAGCTTGCTTACCTCCCGATCTATTTCTTCCAGGCGCTTTTTAATGAGAGTGGCCCTCATGCCCAGTCTCTCGTTCTCCTTCAGAAGCCTTTCTTTCTCTTTGCCCAGCATATACAAATCTAAATAGGCTGAACTCTGAACACTTGGCATGGAACGCTTCTTGGTGCTAAACATACTCCTTAAGGCATGGAGGCCTGGCAGATTATTAACATCTCTCATTGTTATGTCCTCTATATCAGAAATCTTTTTGGCCTATCTCGTGTTACCTCTGGCCGAAACTAAAACGTTCTTCTTTTTGCTCGCTCCCGTAATCTTTAATTCAACCAATTGGCCTTCCTTAAGTTCTGCTGCTCGCTGGATATTGCCGGGAAGCCTAATCTTCCCATCTTTATCCACCTTTGAAAATGCTCGCATAAGTGTCATTTGATTATCCTCCCATATTGCTTCCTTCATTAGCCGGATACGCCAACTAAACTTTCGCTTTCTTCTTTCTGTGTTCCATCTTCTTCTACATTCTTACTTTCATCAGTCTCAATGACAGCGGTACCTCTCTCGGCTTTCTCTGGAACATCAACGGTTTTTCCCATGCCAAGCTCTTTGGCAACAAGCTCTCTTACTATTTCTTTAACTCTCTCTTGATTTGTCTTTGAGCCAACCCGGCTTGTTTCAGAAGCGAGAATATCCTGACACATCTGCATAAACGTGCTGCTTGATTTGGAAGGAGTTAATTTTTGAGCCTTAAGCGTCTTTGCGATCATAATGCAGGCGCGCACGGTGGGTGCAAACTCACACTTCCCGGATTCCCTCAAGCCTCCTACGATGTTCACTATTATTTGAGAGTCTTGCTTGGATAGTTTAGATTTAGCCTGGGTTACAGCCACTTCAGTATCATAATCAAAGTGGTCCAAATCCAGGGTTATCATCCTGTCCCTTAAGGCATCCTGGCTCCTGTGAACGCCGGCATATTCCTCCGGGTTAGATGTAAAAATTGCGGTAAAATCAGGGTCAACCCTTAAATATGGCTCCTCACCACCCCTTCCCACCGGCAAATCCATCATCTTCTCCTGTAAGATAGAAAGCAGAATATTATTTGCCTCCGGCCGGGACCGCGTGAACTCATCGTATATCAAGGTGAACCCATATTTACAGGCAACGGTTAAGCGGTTATCGACCCAGTGCTTCACCATGTCCTCTTCCACCTTCAAAACTCGGGATACGAAGCGGTCAATAACCTTTCTAAACCTGTAGCCCTGTTGACCACCTACAAGGTCAGAGGTGCTGAACTCCTCATCTCCGTGAATCATTACAACCGGCCTTTCAATCTTACTTGCCAGGTGCATCGCCAGTGTCGTCTTGCCGGTACCGGAAGGCCCTCTGAAATGGACCGGAAAACCTGCTTTGATATAAGAAAGAGCCCTGCTTGTAATATCCTTTACATACCTTGTTTCCACAAAATCCGGCAGAGGAGCTGGTTCCAATACGGTTGTCATCTCATCGATCATTTTGATAGACCTCCTGTCTTTTAAAGTTTTTGTTTTCTTTTCTTTATGGCAACGATCCCCACCATCTGAATCTTTGGCCTAATTTTTTCCAGATTCTGCCTGCTTTTTCTAAATCTGCCCTTATTCGTTTTTCTCTCTTTCGGAAGTTTTCCTTGAGAGACCTAAATTTAGTCAGGGGTTCAGTCCTCTTTTTGGTAAAGTCTACTCTGGGTAAATTTAACTCACTCATCTCACTGAAACAACTCCTTTGCCTCTGCAGTTAAGACAGGGCATTCCACTACCTATTGTTGTGGCTGTGCCTTCACATTCAGGACACTGGTCAGTTGGGCTTTCAGGAGCTGTAACCATACCCTTACCGTTACAGACAGTGCAGGTAATCCGAGTATTATGATAGACGCCGCTGCCTCTACAAAAAGCACATTTGATTGCTGGCTCCTTAACCTCAACGTTACCTGTGCCACAGCAGACCTGGCAGGTGGCATGGTCAGATAACAGGTCAAAGGGATCTTTGCCTGTACCCTTACAAAAGGCACACGTTATCTGGCTCATAATGCACGTTGTCTGGCCCATAATTTAATCCTTCCTTGAATCTATATTATTTACGATTCTTTGCGAAACCTATCTCGTTTCATGCTTTTTGGGCAACCTTCTTCTTACCTTTGCCCTTGCTGATTGCTTGCTCGACAGTAGTTACCTTCTGCCCAGTTTCAATCTCAGGTATCACAAGGCCACTTTTTCTTGCCTTAGCCAGAGCTGCGCTCATACCTTTCCAGGCCTTTCTTGCCTCGGCCATGTCAGAGCCGCACTCCTTCAAGAACCTCGTGGTTTCCTTAACGATACCTTCCACATACTTAGCCAGGTCTTTTTTGAGATCCTCGCTCATATCAGCGTGGGCGGCATCGAATTCCTTGAGTTTGTTCGCAACGAAAGTCTCGATTTCCTTTATATCCTTCTGGATGTCAGACATCATTTTCTGGAAATCCTTAAGCCTTTGCGTTTCTCCCTGCTCAAGGCCGGCTTCTAATTCATCCGCCATAGCTTTATGATCCTTTTGAAACCCTTTTATCATGTTGCTTACGTTCTTAGTCAAATCCGCCAGGGTTTTTTCGATATCACTCATCATCGCCTTAAAATCTTTAAGCCTACTCTGTTCTCCCTTTGCAAGCTCTGCCTTGAGCGCAGCAGACATCTCCTTATGCTCAGTTCGAAATCCTTTAAGCATTTTGTGGGTATCCTTTACCAACTCTCCTACCGCCTTTATGCGCATGTCATAAGAGGCGATAATATCCTCACCAAGATTTTTCATGTCAGTTGCAATTGCCATTTTCATTTCCCCTTCAATAATTTTTCAAACTTTCTGAAAAACGGTTGAACCTACATCATTACGCTTTGTTACTTCTGGATTTCTTTGGCAAACACGTATCCTTGCTTTCTTGTACTCGCTGACATCGGTTATAGTGCCGTCGATCTGGGTCATCTGTCCCCGGTCATCAAAAACAGGCTCGCCCCGGTCGATAACATATCGCAGCGAACCATCCTTATGAATTACGCGATACCCTATTTCAAAAGGCATCCCACAGTTTTTGCACCGGGCAAATACGGCGAAAACTCTATCACGATCGGCAGGATAGACCATGTTTATCCAAAGCTGCTGGTCTGCCAGGATCTGGTCAGCACTGTATCCGGTTAGCTCCTCAATCCTTCTACTGAAACAAATAACCTGCGGCTGCTCCGAAGGCGGGGCCGAATAAGGAATTTCGCAAACCGCTTCAATCAGGCAATTAAGCTCTTCCTCGAACAGGCTCATGTCATCTTGGTCTTTCTTATCCAGCATCTGACTTGCACTCCTGCCATCTGTTTTGGCGATCCATCTGCCTCGAACCAATATCTGACAAACCTACACCTAACTCGCAGGAAATTCGCTTCGCATAAAAGGCTTGCCAATATGCTTAAGAACGCTACGGACAGACTTGCCTAAGCGACTTTTCAAACCTTTGCCGGTCCCATCGAGAGCTTCATCAAACTCTTGCAGCCTTTTCTTAGTGTAGGCTTCCACCTCTTGGAGTTTCTTGTCAAATTCGGCCTCAAAAGTCCGGTTATCAATACTTTGAAAATGGTTCGGCAACGACCGCATATTCTCTATCAGGTTCCTAACAAAACTGACGAAATCTCTTATATTTTTTATCTCACCATCACTCATGGGCTCATGTTCTCTTTGCTTACGCTCTGTCTGAAACCAGAACCTTGTGAGCATATCACCTACCCCGGTTGTCACACTCTTAGAAAACTTATTCAACCTCTCGTTCTGCGGGCCAGCTATGTCTTCTTCATACGGAGCAAACTCGTGCAGTGCTTTCTGAGTATTAGTCATCAAGATGCTCATCACAGCGGCCTGCATCTGCGAAAAGCTTATGATCCTACCTATGACATCTATCATACTGCCCCATACTCCCCCTAAGTTTTCACTGGCCGGCTGGATCGGCTGTGCGCTGCTTGTACCCTTTCCTTTCTGAAATCACTGAGCATGCTCAGCACCTGTCCCTTTCTCTCTTTCTGGCGAGCTATTCGGCTGTCCCGCTGCTGCCTGAATTGTCCAAGCATTACTTTAAGGTCTTCCACCCTGAGGTTTCTCCCCTTGTTCAAAAGATTCTGGAGCGTTTTTGTCATTTCCTGCTGCTGGCTTTGGAACTCTTTCAGCTTGGAAATAACCTCCCGCTTTCTTTTTTCCTGGGTGGCAAGAATTGATCTAATCACGGTCTGGAATTCTTTAGCTCGTTGAGATTCGCCGGTGGTCAGCGCTTCGCGGAAGTTTCTTAGGTTTTCTCTCAACTGGCGGGCAAGGCTTGTTTGCTCATTTAGATAGTTTTTTGACAAATCTCTTACTTCTTGTTCCTGCCGGTCCTGCTGAGAAGAAATAGCGCTCATCATATTGTTAAAATCTTTCCTGCGTAGAGAGCCGGTTTTGGCAAGGTTCTCCCTAAGCTGATCATTTATTCCTTCTCGCTCTTGTGTCGTATCAAACACTAAATCCTGAAAGCCCCTAAAGAGTTGATGGGTAGTCTCGAGGAAGGCTTCGATCCCCTGTATGCCGATCTCGTAAGAAGAAGCTATTTTGTCAACAATACTGTCCGCGTTCATAGTTGCGAGCATCGCTATAATTCCATTTTCTGATGTTGAAAAGGCTTGCTTGGCGAACCATGCTTTTTTTGCCTTTCCGATGGCGCTATAAGGATGGCTCGACAAGAAACCTATACCGAAAATAAGCCCCCATTAAGGATGGTTACGGCTCAGCTAAAGGACCGACCTCTACGCTGCCGCCGTCGCAGTCAGACCTATCGCTTCGGCGTACTTCAGATAGGTCTCAACCGATGCAACCACGATTCTGGCCTCGATAGCGAGTAGTTCAATACCCACCAAGGAGACTCTGACCCAGGCATCAATCACAACGCCTTTGTCCAGGATTCGGTCAATAACCTCGACCAGACTGGACGAACCGATTGCTTTTTCTACTGCCATTTTTGTTCTCCTTTCATTCTTTTTCAAAAGCCCATAAACTGTTTAAAAACGCACATTACACAGGTATACCTGATGATAGCTCCAACTGCTCAGAGCTGACAGTTTGGCTCAACAATGCTAAAATCGTTTTCGAACTGCCACGCCAATGAGCCGGCAGCTTTCGCTCTCGTCACGGAAGCAGAGAATAGTAGCAAAGCCTTTGTAATCTAAGCCGACCTTCTAATGCTAAAAATTCACCTACTGAACGGCTTATTGGTGCAGTGAAACGTAAGTCACTACTTTCGCCCCCAATCTGTGGAGTATTATCGGTGAATCCATTGTAGAGCTTTAATCTTTACTAACATTAGTAACAAGTTTCTCCGTCACCGTGACAAGGTCTAAGGCCTTTACTCTCCTGTTTATATTCGCCCTGAGTTCTGTTTCAAACCGGTTTAGGTGCACTGAACCCTCATATCAGTGCTGAAAATGTTGTTTGATGTAGCTGGACCAGTAGACTCGGACATTGGCAACCAGAATACAGACGTGACCGCTAATTTAGCGCTATCCAGACGGCGTGTTCAAACAGCCCTAAAAGGTCGATCAATTGGTGGACCGCATATTCTTGTACGTGTTGAAACGAGTAATAATACTGAAAGCGGCCGACCGGCGTATTTGGGTTCTTAGAGGATATGCTCACCGCTTTCATATCTTTTCCGCCATCAAACAGCGGTGAGAAAATGGACAAATTGTTCAAGCGCTAATTTAAGCAAGCTACCTTAACCTTTCCCCCGGCAGACTAACAGTAGTCAGGCCTATATTGTGCTGGCCGCCTTCCGTGTGTCAGCGCACGGTTAGACTACATAACACTTTCGAACAGGGCCTTCAGAAAAGAATCTCGCGTTCAAGAAACACCATTTAGAACCACGAAGGTTCAATTCTCGTAAGAAATGTGAACGTTTTCGGGCGAGAGACAGATCATCGGTGTCATCCTTGAACTCTTTGTTTACCTATTTGCTTAACCTCTTCCGGCGTGAAGCCCCCTCTTCTTATTATGTTTATGAATAATTACAAAAACAAACCAGAACGCATTACAGTGTCACCGCATAACCGTGCTGAACAGTGAACCAGTTTGAGAAATAACTGATATAGATTTACAGGTATTGGTTGACCAGAGCAATACTCTGGTTCTAACTGTGGTTCGCGACAAGCAGCACCTCTCGATAAAGGTTCCTGTCAGTGTGCTGGTTCCTTGAGAGCATTTTAGTGGACGTGAAATACTCTGGCTGGAGCTGGCTGTGGTAGCAAACTCAACGAAGTCGGTTGGAGGAAAAGTTGCAGTGCCTTTTTGATATTTAGATTTCAATTCTGGTAATCGGCATGCAAAACAGCCACGGGGGAGTTGAAAAAATCGGCAAGTAAAATAGCCACACCGTAGCAGACTCCGTAAGTTGGTGCTCTTTTAGAAGCTATAGGAGCATAACCACTTACGGAGGCAAAGGATGCTTACGGTGCAAGAGTACTTAAAAATTCGCACGGGCAAACGCGATGCAATGAGTATCAGGGCTATTTGCCGAACCTACCATCATTCCCATCACACCATCAAAAAGGCACTTAATCACCCTGAGCCGCGGCCGTACACCCGCGTCAAGCCATGGTGAAGGACGATTTGTACAAGGAAATTATAAGGGTCATCTATCGAATTGGGGCGAAACGATAAACCTGCTGAATAAACAAGGTCTCCTGGTCAGCAATATGAGCTATGCCGGCAGCCTCAGCGACCAACAGCGTTTCCTGCGTATTACAGAGATAATGTATAACCCGACCGAGGGAGGCGATTTTGACAACGAAGAGTATGAGTACATTGAGCTAAAGAATATTGGAACGGCTGCGCTGTCACTGGAGGGTGTAAAATTTGCTGATGGGATCCTTTTCGTATTCCCGAACATCAGTTTGCCTGGAAATGGCTACGTGGTGATAGTAAAAAATCAGCCTGCTCGTCCAAATAAATTCAGGAAGTGTAAGTCTCATCAAAATACAGCGGGATTTTCGCCTCAAGCGGGCTAATTCGGATCACGCCACCTTTTTTCTGTAAATTCTGTTTTGCTCTGAGGCGGACGGTTCGTTCTCAACATTCATGTTCAAGCAACGTTTTGCTGTTTGCCATTCTTCAGATGTCTCCATCAGGACCGGTCTCCATTCGTTCGCTGCCTGTTCTGCTGTCAGCTCGGCAGCCGGCGAATCATGATTCGTTCTCTATTCCTGGGCGTAAGCGCTACCCGAAAGACTAATTCTTACATACGGAGACTCTGGGTCGTTCGTTTGCAACAGGATAATCATCGAATACCTGCCCACAGGTCCATCCGACCTCGGATAGAAGACAAATGGGACTATCTTAGAGCTGCCGGCGGGAACCTCGAAATCCCTGAACAGAGATCCCGTGTCCGGATGTTCATAGTAGAACATATCCCAGTATCCAGGATTGACCATCTCACCATCGACCGAGAATCGTCCCTTCTTGAAGCTTACCTTCAACGCGCTACTTCCGGCGTTATTGAAAACGATGGTTCTGCGAGGTTTTGTTCCGCTTGCGACACTGCCAAAATCCAGGTGTGACGTGTCCAAGTCTAACCTGGGCACATCCCCGGTCGGTTTTGGCCTGAGTGTCAGCGTCGGGTCGCCGAATAGATGAGTCGCCAGCGACGATAGATCATTCTTGTACATCTGGCCAAATGTCACCCCCAGCCCCAAGGGGATGTAGTCTTTGAGAAACTCCACCGACGTGGCGCCGACGCTCATCGCCACCGTGCTATTGGCCATAACCACTAAGCTGCCGCCGCTGAAAAGGTGCCAGCCCGCCAGGTAATAGTCGCTGGTGAAATCGCCATTGGAACAGGATGCCATAACAGTGAACAGCGTTTTGGGCTGTGCACGTATCAGCTCACTGGGGTAAACGCTGGTTGAGCCGCCCAGCCACTGACTCGTCGCGCTGCCGTGAATGTTCACGAAGACAAATTCATAATCCCGCGACAGTTCCGTAAGGTAGGCCTGCTTCTGCGCCTCCAGATCGCCGTCATAAATGGAGTTCACATCTTCGTCCGACTCGTAAAGACCCGTATAATCGTCAATCTGCCCGACGAGATGGTCGTAGTCCGTTTTGCTCATTCCGTTCTGGTTGATGGCGATAGAGCCGAAATACAGCATCCGTCTGCGGTACGTGAGCTTACCCGTTCTGTATCGGTGATTGCCGTCAAGATACTGCTTCAAAAGCATTATGCCTTCCCCTCCGCTCACCGGGGGTTTTATCCTTCCGATCCAGATGTCCCTCATCGTGACATCCGTTTCCAGACTGTAATACTCCTGCTCGAACTTGCCGTCACCGTCCGAATCGACGAACTTATCGCTTAAGTCCTGATAGTACCAGTCGGTAGGCGTCTCGCCCGCATCGCGAAACTCAAAATAGGCTGTCGGAATGTCTCCTATGAGAATCGCCCCCATCAAACCGCTTCGAGCGTATCTTTCCGTGAGCAGATCCTTGACGTCGGCGGCGTCGCGCCATTCATTTGGACAAATGAACACATCGGCGTCCAGGTCATTAGTAATGTCTGCTGCCAGCCTGTCGATTTCGCTCGCCGCACCGGCGTACGTGCCCAAATCGACAATAATCGCAACAGACCTTTCTCTATCCGACCATCGCGAGGCAAAGATCGTAAAATCCAGGAAGTCCACAATACCATCGAAGCTGAGGTCCGCATCGCAGCCACCCGGCCGCCCGGTCCACAGCCAGTCATTGACCAACCCGTCGAGGTCGAGGTAATCAAGCGGCGCTGTGCGATGGTCGAAGCCAGTGTCGCTCTCGGCGTATCTATTAGCGAGATCGCTCGTAGCATCTGCTGCGGTCTGCCCGGCGACGCTTGGCCAAACCGCCCAGCCCACCAACAGAGCCGAAGCTACCAGTGATCGTGCCATCTTCATCCTATCACCCCTCCAGCAGCGGCCGGTAGCAGGGTTCCCGTGTTTACGCGCGAGTGCTCAGTGGGGATATCCACCGCTGTCCCACCACGCCTTCCACCCACGCACGCTAAGTGAGGACAATAGTATTATACACTTTTAGAGTCGGATAATCAACTTGAAATCAAGGTGTTCACAGTTGAGAGCAGAAAATGAGACGTGTTGCGCTGGGGAAAAAACAGGCGAGTATCCCCGCGCGCACGCGCGTACACGTGTGAAGGAATTCATTTTTCGCTCAAAATCACGGTGACGGCCCACTACGCACCGTGAAAGTTCATGATCGGAATCCCAGTATACGCTGGGTCCTCGGCAAACGCTCTTGCCTTTTGATGGGATCACAATCCCGCCTCCGTGCTTGCTATGCCTATTCCTGCTCTTTCTGCTCTCACAGAGTATCCAGATAAAAGAGCTAAAGAAAGAGAAAACCAGATAGTCTGCAATCTTCCTGCTCCGCTTGGGTACGTCAAGAGGAAATGCTGG
>Ga0315296_10004671_pt1 | contig 11172 bp, 7 predicted proteins | sample YL17G14_18_MG_FD_203921 | JGI IMG/M metagenome (GOLD analysis project Ga0315296, IMG submission 203921) | Sediment microbial communities from Yellowstone Lake, YNP, Wyoming, USA - YL17G14_18 | ecosystem: Environmental > Aquatic > Freshwater > Lake > Sediment | place: USA: Wyoming | collected...
CACCAGCACGCCTCCATCGCCCACCAGCAGGGATGGCCATTCCCCTTCTGGATGCAAGGGCGGCACGGCTGGGGGTGGCATTTCTCACTTCAAGACGTGCCCGAGGGCTGGCATGCCACTGACAAGCGAGATCAGGCCGGCTGGGGCGCGGAAGGCGTGCGCGACCTGGGGGTTGACGATGCCGCCTGGAACCTCGAATTGACCGCCCCCGATGCCGCGGTGACCACGCCGGAAATGGATGTCCACCCCGATGAAGCGCCGTTTATCCAGATCCGCTGGACCTGCGACGGCGTGGACAGCCCTCAGCCCTACGTGCAGTGGGCAACACAGGAGCACGCGGGCTTCTCGCGCGAGCGGATGATGTACTTCGAGCCCGCCGCTCCCTCCTCGGGACCTGATTGGGCTTTGCAGCACGCGCCTAGCTCTTCGCAAGACTTGCAGACCGCGCGCGCAGCCGCGTTCACCTATACCATGATCCCCGTTTACCGCCATCCCGCGTGGAAAGGCACGATCACGCGCCTGCGCATCGGTTTCGGCAATCGCGCCCCTGGAGGCAAAGTGGCGCTCCAGGCGGTCTTCACCAATTATGACACCCGGCATGACATCAACAACCAGAACTTTATTCGTGGCAGTGCCATCTACTTCAGATGGACGGGTGACATTGGCTTCCTGCGCCATAACATTCAGCGCATGCGACTCGCCATGCGCTACCTGATGACCGAGCTGGGCGGCCTCAAGGAGAAATGCATCGTCACTCCGTGGGTCGGGCACGAGGGTCGCCCGGGCTTCACCATCAAGCCCGATGGCGCCAAGGAGATCCACACCGGCCAGGGCATCGGCAACAACTACTGGGACCTGCTACCCATGGGCTACAAGGACGCCTACGCCACCATCCAGTACTACAGCGCGCTCAACCAGTTGGCCGACCTGGAGCGCGACATCGCCGGCCATCCGGAATGGAACCTCCCTGGCGGTCCGCTGCGCCTTGCGCCCGACGAGCTCGCGCGCCACGCGCGGGAGGTCAAGGCGTTCTCCTCCAGGTTGTTCTGGAACCAAGAAACGCGGCGCTTCACCAACGGCCCGGATATTGACGGCAAGATCCACGATTACGGTTACGTGTTCCTCAACCTGGAGGCGATCTACTACGACTTTGCGACGCCGCAGCAAGCGCGGGATATCCTGAGCTGGCTCACCGGTGGAAGGCTGGTGGCGGGTGACACTTCTCAGGGCGAAGACATCTACCACTGGCGATTTGGCCCCCGCTCCACCACGCGGCGCAATGTTGAGTACTACTTGTGGGCGTGGTCAAATCCCGAGGCCATCCCTTGGGGCGGACAGGTGCAAGACGGCGGCGCGGTGCTAGGTTTTTCCTATCACGACCTGATGGCGCGGCTCAACTACCTAGGCCCCGATGACTGCTGGAAGCGACTGCAAGAGGTCGTGGGCTGGCACACCGAGGTCCAGGAGGCCGGCGGCCCCCGTGAGTACTACAAGGACGGCGCGCGCGGCACGCTCCAGGGCGGCGGCACCGCCGGCGGCCTGGGCGTTGACATGGAGTTCTTCGAGAGCATCCTGGTGCCGCAGGTAGTCACCGACGGCTTTCTGGGGCTGAGGCCGCTGGTGGACGGTCTAGCCTTCCGTCCCCGGCTGCCCAGAGCCTGGCCTTCGCTGTCCGTCACTGGAATCCACTGGCACGATATGGTCTTCGATGTCGAAGTCTCCAAGCGTCACGTAGCGCTTGCCGCAAGGGAGAATCAGGATGCGGAGACACGCATCGTGTTGCCGGCGGGAGCATGGACTGCCGCCCTCTGGGATCGCGAGGGCAAGTCGCTGGGCTGCTTGCAGCCTTTGCCACCGCAGGCCGACGAGGAAAGCGCGGCCTTTCGGGTCAACTGGAAGAGGGCGGCCAGGGCCGTTTTCACGAAAGGGCGGGATACGCGGCCGGGTCGCCCCTCGTAATCACATCGCAGCTTATCGTACGCGCGAGCCGCCTTCGCGGCCCGTCTGGTCGGATTCTCGCTGCCGAAGCTCACTCCCTGCGGCGCTGCCCAATCACGCCAGCTTTCTGACGAAGCGCGAGGCGGAAAGGCCGAGAATCGCAACCCCCAGCGCCAGCAGCGCCAGGACGTGCGGCCAGAGCACGGCAAGCCCCGAGCCTTTTAGGAAAATCTCGCGGGTGATGGTGACGAAGTAGCGCAGCGGTATCAGGTAGGTGATGAACTGCACCCACTGCGGCATGTTCTCGATGGGAAACATGAACCCCGAGAGCAGAATCGAAGGCATCATAATGAAGAAGCTCGTCATCTGCGCCTGCTGCTGCGTGCGCGAGACCGTGGAGATGAAGAGCCCGGTGCCCAGGCTGGTCATAAGAAAGACGCCGCTTAGCGCGAGCAGCAGCGCCGTACTTCCCGCCACCGGCACCCGGAACCACGCCCGGGCGACGATAAGGATGAGCAGAACGTCAACATAGGCGATGATGACGAACGGAATCACCTTTCCTATGATGAGTTCAGCGGGCCTGATGGGCGTCACGACCAACTGCTCCAGGGTCCCGATCTCGCGCTCCTTCACGATCGCCAGCGACGTCAGGATCATGGTCACCACCAGCAGGATCATGCACACCACGCCGGGCACCGTGAAATTGACGCTCTTGAGGTCGGGGTTGTACCACACCCGGGTGCGCTCCTCGATGCGCGGCAAGCGCACCAACTTGGCGCGCACCATCTGCGCGCGCTGCTCCAGGAGGTCCTCGGAGAACCGTCGCAGGATACCGCTGACATACCCCAGCACCGTGCCCGCGGTCGCGGAATCGGTGCCATCTACTATCACCTGCAACGGCGCGCTCTTTCCCGCCGCCAAGCCCTGCGCGAAGTCCCGGGGGATCTCGATGCCAACGCGCGCCTCACCGCGGTCGAGCAGCGGCGCCATATCCTGTGGCCGCGCGACATAGTGATCCAGGTCAAAGTAGCCCGAATTCGCGAAGCGGGCGATCAGATCGCGGCTTTGACGAGAGCGGTCCTGATCCAGCACCGCGGTCGAGATGTGCTTGATATCAGTGGTCGCGGCATAGCCGAAGATGATGAGCTGGAACAGGGGCGCGATGATGATGATGCGCAGCATCCGCGGGTCGCGCCGCACCTGGATGAACTCTTTCTTTACGATATGCCTGATGCGCCGCCAGAGCATCTGCGCTCACACCTGCTACTCTGCGAAGTAGCGTTCGCTACGAAGCACGAGCCTTACAGCCGCTTCTGGAACCGCAAGGCGCTGATTATGATCGCGACGGCGCCAAAAATGGCCAGCGGCACCGCCTGATGCCACAGCGCCCCCATCCCCACGCCCTTGAGGAAAATGCCGCGCACGATGACCAGGAAATAGCGCGCGGGGATCAAGTAGGTGATGACCTGAATCGCCCGCGGCATGCTCGCGATCGGGAACACGAACCCGGACAGCAGGAATGATGGCAGCATCGTCGTCATCATGGCCGCGGTCATCGCCACCTGCTGGGATTTGGACAGCGTCGAAATCACGAGCCCGATGCCCAGCGCCGCCACCACAAACAACGCCGACAGCGCCAGCAGCAACACCGCGCTTCCGCGCAGCGGCACGCCGAACAGGAGCCGTCCCGCCACCGTCACCAGCATCACGTCCGCGAAAGCAATAATGACATAGGGTATGATCTTGCCGATCATCAGCTCTTGGGGCATGACCGGGGAGACGATGAGCTGCTCGATGGTGCCGCGCTCGCGCTCGCGCACCACCGTCATCGAGGTCAGCAGGGCCGCCAGCAGCATCAGGATTACGGCGATGAGCCCGGGGACGATGAAGTAGGTGCTCTTCATCTCGGGGTTGTACCACACCCGCGGCCGGTAGTCCACCGGCTGTAAGCTCTCGGGGCGCGCGATCCCCAACCGGGCGGCCGCCGCCAGCGTCACCTGGGTGGAGTAGCCCTGGACAATGCCGGAAACGTAGCCCATCGCGAGCGAGGCGGTCGTGGGGTTGGAACCATCTATGATGACCTGGATCTGCGCCGGTCTGCCGCTCGCCAGATCTCGCGCGTAGCCGCGCGGGATGACCAGCGCGAGCCGGGCCTCCCCGCGCTCGATGGCGCCGTCAATCTCCGCCGGCGAGTCGAGATAGCGCACGACATCGAAGTACTCGTTATTCTCGAACGCCCGCACCAGGTCGCGCGCCGCGGCACCTTTATCCTGATCGAGCACCGCGGTGCGCAGGTGCTTGACATCCATGTTGATGGCGTAGCCGTAGAGCGCCAGCATCAGCACCGGCAGCACCACCACCACCGCCAGGGTGCGCCAGTCGCGGAATAGCTGGATGAACTCCTTGCGCGTTATCGCCCAGGTTCGCAATAGCATCCGCTAACCCGTCCCACTTGCCGCCGCAGCGCGGTCGGCTTGCTCGACCAGCGCCACGAACACGTCCTCCAGGGAGGGGACAATCGGCTCCACCGCGATAACGGAAACGCCGGCGCCGGAGAGCATTTCGCGCACCTGCGCCGCCGCCTCCGCAAGCTCCGGCATCACCACGTGCAGGTTCCTGCCGAATACCGCCACATCGCGCACCCGCGGGTCGGCCCGCAGCGCCTCCAGCGCCTGCATCACCGGCTGCGCCGCCACCTCCAGCAGCGCGCCGGCGGTGAAGCGAGCCTTGAGCTCCGCGGAGCTGCCGATGGCAATCAGCTTTCCGCTGTAAATCAGGGCCAGGCGGTCACAGTGCTCCGCCTCGTCCATGTAGTGGGTGGTGACGAAGACCGTGACCCCGCGCCCGGCCACGTCATAGATCAGTTCCCAGAAGTTGCGCCGCGACACCGGATCCACGCCCGCGGTTGGCTCGTCCAGGAACAGGATCTCCGGCTCGTGCACCACCGCGCATCCCAGCGCCAGCCGCTGCTTCCACCCCATCGCCAGCTCGCCGGTGAGGCGGTTCTCGCGCTCGCGCAGGTCCGCCATGCGCAGGATCCACTCTTTGCGCTCCCGGAACCGCGCCGGCGACAAGCCATAGACTCCGGCGTAAAACTCGATGTTCTCGGCGACCGTGAGGTCCTCGTAAAGCGAGAACTTCTGGGACATGTAGCCGATGCGCGCCTTGATCTGCTCTGACTGCGTCCGGATATCGTAGCCGGCGACGGCGCCGGCGCCGGCGGTGGGTTCGATGATCCCGCATAGCATGCGGATGGTGGTGGATTTGCCCGCGCCATTGGGGCCCAGGAACCCGAAGATCTCGCCTCGCGGCACCGAGAAGCTCACGTTGTCCACGGCCACGAAGTCGCCGAACTTGCGCGTCAGATTGCTTACCGTGACCGCCAGCTCTTCCATGGACTCAAGCCTGCCCTTGCTCCGCCAGCATCGAGACGAACACGTCCTCCAGGTTCGGCGCGACGCGCCGGACATGAGCGACCATCACCTGTGATTGCCGCAGCGCGTTCTCCACCACTGGCCGGTCGCGTTCCGCGTTTTCCATCCACACGTGCAAGCGCTCGCCGAAGACTTGCACCGAGAGCACGCCTGGCAGGGCCGACAGAACTTCCTTCGCCCGCCGCTGCGGGGCGCAGATGAGCTCCAGCAGTTCCCCGCGCATGCGCCGCCTGAGGTTATCCGGGGTATCGCATTCGATGATGCGCCCCTTGTTGATGAGCGCCACCCGGTTGCAGCGCTCCGCCTCATCCATGTACGGGGTGCTGACGATCAGCGTCACCCCCTGGCCGAGCAGGGTGTAGAGGATGCGCCAGAAATCGCGCCGCGATACGGGGTCCACGCCGGTGGTCGGCTCGTCGAGGAACAGGATCTCGGGGGTGTGCATCAGGGTGCACGCGAGCGCCAGCTTCTGCCTCATCCCGCCCGACAGGTTCTGCGCCAGGCGGCTGGTGAAAGGGGTCAGGCGGCTGAATTGCAGAAGCTCTTGGCGGCGCTGCGGTCGTTCGCGCTTGGGCACATGGTAGAGGTCGGCGAAAAAGGCCAAGTTCTCGGCGACCGTCAGATCGCCGTAGAGGCTGAAGCGCTGTGACATGTAGCCGATGCGGCGCTTGATCTCCTCGGGGTGGGTGCGCACATCGAATCCGGCGACTCGCGCTTCGCCCGCCGTCGGCTCCAGGATCGCGCACAGCATCCGTATGGTCGTGGTCTTGCCCGCCCCATCCGGGCCCACCAGCCCGAAAATCTCGCCCCGTTTCACCTCCAGGTCAACCGACTCGACCCCGACAATGGGGCCGAACTCCTTGCGCAGGCCTATCGTGCGAACCGCCGACTCGTGCTTCGTAGCCAAGGGGCTTCCGCCTTCGTAGCCTTCGGCGGAGTAGGCTCGCCACTTCGCAGAGTAGAACTGATCCGTATCACTCACCACAGTATCGCTTTGGCTATCGGCGCGCAGCGGGGCCGCGGTCGAGGTAAATCGTCGCATCACCGGGCATCCCGGGCTTCAGTTCGCGCCTGGCGTTGGCAAGCTCGACCTTGACCCCGAACACCAGCTTCACGCGCTCTTCCTTCGTCTGCACGTTCTTCGGCGTGAACTCGGGCTTCTCGGCGACCTCGGTCACCCGGCCGGGGTACTTGCGATCGGGGTAAGCGTCAGTAACCACTTCGGCTTGGTCGCCGACCTTGACGCGCAGGTGGGGCTCGGGAACATACACCCGCAGCCACACCGAATCGAGGTTGGCGATACGCACGATCGGCATCCCCGGGGTCACCAGTTCTCCCGGCTCGACGTTCTTGAGGATGACCGTGCCATCGGCGGGCGCCTTGACCACCAGGTATTGTGTCATCGCCTCGGATGAAGCGATGGCGCCGCGCGCCTGTTCCACCTGGCCGCGCGCTGCCGCAATGGTCTCCGCGGTCGGGCCCGCGAGCAAGAGGTCTAGCTGCGCCTGCGCCGCCTTCACCTGCTGAGAGGCGGTATCGTATTGCGTCTGCGCCATTTGCGCCTGCTGCTGCAGCGCCAGCCGGTCCGAGTACGATTCCTTGACCGTCTCCAGCGCCCGCGCGGCTCCTTCGAGCTGCGCCCTGGCTTGCGCTTCCGCCGCCCGCGCCTGGTCGAGGTCCTCGGGCCGAGAGCCGGCCTCCAGTTCGGCCAGCCGCGCTTGCGCCGCCGTCAGCGCCGCCGACGCGGCGTCGCGCTGAGTCACGGCCGCATCCCACTGCTGGCTCGAGATCGCGCCCGACTTGAAGAGCTTCTCAGCCCGCGCCGCATTCTCCGCCGCGTTGACGCTTTGCGCTTTCACCTGCTCTACGTTCGCTCGCGCCTGCTCGATCTGCTCCCGGCGAGGCCCCGCCTCGACCAGCGCCAGCCTCGCTTTGGCTTGCTCGTGGGCGCTCCTGGCCGTCTCATGTGCCGTTTGCGCGTTGATGAGCTGTGCTTTGAGCTCGGTGCTCTTGACCAGCGCCCTCCACGCAATCGCCAGCGTGCGCCGCGCGCCGGCGGCTGCGGCTTGCGCCTGCGCCAGGTTCGCCCGCGCCTGCCGGATCTGCTCCTCCCGCGACCCGCGCTCTAGATCCGCCAGCCGCGCCGCCGCCGACTCGTAGGCCCCGCGCGCCTGCGCCACCTGGGCCTTGAACTCATCGCCGTCGAGGGTCGCGATCACTTGGCCCGCCTTGACCTCATCCCCTTCATCCACCATCAGGCGCAGTATGTGACCACTGACTTTCGCGCTCACATCAATCTCAGTGGCCTCGATGGTGCCGCTGCCCATGATCACATTTGCGGGGACGCGCTCGCGGCGGCTCACGACATACCAGGCGCCGACCGCAGTGACGGCCACCAGCAAAATCACGATCACCGGCCTCACGCGTTTCCTCACTCATATCTCCTTGGTCGCTAACCGCCCATCGTAGAAACGGCTGGTGTCATCCTGAGTGGCTAGGCCCGACTAGTCGGGCCGCCACGGCGGCCCCTGCGGGGCTTAGCCGCGCAGTCGAAGGGAATCGCGCCCCTACAAGGTCGTGCTTGATCCCCACTCTCGGCGGCCACACCCAAACTGGCCGCGCGGCGCGAACACCGCCGGCCCTTCGGATGTCACCCCCACAACTTCCGGTCGAGGGTGCGATACTGGATGGCCTCGGCGATGTGGGGGGTGCCGATGTCGGGCGCGCCCTCGAGGTCGGCGATGGTGCGCGCGACCTTGAGGATGCGATGATGCGCACGGGCGGAGAGATGCATCTGATCGAATACCGCGCGCAGCATCGCCTCGGCCTCCGGCGCCAGGTGGCAGAACTGGCGTAGATGCCTGGTGGTCATTTGGCCGTTGCAGAAGATGCGGCTCCCGCGGAAGCGCTCTCGCTGCGCCCTTCGCGCCTTCTCCACGCGCTCGCGGATGGCCGCCGATGGCTCGGCCTCCGCCGGGTCCATGATCTCGCGCGCGCGCAGCCGCGGCACCTCGATGTGCAGGTCTATGCGATCCAGCAGCGGCCCCGAGATGCGCTTGTGATAGCGCCGGATCTGTCCGAAGGCGCACTGGCACTCGCGCTCCGGGTCGCCGAAATACCCGCAGGGGCATGGGTTCATCGCCGCCACCAGCACCAATTGCGCCGGATAGCGCTGCGACCCCAGCGCGCGGCTGATGACCACATGCCCATCCTCCAGCGGCTGGCGCAGCGCCTCCAGCGCATCCCGGTGAAACTCCGGCAGCTCATCAAGGAATAGCACCCCGAGATGCGCCAGCGTTACCTCCCCCGGGCGCGGCAGCGAACCCCCGCCCACCAGGCCGGGGGTGGAAATGGTGTGGTGCGGCGCGCGGAACGGGCGCGTCGTCATCAGCGATGAATCGGGCGGCAGCAGGCCGACGATGGAATAGATCTGGCTGACCTCCAACGCCTCGTCGGTTGTTGGCGCCGGCAGAATGGTGGGCAGCCGGCGGGCAAGCATCGTCTTGCCGGCGCCCGGCGGCCCCACCATAAGCATATTGTGCCCGCCCGCCGCCACCACTTCCAGCGCGCGCTTGACGTGGGCCTGTCCCTTGACCTCCGAGAAATCTACATCATAGCGCGCATCCGCGAGCACGACCTCAAGCGGTTGATATGCCAGCGGTTGGCCGCCGTCGCGGTGCTCGAGGATTTGCGCGGCCTCGTACAGGCTCTCAACCGCGTAGACCGCGATTCCTTCGACGATCACCGCCTCCCGGGCATTGGCCGCGGGGATGATCACTGCTTTCTTCCCCGCCCGCTTCGCCTGCATGACCGTGGGCAGCACCCCCGCCACCGGGCGCACGCTGCCGTCGAGCGAAAGCTCGCCCAAAACCAGGAAATCGCCCATCCCTTGCGGCTTGATTTGCTCGGTCGCTGCCAGCACCCCGATCGCAATCGGCAGGTCAAACGCCGGGCCTTCTTTTTTCAAGTCCGCGGGGGCGAGGTTGACCACCACGTTGCCGCTGCGCCCGAACTTGAAGTTGGAGTTGCGGATCGCGGATTCGACGCGCCGCACCGACTCCTTCACCGCCGCATCGGGCAGGCCGACAACCACAAATGACGCAAGCCCGCCCCTGAAATCAACCTGCACCTGCACCGGGCGGGCCTCGATGCCAACGATCGCCGCGCTGTCCAGTTGAGCGAGCATGTGAAGCGCCAATCCCCCGAGCGAGCTTTCCAGGTCAGCCGCCGCTTATCCTCTCTGCCGCAGGTGCCGATGGGCGGACGAATCCGGCTGGGCACAATACTGGTCATTTAGGCGGGGCAACTGTCATCCTGAGCAAGGCGAAGGATCTTGCCCTGGATAACATCCGGCCCCAAGATTCTTCGGCTTCGCCTCAGAATGACATCCTTCAGCCCCAAATGAACAGTATTGCGGTTGGAGAAGACCCGAGGCGCCGGTAGCACAGAAGTGACTCGCGGCTGGTTGGCGCGCGCGGCAGGGGCAGCCGCCGCCGCGGCGAAAATCGAGGTGACGCAAGGTTGCGCGTCACGAAGGAGAAACCCATGCGAGCCCGACTGGCGAGTGCGGCGTGTTGCCTGTTGTGTGCCGTCTATGTGGCGCCGATGTGGTCGAGTGAGGAGCAAGATGCGGCGGGGGTAGTGCGCGACTTCGTCGGCGCGCTGAACGCGGGCAAGTTCGAGCGCGCGGCCTCACTCATGACCTCCGATAGTGTGCTGTTTATGGAGACCGCGACCTCGATCGTGCCTCCGCCGGCCATGAAGGCGAAGCCGACGCCGATGTTCTTCGACCAGGAGCTATCAGAAGCCGACGCCCAGGCGATCCGGGGTGTGCTGGACGCGCTGATCCTCTCCGGGGCAGCGAAGATCGAGCCGGGCGCGCCCGTGCGCACCGAAGAGGGGGTCAAGGTTCCCGTCACCATCCAGTTGACGCGCGACATCCTGGTCACCAAAAAGGACGACACGCTCTTTGTTGATCTCGCGGCGCCATATCCCGCAGCGCGCGAGGTCATCAGGGAAATGACCCAGGAGGGCGTGGAATCGGGTGAGGAGATCCCGCAAGCGCCCCCGGCAGCCTCGGAGGCAGCGCCCGGCGAAAGCCCTGGCCCTTGGAGCCAGAGGCCGGGTGTCACCGGCGGAGCCGGGTCTCAGGGTGCCGGCGTCGTCGCGGGAACGCCAGTGGCAGCTCAGGAAGCCGCGCGGAAGGCCATCTGTCTTTCCAACCTGAAGCAGCTTGCGCTGGCGATGCACATGTTCGCCGAAGATCACCAGCAACGTCTGCCGAACGCCGAGGACTGGATGGGGAGCATCGTGCCCTACGTGAGAGACGCCAAGGCGCTGCTGCATTGCCCGTCCGATAGCGGGCACGAGTATAGTTACGCCCTCAATTCCGCGGCAGCTGGCCGCCCCCTGGGCGAGTTCGACGACCCTGGGAATACGGTGCTGCTTTTCGAATCCAACTCGGGCAGGCTCAATGCGGCGGATCCGATCACCAGCCTGTGTGACCCTCCGCGCCACGGCAATGGCAACAACTTCGCCTATGTTGACATGCACGTCATGTTCGTGCCCAAGCAGTAGCCTCATGTAGCGCCGCTGCGTCAACTGCCTCCGGGATCGGCCGCACGTCGCCCGCGCCATCGCCCCCGAGGCTGTGACGGACAGGCCTGATCGGGCGGGTGTGTTCGCGGAGAGTGGGTATCGCAGTTCAACTCCGTGCTCAACGCCGACGGAGGAGTGCACTGGGCGCGGGGTCGCCCCGCCGTCGCCGCGACGGCTATGGCGGGCAGGCTGACCCCGCGAT
>Ga0315296_10004672_pt1 | contig 11172 bp, 7 predicted proteins | sample YL17G14_18_MG_FD_203921 | JGI IMG/M metagenome (GOLD analysis project Ga0315296, IMG submission 203921) | Sediment microbial communities from Yellowstone Lake, YNP, Wyoming, USA - YL17G14_18 | ecosystem: Environmental > Aquatic > Freshwater > Lake > Sediment | place: USA: Wyoming | collected...
GGCCGGCACCAGGGTGGGGGTGGGTACGGCCGGCCGCGGCCCACAGCCGGCCAGCAGGGCGGCGCACAGGATTGCCAGTACCACTACGACAGGGGATGATCGCCTCTTCATGCTGCACCTCCTTGTTCCAATTACGTGTTACGCATTACGTTTTACATGATTTATGCTGGCTGCTACTCTCTTCCCCTCACGAAGTACCAGGGCAGGGCGAGCCGTTCCAGCCCGGAGACCACCAGGAAGAGGACGATGCTCAGCAGCGAGGTTACCCCGATCCCGGCGAACTCGCGCCCGACGAGGAGGGAGTTGTGCGCCCGCCGCATGAAAAAGGCCAGCCCGACGTTGCCCCCCACCCACTCCCCGATGACCGCTCCGATCACGGCGTAGGTGATGGCCACCTTCAGCCCGGAGAAGAAGGCCGGGAGCGCGGCCGGGAAACGCACCTTGGCGAAGATCTGCCAGCGGTTCGCCCCCATGGAGTGCAGCAGGGCGGTCCACTCTGGGTCGGCCGAACGCAGGCCGTCGGCGGTGCTGATGACGATGGGGAAGATGCAGACCAGCGCGACCACCAGGACCTTGGGCATGATGCCGTAGCCCAGCCACAGCACCAGGATGGGGGCGATGGCGATGATCGGAATCGTCTGCGAGACGACCAGGAGGGGGTAGATGGTCCGCCGCAGCAGCGGGGAAGAGTCCACGATCAGGGCCAGGGTCAGTCCGGTGGCTACGGCCAACAGGAAGCCCCAGGCAGCCTCCTGGAGGGTCCGGGCGGTGTGGCCGGCCAGTCCCAGGTGGCGCCAGGAGTCTACGCCGTCCACCAGGATCTGCCAGGGGGAGGGGAGCAGCCAGAGCTGGACGCGCCAGATCCAGCAGGCGGCCTGCCAGAGCAGCAGCAGGAGCAGGATCAGGGCGATCGGCGGGCCCTGCCGGGCCAGGAAGCGCGAGAACTGTCTGCCGCCACTTGGGGCACTGTTGGGACGAGGCATCAGGTCTTCTCCTCAGCCGTCCATGGCGCCCGCACCAGGTGTACCACCAGCAGCAACCCCTCCTCCACACTCACCCGGGCCAGGGGCGCGGTCATCTCGTTGCTGATCCCGCGGGCCGGCCCAAAGGAGAGGGTCTCTCCATCCAGCTTCCAGCGCAGGCCGGCCGTGCAGATGCCCCTGGCATCGCCGTTCAGCGGCAGGAGGGAGACGGTGTCCCCCACCCGGCCGGTGATGGTTCGCCCCTCGCCGCCGTGCAGGAGGAACATCTGGTAGGTCGAGCCGAGCAGGCGGACGACGCGGCCGGCCAACCGGGGGTGGGCCAGCAGCTGCAGGTTGGCGATCGACTGGTCCGGCCGGCCGCCCCACGCTCCCAGCACCAGGATCTCGTCGGCCCCGGCCTCCACGGCGTGGAGCAGGGCCAGCTCCAGATCGGTCTCGTCCTTGGCCCGGGGGTGCTGGACCCGCGCCGCCCCCTGCTCTTCCAGCCAGCGGGCCGTCTCTTCGTCCAGCGAATCGGCGTCGCCCACCAGCGCGTGGGGGACCAGCCCCAGCGCACGGGCACGGCGGGCTCCGCCGTCCGCCGCCACCACCAGGCGGGCCTGGCGGACCTGGTTCTCCCAGGGGCCAAAGCCCTCGCCAGGGCCGTTGACCACGATCAGGGCGATCATCCATGGGCTCCTGGAAATCAAATCGCCACCCAGCACCTCAGGTGGCGATAGAAACCTCGCCATTCCTCCGCTGGCATTACCCAGATCAGGTTCTGGGGTCGTCGGCGGTACCGGCCGACCTCTCAGCCGAGGCTCACTCGGCTCCCCCAGCGAGCCTTCTTCAGTTGTCCCGCAGGCGGCACCCACGGCCTGGAGCTGTTTCCCACCCCTCCTCTGCCAACCTGGGCGAGACCTGCCCCTAGATCGTCAGGCAGGTCAAGGTGTGGTTGACTCCGTCAAGGCCATGGATCTGGTTCATCACCAGTTTGCCCACCTCGTTCGGGTCCCTGGTCTCGACCACGATGATGACATCGTAGGGGCCGGTCACCGCGTCGGCGGATGTCACGCCGGGCATCTTCCGCAACGACTCGACCACGTGTTGGGTCTTTCCGATCGCGGTCTCGATGAGCACGTACGCCTTGGTCGCCATGGCCTTTCTCCTCCTCTGGTGATGTCGATCAACCTCTCCTACGCTACCCGCAGGCGCCCCTGCATCGTGGTGATGGCCGGGCCGCTGATACGGACTCGGGTGGGTTGCCCCTGATCGTCGAACGTGACTTCGACCTGCACCTGCCCGTGCCGATCCAGATTGTCGCCCTGGCTGCCGGTCCAGATGCCTTCTTTGGCCTGCGGGGTGGAAAGCACCTCCTGCGCCAGCAGGTAGGTGCAGGCCGCCGCGTGGGCCGAACCACTGACCGGGTCTTCGGAGATGCCGATGCCGGGAGCGAAGAGGCGGAGGTACCAGTGTGCCCCCTGGCCGGCCGCTTTGCGGGCGAAGCAGACAAAGGCGGTGATGTCGTGCTCCAGTCCCAGTCGGCTCAATTGGCGAAAGTCCGGGCGCAGGTTCAGCAGGGCCTGCTGGTTCGCGAACGGGACCAGCAGGGACAGTCCCTCCCGGAGCAGAGGCAGGTCTGGGGCGAGGGCATCCGCCGGCACCAGCAGGGCCGGCGTCAACCGTTCCAGACCGAAGGGGGCCGGCTCCAGGTAAGGCAGAGGGACTTCTACCCGCGGGAAGCCCTGTCCCGTGGAAGTGGCCGGCCAGCCCTTCAGGGGGCCGGCCAGCGTGTCCAGGGTTACGGGTGCTGTGGAGGAGTGCCGCCCGGTTTCGGCCAGGACGTGCAGAGCGGCCAGGGTGGCGTGCCCGGAGAAGGGGACCTCGCAGGTGGCGGTGAACCAGCGCAGGCAGAGGTCGAATCCCTTCTTGTCACAGGGAAAGGCGAAGACGGTCTCCGTGCTGCCCATCTCACGGGCGATCAGGCGCATGGTTTCCCCGGCGAGCCCGCCCGCGTCCAGCACGACGCCGGCCGGATTCCCCCGGAACGGCTCCTCGGTGAAGACATCCACGACCCAATAGTCGATCCAGCGTGCCGCGTCCATCGTTCTCCCTCCGGACTAGCGCTGGTGGAGACACGGGGCAGAATTCCTGCTGCCGGTCCTATTATACCTGCTTTCCTGGAAATGTTCAAGTCGTTGATGGCTTCCCGTCGTTCGCCTGCAATCACCGAGCGTGGGACTTGGGCGATTCCTCTACCGGCGACCTGCTCATCGCTACCCACACCTACACCATTCCCGGCGTCTACACCGTCAGGCTGACCGTCGGCGGGCCCGGCGGCACGTATTCGATGATCCGCACCGGTTACACTACCCCCGTATCCGCGTCAGCAGGCGCGCCAGCCGGGGCGTCTTCAGCTCGATCGCTTCCTCCGGGCAGGCCTCGTGGCAGCAGTAGCAGCGGATGCAGAGGCGCTCGTCCACCTGGGCCAGGCCGTCCGGGATGGCGATGGCCTGCACCGGGCAGGCCTGCTGGCAGGCGCCGCAGGCGGTGCAGCGGCCGGCCTGGGGCACCGGCCGGCGGGTGGCGTAGCGCAGGGCCAGGCGGCGGATGTGCCGGCCCAGCCCGAAAGGCACGAAGCGGTCCATCAGCGGCGGGTTGGCCTGCGGCCGCCGGAAGCCAGCCACCCGCGCCTGCTCCAGGGGCAATCCCAGTACCTCGACCTCCGCCGGGTCGCCCGACCAGATGCCCCGCTCGGCCGCCCGGCGCAGCGTGGGTACCTCCAGGGGCGGGATGCCCACGACCTCCGCCACGATGGCGTCCATGGCGACGCTGGAGGTCGAGGCCATCAGCAGCCCGATGGGGAAGAGCCGGCCGGCGCTGGGGCCGTCCCCGTCCATGCCCACCACCGCGTCCATCACGACCAGGGCCGGCGCCGCCAGCGCGACCACGTCCAGCAGCATGTCGGCAAAGTCGTCCAGCCGGCTCAGGGTGACGTGGTAGGCCATCTTGCGCACCCCCGGGATGACCCCGAACAGGTTCTTGGTCGCCCCGGTGAGGACCGTCAGGGCGTGCGTCTTCAGCTTGGGCAGGGAGATGACCACGTCGGCCTCGGCCAGGGCGCCGATGGCCTCGAAGCGGTGGATGCGCCGGCCCTCCGCGCAGGGCAGGTCGACCACGGCGGCCGCGGTGTAGAGCTCGGCGCCGGTGCGGGCGGCGACGCCGGCCATGCCGGTGGCCTGGTAGAGGCGGGCCAGGCCGGCCGGGGTGTAGGGCACGCTGGCCGGGGCGGAATCGGCGATCAGAGGCCGGCCGCCGGCCTGCTGCACCAGCCGCGCCACCGCCTCGACCACGGCCGGATGGGTCGTCACCGCCCGTTCAGGGGGCACCGGGCTGAGCAGGTTCGGCTTCAACAGCACCTGTTGCCCCGGCCGGACAAAGCGCTCCATCCCGCCGAGCGGGCGCAGCACGGCCTCCAGCGCCTCTTGCACCTGCAGCGGGTCATAGTCGGCGCAACGGGCCAGGGAGACTTGGAGGCGGGAGATGGGAGTCGGCATTCTCACCTCGATGTCGATGTAGGATCAGGATGGAAAACGAAAGCGTGATGCGCAAAGCGTGAAACGTAAAGACCCTGATCACGTCTCACGCCTCACGTCTCACTCCTCGGCCTCCTGGCTCTGCCTTCGGCTGCCTGCGTCGGGCGCGGCTTCTCTTTCGGGCGCGGCCAACGGCAGGCTGAAGGCGAAGGTGCTGCCACGCCCCAGCTCGCTTTCCACCCAGATGCGCCCGCCGTGGCGCTCGACGATGGAGCGGGCGATGGCCAGTCCCAGCCCCGTACCCTCGATGTGCGCCGTCTGCTCGCTGCGCACCCGGTAGAACTTCTGGAACAACTGCTTCTGGTCCCGCGGGGAGATGCCGATGCCGTCGTCCTGGACGGTGGCCACCAGCCGGCTGTCCGCGGGGGCGATGCGCACCCGTACGTGCCCGCCGGCCGGGGTATACTTCACCGCGTTCCCCACCAGGTTCATCAGCACCTGCTTCAGCCGGGCCGGGTCGCCGGTTACCGGGGGAAGCGGCGACGCCGCCTCCAGGGTCACGGTGAGCGTCTTCTCCCTGGCCCGTGGATCCAGATCGGCGATGACCTCACTGGCCAGCGAGCCCAGGTCGCAGGGCACCTGTTCCATCTCGATGCCGGCCTCGATCTTGCCGATGTCCAGCAGGTCGTTGATCAGGGCGGCCATCTCCCCGGTGATCTCCTTGATCCGGCCGAGGAACTCCTGCTGCTGCTCGCTGACCGGCCCGGTCATCGGCACCAGGTCGGCAAACCCCCGGATGGCCGTCAGCGGCGTCTTCAGGTCGTGGGAGACGGTGGAGACGAACTCGCTCTTCATCCGGTCCAGCTCTTTGAGGGTGGTGATGTCCTGCATCACGGCGACGTGCCCCAGGGTCTGTCCCCCGAGGCCTTGAACAGGAGAGATGCTGACGTAAAGCGTCGCGTGCTCCTCCAGGGCGAGCTCCTCGGTGATGGGGCGGCCGCTCTGGATGGCCCGCTCGAAGAGCGTCCGCAGGCCGGCGTGACTGAACGCTTCCTGGAACGGCCGGCCGACCTGTTCCCGGACCGAGAGGTGGAACGTCTGCGCCGCCGCCGGGTTGATCAGCAGGATACGCTGCTGGGCATCGCTGGCGATGACGGCGTCGGCGGTGCTGGTGAGGATGGCGGTCAGCCGGCCGCGTTCCTCCTCGGTCTGCTCGTAGAGGCGGGCGTTTTCGATGGCTACGGCCACCGTGGCGGCAATGCTCTGCAGCCGGTCCAGGTCCTCCTGGTCGAAATCGCCCCCCTTCTTGTTCAGTAGCTCGATGACCCCGGTCACCCGGTCCCGGCTGATCAGGGGCACGCAGAGGATGGAGTGGGTGCTAAAGCCGACGTCCTGGCTGATCTTGGAATAGAAGCGCGGGTCCTTGCTGACGTCCGCGACCAGGATCGGTTCGCCCGTCCTGGCCACCATGCCGACGATCCCCGTCCCCACCGGGATGCGCACGTCCAGGAAGCGCTCCAGGCCCCCCTCGAGCGTGGTGGCGAAGTAGAGGTCATTGCGCGTCCGGTCGACCAGCAGGATGGAGCCTGCTTCGACGTGGAAGGAGAGGTTGAGTTCGTGGATGATCCGGCGCAGCACTTCGTCCAGGTCCAGGGTCGAACCGACGGTGCGGGCGATCCGGTTGAGCGAGGACAGTTCGTCGGCCCGCTGGCGGGTCTGCGCGTAGAGGCGGGCGTTGTTCAGGGCGACGACGGCCTGGGAGGCCAGCAGCTCGGCGATCTCCTGGTCGGCGGGGCCGAACTGGATCCCCCCACCATAGCGGCCCACCGTCAACGCGCCGACGGCGACGCCGCGCTGCAGCAGCGGCACGCCGAGGAGTCCCTCCGGTTCGCTCTCCCGCTCGAGCAGCGACTTGGAGATGTCGCTGAGGTGGGCGTCGTTGAGGATCCGCGACTTGCGTTCCTGGACGACCCGTCCGCTCAGCCCCTCCCCGGCCTTCAGGGTGGCCTGCCGGAGCACTGCCGAGTCCGCCCCCTTGGCCACCTGGGGCACCAGGGTGACCCCATCTTCGTCCAGCAGGTAGAGGACGGTGTTGCTGGCATCCAGCAGGCCGTGGGCGCTGAGGGTGATCAGCTCCAGCAGGTCCTGGACCGGCTGGTCCGAGGAGAGGCCCTGGTTGATCTCCAGCAGGGCGTTGAGCTGGGCCACGCGCCGCTGGGTGTCCTGGAGCAGGCGGGTGTTGTCGATGGCGATGGCGGCCTGGTTGGCCACCGAGGTCATCAGTTGCAGGTGGCTTTCGCTGAAATAGCGGGGCTGGCGATGCACCAGGGTGAGCACGCCGACCAGGGTGTCCCCGCGCATGAAGGGGACGGCCAGGGCAGAGCGGATCCCCTTCAGCGTCTCGGGCAGTTCCAGCCAACGGGGGTCGTTCAGGGTGTCCTCGACCAGGGCCGGCCGGCGTTCCCGCGCCACCCAGCCGGCCAACCCCCGCCGCAGGATCTCCAGCACCAGCTTGCGGATGACGGAGGGGGAAAGGTCCTCGCGCACCAGGATGTGGTGGCGGGGATTGCCCAGGGGGTCGAGGACGATGATGCTGCCCCGGTAGGCCCCGGTCTTTTCCACGGCGATGGACAACACGTCCGGCAGCACTTCTTCCAGGTCGGCTGCCGCGCTGAGCTCCTGCCCGACCTGGTAGAGCAGTTCGACCGCGTCGCGCTCCTGGCGGATGTGGCCGTAGAGGCTGGCGTTCTCCAGGGCGATGGCCAGGTGGCCGGCCAGTGTCTGCAACAGGCCCACGTCCTCCTCGGAGAAGGCGTTGGTGGAAGCGCTCTGCACGTCGAGCACTCCACGGACCTTCCCTCCGAGGGCAATCGGGACGGCCAGCTCGGCGCGGGTCGGTTCGGTCTGCGCCTCCGAAGTGGAGATGTAGCGCGGTTCCTGGCTCACGTCGTTGACCAGCAGAGGCTGCCCGTTCCCGGCGACCCACCCGGTGATGCCTTCCTGCCCCACCTTCAGCCGGATGGCCGGCAGGACTTCTCCCGGCCCGCCCAGGCGGGTCTGGAAGGCCAGTTCATCTCCTTCGACGAGGCCCAGGTTGACCCAGCGGTAGCCAAACGTCTCCCGGATGATCTGTCCCACCCGGGGCAGCAGCGTCTCCACCTCCAGGATCGAGGTGATCTGGCGGCTGACCTCGGACAGGGCGTGGAGTTGATCGGCGCGGCGGCGTTCCCGCTGCAGCAGGCGGGCGTTCTGCATGGCCGTCTCGACCTGCCGGCCCAGGAGGGTGAGCAGGGAGACGTCGGCCGGCCCGTAGGCGCAGATGCCCTGCCCGACGACGTTGAGTGTCCCCACAATCGTGTCCTCTACCCGCAGCGGCAGGATGATGGCCGAGCGGCAGCCACGGGAGACCATCTCCTGTTCGATCGGCGTATCGGCGCGGGAATCCTCCGCCATGTCCAGGACCAGGGCTACCTCGCCGCTGCGGGCGGCCCAGCCGGGAAGGCCGTGGGGGACGTCGAAGGATTGGGTGGCTGGGATGTCTTCCATCCCGTGGGCGTAGGCCACCTTCCAGGAGCTCCCCGCCGGGTCCAACAGGGCAATGCTGAACCGTTCGAAGGAGATGAGCTCGCGCACCCGCTGTGCCAGCAGGCGGAAGATGGCCTCGACCTGCTGCAGCGAGTTGACGGCCTGGCCGATCTCGCTCAGGATGGCCAGCCGGTTCGCCTCCAGGCGTAGAGCGTCCTGTTGGCGGGCAGCCTCCGCGGCCCGCTCCAGTTCGCGCTGGCGCAGGGCCTCGGTCATCTCGCCGAAGGCCTGGGCCAGCCGGCCGATCTCGTCGTTCCGCCTGCCCAGGGCCGGCAGCACCAGGTCCCCTGCGGCCACGCGGCGGGAGGTGCGCACGAGTTCGCCGACGGGACGGATGACCAGCCGGTGCAGGGCGGTGTAGAGGAGCAGGACGAGCAAGCCGACGCCCGCGCTGGCAACGGCAATCGTATTCCGGCGTTGGGCGACCAGGAGCTGTTGCTGGGAGGTCAGGTCCAGGTAGAGCCCCAGCACTGCCTGCGGCCGGCCGCTGACGTGGATGGGAGCCAGGATCACCAGGACGGGGCTCTCGTCGAGCCTCTGTTCGGCCGTCTGGGCCTGGTCGGCCTGGAGGATCGCGCTGTAGTCGGGGGCCGGCTGGTCCAGCAGAGAGGGCTCGCTGCTGGCGAAGGTCCTCCAGGAGCCGCCCTCCTGGGTATAGATGGAGATGCGGCGGAAGGGGACTTCGCGCTGGGCCTGCAGGTGCGCGATCGCCTCCTGCAGGTAGAGGCGATTGTCCAGGCGGCCGTACGACTGGATCGTGGCATCCATGAAGAGGGCGGCCAGGCGGCCCTTTTCGGCGTACTGCTGGTGGATGCTGTTCGCCATGACGCGAGAGGAGACCAGAGAGAGGGCACCCACGATGAGCGCCACCAGGGCGGTGGACAGCAGGATGATCCGCAGCGATAGGCTGAGGGTGGGCCGTCGATGCGCCATAGAGTTGCCTTTGAGCCGAGCCTGACGCTGATTCCCTTTCGGGCGAGTATTTCCCACTGGCCGTATTATAGCATTGGCCACTGTGACTGGCAAGCAAGGCGAACCGCGGGGACCCGCAACGGTTTTTCAGGGCAACTTTTCCTGCGCCGGCGCGCGGACCCAAGCGGCTTCCCCCCACTTTGTGGCCTCCGAGGACGGCGGCCAGCGCAAAATGGTGCTGCGATTGCCGCGTGGGGGGAAACGACCCGTTGCGGGTCCCCACCGGCGTATGCAAGTCCGAGTTCACTGAAAAAAGGGAGAGCGCGGAGGGATTTCAGTGCAGAGACCTGTCCTGAGCCCGTCGAAGGACGCAGAGGCCGCAGTGGACTCTTGTCTCTGGATGGGCCGGGCCAGTCCGGCCGCCTGGGCCCGGCCGGCGATGAATCGCCGGCCTACGGGGCCAACGGCATAGCGACCCAGGATCCGGCCGTGCAGTCGCCCGGAGATGAGTGTCCGGGCGACTGGAAGGGCCCGATCGGAACGCCTGCTCCCCCATCCAAGAACGTCGTCATGCTCGCTCCAGGCATGGCCCATACTTTCGCCAAGCATGCCGCATGCTTTCGCCAAGCATGCAGCATGCTTTCTGAAAGCATGGTGCATACTTTCGCCAGGCATGCTGCATACTTTCGCCAAGCATGCCGCATGCTTTCTGAAAGCATGGTGCATACTTTCGCCAGGCATGCTGCATACTTGCATCAGGCATGGTGCATAGCTGCTCCAGGCATGGCCCATGTTTGCTCCAATCGTAGCCGGGTCTTGAAAGGCCCGGCTATGAGATGGAATCCCCCTCCGGGGGCTCAGTTGCGCGTATGCTGTTCCGGTCGATGTACTCCAGCGCGCCCGGCTACCCGACCCACCGCGCCCCATCCTGCCGGAAGAAGGCACGGCCGGCCGGATTGCCGGTGCCAGGGCTACGCCCGGCTCACGCAAATTGACAATTCCGGTACAATCTGCTACTATCTGGGCGGCCTGAGAGGAAAAAGGAGGCTTCTGATGGCGAACCAGATTCCCGACACGTTGCACTACAACAAGACCCACGAGTGGGCGCGCCTGGAAGGTGACACCGTCGTGGTGGGGATCACCGACTATGCCCAGGGGCATTTGGGCGACATCGTCTACGTGGAGCTGCCCGAGGTTGGGGAAGAATACGCCCAGGGCGCTTCGATCGGCGTCGTCGAGTCGGTCAAGGCCACTTCCGACCTCTACACGCCGATGGGCGGCCAGGTGCTGGAGGTGAACGAGGCGCTCGGCGACGATCCGGCCGTGATCAACCGCGACCCCTACGGCGAAGGTTGGATCGTCCGCCTGCAGGTCGGCAACCCCTCCGAGTGGGATGGCTTGCTCGACGCCGCCGGCTACGCCAAGGTGATCGAGGAAGAGGGAGGGCATTGATGGCCTACACTCCCCATACGGAGGCCCAGCGGCAGGAGATGCTGCGGGCCATCGGGGTGGAGTCGGTCGCCGACCTCTTTGCCGATGTCCCCGCTACCTACCGCTTTCCCGCGCTGCGCTTGCCCGAGCCGGTCTCTGAGGCGGAGATCCTGGCCGAGCTGCGGGAGATCAGTTCGTGGAATGCCAACCTCCAGGAGTACACCTGCCTGCTGGGCGCCGGGGCCTACCACCACTACATCCCCAGCGTCGTCCCGGCGATCATCGGGCGCTCCGAGTTCTACACTGCCTACACGCCTTATCAGCCGGAGATCAGCCAGGGTACCCTGCAGGCTATCTTCGAGTACCAGAGCATGATCTGCGCCCTCACCGGGATGGAGGCGGCCAACGCCTCCCACTACGATGGTGGCACCGCGGTGGCCGAAGCGGTCATCATGGCCTACAATGTCCTGCGCGGCAAGCGGCGCAAGGCCCTGCTCGCCCCAGACCTGCACCCGGAGTACCGCCAGGTGGCCCGCACCTACCTCCAGGGCAGCGGCGTGGAGCTGCTGGGCGACGAGGACCTGGCGGCCGGCCTGGATGCCCTGGAGGCGCGGCTGGACGGCGACACCTTCTGCCTGGTCGTGCAGACCCCGACCTTCCTGGGAGAGGTGTTGGACCCGTGCCGCCTGCGCCGGCTGGCCGAGGCGGTGCACGCCGCCGGTGCGTTGCTGGTGGTGGCGGCAGAC
>Ga0315296_10004674_pt1 | contig 11171 bp, 8 predicted proteins | sample YL17G14_18_MG_FD_203921 | JGI IMG/M metagenome (GOLD analysis project Ga0315296, IMG submission 203921) | Sediment microbial communities from Yellowstone Lake, YNP, Wyoming, USA - YL17G14_18 | ecosystem: Environmental > Aquatic > Freshwater > Lake > Sediment | place: USA: Wyoming | collected...
TGAGCTGCGCTCGATGAAATCAAGCGCTCGCTGCGTGTAGCGCTTGGTCAGTGTTGCTTGTATGACAGGGTACTCGACGACCTTTTCGTTTTCGACAAGTTGTACTGGACGCATGTCGTTTGAGTAAAGGATGCCGTAGTACTCATCGAAGCCTTGTCGGCGGGGAAGGTATTGAAACGTATGGCCTAAGTGCCACTTGCCGATGCAGATGCTGGCGTAACCTGCCTCTTTGAGCGCCTCGGCAATAGTAATCTCCGAATCGGGCAAGCCCACATCATTAATGCCGGCATCAGGTGCAGGGTTGAACACGACGCCGTTTCTAAATGGGTAGCGACCGGTCAGAATCGTAGCCCGTGACGGGGCGCAATAAGGCGTGGGCACATAGAAGTTGGTCAGCTTGGCGCCCTCGGCAGCCATGCGGTCGAGATTCGGCGTCTCCAAGGGCGATTCTTTTAGACCGAAGCCAGCGATGTCTCCGTAGCCTAAGTCGTCGGCGAAGATGAGGATAAAGTTGGGCTTACTACCGGTCTTGCACCAGCCTGGCAAGTTAGGAAGCATTGCTACAATGCTACCGCCTATGAACCGCAGAAAAGTACGACGTTCTAATATTGTATCCATGCCTTACCACCCTTTCATTTTTGCATAACAACTGCACTTGTATTTGGTGATAGAATATCAAATCTGCTTCACAAGTACAGCTATAAATTGTATGATGTAGTCCGCGCAGGCGGATGAAAGGATTTTCTATGATGGGCATCATCAAACATATTGTAACATTATTTTTAGCCATTTTGTTCATCCTTTCGAGTTGTTATGCTGACGACTGGCCTCAATTTCGCGGTCCAAACCGCGATGGAAAATCTGCTGAGACCGGGCTGCTGGAAAAATGGCCAGAGGGTGGCCCCAAACTATTATGGGAAGCCTCGGGTCTGGGCATAGGTTTTTCATCTGTTGCTATTGCAGATGGGTTTGTCTACACCACGGGTATGCTTGACAGCGAGGGCTTTCTTTTCGCCTATGACTTGGTGGGTAACTTGCAGTGGAAGGAATCCTACGGCCCGGAGTGGCGAAGGTCCCAGCGAGGCACTCGTACCACCCCGACCGTTGACGAGGGTCGCGTCTATGTTTTCAGCGGGATGGGCGTGATGGTCTGCTTCGATGCTAAGACCGGCAAAAAAATTTGGGAACTGAATACGTTAGACAAATTTCAGGGAAAGAACATTACCTGGGGCATGAGCGGCTCACCTCTGATCGATGGCCGCAAGGTTTACTGCATGCCGGGTGGAAAGAACGGTGTCGTTGTGGCACTGGACAAAATGACCGGCCAAACCATCTGGACTACCACCGGCATCGATGAGTCTTCCGCTTATTGTTCGCCCATTCTTATCGAGAGAGGCGGTAAGGCACTGCTTGTGACAATGATACAAAAGTCGGTCATCTGTGTTTCTGCGGATGATGGTAAACTCATTTGGCGCGTCCCGTATGAAACATCCTACGACACAGCCATTATCACTCCTATCTATCATGATGGTTGCATTTATGTTACCAGCGTGGTCGAAGACAAATTCACTACCGGCGGTGTAATGTTGGAGCTCTCCGCAGATGGGACAGCCGTCACGAAAAAATGGAGCGATCAGACTCTGGACTGCCATCATGGCGGCGTTGTTTTAGTCGATGGCTACCTCTACGGCTCCAACTTCAAGGGCATCACCCGAGGCGATTGGGTCTGCCTTGATTGGAAGACAGGAAAAGTCATGTATGAAGCAACTTGGAATGGAAACAAAGGCTCGATCATTTACGCCGACGGTATGCTGTACTGTTATGACGAAAACACCGGCGACGTAGCTCTGGTTGTGGCTTCTCCCAAGGCGTTTGAAATAGTCAGTTCTCACCGAGTTACCAAGGGCGAAGGCAGTCACTGGGCTCACCCGGCTATATCCGACGGCCGGCTCTACATCCGCCACGGCGACGCTCTTATGGCTTATGATATTAAAAATGGGTTCCCGCAAAGCGGGGTCCCTCATGAATAAATTTATGTATCAGGAGGTCTTATGAACAGGTTATTTAGTTTCATCATTGCCCTAACCACACTTTTTGCGTTCTCTCAAGCTCAGGTCTTGTCCCAGGCACGCCCCGTTAGAAGTAAAACGACAGACCCGATTGCCCTACCAACAACGGCGAGTTCTAACGGGGCACGCGAAAGATCAGAGGTTCTTATTGAGTACACGTGGAAGCTGGAAGACCTTTATGCTTCAGACCAGGCGTGGAATAAAGCCAAGGAAGAATGGATTGCGAAGTTTCCTCAGATCTTAAGCTACAGAGGTAAATTGGCAAGCTGCGCATCTGAATTGCTGGCTTGTTTAGAGTTTAACAGCCAGGTTTCCAAAGAATTCGGTCGCTTAGATAGCTATGCATCGATGAAATCGGATGAGGACACTCGCAATTCCAAGTATTTGGCAATGAGACAAGAAATGCAGCAGCTTGCTACCGATTACAGTTCCAAAGCATCATTTATTGAGCCAGAAATTGTCAGAATGGACAAACAAAAAATTGATGAGCTTATCGCGGAAGAACCCGGCTTAAAAGTCTTTAAGATGTACTTGTATGACATACAACGCAGAAAGGCTCACAAGCTATCGGAAAAAGAAGAAAAAATACTGGCCGAGGCAGGCTTGTTAGCTGATAGTCCATCTTCGATTTTCTTTATCTTCAGCAACGCAGAGCTACCTTTTCCCCAGCTTGAATTAAGTGATGGTACTATCGCCAAATTAAATCAGGCTGGGTATGCTCGCTATCGAGCTTTGCCAAATCGTAAAGATCGAGAAGCTGTATTTGGCGCATTCTGGGGCGCATTTGACAAATTCAAACGGACTTTCGGTGTGCAGCTCTATGCAAATGTCAGAAAGGATATGTTTTATGCCCGTACTCGCGGTTACAATTCTTCGTGGGAAAGTGCGCTGGATAAAGATAATATCCCGATAGAGGTATATTCAGCTCTTATTGAGAATGTTAATAATAATCTTGATTCATTTTACCGCTATCTGAGTTTGAAAAAGCGGATGCTGGGCGTCGAGACATTAAAATATTCAGATGTCTATGCGCCCGTGGTCAAAGATGTTGATTTACAATATTCATTTGAAGAAGCCAAGCAGCTTGTACTCGATGCGGTAAAACCGTTAGGCGAGGATTATATTCGCGTTGTCAAGAAAGCCTTCGAGGATCAATGGATAGATGTTTATCCGACGCCTGGTAAGCGCATGGGTGCCTACTCCAATGGCAGCGCCTACGATGTTCATCCTTACATCCTTTTGAATTTCAACGGCCAATATGATGATGTTAGTACATTAGCTCATGAATTAGGCCATACTATGCACAGTTTCTATTCCAATAAAAATCAGCCATATCCAACAGCCGATTATTCAACTTTTGTCGCGGAAGTTGCTTCCACCTTTAATGAGGCTTTGCTGATTAACAAAATGTTGAAAGAAATCAAAGATGATGAGACGCGGTTATCTTTGTTGATGAACTATCTTGACGGGGTCAGGCAAACAGTTTTCAGGCAAACTCAATTTGCCGAATTTGAGTTGCGTATGCACGAAGAGGCTGAGCGCAATAAGCCGCTAACAGGGGATGTGCTTAGCAAACTGTACGGTGACATCCTCAAGAAATATTACGGCCACGATAAGGGGGTTTGCCACATCGATGATTTGTATACGGTTGAGTGGGCGTATGTTCCGCATTTCTATTACAACTTTTATGTGTATCAGTACGCAACATCCTTTACCGCATCCACAGCTTTAGCCCAGAAGGTATTCAGTAAAGAAGAAGGTGCCGTTGAAAAATACATTGAATTCTTATCTGCCGGTGGAGCCGACTACCCAATCAACCTTCTAAAAAAAGCTGGGGTGGACATGACCAGCTCAGAGCCGTTCGACAAAACTATGGCGGTGATGAACCGAACTATGGATGAAATCGAGGCAATTTTAGAAAAAGATAAAAGGCAAAAGTAGGCTTCGCCCTGAGGCTCAGCCCGAAGGGGTGGACACCACCCACCATTCATCTATTCTATTTTTGCCAATTGCACGACTGGCCTGGTTGCGGCAAGTCTATTAATGGCTCTGTCTTTCTCGAGTGGCTCGATTCGGCTACGCTTTACAGCTTGCACAAGTGTAGCTATAGTCTTGTCATACGTATCCCGGTCAACTCTATATGGCGTTCCATCTTTACCGCCGTGGGCAAATGAATATCGTGCCGGATCCTCATACGAAGGCTTGGCTCCATAAATTATCTCTGCGACCAAAGCCAACGCTCTAATCGTCTTAGGCCCAACGCCTTCGGTGGCCAATAGTTTTTCATAGTTTTCCGGCTGCGTGCCGCAGAGCTTCAGCAGGATTTTTTCTAAGTAACGGCTGCGAGAAAAATCTTCGCGTACGACCGGATGGTATTTGAATTCGGCGTCTTCCAACTGCAGCAGAGTCAGTTGTTGGCCTTTGAACTTCAGGCTGACCATCTTGCTAAGATTGGATGAATGTTTACGCAGAATTTCAATGTCCTTCATTAGTGAATAATATCCCGCCGAGACGAATTCTACGCTTAGCTCTCTGGTGCTTGTGCTATCGCGGGCGGTAAGATTTAGTGACGGCTGGCGTTTCGCTACCGTGACGATTCCTGTATGAGGCTCGCAGACAAGGTCTTCGATATTTTCAGAAAACCAATGGTAGCGTCGAGCCGAGGCGTTGATTTGATTCATTCCCTGCTGGACCACCGCCCAACTGCCGTTTCTTGAAAAGAAAAAGCTGTGGTGATAAATCTGGTAGCCATCCTGAATAAGCGAATTATCCACTTTAGCACTCATCCGAGAATTATAGACCAGGTTGTTAGCATGTGCGTCTGGTAGACTCAGCTTATCTGCCCAGCTTGTAATTTCTTGTGGCGTTTTGCGCGAGGTTTTGCCTTTCCCGCCGCAGATGAAGATACCCAGCTCTTTTTCCTGGTTTCGCATGGCCTCTTTCAAAGCGGCAGTCAATATGGTGGTCAGGCCAGACGCATTCCAGTCAAATGCCAGGACTGTGCCTAATGATTGAAACCACACCGGATCTGCTATCCTGCGGATAAATTCATCGGGTCCAAATTCAGCCACCAGTACTTTGGTCATTTCCCGGCCCAGTTTGACCATTCTCGCAAATAGCCACCTGGGGCACGTGCCTGTATCCAGCGTAAATGTTGCTATTCCTCTTTGCATGACTTCAGTTTATCCTTTGGCGGTAATTTAGTCAACGCCGGCTCATAGCTTTCATTTGTAAGAGAATTTATGACTGAATGTCGCATATCCGCTTTGGCAGAATTGACCATTCCCGCTCTGTTAGCCAAGCTTTGTCTTCCGTCCTCTGTTTTCCGATTCCAAATTGGCTTTGTTTGGCTTTGTTTTCCCGATCTACAGAGGTTTGGTTCATTTTCATAATCCTTTTGTAAATAGCAGTTTACGTTAATTCCGGCTTTTATGAAATTGGCTTTGTTTTGCATAAATAGTGTCAATTTTCCACCTCTAATTTGTCTCATTTTGTCGTACCGGCTTCGCCATTTGGCGGATTTTTGCTCATTTTGCTGATTGGCGAAGATTTGTGATTCTTCGGCCATCAATAATCTCTCCCTAATTTACGATTTACTACGAACTACGAGCTATTAAGAGCTTCTAACATAATGAAATAGACACGGATTGACGCTGTTGATATTAGACACGGATTAACACGGATTTACACTGTTTATAATTCATTTCTGCCTTCGCTAAAGCTACTGCGGATAAATCTCTGTGACCTCTGTGTTCTCTGTGGCTCAAAATTAAATATATTCACTCTGTGGCTAAACTTCTTTTTGTTAGAGTCTTTAACTATGAACCGTCCATTAGTTCGATACATATTATACCCAAAAGCGGCAAAAAAACAAGCAAAATCTTTTCCCGATTCTCGATTCTCAAGACAGTCGTTCTGTCATTGTTCGGTGTTCGGAGTTCAGTGTTCGGTATTCGTTATTCGATGGTTCGTCCCTCGTCCATCTTCCCTCGTCCGTCTTCCGTCATCTGGCACATTCCGTCATTGCGAGGAGGCCGTCTCCTGGCCGAAGCGGCAATCTCAAAATGTTTGACACGGATTGACACGGATATACACGGATTTATTTCTTATATTTAGCCCCGCAATTTGTTGCAGGGTTATTTACTAAAATTCAATGGACAATCTCCATCCCAATAATCAGTATTGAAGCGCAGCAGAAATCCGCCACAGGCGAAAAGACGAACTGATTATCAAGAAAATCGTGGCAGGAAAGTCGTGTCCAATTCAATGCATAACGCTGAGATGAGGGGCGGCCTTTCAGGCCGCCTCTCGCCAGCTATATGTTAGATTCTTAACCAATATTATTCTGCGTCTCTATGAGAAGCCGATTGAACTCAATCCGAAGCCAATCACAACACCATTGCGCATCTTTTGCAATGGCTAAGTACTTGGATCGGTAAGTAGTAGAGTCTTGGTCCGTTTTGGGTGCTAATAACGTAGATATAACTGCAGCAAACCAAAACCAGAGGTCTAAGTGTTTCAAACAGTAGTCTGTTACCATGACAAGATCGGGCATGCCAATAGCACCAAAAACGAATTCATTTCCTTCACCAAGATATCTCTCGGGGATTAGCCCTCGATTTGGATGGGAAGCTTCACTAAAAAACTTGTATAATTCACGAAGATTTTCCTCTTTTTCGCCAAATGGGTGTTTAGCTAATCCTTTTCTGACTTCATTATTAGATATCTGCTTACCGTCTTGCCACTTCTGAGCAGTTTGAACATCTAGTGCACAAAGTACAAGCAAAGAAAGTGACTCATAAGCGCGACGAATCAACGGATATGCAACATTTAACTGTCCAGTGAGAATAATGTTTCTGGATTCATATAAATTATCAAACACATCAGCCATTAAATCTCTGATTACCTTTTCCTGAACATCTGAAGGAGGGAGTTTCCCTAATAACGAGCTAAGATCGCAAATTAGCTGACCATAACGATCGGTGACATCAAGGTAAGGTTTATAAAGCTTTCCTAATTCTTTGCGTCTGAACTCGGAAAACTTTTGAAGATCACTATAAGAATTAACGTCAAGCTCTGACATGATTTCTAATTTAACATGATAACATCCAACACGATTCAGCCCGTGAGATAGGCAAAGCCGACCACCGTGATATAAGAAAAACAATATCACACGTGGTAAACATCTCACGGGTACCTATGGCACAAGTTTCCACTGATTTTATGCTACCATTATGCTAATTTCAACAAAATCGTGGCGGGAAAGCCGCGTCCAGTTCAATGCAAAACTACGAGGTCAGCGATGACACGCAGCGGAGCATCATTCGCTGCACCGGTTTATTAGCCGATGAGTCTTGCTGTACTTTTGATTGCCTCCTGCTCCATAGGAGCCGCGGGATAGCCAATTGTAATGCACTGATGCAAATACTCTTGTAGGAACGCGAAGAACCCTCCAAGCCTCTCGTATTGAGATGTGTGAACCAGTTCGTGTACAATCAGACGTCTATCCTCCCAACAATCCGACCGGATGAAAATCCCATAACGTAAAGTAAGGCCAGCCGTTTGTGGTGTAATAAGCTGAGTCGCTTGAGCTGCGGCTTTTAGTGAGGGCTCCTCTGGCACAGGAATGGTTGCGACGTTCATCAGACGTATCCTGTCAGGTTGGGAGATTCCTAATGTGCGGGCATCAGACATCTGAGGCTCAGTAAGTGGAACTCCATTTCGAAGGATAATGCCTTCTTGCTCTTCGGCCCAGGCAACGGCAACCGGTAACAAAACCTCGAACTGTTCTTGTGTAATCATCGTCATGAACGCTTTTCGCCGAACATAATAATATACAACACGATTCAGCCCGTTCTATATCACCCGACGGATTAAAAATTTATCCGCCTATGGTGGACAAACAATCGATGATAACGTCGCGGTTGAGGCGCGATGCGTTAGCGGCGTGCCTCGAAGCCCGATGTTAGATCCTAACTTTGAAACCACTTAATAAACTCGTGAATAAGTGACTCTGAAAAGGCATAAACAATCAAACCAGCACCTAATAAGCCGAATATAACCGTAGGGACAAAAAAAGAAAGCCAAACATGGAACATACAACGATTATATTCTTGAGATTCTTTCTTATAATCGTCAACAAAGGTAGGCGGCAATTGGTCTTTGAATTTTGTAAAGAATCTCCTGTAAAACATTGCAGTAGAAACCATTTTGTGAATTTCAGAAATGATGAATAAGAGAACTGAGACAAGAACACAAAGGCACGAACTAAGCATTAGAATCTTACTTAAGTCTGCCTTCATAGATTTCCAAACTGCAAAAAAAAGTACATATCCTGCGACGATTATGACATTGATATAATTAACTCCTGATGTATAGGAATGGGTAATGATTTCCTTGATCACTTCGATCTGGGCACGCTGTTGAGCTTTTGCTTGCTGAGCACTGATTTCGTTGATTATCTTTGCCAATTCATTATGCCCTTTAACGCGAGCCTGATCAACATTGTTGATAGCTCGCCATATCCCACGTGAATTATTACTTAACATAATCTAACATAATAATATAAAACACTTTTTGTTACTACCATTTTTAAAAAGTTACATTTATTTAATTGAAACGGCATAAACAATTTAGTCTGCCGGAAATAAAATGTCAATATTCTTGATTCTCGATACTCGACTCTCGATACTGTATAATTGGATTCCTGCCTTCGTTCTTGGCGAAAGGCTTCGGAGCACAAAGAAGAAGACAGAAAACGTAAAACAGAATAAAGAAAACGGAAGACAAAAGGCAGAAATGACCATTCATAATTCACGAGTCACGAGTATCGAGTATCCAGCCCGCCATAAGCGGACTTCCGCTTCGCTCCAGCAGCGAGCATCAAGCATCGCACTATTTACCATTCACGAGATACGAGCCACGGGTCACGAGCGACGCTCCCTTTTACGCTCTACCTGACACATCCATTCTCTGTGACCTCTGTGCCCTCTGTGGCTAATATTCCTGTTCATTGCAATTTTTCAAGGCCGGCAATCAATTCGCGAAAGAATTCGAATTTCCAAATCACAATAATCGGCAGTTGAAAATAATGCCAGCCCAGTGTAACCTATCCCCGCCTGCGCGGGGACAAGCTTGCCCCTGCGGAAGCAGGGGTGTGTATAGTCTGGATTCTCGTGGCATGGGCTTCCAGCCCATCGTGCTACGGCTGGCTCCGCCCAGACGAGTGAAATCACGGACAGGATGTCCGTGCCACAAAAGGAATTGAGTATGGCCGGTTACTTAATCGTCAAGATGCCTTTCGGCACGAATAATGCGTACAGCACAGCCTTGCTGTGGATGATAATACTTTCGGCGGGTAATATTGCTGATTTATGTAGAGCAAAGGATAATGCCGTTGAATGGCCGGCCCACATACAGACCGTATTGGACGCAACTCAACCTCTACAATTTAATAGGGGCAGTCGGCTGCCGCTTTATCTCTGGCAGGCTATGGATCCGGGTTCGCCCCCGCTCTTGCTTTCGCAAGAAAGCGCGGGGGCTGCAGAAGAGCTTGTCAAAGAGCTCAATAAGCGAGGTATAGGACTTATTATTTCCTGGGACCCCGGCAACCGCGAGGATAGTCTGGCTGCATCGCTAACAATCGCCAAGGCCCAGAAACGGCTGGGTTTGCCAGTCAACATCAATGCCACGAAATGTCTTTATTCATTTTTCAATGGAGATGAGCGAACGGCTCACATAGACAACCAAGGCAGATCGTTTTGGGACGAATCATTTGGCCCGCCTGTGGCGGGCAAGATGGGCTGCCCATTCGTGCTTGATTTTCGCCGGCCTTATATCCGAGAGCAATTGGAATATTTTGTCAGAGCATTTAAACAAGCCGGCTTGGATGTTGATTTTATTTTTGCTGACTGGGAAATTGATGGCCCCATCGAGTTTAACGAGGCCCACGCTGCCTCGAAAAGATGTCAGCGTTGCCGTGACAACATCGAGAATATTGACGATTTCCAAGAGTTTCAGAGGGTGCTTCGCAAGCTCAGATGCGAATTGCAGCGTGAGGTTTATGCAGAACCTATAAAAAAGAATTTCCCCAAAGCGTTAGTCGGCAACTATGGAGTTTATCCGCACGGAGGCTATCGCTATTGGTATGATTATTACGAGTACTACGTCGACGGACAACCCGCCCTCACAGATCAGCGGGCTAAGTACAGAAAGTGGTATCATGAGTTTCCCGAAACCGGTTATACATTAGCTATGCCGGTAGTATATCCATGGGACAGGATTTTTGATTGGTATGACTATGCCGATACCGACTATCGATGGTTTTATAACATGCTTCTGGTGGCAAGCAACGCAGGACAGCACACCAAAGCCTCCGTGCCTATTATCAGCTTCGTGCACTGGCACACTATCCAGTCCAAATACTCTGCTGGCGAAGTCAAACAATTTAGTGAGGATAAATTCCAGGAGTTATTATGGCATATGCTGCTCAGGGGAACGGATACGTTCTTTCTTTGGTGCCGGAAACACGAAGCAGCAAAAGAAATTCAGTTGGTTCATCAGGTTTACGCAGAGGCCCAGCAATATGGCCAGTTCCTCTCTCGGGGAAAGCCAATTAATTTTAGCGTTCCGAAACAGCCAGGAACGGTTATCTCCGGACTGCGGTTAGCAGACCGTGTTTTGATACGTAGAACGGATTTCAAGCAATCACCGGACCATGTAGAAATTGGCATAGCGGACCAGCGAATTAAAATCTGGCCTGCTCCTGGGCGTTGCCAGATTGTTTTATTGAACTGAGCTGTCTTCATGGTGTATTATAGTACACTTATGAAAAATAGAGTCTCATTTATTACGATTGTGTTTATTTTCGTTTTTAGCCCCTCTGCGTATTCTGCGGGAGAAAAAGGGATAAAATTGACCGCATTAAACAGTATGCAGAGGATAGGTCAGAATCAAAAGCTATATGGAGCATCTAAGGTAGAGCTCAAATCAGCGAAAAATGAAGTGGAGTCCTTTCAGGTGGCCGTTGCCGCGCTGACAGAGAATATCAAAGTGATAAAAGCAGACATGTCTGACCTTGTTGGCAAGGATGGCTCAAAGATT
>Ga0315296_10004675_pt1 | contig 11171 bp, 10 predicted proteins | sample YL17G14_18_MG_FD_203921 | JGI IMG/M metagenome (GOLD analysis project Ga0315296, IMG submission 203921) | Sediment microbial communities from Yellowstone Lake, YNP, Wyoming, USA - YL17G14_18 | ecosystem: Environmental > Aquatic > Freshwater > Lake > Sediment | place: USA: Wyoming | collected...
TTACATAGATCCCATATGGGATCGATCCGGTATTTACCCAGCTAAATCCCCCGTCTGTGGTGGTCACAAATGTGTTGGCTGTGGAGAATCCTCTCCGTTCATTCACCATGCACACTGGCCCGAAGCCCCCAGGCTTGTACATCCGGATCCAATTCATCCCCCCGTTCGTAGTCACAAGGCCGGTGTCGCTGTGTTGGGTATCGATTCCAGTGACCACGCCGTTAAGGGTATCGGTGAAATCTACATGGCGCAGCGTGTAGCTCAGGGTGCTGTTCTGCGGAAACCACTGGGCGGTTGCTCCGCCCGCGAGCAGGACGCTAAGCCCAATTCCGATAAGAACTATCGCCTTTTTCATCTCATCCTCCTTTGCCTTTCTTAACCACATCTTCAATATGGCCACATTGTATCATATTGCGTCATTAATTGCAAGATAATATTTAAGCTTTTTTATTCAACCTACCCCCCTTGACTTTCCTCCGCGTTTTCCCTTAAAATCATAGTTGATTAACAAATTTTCTTTCCATCCCTAACTTCTTTTCTTCTGGTAGGTTAAACGTGCCCAAGGTCTACGATCCGTTTCATTCTAAGAAGAGCTTGCCCTGAGCGGAGCGAAGGGTCTCCGGTTGCATCAAACGATTGACAAGGAGTTAAAATATGACGAAGTTGGCTGATCCTCTCCATTCAAAAAAGGCTTCTGGTCGGCTGGGAGATATGCTGGTCTACGGCTCCTGGCGAGGGATCTCTTATGTCCGGATATATCGCAAGCCGAAGGTGAAGGGGTCGGCCCGGCTGAGGAAGGTGAATGATCTGTTTCGTCAGCAGACCAGGAGGTGGGCGAAGCTGTCTGAGAAGGAAAGACTGGCTTGGTCTGCGTTCACGGCTTTAATCGGGGCTAAAGGTACTCCCCTATCTATCTTTACGAAGTATTCGACCCTGGCTCTGGATGCCGGATTCCATGAGCCGGGTTTTCCTCCCAGGATGAGGAAGTACGACCCGCCGAGGCTTAAGCTCTTCCCGGACAAGAAGTTAAAGGCTTTGGTCCTTTCCTGGAGTATCCCCAATCTTCCTGATAACTCCTTGGCGGACATTTACTTCTGTTCCTCTAAGGCTACCCATAGCCCCGATCCTCACCGTCACCACCATTTGGCCTTCATCCCGGCAGAGGACAGGCATTTCGTTCTCGGGGACCCGAAGCCTAATGTCCGTTATTCCTTCAGGGTCCGTCTTATCCTGCCTGACTCGAATCATTCCCCTTTCTCGACCGTCTCTTTGGTCTACGAGGGGTTCTAAGCCCTTTTAAAGGGTATCCTGGCGTCCCTCTCAACGAGCAATCCCCCTTTAGGGAGATTGCTATGTGACCTCCCAGGGAGCTGAGGGAGGTAACAGGGAGGGTTCAGGGAGGGATCAGGGAGGGATTACCTCGTGAAAGGGTCGTCAAGTGGGGGTGCAAACCTCCCTTCCCCTGCCCTCGTAAAACGAAACGGCCCCGTCTTTCGGGGCTTTCATCTTGGTCCACAGTCCGCCGTCCGCAGACCAAAGTCTATCCTTTGGGGCTTTTGTAAAGCCCTTGGACCTCCCTGGGCGTGAGCCTCCTCCACTTCCCGGGCTCCAGGGTCCCCAACCTGAGATTTCCCAGGGCCATCCTCATCAGGCGCCAGACCGGATGCCCGATGGCCTCGCAGAGCCTCTTGACCTCCCGGTTCCTCCCCTCCTGAAGCACGATCTCGATCAAGGACTCCCCTTCCGAATGCCGGAGGAGCCGCGCGGACTCGGCTTTGGCCGGCCCGTCCTCCAGGGTAACGCCCATCGTCAGCTTCCGGAGCGCATCGGGCGGGACCCTGCCCTTCACCCAGACCTTGTAGGTTTTGGGGACCTCGTACCGGGGATGCGTCAGGTAGTTGGCCAGCTCCCCGTCGTTGGTCAGAAGCAGAAGCCCGGCCGCATCGTAGTCCAGCCGGCCCACGGGAAACAGCCTCTCTTTCTGGTTCGGGAGCAGGTTGAAAACCGTCCTTCTTCCCTGCGGGTCGCTCTGGGTCGTGACAAACCCCGGGAGCTTGTTCAACAGGATATAGACCTTATTTTGGGCCAAGCCGGCCTTCTTCCCATCTACCTCAACTTTATCTTTAACTTCATTTATGGAAGTCCCTAATATATAAACGAGTTCGCCATTGACCTTGACGAGGCCAGAGCTGATGAGCAGGTCGGCCTTCCGTCGTGAAGCAATCCCGCAGGAGGCGAGGTATTTATTCAGTCTCATCATCCGGCTGTTCTTCTTCGCTTTCCTGGTCCGGCCCAGCCTCTGCGGCTTGCTCCCGGGAGACCAGATAGGCCTCCAATTCGCTTAAAGGAGGAAGTCCGGAGAGGTCTTTGAGTCCGAAATAGCGCAGGAACTCCGGGGTTGTGCCGTACAGGATGGGCCGCCCCACACTGGTGTCCTTGCCCACCACCGTGATCAGGTTGCGCTCCAGGAGCGTGGCGATCACGCTGTCCGAGTTCACCCCCCGGATGGTCTCGATGTCCGGCCTCCCCACGGGCTGGCGGTAAGCGATGATGGCCAGGGTCTCCAGGGCGGGCTGGGTCAGCCGGGCCAGACGCCTCCCCTTGTAAAGCTCCTTGACCCAGCGGGCGAAATGGGGACGGGTCGCCATCTGATACCCTCCGGCCACCTCCTGGATCCAGAAGCTCCTCGCCTGCTCCTCGTACTCCCGGTTCAGCTCCTCCACCATTGTTTTGAGGTCCTCCCTTTCCAATCCCTCCACCAGGGCCTTGATCCGGCTCACGGCCACCGGGAAATCGGCCGCGAAAAGCAGGGCCTCCACGATCTGCTTTTGTTCCGTCCTATCCATGATTTTCTCCCTTCCGGGTTTTGCGGATGAAAGCATTGATGAAAGCGCTCAGCTCCTCGATACGCAGGATTCGGGCTACCGTCCCGAAGATCACCAGCCCGAAGACCAGTCCGGCCGCGACCTGGAGGAGGGCGAGGACCTTCGGAGCCGCCCGGACTCCCCCCATGCTTGAGGATGCCAGCCAGGCCGCTGCTCCCATGCCTAAGGCTGCGATCAGGACCTTGAAGAACGTCCGGGCCAAACGACCCCCGTCAACGGTTCCCAGCTTGCGGCGCAGAAAGAAAAGCAGGAGCCCCATGTTCACGAACGCCGAGCAGGAAGTCGCCAGGGCCAGTCCCCGGTAACCCATCGGCCGCATCAGGAGAAGGTTGAGCGCGATGTTCGTGCCCACGGCCGCAAAGCTCGCCTTGACCGGCGTGGCGGCGTCCTTGAGGGAATAAAAGGTCGGCACCAAGCTGCGCACCGAGGCGTAGGCGAAGAGCCCGATGCAGTAAAGCCCCAGGGCGTTGGCTGTCCCCACCGTGTCCAGGGCCGTGAAACGCCCATGCTCGTACAGCAGGGAGATGATGGGCTTGGCCAGAACCACCAGCCCGACTGCTGCCGGCAGGGTCAGAAAGAAGACCAGCCTCAGGGCCGAGGACACGGTTTTCCTGACCTCGTCCAGGTTCTCCCGGGCGGCGTGCCCGGCCACGGTGGGAAGGACGACTGTGGCGATGGCCACCCCGAACAGCCCGATGGGCAGCTGGACCAGCCGGTTGCTGTAGTTGAGATAGGAGACGCTGCCCTGACTCAGGAAGGAGGCCAGGAGGGTGTTCACGAAGATGTTCACCTGCGTGGCCGAGAGCCCGATGACCGCGGGCAGCATGAGCTTGGCGATCTGCCTGACCCCGGGGTCCCGGAAGTCCAGGACCGGGAGGAACCGGAAGCCCTCCTTGAAAAGGCTGGGCACCTGGAACAGGAATTGGAAAAGCCCGCCCAGGAGGGCCCCGATGGCCATGCCGTAAATCTGCCTCTCCGGCGCAACTCCGAAAAGCGGGCAGAGGAAGAATCCCGCCAGGATCATCATCAAATTCAGGAGGCAGGGGGCCAGGGCCGGTATTGCGAAACGCCGGAAGGTGTTCAGGACCCCCATGGCCAGGGCCGCCAGCCCGATGAACAACAGGAACGGGAACATGATCTGGGTCAGGCGGATGGTCAGGGGCAGCTTGCCCGGGATTTTGGCGAACCCCGGGGCGAAAAGGGTCACGAGCCAGGGCGAGGCCAGGATGCCAATGAGCGAGATCACGGCCAGGATCAGGGACAGGGCATTGGCCGCGTTGTTGGCCAGACGGAAAGCCGCCTCTCTCCCCTTCCTGGTGTGGACCTCGGAAAAGGTGGGCACGAAGGCCGAGGAGAAGGCCCCTTCGGCGAACAGGTCGCGGAGCAGGTTCGGGATCCGGAAGGCCACCACGAAGGCGTCGTTGGCCAGACCGGCCCCGAACACATAGGCGAAGGTCTGCTCCCGGATGAGCCCGAAGATCCGGCTCAAGGCCACCCCCGCGCTCACCGTTCCCGCGGAGCGGGCCAGGCCTGCGCTGCGGCTCTGGGGGATTTCGTTGGTTTCTTTCTCTGACATCAGGCGTTATTTTAGCATATCAGGAAACTTCATGCAAGGGCATGGACCCTGTTCAAGCCCCGTAAAAAAGCTGCCCCCGGGAATGCAGGGGGCGGCTTTCAGGGCCGGGGATTTAGTTTTTTCTATTTCATCTCCAGCACCTCACGGTATCCCGGGAGATCCAGGAACCCGTGGCCGGAGACGTTGAAGGCGATCACCTTCTTCTCCCCGGTCTTCTTGCACTTCTCGGCCTCGTCCATGGCGCAGGCCACGCTGTAGGCCGACTCCGGGGCCGGGATGAAGCCCTCGCACTGGATGAAGGTGCGGGCGCGCTCGAAGACGTATTTCTCATCGATCGGGTAAGCCACGGTATCGATGTAGCCCTTGTGACGGAGGAGGCTCAAGATCGGGGAGCAGCCGTGATACCTCAGTCCGTCTCCCTTGATCGGCGGGGGCTCGATCTTGTGGCCGAGGGTCATCATCTTGAGGAGGGGGGTCATCTCGGCGTGGTCGGCGAAGTCGTAGCGGTACTCCCCCTGGAGGTTGGGCGTGCTTTGGGTCTGGGCCGCGATGAACTTGATCTTCTTCTTCTCCACGAGGTGGTCGTGAAGGAAGGGGATGGCGAAGCCGCCGAAGTTTGAGCCCCCGCCCAGGCAGGAGATGACCACGTCGGGATACTCCCCGAGCTTGGCGAACTGCTTCTTGGTCTCCAGGCCGATGATCGTCTGGTGCAGGAGGACGTGGTTCAGGACCGAGCCCAAGGAATAGGTCGCCTTGGGATCATTCAGGGAGTCCTCCAGGCCTTCTGAGATGGCGATGGCCAGGGAACCGGGATGCTTGGGGTTCTTGTCGTAGAGCGCCTTCCCGGCCTTGGTCCGATTGCTGGGCGAAGCGAAGACTTCGGCCCCGAAAAGCTCCATCAGGGACTTGCGGTCCGCCTTCCAGTCATGCACGGCCCGAACCCAGTACACCGTGCATTTGAGACCCATCAGGCTGGCGGCGTAGGACAGGGCCGTTCCCCATTGCCCGGCCCCGGTCTCGGTGGTCAGGCGCTCGAACCCCTCCTGTTTGGCGTAATAGGCCTGGGCCAGGGCGGTGTTGACCTTGTGGCTCCCGGTCGGCGAGAAGAACTCGCTCTTGTAGTAGAGCCTGGCCGGGGTGCCAATGCGCTTCTCGAGGTTCAGGGCGCGGAACAGGGGCCGGGGCCTTCCCGCCTGGGCGTAAAGGTCTTGGATGCCCGGGGGAATGTCGATCCAACGCTCCTGGGACATCTCCTGCTTGAGGCATTCGCCGATCATCATCTTGGGCAGGTTGGCTATTCGCGAAGGGCCACCCTCTGGATCCATGGGGGGAGGAAGAGGCTCGGGAAGGTCCGGAATGATATTATACCATTGGGTTGGCATCTCGGATAGGGCGATGTTAACCTGTCTTGTCTCGGGCATCAGACCTCCTTTTTAGGTTGTTACCGGGTGTTTTCAATGTGAACGGGATTCCTGCGCGTAACGGTTCTTCTCTCAGACGTAGGTCAGCCAGTGGTGCCGGTCCAGGGCGTCGCCCTCCACGATGGCGAAGAAGACGTCCTGAAGCTTCTTGGCTACCGGGCCCCGGGACCCGGTACCGATCCTGATCCGGTCGATGCAGGCGATCGGGCTGATCTCAGCGGCCGTGCCCGTGAAGAAAACCTCGTCTGAGATGTACAGCAATTCCCGGGGGATGAGGTGCTCCTCCACCGGGATGCCCATCTCCCTGGCCAGGGTGATGATGCAGTCCCGGGTGATCCCGGGCAGGACCGAGGCCCCTAGGGGCGGGGTCAGGAGCTTCCCATCCTTGACCAGGAAGAGGTTCTCCCCGCTGCCCTCGGAGACGTAGCCGTTCACGTCCAAGGCGATGCCCTCGGTGTAGCCATTGACCAGGGCCTCCATCTTCATCAGCTGGGAGTCCATGTAGTTGGCCGCGCACTTGGACAGGGCCGGAAGGGTGTTCGGGGCCATCCGCGCCCAGGAGGAGACGCACACCGAGACCCCCTTCTCCAGGGCCTCGGGCCCGAGGTACTTGCCCCAGCGCCAGACCGCGATGGCCAGGGATAGGGGGCAGGTGAATGGGTCCACGCCCAGGGTGGAGAAGCCCCGGTACATGATCGGCCGGATGTAGCAGGCGTCCAGCTTGTTCTCCCGGATCGTGTCGCAGCAGGCTTTGGAGACCTCCGCGACGGTCCAGGGGAACTTCAACCACTCGGGCTCCCCGTCGCAGCTACAGGCCGCCATGGCCGCGCGGTCGGCGTCCGTGAATCCGGTCTGGCCCTTAGGGTAGCGTACGTGCATGCGGTACATCTTGGCGGAGTTGAACAGCCGCTGGATGTGGGGCTCCAGGCGGAACACCGCGGTTCCCTTTTTGGTCTTGTAGGCCCGGATGCCCTCGAACACCGCGCTGCCGTAGTGCACCACGTGGGACAGGACATGGACCTTGGAGTCTTCGAACGGGACGTACTTCCCGTCCATCCAGATCTTCTGACAGCCGTCGAAAGGCATAGCGTTGCTCCGAAAGGGTTTAATATTTGAAGAAGCCCTGGCCGGTCTTGCGTCCCAGATTCCCGGCGGCGACCATTTTCTTTAATAGCGGGCAGGGACGGTACTTGGAGTCGGAGAAGCCGGTGTAGAGGACCTCCATGATCGCCAGACAGACATCCAACCCGATCAAGTCGGCGAGGGCCAGGGGGCCTAGGGGGTGGTTCGCCCCCAGTTTCATAACCGTGTCGATCGCCTCCGGAGTAGCCACCCCCTCCATCAGGCAGTAGCAGGCCTCGTTGATCATCGGCTGCAGGACGCGGTTGGCCACGAACCCCGGATAGTCGTTCACCAAGACCGGGGTCTTGCCCATCTTTTTGGCCAGCTCATCCACGATCTGGTAGGTGGTCTCCGAGGTCGCCACGCCCTTGATGACCTCCACCAACTGCATCATCGGCACCGGGTTCATGAAGTGCATCCCAATGACCTTGTCCGGCCGCTTCGTGGCGGACGCGATCTGGGTGATCGAGATGGTCGAGGTGTTGGTGGCCAGGATGGCCTCCGGGGGACAGAGGGCGTCCAGCTTGACGAAGATATCCTTCTTCACCTTGAGGTCCTCGAAGACGGCCTCGACCACGACCCCGCAGTCCTTGACCGCCTCCAGCGAGGCCGCGGTCTTGATCTTTCCCAGGGTGCCGTCCATCTGCTCCTGGGTGAGCTTGCCCTTCTCCACCTGCCGGCCCAAGTTCTTCTTGATCGTCCCGAGGGCCTTGTCCAGGAACTTCTGGTCCACGTCCACGAGGACGACGTCGAAGCCGGACTGGGCGGCCACGTGGGCGATGCCGTTGCCCATCGTTCCGGCGCCGACCACACCTATTTTCTTGATCTCCAAGGTTTGCCCTCCTTCCAGGGTAGTTTTTTAACTTACATCCTCTCCACGGCCATGGCCACAGCGTTTCCACCCCCGAGGCAGATGGTCGCCAGGCCCCTCCGGGCCCCGCGGTCCTTCATGGCGTAGAGCAGGGTCACGAACACTCTCGCGCCGGAAGCTCCGATGGGATGCCCGATGGCCACCGACCCGCCGTGGACGTTGACTTTATTCCAGTCCCAGCCCAGCTCCTTGCCATCTGCCAAAGCCTGGACCGAGAAGGCCTCGTTAGCCTCGATTAGATCCACATCGTTGAGCTTCCACCCGACTTTGTCCATGAGCTTGCGCACGGCGATGATCGGGGCATAGAACAGCCGTTTGGGTTCCTCCCCACCGGTGACATATCCCACGATCCTGGCCAGGGGGGTGATCCCCTTTTTCTTGGCCGCGTCCAGGGACATGACTACCAGGGCTGCTCCGCTGTCGTTCATCCCCGGGGCGTTCCCAGCTGTGACCGTCCCACCGTCCGGTTTGAATGCCGGCTTGAGCTTGGCCAGGGCCTCCACGGTAGTGTCCGCCCGGGGGGACTCGTCTGTTTCTACCCGAATGGGCTCGCCCTTCCTCTGGGGAATCTCCACAGGGACGATCTCGGCCCGGAACTTTCCCTCCTTGATGGCGGTCACGGCTTTCATGTGGCTTTTGTAGGCGTACTCGTCCTGCTCGAACCGCGGTATCTTGGAGTTCTCCGCGGTGAACTCCGCGAGCATTCCCATATGGCAGTTGTTGAAAGAGCACCACAGCCCGTCCATGATCAGCCCGTCCACGAGCTGTTGGTTTCCGAACTTCTGACCGGTACGCCCGTTGAAGTAGTAATAGGGCGCGTTGGACATGGACTCCTGGCCACCGGCCACGATGACCTCGGCGTCCTCGGCCTTGATCGCCTGGGCCGCCATCATCACGGCCTTGAGCCCCGAGCCGCAGACCTTGTTCACGGCAACCGCCCCGACGCTCGGGGGGATTCCGGCTTTGATCAGCGCCTGCCGGGCCGGTGCCTGTCCCACGCCCCCCTGGCAGACGTGCCCTAAGATGACCTCGTCCACTTCCCCGGGCTCGGTCTTGGCCCGTTTCAGGGCCTCCTTGATGGCGATGGCTCCCAGATCCGCGGCCTTTAAGGAAGCCAGCCCGCCAAGGAACTTACCGACCGGCGTCCTCGCTCCACTTGCGATCACTACCTCCCTGGTCATGCTCGATCCTCCTGATATTTTAATGTGGTTATTGAAATGGGGTCGTCGTTTGCTCGAGAAAAGCGTTCATCCCTATCGGCCCTCAAACCGTGATGACTGCCCTCTGAGTTTCACCATTCCTCATCCCTCGGCACTCTCCGCATTGTACCTTCCATTGTCCTGCTTGAGCGGAAATAACTGTCCAGGAGGGGGATGAGCTGAAAGTCACCTAAGTGCAAGATCGGATGTCCTTATGCGCAGGAAGGATTGTGAAGAGGTTCACATTATTATTCTACCACGACGCAAAACTTACTGTCAAGGGATGAAGGAGGTTAAAGTAGATCTAACGCTTAAACGCAGAGGGAGGGCGGGGAGGGTTTAAACCGGGGATTGGCCCCTCCACCTTCACCCCTCTCGTGGCGAGCAATCGGAGAAACCTTCCCTGATCCAAGGGAGAGATGATCACGGCGCGGAACACCCCGGACTTGAGAAGGATGATCAGGTGGTCTGTGGAGAAAGTGAAGTTCACGGAAACGGGTTGGTTCAGGTCGCCGAAGGCCGAGCTGCGCCTGACCAAGACGATGGAAGAAAAGGGATAGCGGAACCGGAAAGGGCCAAATGCGACCACCAACTCGTGAGATCGGAGGATATATTTCGTTGAGGTTATCGAATAGATAACGATCAGGAGAACCCCAAGGGGAACCAGGATCTCGTTAGTCAAATGGGCCTCGAGATAAAAGGAATAACCCAAAAAAGCCGCCATCCCGAAAAGGCCCAGGATGATAGCCTTCATCCACCAGTCGAACTTAGGCTTGAATATCTCTTCCAATATAAATGGTTACGGCAGTTCGTTGTCGGCCAAAGCGATGGTCCCGCCGGTCAGGAAACGTCCCTGGTCGGAACAGAGGAAGGCGGCGATCTCGCCCACATCCTGGGGCGTAGACCGGGTCCGGTGGACATGAGAGGTCGGTTTTTTTACGGCCTCCAAGGCTTCTTTCATAGTGAACCCCTTCAGATAGCCCGGGGCGATGGAGTTCACCGTGATACCGTGCTTCCATTCCGAACGGACGAGCATGTAAAGTAACTTCTGGGCTCCGGCCTTTCCGACCGTGTAGTCGTAAGGAGGATTTCTCCAAGTCCACAGGGCGTTCCAGGAAAGACCGATGACCCTCCCCCACCTCTGCTTGCGCATCAAGGGAAGGACATAGCGCAGACAGTTAAAGGTTCCGTCCAGCTCCGCGGCCACGGTCCTCTGCCAGCGCTTGGGGTCCATCGTGGCCAGGTCCTGGTTTACGTTCCATCCCCCGGAATGGTTCAAGACCAGTATATGAACCGCTCGGAAACGCTTCACAGCTTCACGAACCATGGCTTTGACCTGCATCGGAACCCTGACATCGGCCTTGATGGCAACGGCCTCCGAGCCCATCTTCCGGATGATCCCGATGAGCTCCCCGGCTTTCCTCTGGTTTCCGGGTCGGCCTGTGCCGTAGTTCAAAACGACCTTCGCCCCTTCCCGCGCCAAGGTGAGGGCGATGGACCGACCCATGCCCTCCCCGGTGGAACCGGTCACCAGAGCGACCTTGCCCCGAAGCTCCCCAGCCTCTCTCAAAGGTACCGTCTCCTTACGGGATCTCCTTGAGGATCTCCCGGAAGACGACGAGCTTCTGGATCTGGCTGGTTCCCTCCCCGATCTCGCAGAGCTTCACGTCCCGGAAATACCGCTCCAGGGGAAGGTGCCTGGAGCTAGCGGCTTCCCCGATGATATCCATGGCCTGGGTCGTGGCCCGCATGGCGACCGTGCCGGCGTAGAGCTTGGCCATGGCCGATTGCTTGGTGAACTTGATCCCGGCGTCCTTCCGCTGGGCGGCATCGTAAACCAACAACCGGGCCGCCTCCAGCTCCGTGGCCATATCGGCCAGGAGGAACTGGATGCCCTGCTCCTCGGCCAGGGGTTTCCCGTCCACGGTTTGGGCCTTGGCATGGCGGGCGGCGTAATCCAGGGCGGCCTGGCCCAGGCCCACAGCCATGGCGGCGATGGAGATGCGCCCCCCGTCCAGTATCTGCATGAACTGTTTGAAGCCCTGCCCGGGCGCGCCCAAGAGGTTCCCCTTCGGGATGCGGCAGTCGGTAAAGGCC